>Ga0137796_10000706_pt1 | contig 20259 bp, 19 predicted proteins | sample OV2TP3_FD_97704 | JGI IMG/M metagenome (GOLD analysis project Ga0137796, IMG submission 97704) | reverse complement strand
TGGTGCGCCAAGATCCCCAGGTAACCCAGCTCACCGGGCGCGACGACGGAGACGGCTTCGCTGCGGTACTGGAGACCTTGCTCAGTAAGAACTGCTACTCGAAATGTTGGCTCTGGCATACGAATCTCTTGTGTGATCCCTCACCAACGATTCCTCAATCCCACCACACAATGTTCCACATTTCACGTTGGCTTCGCGCCCACGCCACCTGTAGGTTGCTCAGCGTGCCAACTCGCCTTCGTCCGCTCGGCTTCCGCAAGAACATCGTCCATGGCTCCTTGCATATAGAACAACTGCTCCGGCAAGTGATCGAGCTGGCCGTTAATGATCATCTGGAAGCCCTTGATGGTGTCTTCGCGTTTCACGTACTTGCCGGGACGGCCAGTGAACTGTTCCGCGACGAAGAACGGTTGCGAGAGAAAGCGCTGTATCTTGCGCGCCCGCTGCACGACGAGTTTGTCCTCATCAGAGAGCTCATCCATCCCGAGAATCGCAATGATGTCGCGCAGATCTTTGTAGCGTTGGAGGATGCGCTGCACCGTCCGCGCCGTCTCGCAGTGTTCCGCCCCGAGAATCGCTGGGATGAGGATGCGTGAGGTCGAATCCAAGGGATCCACCGCCGGATAAATCCCCAACTCGGCAATCGGCCGTGATAACACCGTCGTCGCATCCAAGTGGGAAAACGTCGTCGCTGGCGCAGGATCGGTCAAGTCATCCGCTGGCACATAAATCGCCTGGACACTCGTGATCGAGCCGCGTCTCGTCGAAGTGATGCGCTCTTCCAACGCGGCGAGTTCGGTCGCCAGATTCGGTTGGTAGCCGACGGCGGATGGCATCCGGCCCAGCAACGTTGAGACTTCGCTGCCCGCCTGGATAAACCGGAAGATATTGTCCACGAAGAGCAGGACATCTTGATGTTCCTCATCGCGGAAATACTCCGCCATCGCGAGGCCTGCTAGACCCACGCGGAGCCGCGCTCCTGGCGGCTCGTTCATTTGGCCGAACACGAGGGCCGTTTTCTTCACCACACCCGACTCGTTAATTTCTAGCCACAAATCGTTCCCCTCGCGCGTCCGCTCCCCAATGCCACAGAAGACCGACACCCCACCATGCTCCGTCGCGATGTTGCGGATGAGTTCCATGATGATGACGGTTTTGCCGACGCCCGCGCCACCGAAGAGACCCACTTTGCCGCCTTTGGCATAGGGGGCGAGGAGGTCAATGACTTTAATGCCTGTTTCGAACATCGCGGAGACCGGAAGTTGCTCCTCAAATGATGGCGACGGGCGATGGATGGGATAGCGTTGATCGGCCTTGGTGACGGGCCCCTTCTCATCAATCGGCTCGCCCAGTAAGTTGAAAATCCGCCCTAGGGTTTGGGGGCCTACCGGTACCGAAATCGGTGCTCCCGTATCCTGCACAGGCATCCCACGCTGCAATCCGTCGGTGGATGCCATCGCGATACACCGCACCGTGTCGTTGCCCACATGTTGCGCGACTTCGAGGGTCAGGTGAATGCCTTTGGCCTGATCCTCCACCCGTAGCGCGTGGGTCATCTGCGGCAGTTCCCCTGACGCAAACCGGACGTCCACGCTGGGCCCGATGACTTGCACGATTGCACCGTAGTTTTGCGACATACGCTATCTCCTTTACCGCTCGTTCCACGTCTCGCGTCCAGCGGCAACGAGGGGCGTATCGTCCCTCGTCCCACGTCCGACGCTTGACGAAACGCCGTTCGCTGCCGATCGACGCGTAACGCGAGACGTCACTTGAGTGCCTCGGCCGTGCCGACGATCTCGGCCAGTTCGCGCGTAATCGTCGCTTGGCGGACTTTGTTGCGCGTTAATGTTAAATCATCGAGCATCTCGCCTGCGTTGTCGGTGGCGTTGCGCATCGTCAGCATCCGCGCCCCGTGTTCCGAGGCGAACGCCTCCAATACGGTCACCCAGACTTTCAGCCGCACCCACTGATCCACAAGCGCCTCGAGGGCGCGCGTGGGCGTGGGTTCGTAGATGTAGTCGAGGGCGCGGGCGCTCGCCGACACAGGAATCGGCAGGAGTTGCTCGATCGTGGGATGCGCGACCATCGGCGAGTGAAACCGCATATAGACGAGTGAGACGAGGTCGGCACGCTGCTCCTGGTAGGCGGCCAGCGCATAATCACGCAGCTCTGCGGCGTGCGCTGGCTCAGGACGCCCGGCCCAACCCAGCCACCGTTCGACGATGGTGTACGGTGTGCGACGCAGCATCCGCTCTGTCCGTTTTCCGACGACAGCGACCATCGTCATGTGGCGCGGCACGCGTTCCAACGCCTCCAGCGTCTTGCCCACGAGCCGTTCGTTGTAGGCACCGCAGAGACCAGTATCCGAGCCGAGGAGCACGAGGAGCTGGCGTGGTGTCGTTGGTACGGCACGCGTCAACGGGTGCGCCAACGTCGTGAGCGTTGGAGCCACCCGCTCCAAGAGTGTTGTTAGATATTGCGTCACCTGTCGCACGGCGAACAAGCGGTTCTGCGCGCGTTTGAGCTTCGAGGCGGAGACCATCTCCATCGCGCGCGTGACCTTCTGAATGTTCTGAACGCTGCGGATCTGCTGACGGAGCTGGCGCAGAGACGCCATCAAGCCACCTGTTCCGTTGAGGCCAGGAATGTTGTCTTGAATTGCGTCGCGGCGCGGTTCAACTCCGTCATCAAGGACTCGCTGAGGGCCTGCTTCGTGGCGAGTTCGTGGAGGACGTGGGGGAATTCCCGCTCGAGAAACATCAGCCACTCTCCCTCTGCTCGCTTGACACGTGTGACTTCTACCTCATCGAGGTGTCCTTGCGTCCCTAAGAAGATGACGGCAACTTGATGTGCCAGCGACATCGGTTCATACTGATTCTGCTTGAGGAGTTCCACTAACCGTTCCCCACGACGGAGTTGGCGTTGCGTCGCGTGATCCAACTCTGAACCAAACTGGGCAAACGCGGCAAGCTCGCGGTACTGCGCCAAATCCAAGCGCAGACGGCCGGCGACTTGTTTCATCGCTTTCGTCTGGGCATTCCCACCAACGCGCGATACGGAGAGTCCTACGTTGATCGCTGGCCGGACACCCGCGTAGAAGAGATCGCCCTCGAGGTAAATTTGTCCGTCGGTAATGGAAATCACGTTCGTGGGAATATACGCCGAGACATCGCCGGCTTGCGTCTCGATGATGGGCAGGGCCGTGAGTGACCCACTCCCGAGATTGTCACGTAACTTAGCCGCGCGCTCGAGCAGCCGCGAGTGCAAATAGAACACATCTCCTGGATAGGCTTCACGACCTGGCGGGCGACGCAAGAGCAGCGACAACTGCCGATACGCCTGTGCATGTTTGGAGAGATCATCGTAAATGAGGAGGGCATGTTTACCGTGGTAGAGCCATTCCTCTCCCATCGCACACCCACTGTAGGGCGCGAGGTACTGGAGTGGCGCGGGGTCTTCCGCCGGCGCGGAGACGACGATGGTATAGTCCATCGCCCCCGCACGTTTGAGGGCTTCGACGACGGCCACGATACTGGAGAGTTTTTGGCCGATCGCGACGTAGATGCAGATGACCCCGGTCCCCTGCTGGTTGATGATGGTGTCAATCGCAATCGCTGTCTTCCCGGTTTGCCGATCGCCGATGATGAGTTCCCGTTGGCCGCGGCCGATGGGAATCATCGCATCAATCGCCTGCAATCCGGTCTGGAGCGGTTCCTTGACCGGCTGACGCTGGACCACATTCGGCGCTTGCCCAAAGATTGGTCGCGTCGCTGTCGCAGCCAGAGGGCCTTGCCCGTCCACGGGACGGCCTAACGCATCAACCACGCGTCCTAACAGGGCCTCGCCGACGGGCACTTGGGCAATCTTCCCTGTGCGCTTGACAGTATCCCCATCTTTCAACGCCGTGTCATCGCCTAAGATGACGGCTCCGACGTTATGCTCCTCTAAATTGAGAGCCAAACCCATCGTCTGGCCTGGAAACTCGAGCAGCTCGCCGGCCAGCACATCCTCCAAGCCATAGAGTCGGGCGATCCCATCGCCAACTTGGAGGATCGTGCCAACGGAATCCAAACGGAGTTTGCTGTCGTATTTCTGCAGTTCGTGTTTGAGGGCGGCGATGACTTCTTCGGGATGGACGTGTGCCATGTCAGTGGACGGGAACGGCGATCAAGGCCTGGGCGATGGCGTCGAGCTGCGCGCGCAGGCTCCCATCCACAAGGAGTGAGCCGATGCGCACTTGGATGCCCCCGATGAGGCGGGGATCCACTTCCTGCGCTAGGGTAATCGTGGTCTGGCGCCAACGTGCCAGCTGGGTTGTGATGTGTGTGAGGAGCGGCGGGGGAAGCGGCCGCGCACTGCGCACCACCGCGTGTTCCAAGCCTTGCGATCGTCGGTAACGCGTAACAAACGCCTGCTGGATGTCGTCCCAGTCCGTCACGCGCTGCTGGCGTATGAGCAGCCGGAGGAACTGCTGCACGAGAGGGGCCAGGTGTGTGCCCAGCACCTGCTGCAGCACGGTGGTTTTCTCCTCCAGGAGGATCTCGGGATTGCGTAGGAACGCGTGGAAGGTCGGCAGCGTCGTGATCAGTCGGTGCAGGAGCTGGACGCCGTCAGCCACCGCCTGGAGGACATGGGTTTCTTGTGCCACCTCAAAGAGTGCGTCGGCGTACCGTTCAGCAACCGCACTCATCGTTGGGCCTCTAACTCGTCGAGAAACTGCGTCACCAGCGCCTGATCCTGCTGGGTATCCAGCCGAGTACGGAGCAAACGTTCGGTGGCCTCCACCACCAACTCCGCAATGCGGTCACGCAGTGCGACATTCGCTTGCGCAACCTCCAGATGGAGTTTTGCCTTCATCTCCTCGACGATCTGGCGAGCCTCCGCGCGCGCCTGCTCGTGAATCTCCATCGCAATACGCTTCCCGTCGAGGGTCGCCTCGCGCAGTTTGGTGCGCGCAGTTTCCTCGACGCTGGCGAGGCGTTGGACGTACTCCTCCTGCAGGCGCGCAATGTCCACCTTGGCCCGTTCCACGTCCGTCAAGCGTTGTTCAATGTGTTGCCGGCGGGCATCCAGCATCGTCAAGAGTGGCTTCCAGGCGACGCGGCGCAACAGCCACAGCACGAGCAGGAACCCCACCACGTGGGTGAGGATCTGCGGGCCTTCCACACCAAATTGTTGGAAGATCCGCTGGAGGGTTTCCATCTCGCGGCCGTTTAGATCTTGCCGCCCAAGAAGAAGACAGCGACGAGCGCGTAAATCGTGATCGCCTCAATCAAGGCGCACCCAATGATCATCCCTAGCTGGATGCGATTCGCCGCTTCCGGCTGCCGGCCCATCGCTTCCATCGCCGCACTCACGGCCCGCCCGAGGCCCAGCGCTGATCCAAAGGCCGCGATCGCCAGACCGAAGGGCAACGCCAATCCCAACATCGCCTTATACGTCCATTCGGTTGGTTCCATTAGACCTCCTGGTGTTCGACGTGACGCGCATCGTCCTGTGGCAACTGCAACGACACATACACACTGGCCAACAAACTGAAGACCAGCGCCTGAATGGTGCTAAACAACACGACGAGTGGATAAAACAGAATGTGGAGGGGTAGCCCCACTGGCGCGTGCCACACGGCAAAGACGCCAGCGCCCAGGAGCAAGAAAAACCCTATCAACGCATCTTCCGCGGTGATGTTGAAGCCTAATCGCAGGGCCAGGCTCAGCGGCTTGACGAGTTCACCAATCGTCTCAATGAGCCCCATGAGCGGAGCCAGCAGCCACCCGATCGTGCCGTGTGGCCGCCCCAACAGGTGCAGGACGTAGTTCTTCACGCCGAGGCGACGCAGGCCGGTGTACTGGACGTAGCCAAACACACAGAGGCTTAAGGCCAGCGTCATGTTGAGATTCGACGTCGGTGATTTCAGTCCCGGCACCATGCCCGCGAAGTTCATCGTGAGGATGTAGAGAAAGAGCGTCCCAATGAAGGGGGTGAAGTGCCGGCCGTCGGCGCCAATGACGCTGTGCACCAGCTCATCGAGCCGCTCGACGCACAACTCCAAGGCGTTTTGGATCGGATGGGGGACCAGTTGTGTGCGCCGCGTGGCGAGCCACGCCACCAGCGTCAGTCCCGCGATGATCACACTAGCGAACATGACATTTTCCCACCGATGGAGCCACTGCACGATTGGGCCCCAGGTCGGTGAGTCGCCCAGCGCCGCGTGGAGCAGGGTGATGAGGTTGGGCGCCTCTGGCACCAACGGCTGCGTGGCATGCTCGTCAGCCACGTGCGCCGATGCCACCTCCTGCGTGATCACCGCCAGCAGCGGTGCGAGGTTCATCGGGAGCGGGCCACCGTGGGTGGCAGCCCCTCGGTGACGAGACGCACCACCGCGTAACTCACTAACACCACCCAGGGCACGGTGAGTCCCACCACCAACCCCAGCGCACTGGGCTCAAACCACCGTAGCGCGAGATAGCCCAGGCCGTAGAGGCCTGGAAATTTTAGGCACACGAAGCCGACTAAGTGCCACCGACGACGTTTGGTGAACGGCGGCGACAGCAACCGCGCACAGCGCACCAGGCACCACCCACTCGCCACCTGCCAGAGGGCCGCGATCCACACTCCGCGCACGACCGCTGTCTCGTGGAGGTTCCACGCGATCATTGTGAAAAGAATCACAATCCCCAGTGCACTGACGGTTAATCGTCGAAATGGCAACTCATTCATATCGTTGAGGTTACTGCTGATTCGTCGCTTGGATGCGGCGCACGAGCAGCCACGCTTGTCGTGCGCCAGCGAAGAGGCCGATAGCCACACCGACGCCACTGCCCCAGGGAGCCGTGGGCGGCCACCGCTGATCTACCCACGCCCCTACGCCATACCCGAGGAGCGGCCCCACGACGAGCACCATAGGGATCGTGGTCGCCCACGCCACCGTCCGGATCCATCGTCGGTCTGTCTCCCTCATCGCGGTCAGGGTTGAGTCTATCACGTTCCCCACGACCGCGCAATCGGTCACAACGCGGGCAGGGAGCGGCTGATGGCGTGCAGCAGGCGTGAGGGAGCGAGCCCCAGGATTAAAGTTCCCACAGCCGCCAGGGCGGTCGCGGCCCGCAGGGACCACGGCCAGGCGATGGGGGTCTGCTCCACCGGCACCTGGAGGTACATGAGGCGTATGATGTTGACATAATAGTAGAGGGCGATGACGCTGTTGATGATCCCTGCCACGGCCAGCCACGACAACTGCGCCGAGAGCGCGGCCCCGAAGAGGAAGAACTTCCCGAGAAAGCCCGCCAGCGGTGGGATGCCAGCGAGCGATAAGAGAAAGATCGCGAAGAGCGCGGCCAGGCCAGGGGCGCGTTGGGCTAAGCCGCGATACGCCTCCAGCGTCTCCTGGCCGGTGACGGTGGTCATCACCGAGACGACCGCAAACGCCCCGCAGTTCATCAGCAGGTAGGCCACCAGGTAGAACCACACGCTCGCGTAGCCCAAGCGATCAGCCGCCACCACACCGATGAGGAGGTAGCCAACTTGCGCGATCGTCGAATAGGCCAGCAGGCGCTTCATGTTCGTCTGCGCCAGGGCGACGAGGTTCCCGAACGTCATGGTCAGCACCGCGAGACCCCCCACGAGGGGCAACCACACAGGCTGATGCGATCCGACACTCGCCGTCAAGAAGCGCACCAAGAGTGCAAACCCTGCGGCCTTCGGGCCCACCGACAGCAACGCGGCCACAGGAATCGGGGCGCCTTCGTAGGCATCGGGCGTCCACAGGTGGAGCGGCACCATCGAAATCTTAAACCCGATGCCCACCAACACCAACGTCACCCCGAGGATGACCAGCGTCAGCTGTCCCCCGGTGGCGGCTTCCATCGCCTGGCGCAACGCGCCCAGGTCCAGCGTGTGCGTGGCCGCATAGAGGAGCGAGATTCCGTAGAGCAAGATCCCTGAGGTGAACGCCCCAAACAAAAAGTACTTGAGCGCGGCTTCGCTTGCCCGTGGATCGTGCCGCGGAAACGCCACCAACAGGTACGAGAGCATACTGATCAGTTCCATCGCTAGGATGACGAGCACGAAGTGGTGCGCTGCGGCCAAGAGCATCATGCCCACGACCACCAGCGTCAACAGGCACAGATACTCCCCGCGTTCCTCCTCCTGCACGCCGCGATCCCCGCGCGCCAGGAGGAGTACGAAGACGAGGACACCCAGGGAGAACCACTTAAAAAAACGCGTGACCGGATCCCAGGCGAGCATCCCCCCCAGGATCACGCCATCGCCACTCGCCTGCGCCGTCAGCCCCCACAGCACCAAGCCCGTCACCACACAACCCACGAGTCCTGCGGGTGTGGTCCAGTGACGGAGTGCGCGCGACATCCCCAGCCCCAACAGCCCAAACGCCCACGCGGTCAGGAGCAGCTCGGGCAGCAGGAGGCGGAGGTCCTGTCCCACGCCGGCGATCACGATGCTCCTCCCACCAGCCGCAACAAGAACGCCAGACTCGCAGCCTGCAAGCGCAACACCGACCACGGATAGAGCCCGATGAACGCAATCAGGAGGAGGAGTGGCACGAGCGTGACCAGTTCGCGTCGCGTCATATCCGGCAGCGCGTGCCAGCGGGGGTTGCGGGGCCCGAGGAGCACTCGTTGGAGCATCAGCAGCATGTAACCGGCGGTCAGCACAATCCCCACGATGGCCAAGGCTGTGATGAGCTGCTGAGTGGGAAATGCCCCGAGGAGACTGAGGAACTCGCTGACGAAGCCGCTTAATCCCGGGAGCCCTAACGAAGCGAGGGCGAAAAACGTGAGCAACCCGGCGTAGAGCGGAAGATGCGCTCCCAATCCTCCGAACGCGGTGAGGTCGCGGGTGTGGGTGCGATCGTAGAGGACACCGACAAGGAAAAACATCCCGCCGGTAATCAGCCCGTGACTGACCATCTGCAGGAGCCCGCCTTGCAAGCCCGTCTCGGTCAAACTCGCCAGTCCCAACAGGACAAATCCCATGTGGCTGACACTCGAATACGCCACGAGCCGCTTGAAATCCGTTTGCGCCATCGCGACGAGCGCCCCGTAGAGAATGTTGATGAGGGCGAGGATCGCCATCGCCGGCACAAACCAGCGCGCCCCGTCGGGGAACAAGGGATAGCTAATCCGAAAGAACCCGTAGCCGCCCATTTTGAGCAGCACCCCGGCCAGGAGCACGCTGATCGGCGTGGGGGCATCCACGTGCGCATCCGGCAACCACGTGTGGAAAGGAAACACCGGCACTTTAACCGCGAAGGCCAGGAAGAAAGCGAGGAAGAGCACCTGCTGCAAGCCGAGGGGAAAATCGGCGCCAGCGCGCTCGCGCAAGGCGATGAGATCGAAGGAGCCGGTGTGCAGGTACACTGCCAAGATGCCCAACAGCATCGCGAGGCTGCCGGCGAGGGTATAGAGGAAGAACTTCATCGCCGAGTATTCGCGCCGCCCACCGCCCCAAATCCCGATGAGGAAGTACATCGGCACGAGCACCACTTCCCAGAAGATGTAGAACAAGAAGAGGTCGAGCGCGACAAACGTACCGAGCATCCCGGTCTCCAGCAGCAGGTACAGGACGAAATACTCTTTGACGCGCTCGGTGATGCCGAGGGATCCCACGCAGGCCAGAAACGCCAGGAGCGCGGTGAGGAGGACCAGCGGCAGGCTGATGCCATCAATGCCGAGGTGATACCAGATGTTGACCGCGGGAATCCAGGGACGGAGCTGCTCCAGTTGCAGGGTCGCCTCACCTGCCTCGAACTGTGTCAGCAGCCCCAGACTGAGCAACAACGTCAGGCCAGTGGTGACGAGCGCGATCCGCTGCATCCGCTGGACCGCGGTGCGTGGACACCGCAAGATGACCGCTGCGCCGATCAGCGGCGCAAAGACCACCCAGTTGAGATTGCCCCATAACCAACTCACGCCATCACCTCTGAAAGCCTGTGGTCAGACACCTGCTGTGTACCCATGGTACACCGGGTCGTTACAGACTGACGACGGGTTACGTCCACAACACATACAACGCCATGCACAGCGCTCCGGTCAACGCGATGAGCAAGTAGTGCTGCACAAACCCGCTCTGCACCAGACGGCCGGTGCGCCCACACCAGCGGATCGCAACCGCCAGGCCGTTGACCAGACCATCCACGACGTAGCGATCGAAGCGCTCTTTCCACCGACTCAGGCGTAAGCTGGCCAAGCCGGAGTGATCCACCAACCGATCAATCACCCGCTGATCCACTTGATACAGCCACTGCGTCATCGCGCGCAGCGGCCTCACGAGCGCCTCCTCATAGAGCTCATCCACAGCGTACTTGTGAGCCACCATCGCGTAGACCGGCTGCCACCAACGCCACAGCGCTGGGGACAGGCGCGGTGTCAGCGTGGTGTAACGCGCGCCAGCCACCAGCAGCGCTCCGAGTGCCCCGACGGTGGTGAGTCCCGCCAGCCCCCACGAGACCGCAGGCGTGTTCTGCGGTGCGTGCGCGGAGGACAGCCATGATTGTAACCCGTGGTGCATCAGCGGTGAGCCGACCAGTCCCACGCCGGCGGCGCCGATCGCGAGGAGGACCAGCGGTCCTGTCATCACACGCGGAGATTCGTGAGGATGCGCGGCACTGCGGGGTGTTCCCAGAAACGTGAGTGTAAACAGGCGCATCATGTAGAAGGCGGTCAGCACACTCGTGACGACGAGTGCGCTACCAATCAGCGGATGGTGCAGGGCAAACGCTGTCACGAGGATTTCATCTTTGCTCCAGAAACCACTGAACGGTGGAATGCCACTGATCGCGAGTGTCCCCACGAGCATCGTGAGACACGTCAGCGGCATGGTGCGGCGTAACCCCCCCATCGCCAGGAGTTCTTGCGTGTGCAGCGCATGGATGACGCTGCCCGCGCCTAAAAAGAGCAGCGCCTTAAACCACGCGTGCGTGGTGAGGTGAAAAATGCTGGCCACCGAACTCCCGACGCCCAGCGCCGCCATCATGAATCCGAGTTGGCTGATCGTCGAATAGGCGAGGACTCGCTTGATATCAGTCATCACGCAGGCGATCGTGGCGGCGAAAAACGCGGTTGCTGTGCCGACGATTCCCACCACGGCTAACGTCTGCGGGGCCGCGGCAAACAGGGGAAAGGTCCTGGCGACGAGATAGACCCCTGCCGCGACCATCGTCGCTGCGTGGATCAGTGCACTCACCGGGGTGGGGCCTTCCATCGCATCCGGCAACCACACGTGCAGCGGTAGTTGTGCGGATTTGCCCACCGCGCCAGCAAAAATGCCCAGCGTGATCGCTGTCAGGAGCAGCGGCGAGACGGTGGCGGCTACCTCAGGCAAGGCCTCAAAGTGGAGGGTCCCTGTGGTCCAGTACAACGCGAGGATCCCCAGGAGTAACCCGGTGTCACCGATGCGGGTGGTGATGAAGGCCTTCTTGCCGGCGAGCGCGGCCTCGGGTTTCTCAAACCAAAAACTGATCAGCAAGTACGAGCCGAGACCGACCAGTTCCCAACAGAGAAAGAGGAGGACGAACCCATCGGCCAGCACCAAGCCGAGCATCGCGGCGCAAAACAGCGACATGTAAGCAAAGAAGCGACTGAAGCGCGCCTCCTCAGCCATGTAGCCGACGGAGTAGATGAGGATGAGTGTCCCAATGAGTGACACGACGCTGAGCATCACCGCCGTGAGCGGATCGGCTTGGAGGCCGAGGACGAGCGGTGCGTGATCGCCCATCGCCCAGACGAATCGCCAGGCGAGCGTCTCGCCAGCGAGGAGCGCCCGCCAGACGACGAGGGAGCCGGCGATGGCGATACCCATCGCACCAATGGCCACCCACGCGCTCGCCCTGTGGAGGCGGCGGCCCACGAGCAGTAACACCACAAACGCGAGCGCGGGGGCAAGCGGAATGAGGAGGAGTGCCACGGTTAGCCCTTCAACAGGTGCAGGTCATCCGCCCAGATGGATTTGGCTTGGCGATAGACGGTGAGGATAATCGCTAAGCCCACCACGGCTTCACAGGCAGCGAGCGCGATGATGAATAAAGCGACCACTTGACCCTCGCCGCGCGCGTCGAGTAGCCGGGCGGTCGCCACCACGTTGAGATTCGCGGCATTGAGCATCAACTCAATCGCCATCAAGATAGCCACGGCATTGCGGCGCGTCAACACGCCGTAGAGGCCGAGGCAGAAGAGGGTGGCACTGGTGATGAACCATGCCGCCAGGGGCATTAGGACATGGGGCGCCGTTGGGCGCTGATGGCAATCGCGCCGATGAGGCAGGCCACGAAGAGGATGGAGATCAACTCAAATGGCAACAGATACGACGTCACCAGCGTGCGTCCAACCGTTGCCACCGGCACACGCGGCTGTGGTGCCGCCAGTTGATCCCACGGAATCGCGACCGTCACGCGCACGAGGAGAATCCAGACCGCCAGCGTGATGAGGGCCGCGGGTAGACGCTGCCGGTTGGCCTGCGGAATCGTGGGATCGCCAAACCCCGTCGTCAACATGATCGCAAAGGCGATCAAGGTGAGGATCGCCCCCACGTAAATGAGGATCTGGGCGACGGCCAAGAAATCCGCGGCGACCACGAAATACAAGCCGGCGACACTGAGGAGCGAGAGCCCGAGGGCGAGCGCACTGTGGAAGAGCTGCCGTCCCGTTACCACGCGCAGACCCGCCACCACCGCCAACACAGCGCACCCATAATTCACCCAGGGAAGCCATTGCGTTAAGTCAGGCGTCATTCGTCTCCCATCATGCAGCGGGGCATCATAACACGGACAAGGGGGACCGACTACCCGGTTTGGTGATGGGCCACCCTTCCTTGCAGAGGGGACATTGGGCCGGTCGGAAATTCTCCATGCGGAGGCTCACTAAACTCTCCAGACGCAAGCGCCCAAACCGCGTGCGCCCCCCGCTGCGATCCACGATCGTGCCGACACCGACGAGGTGCGTTTTCGTGCGGCGACAGAGCGTCATGACCTCGCGCACCGAATCGCCGGTGGTGATGACGTCTTCGACGATCAAGACGCGCTCGCCGCGCGTCAGGGCGAACCCGCGTCGCAGATCCATCCGATCGCGGGAACGCTCAGTAAAGATCGCCCGCGCCTTCAGCAGCCGCGCCACTTCGAACGCCACCACAATCCCTCCCACGGCCAACCCGATGACTGTCTGGGGACGCGCGCGCCGAAACCGTCGCGCCAGCTCCCGGCAGACTTGGGCCGCAAGGTGCGGATGCTGGAGGAACAACGCGCACTGAAAGTAGTGCCCACTGTGCAGTCCGGAGGAGAGCTCATAGTGGCCGCGTAACAGTGCATTCGTCTGGCGAAAAATATGGAGGAGCCGATCTCGTTCAACGCGCATCGCGCATCTCCTCGAGCACCGCGGAGACGACGGCCTGCGGATCCCGCGCCTCCACAATCGGCCGACCCACGACGAGAAAATCCGCACCGGCACGCAGGGCTGCCCGTGGGGTGAGGGGGGCAGTGTGATCATCGCGCCCGCCGTCCGCAGAGCGAATGCCGGCTGTCACCAGGCGCATCCGCTGCCCGCACAGAGCCCGGACGCGCGCGACGAAGGCCGGTGGCACCACCAGGCCATCGAGCTGGGCCTCTTGGGCTGCCCGGACACGTGACAGCACCACCGCTGGATCATCCACCTCGGCGTCACTGGTGAGCTGGGTCACCCCCAGGAGCAGCGGAGGCGGATGGGCGATGGCCTCCCGCGCGGCGTGCAGCATGCGTTGCCCCCCCTGCACGTGCAGGGTGAGCATCTGGACTTGGTGCTGGCGTGCCGCCACGCACGCACGCGCTACCGTCGAAGGGATGTCGTGAAATTTCACATCCAAAAAGACGTTTCCTCCCGCGCGATGGACCAACGCAATGGCCGCTGGCCCTGCGGCGGTAAAGAGGATGCTCCCAATTTTAAACCAGAAGATCCGGGGACGCAATATGTGGACGAGCTGCCGGGCCGCCGCGAGCGAGGGCACATCCAGCGCGACGATGAGGCGCTCCCGCGCGGCGAGGTGGTGGGCGGGCGGTGTCGTGGTCCTGCGCTCAGTTTTGGAACGTCCCAATGAGATCACGGATGCGTGTCATCCTATGACGAATCAGGTAGGCTGTCAACCCTGTCGCGATGCGGGCGGCGGCTCGCGGGTTCGTCCAATGGGCGGTACCGATCTCCACCGCGGCCGCACCGGCAATCAAGTACTCGAGCGCATCCTCGGCGCGCATGATGCCCCCCGCCCCGATGACCGGGATCGGTGTGCGGCGCGCGACCTCCCACACGCGCCGGAGGGTGAGCGGGCGAATGGCCGGACCACTGAGGCCGCCCGTCGGCAGCGCGAGTTTTGAGCGACGCCTCCCCACATCAATCGCCATCCCAGTGTACGTGTTCCCGATGACGACTGCATCTGCGCCACCGTCGGCAGCCGCCTGTGCGATCGGCACGATCTCCGTGACATCCGGTGTCAGTTTCGCCAGCAGCGGCAGCATCGGTACGGCGGCCCGCGCGCGTTGGAGGACACGGCGGGTGGTGTCGGCATCGTGCGCGACGAGTGCTGGCCGCGGCGTACCCGCGTGCGGGAGATTCGGGCACGATAGGTTGAGCTCCACTGCGGTCACTCCCTCGAGCCGACTGACGGCTTGCAGTAACTGGTCCCACTCCTCGAGCGTCTCACCCAACACGCTCACGATACAGGGCAGCCCACAGGTGCGTACGGCCGGCCACTGCTCGCGCACGAACGCGGTAATCCCCATGTTCTGGAGGCCAACGCAGTTGAGCATCCCACTCGGCGTCTCCACGAGTCGTGGCGGCGGATGACCTGTCCGTGGTTGCACCGTCAACGTCTTAAGGACGACTGCCCCGAGGTGTTCACGCCGCAGGTACGGCAGGAATTCGAGTCCATAGCCCACGGTTCCCGCGGCGGCCAGGAGTGGCGAGGGCAAGCGCAGTCGGCCCAGCGTCGTGGAGAGATCTGGGGTCATGCGGTGCTCGGGGTGCGGCGGTAGAACTCGACTAGGCGCGTGATTTCCTCGCGCTGCGGTGGTGAGAGTTCCTCGAACACCACGCCGTAGTCCTGTGAGCGGGCCAGGCTCGAGGCGCGCACCCAGCAGATGCGGCCGATCGCTCGAAGAGGAGCGGTGATCGTCGGCAACAACAGTTGAAGTTCCAGGGGAGTCCCGAGCGGATACCGTTCCGCATGCGTGAAGCCGGCTCCGCCAGCACCCAGATCGCGCAGGGTAGCCAACTGCCACTGCCCGACCGGCTCGCTGAGGGGGCGGAACTTCACCAGACAGTGGGTCTCGATGCGTGGCGTGTGGCGACGTTCCTCAGTGGTTTTCGTCATGGGGTGAGGCGACCCCTGAGCAGGCGGTGGGATGGTGATACGCTTGCAGGGACCGGACACCGAGTTGGCGCTTGAGCCATGTCTCGATACCTTGGACACACGCCTGCGCCCCCGGCAGCGTCGTGACACACGGAATGCCATACGCAGTGGCGAGTGACCGAATTTTGATTTCATCCGCTCGCGGCCGACGACCGCTCGGCGTATTGATGATCCACTGGATCTGACCACTCTTGATCGCATCCAAGATGTTCGGACGCCCTTCATGAATCTTGAGAATCGGTGCGACGGCGATGCCCTGTTGCCGCAGTGCCTTCGCGGTCCCTTGGGTCGCGATGATGTGGAATCCGAGGTCGTGGAGGCGCTTGGCTACCAACGCGATGGCGCGTTTGTCTTTGTTCTTAACGCTTAAAAACACGTGGCCCTGTGTCGGGAGTTGCTGTCCTGCCGCGATCTGCGACTTGAGAAACGCGCTCCCAAATTCTTCATCTAACCCCATGACTTCGCCCGTCGAGCGCATCTCAGGGCCGAGCAAGATATCCACGCCGGCAAAGCGCACGAAGGGGAACACCGACTCTTTGACCGCGACGTGTTTGAGCTGGACCTCAGCGGTGAATCCCAGCTCGTCTAGGCGCTTACCCACCAGCACTTGTGCCGCGAGTTTCGCCAGCGGGACACCAATCGCCTTCGACACAAAGGGAATCGTGCGCGAGGCGCGCGGGTTGACTTCGAGGACGTAGACGCGATCGTCGCGGATGGCCAGTTGCGCGTTCATCAGCCCGACGATGTGGAGTTCGCTCGCTAAGGTGTGGACCACCCGACGGATATCATCAAGCAGTTCATCACTCAAGGTGTAGGGCGGGAGTACCATGGCGCTATCGCCTGAGTGGACGCCGGCTTCCTCGATGTGCTCCAAGATGCCGCCGACGACAAACTGGGTGCCGTCGCCGATGAGATCGACATCCACTTCGATGGCATCTTCGAGGAACTTGTCCACCAAAATCGGGCGACGGGGAGACCCTTGGGTCGCCTGTTGCATGTAGGTCAGGAGTTGCTCGTCGTCGTAGACAATTTCCATCGCGCGCCCACCGAGGACATACGAGGGTCGCACGAGACACGGATACCCAATACGATGAGCGATTTGTACGGCGTCCTGTGCGGTGGTTGCCAAGCCATGCGGCGGTTGCAGGAGGCCCAGCCGTGTGAGCATCGCGCTAAATTTCTGACGATCCTCCGCCTCGTCAATGTGCACCGGCGTCGTTCCGAGAATTGGTACGCCGTAGCGTTCCAGTCCCACGGCCAAATTGAGGGGTGTCTGCCCACCAAATTGGAGAATGACCCCATGCGGCTGTTCGCGATCCACGATGTGGAGGACATCTTCCAGTGTCACCGGCTCGAAGTACAAGATGTCGGAGGTATCGTAGTCGGTGGACACCGTTTCAGGATTCGAGTTCACCATGATCGTCTTGTAGCCGAGCGCCTTGAGGGCAAACGCCGCGTGGACGCAGCAGTAGTCAAATTCAATCCCCTGCCCAATGCGATTAGGGCCACCACCCAGGATCATCACTTTTGGGGTGGAGGTCGTTTGCGTGAGTCGGGGGTCGGGAGTCGTGGGTCGCGTGGAGCCGACGGACGTGGGCTGACGTTCGTACGTCGAGTAGTAGTACGGTGTGTAGGCCTCGAACTCCGCCGCACAGGTGTCCACCAGAGCGTACTGCGGGACCACGCCTAGCCGTTGACGGGTCTCACGCACCGCTGGCTCGGTCGTGTGCCACACGGTCGCGAGCTGCTGATCGCTAAAGCCTGCCTGTTTGGCCTGATGCATGAGCGTTGACGTCACCGCATCGAGCGACGACACCTCGGTGAGGCGCTGTTCCACGGCGATGAGCTCGCGCAGTTGGGCAAGGAACCAGCGATCAATCTTGGTCAGCTCGTAGAGCTCGTCCACGCTCACCCCCAACCGCAGTGCATCACCCAGGTAGAAGATGCGCTCGGCATTGGGCGTAATGAGTTTCTCGCGGAGTTGCTCAAGCGATAGGCGTTGATGGTTGACCGACTCCAGCCCTGCACGATGCACCTCAAGTCCACGCAGACCTTTCTGCAGGGCCTCTTTAAAGGTGCGCCCAATGGCCATCGTTTCTCCCACCGACTTCATCTGCGTCGTCAGTGTCGGATCGGCGCCGGGGAATTTTTCGAAGGCAAACCGTGGAATTTTGACAACGCAGTAGTCGAGCGTTGGTTCAAAACAGGCCGGCGTTTTCTGCGTGATGTCATTGGGTAGTTCATCCAACGTGTAGCCGACCGCGAGCTTCGCCGCAATTTTGGCGATGGGAAACCCCGTCGCCTTCGAGGCCAGGGCCGATGACCGTGAGACGCGCGGATTCATCTCAATGGTCAGCATTTGCCCAGTCTCGGGATGGACGGCGAACTGGATGTTGGAACCGCCGGTCTCGACGCCAATCGCCCGAATGATGCGGATGGCAGCATCCCGCATGCGTTGGTATTCCTTGTCGGTGAGCGTCTGCGCCGGAGCCACCGTGATGGAGTCCCCTGTATGCACGCCCATGGGATCGACATTCTCGATGGAGCAGACAATGACGACGTTATCTTGACGGTCCCGCATCACCTCGAGCTCAAATTCTTTCCATCCCACCACAGATTTCTCGACGGAAATCTGGTGAATCATGCTGAGCTCAAGGCCTTGATGCGCGAGGCGTTCAAGATCTTCAGGATTGTAGGCAATGCCACCACCAGTACCTCCCAGCGTAAAACTTGGTCGGATCACACAGGGATAACCGATGTCATCAGCGGCGGCTCGCGCCTCCTCAACGGTATGGACGTAGTGACTGCGCGGAACGTCCAGATCAATACTGCGCATCACTTGGGCAAAGAGCTCACGGTCCTCCGCGCGACGGATGACCTCGACGGTGGCACCGACCAAGTGGACGCCGTATCGCGCCAGCACTCCCCGTTCGGCCAACGCCACGGAGAGGTTGAGGCCTGTTTGTCCCCCCAGCGTTGGCAAGAGGGCATCGGGACGCTCGTGCTCGATGATCTGTTCGAGGAACTCGACGGTCAGCGGCTCGATGTAGGTCTGATCGGCCATCTCAGGATCCGTCATGATCGTCGCGGGATTGGAGTTGACTAACACGAGCTCGTAGCCTTCTTCTTTCAGCGCCTTGCAGGCCTGCGCGCCAGAGTAATCGAACTCACACGCCTGGCTGATGATGATCGGCCCGCTACCGATGATCAGGATCTTGTGCAAGTCCGTGCGTTTGGGCATCGGCGGTCAGAACAGTTCCATCTGCTGCTCGCTTACTAACGCTGGTGCATCCTGGCCAAACAGCTCGATCGTGCCGTACGCTCCATCGTAGCCGGGCGCGATGTGGACGCGCCCCTCGCGCACGCGGAGGATCCCCTCGGCAATTTTCGGTGGACAACTCCGTGTGAGGAGCTCGGCGGGCACGTGGAGCAAGATGTCCAATTCCGGACCCAAGCGCTGGAGGATGTTGAGATATTCGCGCTCGACGCTCGCGCTCTGCTTGCCAACGCCCAGCGCATCAGCTACGATTTCATCGAGCGGAATGAGGTGGTGGACGATCGGGGCGTGCGGTGGCGTGAAATCGGCCGGTCGGTCCGCCAACATCTCCACGCGGTGCATCACACCGACGGTGACTTTCCGCCCACAGCCAGAGCACACGCCACGTTGCGCGCGCGTCTCGGCTGGCGACCAGCGTACCTGACACTTCCGGTGACCGTCGAAATGATATTTCCCTTCCGCAGGGAAAAATTCGATGGTCCCAATAAGCCGTCGTACATCGTGTGTTCTGAGCGTCTCGGCAATCGCGGCGTAGTGCAACTCGCAGTCGAACACGTTCGCTTCTCGACCGATGCGCGAGGGCGAATGGGAGTCCGAGTTTGAAATGAGGCTGACGCGATCCAGACTGCTCAAGCGCCAGTTCATCGCGGGATCCGATGAGAGGCCGGTCTCAATCGCGTAGATATGTTCGGTTTCGTCCTGGAAGCACGCCTCCAGCGCATCAAAGCCGGAGTGCGAACCAAAAAGGCTAAACCACGGCGTCCAGGCGTGGGCTGGAATGATCAGCGTCTGCGGCTCGACATCGAGGAGCAGTTTGACCATGTCTCGCGCATCGAGGCTGACGGTCGGTCGGCCATCGGCGGCGAGGTTGCCGTACCGATTCAGCACACGGTTCACCCGCGTCGCGGCCTCCAGCGTCGGCACAAACAGTAAGTTGTGAATCGTCTTGGCCACGCCCTGACGATAGAAGAGGTTGTTGACCTCCGTCGTCAGGAGAAAGTGGACGCCGCCATACTGGTAGAGTCCTGAGCCATCGGGTTGGAGCTGCTCTTGCAGCTCGCGCAACCAATCGGGATGGGTGAAGTCGCCAGTCCCCAACAGGTGGATGCCTTTCCGCTTGGCCCACAACGCCAGCGTGTTCAACTCCATCTCGGGACTCGTAGCGCGGCTGTACTTCGAGTGGATGTGCAAGTCCGCGACAAACCGCATCAGGACCTCCCGCTGACGACGCCGAGGCGCCGCAAAAAGGCTTTCGCGCGATCACCGTGCGTGGCTGTCCAGTAGATCCGATGACACACGGGGCACGTGGTGAAACGCTGCTGCGTCCGATGCACGTACGCTGGGACGCGGGATTTGACACGCGCTTTCGCGATCGGTGTCAAGGGCGTGTTGCACAGGCCGCAACGGGTGAACAGTTGCTGCGGCGACCAGCGGAGTTTCAGTTGCCGACTGAGCGCCTTGAGTTGGCGGTCCACCCCGTTGGGATCGAGATGGATCACCTGCACCAGCGCGCTGGGTGTGATGTGCCGACTGCACGTGAGAATCGTCCGCCCCTCTCGGTACGCTGCGGGATAGATGGCCTGCGGCTTTCCGCGATA
>Ga0137796_10000704_pt1 | contig 20305 bp, 17 predicted proteins | sample OV2TP3_FD_97704 | JGI IMG/M metagenome (GOLD analysis project Ga0137796, IMG submission 97704) | reverse complement strand
GTCTATGTTCAGCGGGTTGCCGTGCATCAGCGAGGCGTCGAGGGCAGCGGCCAGAAGGTTGTGCGCCGCGCCCACCGCGTGGATGTCGCCGGTGAGGTGGAGGTTGAGGTCCTCCATCGGGATCACCTGGGCATGGCCTCCCCCGGCAGCCCCCCCTTTGATGCCGAAGGTGGGACCCTGCGAGGGCTGCCGGAGGCAGGTGAAGGCCCGCTTGCCGATGTGCCCCAGCCCCTGCGAAAGCCCGATGGTCGTGACCGTCTTGCCCTCTCCCAGGGGGGTGGGCGTGATGGCCGTTGTGACGATGTACTTGCCGTTGGGCCGGTTCTTAAACTTCTCTAACACCTCCAGTTTGACCTTGGCCTTGAAGTCCCCGTAGAGTTCCAGGTCCTCGTGGGAAAGGCCCAGGGCCGCGGCGATCTCCCGGATGGGTTTGATCCTGGCCGTCTGGGCAATCTCTATATCGCTCAACGTGGCGCTCCTGTGCTCAGGTGGAAATGGGCGCTGAATGCGGTACGAGTTACGCAGTTTGCCGAATCTGGCCCAAAATCAGGCGATCTGTACGTCGTTGTAGGCGCGATCGGTGATCGCGCATCGGCCTGTCAGATGGAATCGCTGGGCGACCACCGGTCGCCCCTACAGCCTCTGCACGCAAACCGACCTGTCCTGGGCCTTCAGGGGCCAGATGCGTAACTCGTATGCGGAGTAAGGTCCTGACAGGTCTCAAATATACAAATAAAAGGTGTCCCTTGTCACGTTTAAAGACATCCGGGTATTTTGAGGATGGGCCTTGACTTATTTCGCGGGTTGCTCTATAGTTCTGGAATATATTGTGGCCGCTGTGATCTGTACTACATTCTTTGGGGGTAAAATTCCGAATATTATATCAGGGGTGTCCCGGCAGGGCTGGCGTGGGGGATGATCCTTAGACCGGGGGCCGGTGAGGTTTATGACCTGGATATTCGTCACCATCATCATCGTGAGCGCCGGCTATCTGACGCACATGATCATCTCCTTCCTGTACCGGTTGAACGCGCTCAGGCCGAGGATCGGGATTCTTGAGCGCGAGATCGAGGAGCAGGAGGCAGAGGCGGAGAGGTATGAGATCGCCACTATCGAGACGGAGCAGAAGGCGGGCGCCCTTGAGATGGAGGTTCTGAGATACGAGCGGCAGATCGCTGAGTTGCAGGCCAGGATCAACGCCGCCAACGCCCGGGCCCAAAAGGCCTCCAAGGCAGAGGTCCGCGCGCCGGAGAACAGGGGCGAGGGCCGATGAAAGGGCCTATCGGGCAGGTCGTGAAGGAGCGGAGGTTGTGAGATGGTTCTGTTTGTCATCACCATGCTGCTGGTGGCCGCCGTGGTCCTGGGCAAGTACCTGGTCATCTCCGAAATCCGGAGGCTGGAGGACGTGCTTCGGGGCAAACAGCAGAGGCTGTTAGACGCGAGCGGACGGGTCAAGGTCACGCAGCAGAGACTCATGGTCGCGCAAAAGGCCGAAGGCCTGGCCGCCCACAAGGTCGCCACGCTGAAGTACCGGCTCACCCACCTCGAAGAGCAACTGGTTCAGGTGGAGCTTATCGAGATCAAGGCGGAGCTGGAGAAACAGCGAGAGGTCGCGTTCGTGCTGGACAGGGTGATCCGGAAGGCCCTCAGCCAGGCGGGCGTTGAGGATGAGGATCACGTCCGAAAGGTCATAGGGGTGATCACCGGTCTCATCGACCTGGAGAAGCACGAAAACAGCGACGAGTTGATCGCCGCCATCCGGGAAAAATTGATTCAACTGAAGGAGAACCCCGCCCAGGAGGCCCCGCCGTCTCAGGCGCCGTCGCCCGGCCCTGAGGCCCAACCGTCCGCCCCGCAGGAGGCTGCCCCTCTCACGCTCATCTAAGAAAAAACGTTCAAGGTTGGAAGGTTCAAGGTTCAAGGTTCTAACTTTGAACCTTCTAACTTTGAACCTTGAACTTCATCGTCGTCCTGTTTCGCCACCTCCACCTTCACCCGCCGGATGCGCCTCGCATCCCCGTCCAGCACTGTGAACCGCACTCCGTCCAGCTCCGTCTGCTCTCCGCGCGCCGGGATCTTGCCGAGCCGGTGGTAGAGGAGGCCGCCCACGGTCTCGAACTCCCCTTTGGGCAGGTCGAGCGCGAGCAGCTCGTTCAGGTGGTCTATCTCCACGCGGGCATCGGCCACGTAGGAGCCGTCCTCCAGCTTCTTGATGGGGGGCGCGGGCCGGTGGTGCTCATCCTCGATCTCCCCGACGATCTCCTCGATCAGGTCCTCCATGGTCACCAGGCCCGCCGTGCCTCCGTATTCATCCACCACGATGGCCATGTGCAGCTGTTTCTGCCGGAACTCCTCCAGCAGTTCGATGACCTTTTTCGTCTCCGGCACGAAGTGGGGGAAGACCACGAACTCCATCGCCTGCATGTCGGTGATCTGCCTGCGCCAGAAGTTCAGGATGTTCTTGATGTGGATGACGCCGACGACGTTGTCCACGGTCTCGTCGTAGACGGGCATGCGGGAGAATTTCTTCTCGGCGAAGACCTCCAGGACCTCCTCCATGGGCGTGGTCGCCTCCACGCAGACCATGTCGACGCGGGGGACCATGACCTCCCGGACGGTGGTGTCGGCGAACGCGAAGATGCTGTGGATGAGCTTCTGTTCCTCCTGCTCGATGGCCCCCTCCTCCACGCCCGCCTCCATCAGGGCCTTCATCTCCTCCTCCGTCACGGCGGGGGCCGGCGCCGGGGGCCTTCCCCCCAGCGCGTGGACGATGCCGGAGGCGATCCCGGACAGGGCCCACGAGACGGGCGTCGCCGTCCAGAGGAACGCCCGGATCGGGCCGGCCAGGCGCGAGACGACGGCCTCGGCCCTGCCTCTGGCAAAGACCTTCGGGGCGAGTTCTCCCAGGACGAGGAGGATCAGGATGACGACTCCGGCGGCGAGGGCGAGGGTCCCGCCCCGGCTGAGCCCCTCCCTCAGGTCGAGGGCGAGGGCGGAGGCCACCACAGAGGCGGCCACTCCCGCCGCGCCCTTGCCGATCGTCAACGCGGCGCCCACCCGGTCGGGCTGCTGTTCATACAGGGCCATGAGCCGGGCCCGGAGCCGCCCCCGCTCGGAGATGCGCTGAAGGGCCGCCTTGTTCAGGGAGGCGAGGGCCGTCTCCATCCCCGCGAAGACCGCGGACAGGAGGACGAGGGCGAAGAAGAACAGGATCTCGGGTGTGTGGGGTTGACTCATAAGATTCCGTACTTCTTGAACGCCGCCCGGACGCTCATCCCCCCGGCGAGGGCCTTCCGCACGGTGTTCTCGCCGGAGACCTTCTCCTCGGCCCGGCGCACGACCTCGGCGGTCAGGGCCTGCGGGATGACCACGACCCCGTCGTGGTCGCCGAAGACCACGTCGCCGGGCCGGACGGGCACATCTCCGCAGTGGATCGGACAGGCGATGTCCACGACCTCGACGCGGCCTTTGGAGTCGGCGGACATGATGCCCCTGGCGAACACCGGGAACTTCATCTTGATGATGGCCAGGGTGTCCCGCGTGGCCCCGTCGAGCACCACGCCGGTCGCGCCCCGCGCCCGGACCGCCGTGGAGAGCAGCTCTCCCCAGAGCCCCCCCCGCATGGAGCCGTTGGTGGCGCAGACCAGGCAGTCGCCCGGCGTCAGGGCGTCGATGGCGGACATGAGGCGGTCGTAGGGCTTTTCAGGGTCTTCATAGACGTCCATCGCCAGGGCCGTGGCCGCCCGGCCCACGAAGCGGGCCTCCGGGAAGAGGGGGCGGATGTCGTGCCGGAGGGTGTGGTCGCGTATGCCGAGGCCGTCCAGGATGTCGCAGACGACAGGCACGTAGAGGCGTTTCGTGATGCGTTCGAGGAGGGCGTTCGAGACAGGGGGTTTTTTCGCGGGCATCCATCGCTCCTGTGATTTTCGAGGGGTTTTTTAAATCTACGGCCATATATGCCTGTAACATAAAGGATTCCGAAAAAAAAGTCAACGACCTTTCAGAATGGCGTAGCCGGTGTTGGCCAGGAAGGAGAGGAGGGCCAGGACGTTGAGGAGGCCGCCCCAGGCGCGGCCCGGCGTCCATCCGAGCAGGTCGGAGGCCACGCGCAGGGCGAGGGTCGCGTGCAGGAGGGCGAGGGGGAGGTAGAAGGCGGGGCGGAAGGGGACGGGGATGTTGAGCACGGCGGGCAGGATGACGGCGAAGAGGAGCGCCAGGCCGAGGCTGCCGAGGACGACGAGCCAGGGACCCAGGGGGGAGGCGGGCGCGAGGGCCTGGGCGAGGCCGCCCGCGCCGGTCAGGAGGGGGGCCAGGTAGGCCCACGGGCGGTTGAGGGCCACGGCCCGCTCCAGGCTGATGAGCGTGCCCAGGAAGCCGCAGACCGTGAGCGAACCGTGGGCGATGAGCATGTCGTAGTTGGGCAGGGGGACCTCCCAGCCCAGGCGCACCAGGGCGGTCCCCAGGGCGGAGAGGAGGGCGAGCATGCCCATCGCCACGAGCGGAAAGCGGTATCGCGTCGGCATGTCTCAATTAAGCCCCGGCGACGGAGAAAGTCAAGGGAAAGCGCGACCGCCCCCGGTGGCAGGCTTTTCTTGCCTCAGGGGCTTTTTCGTTGTATCTTAAAGAGGTAAGAGGCAACAGGCAAGAGGCAACAGACAAGCAGGAGGTCCGCCATGCCCCGCGAACTGGTGGCCGTTGCGCCACGCCAGCCGGTCATCCGCGAGTATGAGGAGCCGAAGCTCCAGCCCAAACAGGTCCGGGTCAAAAGCGAGTTCAGCGCGCCCAAGCACGGGACGGAGCTGGCCGCGTATCGCGGCCTCTCGCCGTTCAGCGCGGGGCGCTATGACCGGGACCTCTGCCTGTTCCTGCCGGAGGAGTCGAGGCGAGAGCGCTTCCCCATGCCGCTGGGCAACATGACGGTGGGCGTGGTGACGGAGGTGGGCATCTCCGTGGGGAAGTTCAGGGCGGGGGAACGGGTCTTCGGGCACCTGCCGATCCGGGAGACGCACAGCGTGGACGCGGAGCGGCTGCACCCCGCGCCGGAGGGGATGTCGCCGGAGGCGATCGTCTGCTGGGACCCGGCGGAGTTCGCCCTCGGGGCGGTGCGGGACGCCAACGTCCGGCTGGGCGAGCGGGTCGCCGTGTTCGGCCTGGGGGCCATCGGCCTGATGGCCGTCCAGATGGCCCGGCTGTCCGGCGCGAGCACGGTCATCGCCGTGGAGCCGATCGAGAGGCGCCGCACGCTGGCCTTTGACCTGGGCGTGGACCACGCGCTGGACCCGACGACGTGCGACGTGGCGGTGGAGATCAAGTATCTGACGGGGAAGAAGGGCGTGGACGTGGCCATCGAGGCGAGCGGCAACTACGGGGCCTTGCACCAGGCCATCCGCTGCGTCCATTTTGCGGGGCTGGTCGTCCCGCTCGCCTTCTATATGGGGGAGGCCAGGGGGCTGCGGCTGGGCGAGGAGTGGCACATGAACCGGATCACCATGCGCTCCTCGAGGTCGATCAGCGACCCCAGCCGGGACCATCCGATGTGGGACCAGGACCGGATCAGGTGGACGGCCTTCGATCTCCTGAGGGCGGGCAGGGTCTCGGCCCAGGGCGTGGTCTCTCCCATCGTCCTGTTTGAGGAGTCCGCCGAGGCCTACCGGAGGATCGACGAGGCCCCGCACGAGTCCGTCAAGCTGGGGGTGAGGTATGGGTGAGACCCCTCCCCCGGCCCCTCCCCCAAAGGGAGAGGGGAGAGAACAGCTTGCTTCCCCTTCCCCTTCGGGGAAGGGGGATGGGGGGTTGGGTCTCTTTCACTTTTTGCTTGCTCCGATGGAGGCGTTATCGTATTATAATCTCGGATGATTTCGTTCGCACGGGGGTGTGGAGATACAGAGGCCAAAAAGGGCGGTCTATATCATAAGCCGGTTTTCGACTTCAGATGGGTCTCTCTTAAAGAATCTTCTTTTCCGAATTCCCGCCCTTCTGTAACTCCTCCCTCTGATCCTGCCAGCAGAAAACAAGTGCTGAGTGCTGAGTGCTGAGTGCTGAGTAAAAGCAAAAAAAGGCTTTCTGCCTTTACTCAGGACTCAGGACTCAGGACTCAGGACTCTCTTTTCGGATCTCTATGCCGAAGAAGACGTGTGATGACAGGCGGCTCTTCCGGTGGAGGGGGCTGTCTGCGCTCTGCCTTCTGCTGACCCTGGCGTCCCCCGTCTCTGCCGCGGGGGGCTCCGGGTTCGGCGCCGACCTCCTGGACCCTTTCCTGGCCGCGTCCTCTCCTCCCCGCTATTCCCTGTCCGTCTCCTCGAAGGGGCTGTTTCCGGGCCGATTCAACCCCGTCAGCCTGAAGGGGACCGTGTTCGGGACGGAGCCGTTCAAGCTGCTCCTCTACGCCGAGCTGGCGGGGGAGCGCTACGGCCTGCCCGTCGTGGTGGGCCTGTCTGACTTCATCGACATGAGGCTGAAGCGCGACCGGCAGCGGGCGTTCGAGGAGTACCTTGCCGATCCCAAGAGGAAGGTGGAGGACGTGGGACGGGGGGGCGGGCTGCTGAGCATCCAGATTCCGGTGAAGATCCCCAGGGGGTTGAGCGCCATCACGGGGGAGGGGACCACGCAGATCGAGATCACGGGGAGGCGGTCGATCACCTTCTCCGGCCGGAGCGACTACACCGTGGGGCAGGTGCAGACGGTGGCCAACCGGCAGTCCAAGTTCCCGACGATCGCGTTCGACCAGACGTCCGAGTTCAAGGTGCGCGGGCAGATCGGGGACCGGATCACCATAGACCTGGAGCAGAACAGCAACAACCCGGAGGACCTGGCCAGCTCCCTCCGCCTGTCCTACAAGGGGCCGGAGGACGGGATCGTCCAGGAGATCGAGGCCGGGAACACGCAGCTTGCGCTGCCGGGGACGCGGCTGGTGGGGTTCTCGCAGGGCCGGGGCGGGCTGTTCGGCATCCGGGGGAAGGCGACCGTGGGGGGGCTGGACGTCCAGATGATCGCCAGCCAGGACAAGGGGTCGGCCAACCGGAAGACGTTCCGGGGGGAGTCGCAGGAGAGTTCCAACAACCTCCGGGACTACCAGTACATCCCGAACACCTACTTTTTCCTGGACGAGGTCTACCGGCAGGCGCGGTCCAGTCAGCAGCAGCCGGAGGAGCAGGTCAGGGACGAGACCGTGGAGGTCTACGTCAACGACTTCAGCAACTACAACGACATCACCCTGAGGGCGATCTCGGCCAGGGCCATCGCCTTCAGCCAGAGGGAGGCCCCGAAGGGCTTCCCCGACCCCTCGCCGGCGTGGGATCAGCCCGGCGTCAGGGAGGAGGGGATGTTTCATAAGTTGGACCGGTCCGAGTTCCAGGCCTACACGAACGGCTTCATCATCCTGAACCAGCCCCTCAGCGACTACTTTGCCCTGGCCGTGGCCTACAGGACGCAGGGCAAGGGCTACGGGGACCTGAACTTCATCGCGATAGACTCCACCTCCACGGCGCGGCTCAAGCTGATCAAGGCCAGAAACCAGCGCCCCCCCACCGGCCCCGGCGCCTATCCCACGTGGAACCTGATGTGGAAGAACGTCTACAGTTTAGGGGGCCGGAACGTGGAGCGGGCGGGGTTCGCGATCCGGGTGCTGCGGGACGTGGCCGGGCAGGAGCCGCTCGACCACCAGGACGGGAAGTCCTACCTTCAGATCCTCGGCCTGGACCGGCACGGGCAGACGGGCTCCTCCCCGCCCGACAACCTGGTGGACCTGGACGAGAACATCGTGGACCTGGTGCGCGGGGAGTTGATCTTCCCCTACTTAGAGCCGTTCGGGGCGCAGGGCGTGGGGGCCCCGGACCTGAAGAACCGGGTGTCGGAGATCTACAACGAGGCCAACGCCACCACGCAGCGGGAGCGGAGCCAGTACTCCATCGAGATCAAGTCGCAGAGCCGGCAGACGCAGTTCAACTTAGGCTACGGGGACGTGATCGACAACAGCGAGCAGGTGCGGCTGAACGGGCGGCTCCTCCGGCGGGGACAGGACTACACGGTGGACTACATCACCGGGGCGCTGACGTTTCAGCCGGGCGTCGCCACGGAGGTGGCCAACCCCTCCGCCAACTTAGACATCTCGTGGGACTCCAAGTCCCTGTTCGGGTTCGCGGCGCAGCAGAAGAGCCTGCTGGGGCTGCGGGCGGAGCACAAGCTGGCGGGGGGGGACGGGCAGTCCCTCCTGGGCATGACCTTCCTCTACAGCAACCAGCGCACGCCTTCCCGCCGGGTGCGCGTGGGGAGCGAGCCGTCCCGCAGCATGGTGCTGGACGCCAACGCCCGCCTGGAGTTCAAGCCGCAGTTCCTGACGGACCTGGTCAACGCCCTCCCGTTCGTGAAGGCGCACACCCCGTCGGCGCTCCGGGTGAACGCGGAGGCGGCGACGAGCCTCCCCAACCCCAACACCTTAGGCGCGGCCTACATCGACGACTTCGAGGGGAGCTCCAGCACGATCCCTCTGTCCATCTTCCGGGCGGCGTGGACACAGGCCTCGGACCCGACGGAGGGGGGGACGCGGACCTCGCTCCAGCCCGGCAGGCTGGTCTGGTACAACCCCTACGAGCGCGTGCGGGTGACGGACATCCAGCCCTACCGGGCGGAGTCGATCACGGCGGAGCAGAACATCGACGACATCCTGGTCCTGAAGTTCTCCCCGCGCCGAGACAGGTACGGGGCGATGAGGCCGCCGGTCCCGAGGGGGTTCGAGCCCCTGTGGCGGGAGGGCGCGCCGATGAGGTCGTGGGCGGGGATCATGGCCGCCATCCGGGGGGGGATGGACCTGTCCCGGTCCAAGTTTCTGGAGATCTGGGTGCGGGGCAACCGGGGGAAGCTGCACGTGGATTTAGGGGAGATCTCCGAGGACCTCACCCTGCCGTTCCAGGAGGGGCCCAACGGCCAGCTCACCACGGAGGACAGGGCCCTGACAGGCACCCGCGTGGGGGACAACCTCCTTCAGGTGGAGGAGGACGTTGGCCTGGATGGAAAGAATGATACGGGCGAACAGGCGGAGTTCAAGAAGCTCTTCTCCGCTCTGTCGCCGGTTCCAGAGGACCCGTCGGGGGACAACTGGGCCTACGAGAGCCGGAGTTCCAACTACGAGCGGATCAACGGCCTGGAGGGGAACGGACAGAAGGACGGGGACCGGGCGGGCATCCCGGACACGGAGGACATCAACGGGAATAGCGTGCTGGACACGCGCAACGACTACTGGCGCTACAGCGTGGACCTGTCGCGGGACAATCTGGATGGCCTGCGCGCGGAGGGGACGGACTACAACGGCTGGCGGCTGGTGCGCATCCCGCTGCGGGACGAGAAGTTTCGCACGAAGGAGGGGGGGCCGGATCCCAACCTGGCCACGGCCATCGACTTCGCCCGCGTCTGGGTGGAGCACAACGACTCGACCACGGTGGAACTCTACCAGATCTACGCCACGGTCACGGACTGGCAGGAGGACCCGATCGCCCAGCGGTCGGACCCCCTCAAGGTCACCTCCCGCAACACGGCGCGGGACGCCTTCTACGAGCCTCCCCCCGGCCTGGAGCAGGAGATCGACCCCACGAACCCCAGCCTCAGGCTGCCGGAGGGGTCCCTGGCCCTGCAGTTCGGGGACCTGTATCCGGGGGATGTCATCTCCACGACCCGCATCTTCCCGAGCGGGGAGACCTACACGGACTACGCCCGGATGCGGATGTTCGCGCACGGGGGCAACCGGGACCCCGGAAACAAGGCCAACGGCATCACCTTCCGGGCCCCGGCGGATACGATCCAAAAGGGTTTCAACCCGCCCGAGCTGTTCATCCGGTTCGGGCCGGGGTCCCGCGACACCTCCAACTTCTACGAGTACCGGACGCGGGTCTACCAGGGGTGGGACGAGCTGAACGAGGTGGACATCAGCATGGCCCTGATGTCGCAGCTCAAGGGGTTCCTCCAGGACCTGAACGCCAGGGCGTCCAGGAGGGACACCACCAGGGCCTCGGCGGCGGACTCCCTTGAGGCCCCGCCGGGGGTGACGGACTACAAATACCGGCGTGCTCTGAACGAGGTGGAGGCCACGGTCGGGTCCGGGGCGGAGCGGAAGACCTACATCGTGCGGGGCAACCCGGCCTTCTCGGGCATCCGGACGTTCACCATCGGCCTCCGGAACGCCGGGGGGGAGCTGATCTCCGGGGGCAACGGCCAGAATGAGATCTGGGTGGACGAGCTGCGGGTGGACAATATCCGGAAGAAGCGGGCGTTCTCCGGCGTGCTGGACCTGGAGATGCAGCTCTCCGACTTCGGGCGGATGAGCGTGAACCTGGCCTATCAGGGGGGGGACTTCCAGGACCTCCGCTCCCGCGCCCCGGGGATCGCGCGGAACTCGGTGTCCCTGAACAACACGTTCAACTTAGAGCGCTTCTTCCCGGCGTCGTGGGGCCTGAACATCCCGTTCTCGTTCTCCATCAACCGGAACACCCAGGCCCCGCGCATCCGCCGGGGGTCCGACATCGTGCTGACCACGGAGCAGCGCCGGGACGAGTCGGACCTGCAGTCCAGCACGCAGGCGAGCATCTCGTTCCGCAAGCAGCCCGCCCAGCAGAACCCCCGTTTCCTGTCCACCCTGATCTTCGACCGGATCACGGCCAGGCTGTCGGTCAACACGCAGTCCAACCAGAGCGGGGCGATCACGCAGCGGAACCACTCGGACGGGCGGTCCGTGAGCGGGTCGTTCGACTACAACCTGGCCCCCACCAAGGACCACGCCTTCCGCCCGCTGGCCTGGATGCCGCTGAAGTCCCTGAAGCAGGTCGAGTTCCACTATCTGCCCAACGTCCTGCGCTACGCCGCGACCCTCAACCAGAACATCAGCAACTCCAGCTCCTTCTCCGCCGTGGGGCGGGACACCACGAACCGGATCGCCGCCAACGCGGAGACGTTCGACATGACCGAGGACTACTCGGCCAAGATCACCCCGCTCCGGAGCCTGTCGGCGGGCTACTCCCTGAACCTCCGGCGGGACCTTCAGGGGGCGTTCCGTCCGACTCAGCTCCAGTTCGGGAAGGAGGTCGGGCGGACGCAGAGCGCCGATGTCTCGCTGACGATGGGCCAGATCTCGTGGCTGTCGCAGAGTTACTCCTACAACGCCTCCTACTCCGAGAACAACGACCCGCGCGGGCAGGGCTACTCGCCGGTCGGGCAGGGGCGGCGGGGGCGGGACGTGAACGTGAGTTCGCAGGTGAGCGGGCGCTACAACCTGGGTCTCCCGAACCTCTTCAGGAAGCTGGGGGGGAGGCGGTCCTACACCGCGACGGACCAGGGGGGGGAGAAGAAGGAGGGGGGGGGATTTCCGGTCCTGGGCTGGGTCGGACAGATGGGGAGCAACCTCCGGAACGTGACGGTGCAGGCCAACCGGAACAAGTCGGCCAACCGCTACGGCCTGGCGGACCGGCCGGGCCTCCTCTACCAGCTCGGCCTGGAGGACACGACCGACGTGCCCCGCACGGAGCTGCGGGGGATCACCCGGATCGACGCCTTCTCCACGGCCGACCGGCTGAGCGGGGACGGCGGCGTCAACCTGCCGCTGGGCGTTAGCGTCAACTCCCGGTATGAGTACGGCCGGGAGAGGCGCACGGGCAACTCGGCCAACAGCCCGGCCATCCACAGCGTCAGCACCAGCTTTCCCGTGCTCAACCTGAACTGGGGGAACTTCGGGCAACTGCCCGTCGTGCGGTGGGTGTTCAGCAGCGCCAGCGCCGAGGCGAGCTACGACCGGCGGGAGGCGCTGCGGGGCGAGGGGGGGACGGGGCCCTTGCACATCCTGGATCAGACGGAGGAGACGAACATCAAGCCGTTCGGCCTGAACCTCCAGTGGAAGAGCAAGGTCAACATGAACCTCCAGCAGGCGATCCGGCGGAGTCTGGGCGTGAGCTTTCAGCCGAACGAGGGGGACAGCGCGCGGGCGGAGCTGAGCCGGACGCTGTCGGAGGGGAGCACCCTGAGCGCCTCGCTGCGCTACTCCTTTAGCCCGACCTCCGGGCTGTTCAAGCGGTTTAATCTCAAGAGCAACGTGGACATGACCCTGGAGTTCGCGCAGCAGTCCAACCTTCAGAGACAGAGGCCGGTGGGCTCTTCGGAATATGCCGTGCAGCAGGATGACAGTTCGTGGAGCGTCGGGCTGAGTTCCAGCTACCGGTTCAATCAGAACTTCACCGGCCAGATGCGTTTCCGGCACGAGAACCGGCGGGACCACCGGCTGAAGCAGACGCACAAGGTCTGGGAGTTCAGCCTGACGGGGGATATCGTGTTTAATTAGCGAACGCAAGGCCATGTTTTTAAATCGCAAAGAACAGGTCGCGGCCCTGGCCCTGTGCGGCGCGCTCTGCGTCGGGGCCGCCGTCTCCTACTTCAAAAACCGATACCCGGACCGGATCGAGGATTTCGGGGTCGTCCAGGGCGCGGTTACGCCCGCGGGGGAGGTCGCGGTGAGCCGGGAGGGGGCCGACACGGCGGCTGCGACGCCCGACACCGCCCGGACCGACCTGATCGACCTCAACCGGGCCACGGCCGGGGACCTGGAGCGCCTGCCCCGCATCGGGCCAGCCCTGGCCAGGCGGATCGTGGAGCACCGGGACCAGCACGGCCCGTTCAGGCGCGTGGAAGACCTGAAACGCGTGAAGGGGGTCGGGGAGAAGACCCTGGAGAGGCTCAGGCCGCTGGTGAGGGTTGGAGACCCCTCCCCCGGCCCCTCCCCCACAGGGAGAGGGGAGAAGGGGGATGGGGGATTGGGTCCATAATGGGTTCGATCATGAATTCTATCTCCGTCGGGCTGCACCTGGGGGAACGGGCCCTCCACGCCGTGGAGGTCCGGCGGGAGGGGGGACGCCCGGTCCTGTGGCGCGTCGGAAGGGTCTCCCTGCCGGTGGAGCTGGCCCCTGAGGCCCTGCTGAGAGCGGAGGCCCAGGCGCATCTCGCGGAGGCCCTGCGGAGGCTGTTCGAGGAGTCGGGCATCGACCGGAGATCCGTGGCCCTGTCCGTGGGGGGGAATTTCTCCGTGATCAAGCGGGTCCCCCTGGAGGTGGCCTCGGACGAGGAGCGCCGGGAGCAGGTCACCTGGGAGGCCAGCCAGCACCTGATCGACCCGGTCCCGGACTACTGCATCGACTATCACGCCTTCGGCAGGACGGCCTTTCTGATCGCTGTCCGGAGGCAGATGGCGGATGCCTGTAGCGATGTCTGCGAGCGCGCTGGCCTCGGCCTGAAGGGCGTGGAGGTGGATCCCCTGTCGCTCTTCTACGCGTGCCGGATGGCCTCGGGGGACGCCTCCGGAGAAGAGGCCCGGGGGGCCTCCGCCGTCTACGTCGGGGGGCGGTGGGCCTCCTGCATCTCGACGTGGGGGGCCGACCTGACGGCGGTGGAGGTGGTCCGGCTGGATCGCGGGGGCTGGCGGTTGCGCGCGGGGACGGATGAGGAGAGGATGGAGACGAAGGAGGCCGCTGTCAGGGCGCTGGGCCGCCGCATTGCGGGGGGGCTGGTCCCGGAACGGCGGAACGGCGGAACGGCCCGCGAGCGACGCGTCCTGCTGTCCGGGGACCGTCAGGTCGTGGAGGAGGTCGGGCGCTGGTGGACGGGGATGGAGCCTCTCACCGTGGCGTTCATCGACCCGTTTGCGCGCGCGGACCTGGGGTCGCTGCCCGCCGATCAGCGCCCCCTGCTGGACTGGCGGACGGGGTTTGCCGTGAGCGCGGGGGCCGCGTACAAGAACCTATGCGCGTGACATCGGGGACGTTGCGGGGGCGCCTCCTGCGGATGCCGCACGGGATCAGGCCGACGCAGGATCGGGTGCGCAAGTCTCTTTTCGACGTGCTCGGAAAGGACGTGGCCGACAGGCGCGTCCTGGACCTGTTCGCGGGCTCGGGGGCGCTCGGCGTCGAGGCCCTGAGCCGGGGCGCGGTCTCCGCCCTGTTCGTGGATGAAGACGCCGGGGCCGTGCGGACGATTCTGGCCAATCTGGCGGAGCTGGGGCTGATGGAAGAGCAGGCGAAAAGCGGAAGGCGGAAGGCAGACACAAAAAACGTGGATCGTGGATCGTGGATCGTGGACCGGCCCCCCCTCTTATCCCCCCGTGAACGGGGGGAAGATAGCTCCCTCCCCGCTCGCGGGGAGGGCCGGGGTGGGGGACGGATCACGAATCGCGAATCACGAACCACGCGCCCTGTGACTCAGGACTCAGGACTTTGGACTCAGGACCGTGTCGAGGTCTGGCGGGCGGACTACCGGCGGGCCGTCCGGCGCATAGAAGGGGAGGGGAGGACATTTGACCTGGTCCTGCTGGACCCGCCCTACCGGGAAGGGCTCCTCCCGGAGGCCCTTCGGGCGCTGGCCGGGGCGGGGGGCGTCGCTCCGTCCGGGCTGGTCGTGGCTGAGGCAGAGGCGCGCCTTTTAGCGCCGGAGGTGGACGGTCTGGCGCTGATCGACGAACGGGTCTACGGGGGGACGAAGCTGATGTTCTGGCTCAGTCAAAGGTAAGGAGACGAACGCCGTGAAAATCGCCCTGTATCCGGGCAGCTTCGATCCGATCACGAACGGCCATCTGGACATCATCGAACGGGCCAGCAAGATCTTCGACCGCCTGATCGTGGCCATTCTCGTCAACGCGCAGAAACAGACCCTGTTCACCGTTGAGGAGCGGATGGACATGATCCGCGAGGTCACCCGGAGGTGGTCCCACGTGGAGGTGGACCATTTTGAGGGGCTGCTGGTGGACTACGTCCGCCGCCGGGGCGTCCACACGGTCGTCCGGGGGTTGAGGGCCGTCACGGATTTCGAGTATGAGTTCCAGATGGCCCTGACCAACCGGCAGCTCCACTCCGAGTTTGAGTCGGTCTTTTTGATGACCAGCAACGAATATGCGTATCTGAGCGCCACCGTTGTCCGGGAGGTCGCGCAGTTCGGCGGGTCTGTGGAGCTGTTTGTCCCGCCGTATGTCGCAGAGAAACTCAGAGGGAAATTTCAGACCCATTCACACGGAGGTTCATAAGGGATATTTATGGAACAGACGTCTCACAAAGATATCGCACAGGTCATCGAACCTGAAATGATGGTCTGGGTGTTAGACGACACCCTGGACCAGGCCTCGGTTGAGCAGCTTTGCAAGGCGTGCGCACTGGTCGCCGACGGGGTCCCGGATCGGCGGGTCCCGAAACGACGCCTCGTCGTGGACCTGGCCGAGGCGTTCTACAAGAGCGAGAAGAGCGCCCAGAGGATCGAGGAGGCGCTCGCGGAGGCCAACCGGGACGTTCTGGGGGAGTGCCGGGAGATGTCCCTCCCCGAGATCTCCGAACAGGTCGCTGACCGGGACGGTCTCCTGCGCGAGCGGAGGGCGGGGCGCCTGCTGTATGCCCTGGCGAACGATCCCCGCGAGGAGGTGAAGGGGGCGGCCCGGGCGCTGTTCGCGTCCCTCAGCGAGAGGGATGCGTCGGCGGAGGATGCCCGGAAGGCCGGGGAGGTCGAGGCCCGCCTGAAGGCACGGCTTGCGGAGGTGACGCGGACCAGCGAGGAGCTGCGCCAGGAGGTGGAGGAGGCCCGTGAAAGGCTGGCCGCTGCTGAGTCGGAAAAGAATACCTACGAGGAGAAATTTCAAGGGCTGGTCGAGGAGCGGACGGCCCTCAAGCGCCGCGTTCTGGACCTCCAGAGGGACCTCGCGGCGGCGCAGACGGCGCAGCGTCACATCGAGGAGGAGGCGGCCAAGCTGCGGCAGCGGGTCGAGCATCCCGTCGCCGCGGAGGCCGGGACCCCTGCCTCGTCGATCAACCATCTGACGCGGGAGAGCCGAAAGATACAGTACACATTGGAGAAGATCGAGAAATGCCTGGATGCGGCGGTCCCTCGAAAGGCGGAGGGCCCCGACCGGTTCCTGGAGGCGTTGAGCGACACCGTCATGGAGGTCAAGGCCCTCGTCACGCGCGAGATCATCGACAACGGGCGGGAGCGGAACGAGGTCCGGCGGAGCATCGACGAGTTGCGCGGAGAGCTGCGCGGGCTTCAGGGCGAGATGCGAAAGGCGTCCGATCTGGACCGGAGGCCGGCCCGGATGCCGGGGGAGGCGGAGCGGGTGGGGGTGTTTGTGGACGTTCAGAACATCTTCTACGCGGCCAAGCAGTTCAACGCCCGGCTGGACTTTGAGAAACTGCTTCGCACCTCCGCAGGCAACCGGAGGCTCATCCGCGCCATCGCCTACGTCGTGCAGTCGCCGGAGGTGGACCAGAGCGGGTTCATCACCATGCTCCAGCAGAAGAGCTATGAGGTCAAACGGAAGAACCTCCGGCTCCGGAGCGATGGGTCGGCCAAGGGGGACTGGGACATGGGGATGGCCATTGACATCATCGACCTGGCCAAGAGGTTAGACGTGGTCGTGCTGGTGAGCGGGGACGGCGACTTCGTGTCCCTCGTCAACCTGATCAAGACCGTCGGGCCAAAGGTGGAGGTCTACTCGTTCCTCCACAACACGGCGCGGGACCTGATCCAGGCCGCGGATGAGCATTTCCCGATCGACGACAGCCTGCTCCTGCGCCTGAACGGGGACTACATCTCCGCCCGGCAGCAGCGGGAGGCCGCCGAGGCCGCCCGGCTGGCGGAGGTCGTGCATCCGCCGGAGCCGGTGCGCCTCGGAGAGGTCGCCCGGGTCACGGAGCTGGCCCGGACTCCGGAGCCCGCGCCGGTGGAGGAAGGGAAGGGCTAAAGCGAACCGTTAGACGGTTTTGAAGCACAGACTTCTCAAGATATACGCTGCCCTCTCCCGCGCGTTCGGGCCGATGCGCTGGTGGCCTGCCGAGACGCCGTTCGAGGTGATGGTGGGGGCCATCCTGACGCAGAACACGGCCTGGACGAACGTGAAGAAGGCCATCGCCAACCTGAAGGCGCGCGGTCTGATGCAGGCGGAGCGGCTGGCGGCGCTCGACCCGGCGGGGCTGGCGGCGCTCATCCGCCCGGCGGGGTACTTCAACGTGAAGGCCCGCCGGCTCCGGGCGTTTCTGGACTATTTCCTGAACGCCTACGGGGGGGACGTGGGCCGGATGCGTCAGGAAGGGGCGGCTCGGCTGCGCGCGGAGCTGCTCTCCGTCCACGGGGTCGGGGCGGAGACGGCGGACAGCATCCTCCTCTACGCCCTCGGCAAGCCTGTCTTTGTGGTGGACGCCTACACCCGGCGCATCTTCCACCGGCTCGGCCTGTCGGCAACGGATGCCCCCTACGATGAGTTACAGCGGATGTTCACGGCGGCGCTGCCGAAGGACGCTGATCTCTATAATGAGTACCACGCCCTGATCGTGGCCCTGGGCAAGGATTTCTGCAGGCCGAGGCCGCGTTGCGAGGCGTGTCCGCTGAAACGAGGGTGCGAGTACTATGATCAAAATCGGACACGTTGAGATCCGCGGGGCCACGGCCCTGGCGCCCCTGGCCGGGGTGACGGACCGGGCGTTCCGGCTGATCTGCCGGGAACAGGGGGCGAGCTACGCCACGACGGAGATGGTGAGCGCGGACGGGCTGATCCGGGGGGGGGAGCGGACGAGCCGCTACCTGGACTTCAGGGAGGATGAGCACCCCATCGCCGTGCAGGTGTTCGGGTCGGAGCCGGAGGTCATGGCGGGCGGGGCGCAGGTCATCGCGGAGCGCCGGCCCGACGTGATCGACATCAACTGCGGCTGCCCGGTGCGCAAGATCGTCAACCGGGCCGCGGGGTCGGCCCTGCTGAAGGACATCCCCCGCCTGACGGCGATCATCCGCGCCATGTCGGAGGCCGTGGGCATTCCGATCACGCTCAAGATCCGGAGCGGGTGGGATGACCCCAACAGCGTGGCGGACGTGGCGCGCGCGGCGGAGGACGCCGGGGCCAGGTCCATCGCGGTGCACGCCCGGACGCGGGCGATGGGGTTCTCCGGGGAGGCGGACTGGGAGATCATCCGCCGGGTGAAGGAGGCGGTGTCCATTCCGGTCGTGGGCAACGGGGATATCTGGGAGGCGGAGGATGCCCTGCGCATGGTGGAGCAGACCGGGTGCGACATGGTCATGCTGGGCCGGGGGGCCATCGGCAACCCGTGGATCTTCGGGCGCATCGAGGCCCTGACGGCGGGCCGGGAGGCGCCGCCTCCGCCGGGGCCTCGCGAGAAGATCGGCCTGGCCGTGCGGCACCTCCGGCTCTGCATCGCGGAGAAGGGCGTGCACATCGGGGTGCGGGAGATGCGACGGCACATCTCGGCCTACATCAAGGGGATGCCCCACGCCACGGACATCCGGTCGGCGATGATGACCGTGGAGGACCCGGACGAGGTGGAGCGGATGCTGTGGGGGATCGCGGAGAGGCAGGAGCAAATGGCAGGAGGTTCCCTTGTCTCCTGAGCGGATTCGTGAGCTTTTAGAGGGCGTGCGGGCCGGGCAGACGGGCGTGGAAGCGGCCATAGAGGCGCTCAGGGACCTCCCGTTCGAGGACCTGGGGTTTGCGACTGTGGACCACCACCGGGCGCTTCGGCAGGGGTTCCCGGAGGTGGTGTTCTGCCAGGGCAAGACGACGGACCAGGTCGTGGAGATCGCCCGGCGGATCGCCGGGGGGGGCGTCGCGATGCTGGCCACGCGCGCGGACGGGGAGAAGCAGGCCGCGCTCCGGGCGGCGTTCCCGGAGGCGGAGGTGAACGCCCTGGGGAGGACGGTCCTGGTCCGGTCGAGGGCGGCCCCGGCGCACCAGACCGTCGGCACGGTGCTGGTCGTGTCCGCGGGGACGTCGGACCTGCCGGTGGCCGAGGAGGCCGTGGTCACGGCTTCGGCCATGGGCAACCGGGTGGAGCGACTCTACGACGTGGGGGTGGCGGGCATCCATCGGCTGCTGGCCCATCGGGAGCTGCTCGCGTCGGCCAGCGTGATTGTGGTGGTGGCCGGGATGGAGGGGGCGCTGGCCAGCGTCGTGGGGGGGCTGGTGAATGTCCCGGTGATCGCCGTGCCGACCAGCGTGGGCTACGGGGCGAGCTTCGGCGGCCTGGCCGCGCTGCTGGCCATGCTCAACTCCTGCGCCGCCGGGGTGACGGTGGTGAACATCGACAACGGGTTCGGCGCGGGCATGGCCGCGAGCTTGATCAACCGGGTGAGGAACAGGCCATAGGCTCAGAAGTCCATCGACGCCGACGGTCTGTTGTGAATTCTTATGGGGGGCGATGCGATGAAAATGACGCCGTACTTCAGACGGCGTGTTCTGGAAGGGCGGCCAGAGATCGAGCTGGCCTGGTGCGAGAGGGCTTTACAGCAGCATATTCGTCGTGAGGTACAGGTAGAAGATGGTCGCATCCGCCATTGGTTTTTTGTCCCTGAACGCAACAAATATCTTCGGGTGATCACCCTCAGCGACGGAGAGACATTACACAACGCCTTTTTTGATCGCGGGTTCACTCCTTAACCAGTGAGGACTGGACAATGTATATCGAATATTTTCCAGAGACGGATACACTCTATATCAGCCTGGCCGGTAAGACCAGTGCGGAATCTCAGGAGATCGCCCCCAACGTGGTGGCTGACTTTGACGAGGAGGGCCGGCTGGTCGGCATCGAGATCGATCCGGTCAAGGGTCTGGTCGATCTGTCTCACCTGGAGGCCAGGGGATTACCTTTCACCAACCTGCAACTCAACAGAGAGATCGCCACGGCCAAGTGATGGGGTTCAGAATGGCCTGTTGTGCGAAGGTATCCCTGGGGTGTAATTCCCTGAACATTCTGCTTGACATCCATAGATCCTGCTGTAAATTGGTCACATAGTCCTGCCTCGTTTTTGTACGTCCCCGGCCTTGGAGGGAAGGATGCACGCTCTCATATACAAGAGTCGAAACCGACGGCGATAGGCCGCATCTGGACAGGTGCGGCTTTTTGATTATGTCCAGGAAATTAACCAAGCAGGGAGGGTGATTGCAATGGAACAGGAACTGTTTCCGTTTTTGACGCGGCTACGGGAAGAACAGAGGAGTAAGATTGCTGCGTATAACGAAGACCAAGCGAAACAGGGGATCATTCTCCCCCTGCTGCGCCGTCTCGGATGGGACATAGAAGACCCCGATGAAGTTCGGCCTGAGTACTCGCTCGAACAGAGGCGAGTCGACTACGCTCTTGCAACCGATAGGCGGGTTGCAGTATTCATTGAGGTGAAGCGTCCTAGTGAAGACCTTGATAACGCGAATCATGAACTGGACATTGGCAAAAAAGTGATGATCAGGCAGCCAGGCAGAAGAAGCGATCCATCACCTTGTTGAAGTTGTTTGTCTTGTGGGCCA
>Ga0137796_10000702_pt1 | contig 20316 bp, 22 predicted proteins | sample OV2TP3_FD_97704 | JGI IMG/M metagenome (GOLD analysis project Ga0137796, IMG submission 97704) | reverse complement strand
TGGAACCGATGTGCCACCGCGAGCCCGAATATTTCGACCTCCAGGATGAAGTTCGATCCCGTCTCATGAACCTCTTCCAGCTCCCCCGCTCCTACACGGCGGTCCTGATCACGGGATCGGGCACGAGCGCCGTGGAGGCCATGATCGCGTCGTGCGTGCCTCGGGGTCAGAAGCTCCTCGTCGTCAACAACGGCGTATACGGAGATCGAATCGCAAAGATGGCCGCGGCGCATGGCATCCCCTTCGAGGAGGTGAAGTTCCCTTGGGAGCAGCCGGCGGATCCGGAAGCGGTCGCGAAGCGCGCGAAGAGCGTGGGCGCCATCGCCGCTATCCATCACGAGACGACCACCGGACTCGTCAATCCGATCCCCGAGCTCTCGAAGGTGGCGCGGGAGACGGGCGCTCGATTCCTGGTCGACTCGGTGAGCGGACTGGCGGGAGATTCGATCGACGTCGCTCTGACGGATGCGTGTGCCGGGACCGCGGGAAAATGTCTCCAAGGGTTGCCGGGGGTCTCCTTCGTGTTCGCCGACGTCGAGACCCTCCTGGACGCGCCCCGGCGGAGCGTCTACCTGGACCTGGCGGAGCTTCGCTCGAAGCAGGCGGAGCGGAACACCCCCTTCACTCCGGCCGTCCCGATCCTCAACGCGTTTCGGGAAGCGCTCCGCGAGGCCGAAGAGGAGGGATTGGAGAACCGGCTCTCGCGGTATCGCGACACGGCGAGCTTTCTCCGAGCCGGCTACGAGCGATTGGGGCTGCAGCTTTGGCTTCCACACCGTCGACTCTCGAACACGCTGACGACCCTGCGACTCCCCGCGGGTCGCGCCTACGCGTCGATCCACGACGCCCTCAAGAGCGAAGGATTCGTGATCTACGCAGGCCAGGGGAACCTCGAACGGGAGGCCTTCCGAATCGCGAATATGGGCTGGATACCCCGGGCCGAGTTCGAGCGGCTGCTCGCGGTCCTCGAACGCTGGGGAAAACCATGAGCGTCCAGGAAGCCGTCATCATGGCCGCGGGCGTGGGCAAGCGCCTCCGCCCCTTCACGGAGCGACATCCGAAGTCGCTCCTCGAGGTCGGAGGCCGGACCCTCCTGGAGCGTCACCTGGAGGTTCTCGAATCCGGCGGCGTGGAGCGAACCACCATCGTGGTGGGCCACTTCGGAGACCAGATCCGCGCGCGCCTCGGAACTCGCTTCGGCACGATGCCGGTCCGATACGTCGAGAATCCGCGGTACACGCGCGGGAGCGTCCTCTCGATGCACGCGGGGCTCGACGGACTCCAGCGGAGCGCCGTCTTCATGGACGCGGACGTCCTCTACCATCCGGAGATCCTGCGACGGCTCCTTCGAACCGATTCGCCGGGGTGTTTCCTCCTCGACCCTACCGCGAGCGAGACCGGCGAGGAGATGATGGTCGGCGTCCAGGACGGTCGTTGCCGGAAGATCGCGCGTCGCGTCGGCCGCGATTGGGACAAGGTCGGCGAAGGCGTGGGCTTTTTCGCGATCCAGGAGAGTTGGCTTTGGGCGACGCGCCTCGTGTTCGACGACTTCCTCCGGCGCGGCGTCGTGGACGTCGAATACGAAGACGCCCTCAACGTCCTGATGCAGGAAGTGCCGTGCTCCTACGTCGAGGTCGGCGACCTCCCCTGGACGGAGATCGACTTCCCCGAGGATGTCGCGAAGGCGGAAGCGGTGCTGGCCCGAATCATGTCTCCGCCGGCATAGAATTCCGCCGACGACGCGCGCCCACCACGAGGAGAACGAGAAACAGGTTCGCGATCACCCCTCCGAAGAGCGGGTACAGCCCGATCGCCCGCGGGGACCAGAGGCACGCCACCAAGACCAAGACGAGAAGGGACACTCGAAAGGTCGGTCCGAGAACGCTCCACACGAGAAAACTCCCTTGGGTCGGCGCGCCGTTCGGCCCGACCCACGCCGCGAACCGCCTCTGCGAGTGGGTATAGCTCCCGTAGAAGGGAAGGAGAAGGCGTTCCAAGAGGCTTCCCCCCTGCCGCACCTTCTCCCGCAATCGCTCGGGATCTTCCGACCAGCCGGTGCTCTTGCCCAACTTCGCCCGAAAGCTCTGCTTGGCGGCGTCGAAGAGCGCGCTGTGCAAGGCCATGCTGAATCCCGCGAGCGCCACCACGCTTCCGATCACGTACCAGGGCTCGTGTCTCCAACCCGGCGTTTTCGCCATCAGGACCCAAAGGCCCACGTGGATCGCGATCGCCACGACATAGTCGAAGAGGCCGTCGACGACCTGCCCTGTCCAACCTCCGCCTCCCCGAAGTCGGGCCAATTCCCCATCCGCACAGTCGAAGACAAGTTGTCCCCACAGGAGTATCGCGGCCAGGATCAAGGCCGCGGGAGTTCCGAGCCCCATCGCCATTCCCGCCAATACTCCGAGAAGTCCGGCGAAGGCGGAAACTTGGTTGGCCGTGATCGGCGTGGGCTTGAGGATGCGGGCCGCCCACCGGGCCAACGGGCGGTTCAGGAAGCGGTCGAGAGGCTCCTCGTCCAGGGACACGCGGGGATTCTATGAACGGACCGCCGAAAACTCAACCGCGAACGTCCTTCAGGATCCGTTCGAGCTCGCCGAGAAGCCACGACCGTTCGTCGGCCGTGAGCGCCGCGCCGAATCCGGCGGAGCGACCCGCGAAACGCATCCGCAATCCCCACCATCCTCCGGCCTCGAAGCGCTCGATCGAGGCCGTCTCGAATTCCCGCACTGCGGCACCACCCCAGAGCGCACGCACGATCCTCACTCTCCGTTCGTCGAGGAGGAGACTCTCCGTCCCGAACGACAGATCGACGACGCGACGAAGGAGCCACATCGCCCCGAGCCCCCCTGCGGTCCAGCCCAGGGCCCAAAGCACGAGGGTGACGTCGATCCCCGGGTCGCGTTGCCGGGCGAAGATCGAGCGGAGGGCGAAGACCTCGCCGACGGCCCATCCCGCCAGCCAGCAGAGGAGGAAGAGCGCGGCGAACATTCGGCCGCCGGTGGGTCGCCCGGGAAGGACGACCCGCCACTTCCGCACATCCATTTCATCGAGGACGATTCGGCAGTCGGGAGGCGGCCTCAGTGCCATGCCTGCCGCACCTTCTCGACCGGATGCGAACCCACCAGGACGATTCCGGCTCCCCCAACGGACTTGGCCCGCTCCAATTCCGCCAGCGACGCCGCCCACCAAAGAGGAGGCCCCGATCGCGCGGTACGGAGCGGAGTTCCCCCTGGAGTGACTACTCGACTCGACGGGGGTTCCGTAATGATCGCATCGAGGTTCCAGAACCGCGCGTCTCGTTCGCCGCTCTCGGATACCCATGCCAGGAGCCGAAAGCCCTCCCGCACGGCGCGACGGAGATCGCGAACGAGCTGGGCCACCGCCAAGGGGCGAAAGGCCTTCCATTCGGCGGGTTTCTCCTCGGGAGTCGCGCGTGTCAGCCATCCGAAAAGAGCGCGGGCGACTTCATCGTCGAGGACGAGCGTCTCCAATCCCTCGAGGACAACGCCCTCCACGTCTGTCCGCGAGGAGGCCGCCCTCACGGCCGCATGTGCCGAATCCCGATCGACCACGCGCAGGCTCAGAAAAACTCGGAGGCGAGTCGTCGACTTGGGCGGTTCTGCGACGATCGCGGTGTCGGCCCCCATCGCGGCGGCATCCTCGAGAGTGGTGCCTCCGGGATCGAGACGGACCGCCCGCGTCTGCAAGAGGGACGAAGGCCCGCCGCACGCAGCGAGAAAAAGGAAGGAGAGGGCGGCGCGCATTGGGGAACCTGGTTTATTCTAGAATCACGGGTAGATCGGTCGGTTCGACCTTGGAGAAATCGATGTCCACGGTGCCGTCTTGACGGCTCGCCGGCGCGAGGAGCACGATCATCGCCACCTCCTGATGAAGACCCAGGGTAGACTATAACCGGATGAGGAAGAAACTTCGCTCGAAGTCGTCCGATGCCGCATCATCCCAGACGGAGAGTACGTTCACGCGCGCCGATCTTCTAGAATTCCTCCGCCACCATTCGCTGGCGGTGCAGGCGTCGGTTTCGCCGTCGCACGAGCCGCAGGCATCGGTCGTCGGCTTTATCGTTACGGACGATCTGGAGATCTTCTTCGACACCCTCAACACGACGCGGAAAGCGAAACACCTCCGGAAGAATCCCAAGATCGCTTTCGTCGTCGGCGGGCTCACGCCGGGCGATGAGCGCACCGTACAGTACGAGGGAGAAGCGGACCAGCCGCTCGGTGCCGAGCTCGACCGTCTGAAGGAGCTCTACTTCGAACGATTCCCCGACGGTCGCGATCGTCGGACATGGCGCGGGCTCATCTATGTACGCGTGCGCCCGTCGTGGATTCGGTACAGCAATTTCAATTCCGCCCCTCCGGAGATCGTCGAGTTTCGAGGACGGCACTTGAAGTGATCGGGGGAAACGGGTCGCCGCTTCTCCTCCCGGTTCGTCTTCGCGCTCTCCGTATCTCATTTCCCCTTGCGGCCCTCTTTCTCTTTGCTATGTTTTCGGTGGATGGGCGACCGCAAGAAGGACATCTCGCTCGACGTGCCCATCGTCCGCCAGGCGAATTGGTGCTCGTGCGGGATCGCGGCGATCAACATGGCCATGCGCCGCCATGGACTCGTCGTCAGCGAGAAGGCGATCGAGAAGAATCCCCTCGTCAAGCGGGACCTGCTCCAGAAGTTCGGATTCAATCCCGGCCGACTCGGCCGAATCGCGATCTCGTACGGCTTCGAGGTCACCATCATCGATCCCGACGCCGAGTATGTCGGCTCGAGATTCGTGGCCGAAGGAGGTCGCTGGGAGTCGCGCCCGCCCGTGGCCCAGGATCTTTATCGTTCGTTGGGCGAAGGCGTCCCACCCGTGGTCTGCATCCCGAACAAGCAGGAGGCCTTCGAAGGCTCGACGTCGAGCGGGAGCCACTGGGTCACGATCCATTCGTATCGCGCGAGCGAATTCCGCTTGCACGACCCGTCTCCCTGGAGGAAGGCGACCCAGTGCAAGCCGGGGTATTGGGCTCGGTGGGGATGCAGCGCCATCCTCATCAGCCCCCGTCGGTGAGGCTCCGCGCGATCACGGCGACGCTCACCTCCCTGGCCCCGCCTGCATACAGGGCGTCCGAACAGGCGCTGGCCGTCGCCCCCGTCGTCAACACGTCGTCGACGAGGAGCACGGAACGATCCGAGAGGGGACCTCGTGCGCGATAGGCGCCGCGCGGATTCTCCAGACGCCGGGCGAGGGCGAGTTCCATCTGCGGACGCGTGCGGCGGATCTTCCGCAGAGACGCGCGGCACGGTCGGCGAAGCTCGCGGGCCAAGGAATCCGCCAGAAGCTCCGCCGGGTTGTATCGACGTCCGGCCAAGACGCGCCACCGGGACATCGGCACGAACGTCACCCAATCGATGGAGAGGGAGTCCGCCCGAATTCGATCGGCCATCCGTCGAGCGAAGATCCTGGCCAAGGACCGGCCGGATCGGAACTTGAAGGCGAGAAGCGCGTCGCGAAGTCGACCCGAGTAGGCTCCCAGGGCCAGACCTCGTCGAAACCGCAGCTCCCGTCCAAGACAGGCCGTGCAAACCCTGCCCCGGATCTCCGCGCCGCAGGCCGGGCAGGCCTCTCCCGCGAACCAAACGATCCTCGAGGCGCACCCGCCGCAAAGGGCCTCCTCGGCACCGGCCCGACACAGCGCGCAAATCCGCGGATATAGAAGATCGAGTGTCCGAGCCCACCAGCTCATGTCTCGGATTATAGCTTCGCTCTGGACTCCGGACTCCGGCGTTCGGTATCATCCCACCGGCCATGGACGTCCCACGGATCGTCATCGGTGTCGTCGCCCTCGGCTTCTCGGTCATCTTCCACGAGATCGCCCACGGGTGGGTGGCCCTCAAGCTGGGGGACACGACCGCCCGCGATCGCGGCCGACTCACGTTCAATCCCCTCCCCCACATCAGTCTGTTCGACACCATCGTCCTTCCGATCGTCACGCTCGTCACGGTCGGAGTCCCGTTCGGCGGCGCGAAGCCGGTCCCGATCAACCCGATGAATTTTCGGAACCCGGGTTTCGGCATGGTCCTCACCTCCGCCGCGGGACCGATTTCGAATCTGCTTCTGGCCGCCGTCTCCTTCGGCCTCATGTTCGGCCTCTACAAGGCCGCGCCGGCGACGCTCTACGACGGCGGCGCCCGGGTGCTCACCTACAACGGTCTCTTCTTCGCGATCATGATTTTCATGAACGTGCTTCTCGCCTCCTTCAATTTGATCCCCATCCCCCCTCTCGACGGCTCCCGTGTCCTGCGCTACTTCCTCCCGGAACCCGGCCAACGAGTCCTCGACCGCGTGGAGCCGTTCGGACTCTTCATCATCATCGCCCTCATTTGGTTGGGGGCGATCTCGATTCTCCTCATCCCGTTCTACGTGGGCCTGAGCATTCTTATCGACGCCGCCTTCGGCCGCGATTTTCTCTCCATCATGATCCACGGTCTCCGAGGTTCCCGGCCATGACCCAGAAACGAATCCTTTCCGGAATGAGGCCCACAGGCTCCGTCCATTTGGGGAACTTCTTCGGCGCCGTGCAGAACTGGGTCGCCCTCCAGGAAGAGTACGAGTGCTTTTTCATGTCCGCCGACTTCCACGCCCTAACGAGCGAGTACCGGGAGTCGCGGAAGATCGCCCAATTCTCCCGAGAGAACATCGCCGACTGGATCGCCGCCGGTCTCGATCCGAATCGGGCGACGATCTTCATCCAATCGCACGTCCCGGAGCACGCGGAACTCCACGTCCTGCTCTCGTGCATCACTCCTCTCGGATGGCTGGAGCGAGTCCCCACGTACAAAGCCCAACTCAAGGAACTGGAATCCAAGGGCGTCGACAACTACGCCTTTCTCGGCTACCCGGTCCTCCAGGCGGCCGACATCTTCCTCTATAAGGGCGACGTCGTTCCGGTGGGCGAAGACCAAATCCCTCACCTCGAGCTCACCCGCGAGATCGCGCGCCGCTTCAATTCGATTTTCGGGAAGGCGATATTTCCGGAGCCGCAGCCGAAACTCACCAAGACCCCGCTCCTGCTCGGCCTCGACGCGCGGAAGATGAGCAAGAGTTACGGGAACTCGATCGAGCTCGGCGAGGAGCCTACGGCCGTCGAGAAGAAGGTGAAGTCGATGTTCACCGATCCCGCGCGGGTGAAGCGATCCGATCCGGGCCATCCCGAAGTCTGCAACGTGTGGACCTTCCACTCCCTGTTCAATACGACCGATCGGCACGGGCAAATCGGCGAGGAGTGCCGGACCGCGAGGATCGGATGCACGGATTGCAAGGGGGAGCTCGCAAAGAAACTGGCCGAGTGGCAAGGGCCCATCTTCGAGAGGCGGCGCGAGCTTCTCTCCCGTCCCGCACAGCTCGACGAGATCATCGCCGCGGGCACGGACCGCGCGAAAAAGATCGCCGCCGCAACGATGGCCGAGGTGCGGGAAGCGGTCTTCGGCGGCCGATGATACTGTAGAGACCAGGGGTCTAAATTGTTCCTAACAGACAGGAGAGACCCATGCGGAGGGACGGGCCATCGGACATTCCGTAGGAAGAATCCAGCATCTAGCATCGAATCCCGGTCGCTAAATGTTGTAGGGTAAGGGTTCATTCCTCCTTGTCGATTGGAGGCGGAGATTCGTTAGGAGCGGGGGAGCATGCCCGAAGTCGCCGATTGCAAGGTCCATCTCGAGAACTACTACGGCCCGCTGGACCTCCTGCTTCATCTCGTGAAGGAGGCGGAGGTCGACGTCACGCGCATCGCGCTCGCCCGAGCGGCCGACCAGTACATCGGATTCCTCGAGGCGATGCAGAAGCTGGACATCGACCTCGCGGGAGAGTTTCTCGCCCTCGGATCCCAGCTCCTCCTCATCAAGTCGAGAACGATCCTGCCGCCGCCCGAAGGCGAGGTCGAAGGAGAGGAAGAGCCGGAGGAGGAAGAGGTCTCCCTCGATCTCATCCGCAAGCTTCTCGAGTACAAGCGCTACAAGGATCGCGCTTTGGCGCTCGGGCAGCAGGCGCAGGAGCGCTCCCTCCGGCACAGCCGCCCCCATTTGCGGCTCGAGGGGGAGACCGAGGAGGAGCCCCTCCGCAATCTCGAACTCTGGGATCTCGTCCTCCTTTGGTCGAAGGTCTCGAAGTCGACGCGGCTCGAGGTCTCGATCTCGATCCTCTATCACGACGTTCCCCTCGAGGTGTTCGTCGAGCGGGTGCTCGCCGCGCTCCAGGAGAAATGCTCTCTCACGTTCCGCGAGCTGGTCGGACCGTCGTGGGAGCGCGGGCAGGTCGTGGGGACGTTTCTCGCGGTGCTTCAACTCTCGAAGGATCAGAAGGTGACGATCGACCAAGAAGGGGAGCGCGGGGAGATCGTGGTCCAGAGGGTATAGGAGCGCGCCGACCCCCGGCGCGCTCCTCGGAGAAGGCCGCTACTGGTACCGACTTCCGCGGATGTCCAAGTGAATGCCCGATGCGCCCTCGCGATGCTGGAGCCAGGTGGCCCACACCCTTCCGCTGGAGTCCGAAGCAACTTGTGGCAAGAGGATCAGACCCGTCGCACTGATCGACGTCGCGCCCATCCAGCCCGAATCCACGGTACCGCGGTTCGCGTAGACCGTCATGGCGCCCGAGCCATCCGAGTATGCCGTGTACACGGTGAAGACGGCCGTGGCGTTACCGAGAGAGTCCACGGCCACTTCAGGATCCGTAGGATCCGTCGCGTCCTCGACGGCAGGATCGATGACCGCCGCACCCAACCAAGCCCCGTCGACGAGTCGATTCGCGTGAATCCGAAACCCATCGGTACGGCTCGCATGCCAGACGGCCACGGCGTTCCCGTTCGAAGCGACCGCCAAGCGCACACGAGAGAGCGAGCCTCCGAGGCCGTCATTGATATTGATACCCACCCCCCAACTTCCCGACGTGTATCGATTGACATAGACGATGCTTCGGCTGGCCCCGCCGATCCATGCAGCCACTGCAGACCCGCTCGAATCGACTCCGATCTGCGGCTCCCAGATGTATCCGGAAAGACTGAGATCCAGAGCAATAGCCGAATCGAACGGAACCGTCGTCGAACTCGGCCTTCTCCTAACATAGAGTGCCTTGGCCGCCCCCAATTTGGCGTACTTCATGACATAGACTACCTGAGCGTTTCCATCCGGATCGACTGCGCATCTTGGGGATGTGAAGTTATTTGAGGAGGGAGAATTGACCATCTCCACGGGCCCCCACACGCCGCCGACATGTCGCCGACTCATGACATCGGTCCCGCCTGAGGAGCGGTTCTGAGTCCAAACTACCATCGTCGTGCCGCCCGAAGGATTCATCGAGACCCGCGGCGAGTAGACGTCGTTGGTGGTAATATCCAGGAGCTCCAAGTCTCCCCACCCCGAGCTTCTCGAGAAGCGACGGGCATAAATGTTGCTGATCGGGGCAAGAGCGATCGGCTTCCGAGCCCACACGACGCACGCATCTCCGGTCTCGGACATGGAAATTTCCGGGGAGTCCAACGGGATATCGGGGCCCGCGTCGATGTCCGTTGCGGACCAACTCCACGTTCCGAGTTTCAGACTCCAGACGCGCGCCTTGAGATAGAAACTCGATTCCGCGTACTCCACCCAGATTGCGATAGCGGTGCTTCCGTTCGCCGAAATGGAAACTCGATGCCACGCCGCTCCCCCGCCGCTGGACTTTACCCCGACTGGCTCGGACCATTCCTGTGCGGTGGCAATCCCAGCCGCAGACACTAGGGAGAGGCAAACCGAAAGGACCATGCCGACCGAACCGGTGTTGTTTTTCATCATCCGTTCCTCCAAGCAGGGATCCACCGGATCCTCTGCCGGGAGCCAGGGAGTCGGGTAGGGAGAAATACGGAGCGCAAGACAACCCTATCACACTGACAGGCAATAGGTTGCGACGATTCCGCAGGGGACCCTTCTGTGTCCCCCGTCTTCAGTGCCTCTCAGTGTGAAGCGAGGAGGCCCCTCAACCTCTCCAACTCTGGACCGATCTCGGACTCCTCCGAGACATAGTCCCGGATGCGCTCCGAAATGAGTCGGCGCATCTCGCGCCGGCAGTGCTTGAGATAGTTGGCGACGTCCGTGGCCTTCACCCCAAGCTCTTGGGCGATGACATCGTACGTGGGCGCCTCCGAATCGGCACGATCGAGTTCGTACTTCTGGAACGCCCGGAAATAGGCCCCCTTTCCTTCTCGTTCCAAGTCCTGCTGGAGATCGTCCATCGCGTGCTGGACCACATCCCGAGCCCATTGAATGTCGAAGGCCGCATCGGGCGCGGTTTCGGCGTCGGGGATGAGATCCTCCATCGAGCGGCACTCGCCGTCGTTCAGGGGAATCGCCACCCGATCTCCCCCGCGCTTGAGGCGGTGGGCATCGCGGTGCTCCTCCAGGACATAGAGCCGGACGGCTCCCCTGAGATAGGTCCGGAAACTGCCTCGTTCGGGAGAGTATCGCGCGAGCATCTCCCCCTCGACCAACTCGACGAAAAAGCCCTGCGTCAGATCCTTCGCTTCCTCCGGTGGAATTCGTCGCGCCACCCGGATGAATCCGTATACCGGTTTCCAGTACAAGCGGCAGAGGATATTCAGGGCTTCTCGCGATGGCCCGGAATCGCTCGCCCGAGCTTGACAGATGAGAGACCATCGAGTCGACGGAAATCCAGGACACGGAACGTTGAGGCTGCTCTCCATGGGACTCTCCCCAACTATATCCCACGAGGGCGGATATACTCCAAGCGAGCGCGCCACGAAGATGAGCGATCGTCCGATCTCCCCCAAAGAGGGCGGGCGCATCCTGAAGGATGTGTTCGCCGAGAATCAGGTCGACCTCTCGAATCCGGAGGATCGCGAGATCGTCCAGACTCTGGGACGAGGACGGTATCGTCTCGTCCGCCGGATCGGACGCGGGGGAATGGGAACGGTCTATGAGGCGGAAGACATCCAACTACGACGTACCGTCGCCATGAAGTTCATCTACGACGAGGACGCGACTCCCGACCTCGTCTCGAGACTCCACCGGGAAGCCGCGATCATGGCCCAACTCCGTCACCCGAATATCGTTCCCGTCCATGAAGTCGGGGTGGCCCGCGACGCCAACGGCCGTACTCTCCACTTCATCGTGATGGACTATATCCCCGGGCGAACCCTGCGAGAGACCCTCTCCGACCCTGCGGTGCCCCGAGACGACAAGATCCGGATGCTCGAGGAGGTCGCCCGAGCCGCGGCGTTCGCCCACGCGCAAGGGATTCTCCATCGCGACGTCAAGCCCAGCAACGTGCTCGTGGACCCGGAAGGCCGCGCGCTCCTGAGCGACTTCGGGCTCGCCAGAGCGGACCGATTCTCCACGCGCCTCTCTCAAACGGGAGCCGTGTTGGGGACGCCGGGATACATGGCCCCCGAGCAAGCAGAGGGGAAAAACGCGGGCTTGGATGCGCGCGCCGATGTGTACGCCCTGGGAGTGATTCTCCACGAAATCCTGACGAACCGCCTTCCCTCCGAATCGCCCCAATCTCAGCGCCCGGAGCCTTGGAATCCGAGAGCGACGAAGGATCTCGAAGCCGTCTGCTTCAAGGCCCTGGAGAAAGAGCCGGGGCGAAGATATGCGGGTGCTCTCGACTTCGCGGAAGATCTCGCTCGATTCCAGCGAGGGGAACCGGTCTTGGCACGGCCGCCCGGGGTTCTTCGATCGCTCGCGGACAGGGCGAGCCGCCGCCGAGGTCCCCTCTTCATTCTCCCCCTTCTCCTACTCGTCACGGTAGGATCTCTCCTCCTGTTCGGAACATTTCGGCAGGCAAGCGAGATCGAGGCGGGACTCCGAAGGGCGCAGTCCCTAGAGCAACAGGGACTGTTGGAGGAGGCGCGACTGGAGTACCGAAACGTTCTTCGACGGGACGAAAACCATGTCCTCGCAAAGGAGGGCGAGGCACGAATCGGGACGATTCTCGAGCGGCGCGCGGCTCGCGACCGCGCCCGAGGCGAGGCCGCAGCTTGGGTGGAAAAGGCGCGTCCCGCAATCGAAAGTGCGGAGAGGATTCTCTACGATCCCGCGACCGGTCAGGACGAGCTAGATCGGAGAGTGACTCTCGCACGCACGCTTCTCGATCGGGCCATCGCGACCGACCCCGAACTGGCCATGGCCCATTTTCTCCTGGGGCGATGCTGGGAATTCTCCGGGTGGTTGGACCGAGCGGAAGAAGACCTTCGTCGAGCCATCGCGCTCGATCCCCGAATGAGCCACGCTCGCTACCACCTGGGACGGCTCCTCCTGGATCGCGCCCACCTCGAGCTGCTCGGCGAATCGCCCGGGCGACAGTCGGCCCCGCTCGCCTCGGAGGCGGCCCTGGAATTCGAGCACGTTTTCCGCGAGGGCTTCCATCCCGACGAAGAGATGCAGAAGACGATCGTCCAGGCCAGCTTGGCGTGCGCCCGGCGGGAGACCGAAAGTCTCCGGGGGCTGCTCTCCCGCCGATTCGGACGCCGCCAAGGAGCGGAGTCGCTCTACGTGTTGGAGGCATCTCTTCTGGACGATCCGAGTCGAAAGGTGGAGGCTCTGACCGAGGCTTTGTCCATTCGTCCGAAGTTTCCTCTGGCCCTCCTCCTGCGCGGCGTCGTGCACCGAAAGCTGGGACGCACCCGGGACGCGATCGCCGACTATACTTCGGCGATTCTCTATCGCCCCCGGTTCGCCGAGGCGTTCTGCAATCGGGGCGTGGCAAGACTCATCGAGCAGGATACGGACGGAGCCATCGCCGATCTGAACCGCGCTCTCGAACTACGCCCCGGTCTTCCCGACGGCTACCACAATCGAGGACTCGCCCATCGACGGAAGAAGCTCTTCGATCAGGCCATCGCCGATCATTCCCGCGCCATCGAGCTCTCGCCCCGGTTCGTCCAAGCCTACCTCGGCCGCGGAATCGCCTACCGAGAGTCGGGCCGGCTGGATGCCGCAGAACGGGACCTTCTGGAAGCCTTGCGCCTGGATGCTCGGAACGCCTCCGCCCATTACGAGTTGGGCTGCGTCCGGCTGAAGTCTCGGAATTGGGCTTTGGCCGTTCAGGGGTACGGAGAGGCCATCCGGCTGAAGCCCGAATGGGGTTCCCCATACGTCGGACGCGCGCTCGCCTACGAGTCCGCGGGGGATCGGATCCGCTCGGCCGCCGACGCCCGGAGCGCCCTGGAGCGGGGGATCACGCCCCACGAGCGCGACCAGATGGAGAGGCTGCTTCGGCGATTGGAGGAAGGTCGGTAGGCTCTCCCGCCCGATCGCTCTTTTCGGTGCTACACTTCTTCCGATGGATCCGAACACCCAGATCGGCGGACCCCGCTCCTTCCCACCCACCCGCTGGTCGCTCCTCAAGGAGGCGTCCGCCTCGGACGGACGAGCCTCGCTCGACGAGCTTGCGCGCGTCTACTGGCGCCCCGTGTATCTCTACGTGCGCCGGAAGTGGCGGAAATCGAACGAAGAGGCCAAGGACATCACCCAGGACTTCTTCCTGGCGCTCGCCGATCCGGACATGCTCCAACGGCTCGCTCCCACTCAGGGTCGGTTCCGCTCCTACGTCATGGGCGCTCTCGACAACATGGTCCGCATGGAGTACCGGCGGATCTTCGCGCAAAAGCGCGGCGGCGGTGCCCTCCATTTCACCATCGATCCGAACATCGATTCGCCCCCGGATGATGGAGATACTCCGGAACGGGCCTTCCAACGCGAGTGGGCGACCTCGATCTTCCAGGAGGCCCTGCAGGGACTCGAACGAGAGCTCCGCGAGACGGGGGACACGACGGCCTGGGAGCTCTTCCTCGCCTACGACCTCGAACGCCCGCCGGACACCGAGGTCCGCTACGAGGATCTCGCGAATCGCTACGGACGAAGCGTCACCGACGTGCGCAATCAGCTCTATCGCGTCCGACGGCGGCTCCGCGAACTGGTGACCGAACGGGTCCGCGAAACCGTAACGGACGAGCTCGCGCTCGAGGAGGAGATGCGGGACCTCTTCGCGGATCTGCGCTAACGGATCCGGTCTTCCAGCTCCGCCTTGAGCGCTTCCGCCTCCGCATGAGGCCCCGCTTCGAGGAATTTTCGAACGTCCTCCGAAGCCTCGCGATACCGCTTCCGCTTCTCGCGAAGCCGCGCGCGAAAGTGGAGGGCCGGTCGAATCCCCCGGTCGATGGCGGAAGTGAAGTCCTGCTCCGCGCGATCGAAATCCGGACGGTGCATCCAGTACACGCCGCGCTCGAGGAAGGAGATCCCGTCGGCCGAATTCCGACCGAGTCGATCGTCGACGGCCTTGAGATGTTGGTTGAGCTTTTGATAGTCCTTCCCGATCCTCTCGCGCACGTCCTCCAGGGTCCGCCGCACCTCTCCGGCCTTCAGGAGGGCATCGAACCGGAGACCGACATAGAGGATCGCGTCCGGTTTGAGGCGGACCGCCTCGTCGGCATGGAGTAAGGCCTCCGCGTTCCGATCCTTGGCGAGAAGATATCGGGCCCGATAGTACTCGACCCATGCGGCCTTGGGTCCCCGCCGCAGCGCCCGCTCCGTGACGCGCCCGAGCTCGTCCACGTCCGACCGCGAGAGGCGATAGCACTGCTCCTCGATCTCGTACTCCTCCGAAGGCGTCATCGGCGCTTCTCGCGCGGGATCGTCCCGACGAGGTTCGCGTTTTTCCGGATCGGTCTTCTGGGTTCCCGAATCCTCCTTGCCGGAATCCTCTTTCTTCTCGGGGCTCTTCGGTTCCGGGCGGCCTGGGCTCGCCGGTGTCTCGCGCTTCTTCCTCGATTTCGAGATGGCCCACGCGGCCGCCGCCACCGCCAGAACCGCGACTACGCTCACCGCGACGACCACGGCGCGACGCGAAATCCTCGAGGGTGCGGGAAGAAGGAGAGGTTCGCCGCGGAGGTAGCGTCCCAGATCCTCTACGAGCGCGCGCAGGGTCGGATACCGCCCGCCCACCGCCGCTCCCACGAGGCGATCCGCTTCCGGATCGAGGGCCCGGTTCACCGACCCCGCGGGAGGGGGCGGATGGTCGTGGGTCTCCCCCGGCCCATAAGGCGGCACCCCGGTCGCCGCCTCGTATAGGATCTCCGCGTAGGCCCGGAGATCTCCGGAGGACGATCCCCCGACGCCGCCGAAGTCCTTGATTCGGACGCGCTCGCGATCCACGAAGAGATCGGAACTCCGAAGCGATCCGTGGAAGAACCCCCGGTCCTGCAGTTCGGCCAAGGTTCGACCCGCCTGTTCCGCCAAGGTCAGGGCTTCCCGGGGATTCAGCTTCTTGGCCCGCACCAGCTTCGAGAAGGGCTGGCCTTCCACGACCTCCATGACGACGAATCGGAATCCCTCCGATTCCCCGACCTCGAGCATCCGAACGATGCCGGGGTGAGGTTCCGTCAATCGCACGCTCAGCCCCTCGGGCGCGGATCCCGGGCGAAAGATCTTGAGCGCCACGTCGCCGTGCTTCGGATGCCAGCCGTGATAGACGCCGGAATGCGCGTCGCGGCGCATTTCCCACCGCACGTCGCACTCTCCCAATTTCGGAGGCACCTGAATGGGAGCGTGAATCGCCGACGGAGGGGCCGCGGCGACCGCGGAAGCGATGCGCTCGAACTCGGACGCCGTCAAGACGCCTTCCGAAACGACGATCTTCGAGATCTGATCCAGGAGGGGGCGGTCGGCCCGCGGATCCGGCCGAGCCGTCGACGACCGAAACGGTTCCAGGACGCTCTCCGCCGCGCCCAGTTCTCCCCGCATCACCTCTGCGAGCGGCTTGCGGATCGGCAGAGCGTTTTGTTTTCGGACCGCCTTCCGGAGATCGTCGAAGGGAAACCCCGCCTTGAGGGCCCGGAAGGCCAGCAGCACGTCCTCGCGGTCCATCGACATGGGCTGCCCTCATTATACGAATCCCTCGGAGAAGATCACATAACGAATACTTTTGCTTGACATCAGTAATTCTTATATGTAGGAACGCTCGCACCTTTGAAGGGGAAGCCATGACCGCGCTGATCACCGCGTTGCTCGCGTGGAGCGGAGGACCCGAGGACGAGCAAAAGCTCCGCGAGGAGATCCGAAAACTCAAACAGGACCTCCGGCTCGCGCTCGACCGCCTGGACGACCTCGAACGGAGAGTCTCGGCGCTTTCCCCTTCGAAGCAGGAGGAGAAGAAGAAAACCGAACCGCCCAAGCAGGATCCGCTCGAGGAGAATTCGAAGTGGAACGAACTCACCGTCGGCAAGGACGCGAAGTTCAGGCTGTACGGCTTTCTTCGCCTGGACGCCATCTTCGACGACTCGCGCCCCAACAACACCCAGGTGATCTCGTCGGTCCGCTCGGAGGATCCCGACGCCGCCTCGGCGATCCGCGCGGACGACAACGACTCCAGTCTCACGATCCACCCGCGACTGACTCGCCTGGGACTCGATTTCGACGGGCCGAGGATCGAGCCGCTCGGCGGCGCCAAGGTGGACGGCAAGTTGGAAATCGACTTCTACAACCTCCTTCCGAGCGGGATCACGTCCAATTCCCGCGAGTTCATCCGAATGCGCCATGCCTGGTTCAAGTTGGCGTGGGAGCGCTTCAGCCTTTTGGCCGGTCAGCGCGAGGACGTCATTTCGCCCATCTTCCCGATCGTCAACTCCGATCTCGTGATGTGGGGCGCGGGGAATCTCGGCGACCGGCGTCCCCAAGTCCGAGGCGAGTGGTCGAACGGCCTCTTCACCGCGACCGGGATGCTCGGTCTCACCGGATCGGACGACGGGCAGGACTTGGATACGGACAACCTCCTGGACGGAGAGGACTCGGCGCTGCCCACGCTTCAAGGCCGGTTCGCCGCCGCCGTGGACGGCTGGGTCGAGAAGCAGAAGATCGCGGGCGGCGTGTGGGGCCACTGGGCGCGCGAACGGACGAACTCGGCGGTCGGCGGCGAGAACTCCTGGGACAGCTGGGCGCTCGGCGCCGATCTGACTCTGCCGCTCCTGGTCAATCTCTGGCTCAAAGGCGAGATCTGGATCGGCCGGAATCTCGACGACGTGCGCGGCGGAATCTTCCAGGGAGTGAATCGAACGACGGGCGAGGAAATCCGATCGCGGGGCGGGTGGATCGAGCTGGGCTGGAAGCCTCTGGAGTGGTACGCCGTCACCGCGGGATTGGCCGCCGACGATCCCCACAAAGACGACCTCAACAGCGGTGTGACGAGCGACGTCTCCAAGGACCTGAACCGGATCTTCTACCTCGCCAACCGTTTCTCCTTCGGTCCCGTCGAGATCGGAGTCGACTACCTCCACTGGACCACGGAGTATGTGGACGTCGGCTCCGGCGTCGACAACCGATTCAATCTATTCGTCGCGGTCAAGTTCTAGACCCGCGAGCGCGCCCGCGGGTCGAGTGTGTTTCTACTTGTTCCGCGGATCGTCCTTCGGATCGACGTAGTGGAGCGCCCAGGGACCGATGGTGCTCAGCTGAACGACCGTTTCCTCCTTCACGAAGGCGAAGTGAGCGCTCTTCGGGGGGAACGAGAAGAACCCGCCGGCCGGGAGCGCGCGGGCCTTCGTGTCGTCGAACTTCTCTCCCAGACCCACATGGAAGGTTCCCGAAATGACCGTCACCCGCTCGTTCACCGGATGCCAATGCGGGGCGATCCGCTAGCCGGCGGGGAGCTTGAGCCGAAGGATGAAGATCCCTTCCTTCTTGGGGTCGCCGTCCAGGAGCGCCGCTTTCGCTCCCGGCGGAAGGACCGGAGGCGCATCGCCCCACTTGATATCGTCCGGAGTCAGGATGATGTGCTCCTGCTTCGCTTTCGAATCCTCTTGAGCCGACCCGACCACGACGGCCCCCAGCGCCATCGTCAACAGGAATGCCAAGGCCTTGGACATGGTTTTCCTCCCAGAATTGAGTCATCGCATTCCTACATCAAGGACCCGCCAGGGGCAAGACTTTCCACCACAGCTCGCGCCCGATCTTGGCACCGAATCCGATCCGGGTCCCGTCGGGACTGATCACCGGATCCCAGACGACCCATTCGCCAAGCTCGATCGTCCGCTCGCCCACCGCCAGGAATTTGGTCTTGCCCCGGGCCGCGAGATACACGACCCGCCCGTCGGATGCGAACGTCGGCCAGCCCACCCACTCGAAGGTCGTGCCCCGCCGGTCCGCGACGACGGCATATCCGTCCGGCCGCTCGACGACGTATCCCGCTCTCGATCCCGCGAAGACCGAGGAGATCGGTCCTTCCGCGGAGGCGGCGCGGTCGCCGACGACGAGGAACCACTCCTTCTCCTTCAGGGCTCCATAGACGGGCTGTCCATTCGCCAAGAATGCCGGCCGCGTGACCCGATCGAACGCCGGGCCCGGCTTGCCGTCGTACACGAGGAAGGCCGCCCCCCGATCTTCCGCCACATAGGCCATTCGACCGGAGCGATCGAGCACCACGTTTCCGACCCAGCCGTACTTCGGTCCCTCCACCCCCTCGCGCACCGCGAACCATCCTCGCCCGTCCGACGCGGCATAGGCGATGTGGTTTCCGTCGGCGCTCAAAACGGGATTCGACACCCAGCGGTAGGGCCGGCTCTTGTTCGCATCGCGCAGGACATACTGCCGATCCCCTTCGCGGGCGGAATACGCGACCACACCCCCGGCGCTGATCGCGAGGGGCCAGGACACGGCGTCGAAGGACTCTCCCACCTCGCCGTTGACGACCGCGACGTTCCTCCCGTCCACCCACGTGACAAACGCGACGCGTTTGCCGTCCGAACTCAAGGCCGGCCCTCAGACTCAGGGGAAGGGGCCGTATCGGCGACCCTCGAAACGGACATAGGCGAGCCGTTCGCGACGCTCCGCGTACGCGAAACCGGTCCCGCCCGGGGTGACCGTGACCCACCACTCGTCGACGCCCGCCGGAATCGTAGCGACCAGCCTCTCTTCGAACGGCACGGACGAACACGAGACGAGAGCCAAGACCAGGGCGACCGATCCCTTCATCGCTCCCGATCCTACCAAAACCCGGATCGGCCGTCTTCTTTCGTCCCCCCTCATCAATAAGGAAACATTTTGATTGCAATAAGCGTCTCTTATATATACGGTGTGACAACGATGCGGGTCGTCGGAACGCTGATCCTCCTATCGGCAGCCTTGGGCGGCTGCGAGCGGAAGGGGAATTCGGCCGCCGGGGCGGGGCCGAGCCCCAACGTCCTCCGTTTCGCCGCCATCCCGAACGAGAAGACCGTCGAGCTGCGCGAGCGCTTCGCTCCGTGGGAGAAGTACTTGTCCGAGAAGTTGGGCGTACGAGTCGAATACGTCCCGACCACCGACTACAACGCCTCCGTCGACGCTTTCGTCAACGGCGACGTGCAGCTCTGTTGGTTCGGCGGACTCACGGGGGTTCGGGCGAATCGCGCGATTCCCGGAGCGCGGGCGATCGCGCAAGGCGCCGTCGATCCGCAGTATCGATCGTATTTCATCGCGCATCGCGACACGGGTCTCGCCAGGAGCGACGAGTTCCCCATGGGCCTAGCCGGCCGGCGATTCACCTTCGGATCGGACAGCTCGACGTCCGGACGCCTCATGCCGGAGTACTTCATTCGCAAGCGGACCGGCAAGGCGCCGCGCGATTTCTTCGGCACCGAGATGAACTTCTCCGGGAGTCACGACAGGACGGCCGAGCTCGTCCAAGCCGGGACGTTCGAGGCGGGCGCGCTCGACTACAAGACGTACGATCGAATGGTGGCCGAGAAGAAGATCGACCCCGAACTCTGCAGAGTCGTGTGGGTCACTCCGCCCTATGCCGACTACCATTTCCTGTCCCATTCCCGGCTCGACGAGTGGTTCGGCGCCGGATTCACGGATCGTCTTCAGATGGCCATCGTCGAAGCGAAGGACCCGACTCTTCTTTCCGCGCTCAATCGGCCGGAAGGATTCATCTCCGCCAAGAACGAGGAGTGGGATGCTCTCCGATCCCTCGCCCGGGAACTCGGTCTCGTGCGCTGACCCCCCCGCCGGGTACCGGCTTCGGGGCGTGGAGTGGGCGTACAACGGCACCTTCTCGCTCCGCGACATCCATCTCGACCTCCGGGCCGGCGAGGCCGTCGCGCTCGTAGGACCGAGCGGCGCGGGAAAGACCACCCTTCTTCGCCTCATGAACGGGACGCTACGACCCCAGCGCGGCGAACTCCGCTTCGACGATCGAGATCTTCGGGAACTTCCGTCCCGCGAGCTTCGCGCGACCCGCGCGCGGATCGGCCTCGTCCATCAGGACTTCGGTCTCGTGCCCAACCTGCGGGT
>Ga0137796_10000700_pt1 | contig 20332 bp, 18 predicted proteins | sample OV2TP3_FD_97704 | JGI IMG/M metagenome (GOLD analysis project Ga0137796, IMG submission 97704) | reverse complement strand
TACGACCGGGACGAAGACACCAGTGAATTCACGAAGAAGGGAGAGTATCGGCTCCTGGAGGACGGTTTTGTCGATCTACCAACTCAGATAGAAGCAGAAGATGTTTCGATTGAGTTCGAGCGAGCAGTCACGGGTGAGCATGTCAAATTCAGGACCACGATCCGGCACAAGACCTGGACCATGGAAGAAGTCGCGGAGCAGATGTTCCAGAAGCTCAAGTCTATAGACGAAGAATCGAAAGACGCCCCCGACCCGAAGGAGCGCACGAGCTACGCGAAGCGGTTTCCGCTCGCCAAGTGCGAGGAGATCGTGAGGGCATCGCTAAAGCGCGCCAAGATCAAGAGCGAGAAGATCACCGATGACAATCGCCAGAAGTTCTGGCAAGCGCTCGGCACCCTCCGGCGCAAGAGGGCAAAACGGGTGGTTTACAAGCTTAATCCAAAGGCGCTTATCACGATGAATACTGAAGAGCGTCAAGCGGAGAGTTGCAGCGCCGCCGAGTTGCGGAGAGGGGACAAGACGGTTTTTTACGGACCTGAGTGTGAAGCAACGCTCATTGATGAACAGGTCGAATTTTTTAGGGAGGTGCAGGACCCCGATGGTGAGTTTCGGGCTGGGTGTGAAGCTGTTGCTAACATCCATGATTTCAAGACCCCGCTGAATCTTGTTATTGCTGATGCCTCGCCCGAGCGAAAGTTTATCAAACGCCTTTGTGAGCGGGAAAACGCACAGGCCCTTGACGCGTGGCTAAAAAACACTCCGCAAAGGTTCTACTCGATTGAGTATGCGTGGAAAAAGCGGGAACACCCAAAACGCGGCGACTTCAGCCCCGACTTCTTTATTAAGAAGGGCGAAATGATCTTTGTGGTGGAAATTAAAGGCAACGAGGAGATAGCTGAGCCCTCTCCTGAGAATCAGAAGAAATACGAATATGCGGTAGAACACTTCCATCGGCTGAACAAGTGGCTTGAGAAGGAAAACTTGGCTGTCCGTTACCAATTCAATTTTCTAACGCCCAAGGGTTACAATAAGTTCTTCCAACAGTTGCGGAATAATGATCTTAGTGGGTTTAGTTCGGAGCTAGATGTTTTTTTAAGGGAAATTGCAACTGCAGAAATTAATAAGAATAGTTGGGGTTCAAAGAAAAGTGTTTGAGCCCTTTTTGGGCGCTGTCGTCGGGATCATCATTAAATTACGGACCAAAGAGAGCGTCATTGCCTACGGCCCGTTTCTTTCCTTGGGCGCTCTGGTCAGCTTGTTCTGGGGGAGGGAGATTCTAGGTTGGCTTTTTTCTTATTCTATATTCTAAATTATAAAATTATTAATCTAGCTTTAAAGGCTCACTTTCCTTATTCCCCTTTCCGCCGGTTTCCCTAAAGCTTAATTCCCTCCATCGGCTGTGGCTTTGACACCCCCTCGAGCATGTGTTACAATTAGCCATGTCTAAAAACATTGTTTTGATTGGTTTTATGGGCGCTGGCAAGACTATGGTGTCCAATAAGTTAGCAGCGATCCTCAAGCGGGCTCGGGTCTCAACCGATGAGCTCATTGAGAAACGGGAGGGCCGCTCGATCACCGAGGTCTTTGAGCAGTCAGGGGAGCAGTATTTCCGACGGCTGGAAAAAGAGGTGGTTGAGGAAATCGCCCAGAAGGAAAATCTCATCTTAGATTGCGGGGGGGGAATTGTCCTTGAGCCGGAGAATCTGGCCAGCCTCAAGAAAAACGGCATTGTGTTTTATCTGGCTGCCAGTCCCCAAACCCTCTACCAAAGGATTAAGGATCAAACCCATCGGCCTCTTTTGTCCGGACCTGCGACGCCCCCTTTCGTTCGGTCGGAGCGTCGGGATTCGGATCCTCAATCCAAAATCAAGGAGCTCTTGGATCAAAGAAGGATCCTTTATCAACAGGCCCACCACACGATTGATACGAACCACAGATCCGTTGAGGAAATAGCGCAGGAGGTTCTCAAAACGGCCCATGACTGAATTGGACGCCCTTTTAATCCTGAACGCCCTAGGGTTGGGCCCGACCCGTGTCCAGAAGCTCATCGATTGTGTGGGGTCCGCTGCCCGGGTTGTGACTTTAAACGAGGCCAGAGTTCGCGAACTCGCTTTAGAGCCCCTGATTCCTCTCAAGATCCTGGAAAAGATTGAGCATTTTCCTAAAGACAGTTATCTTAAAAAAGAATATAATCTGGTCGACCGTCATCGGATTTCTTTGATTGCTTGTCATGATGCGGCGTATCCCCGACGATTAAAGGAGATCTTTGATCCTCCCTTGGTCCTGTACGTGAAAGGGAACCCCAGGGCATTAGAGGCCCCTGGCATCGCCATGGTGGGGTCGCGTCAGGCAACACTCTATGGTTTGGGTGTGGCCGAGCGATTTGCAGGCGAGCTTTGCGGGGTGGGGTTGAGCATCATCTCGGGGATGGCAAGAGGGATCGACGCCGCCAGTCATCGGGGGGCCCTGAAGGCCAAGGGAACGACCCTGGCGGTTATGGGATGCGGATTGAATCATATTTATCCGTCAGAAAATGAAAGCCTGGCGAAGGCGATCTTAGAGTCGGGCGCCCTTGTCTCGGAATTGCCGATGGATATGCCGCCTTTAGCCTACAATTTTCCAGGACGTAATCGGATTATCAGCGGACTGAGTTTGGGTGTGATTGTCGTGGAGGCCTCTCAAAAAAGCGGGGCTTTGATCACCGCGGAATTCGCCCTGGAGCAGGGCCGGGAGGTTTTTGCTATTCCCGGCAAGGTGGATCAGCGAAACACTCAGGGGGTTCATCGGTTGATTAAAGAGGGTGCCAAGCTGGCCACCTGTCTGGAAGATATTTTAGAAGAATTAAAGTGGCCTCTTAAGTCTACTTTAAGGGAAGACAGTCTATCGGAGGAATCGCGGTCGAAGGGATCTTCCTTGAATTTAACGAACCAACAGAAACAAGTTTATCAATGCCTGCCCCTCCGGCAGGATGAGCCCGTGCATATCGACCGATTGGTTGACCGGAGCGGTCTTTCGGTCTCCAGCCTGGCGGGTGTCTTGTTTGAGTTAGAGCTTAAAAAAATCATTAAGCAACTGCCCGGAAAGATGTTTGTCCGGGCAGGATGAAAGGATCGGACGCTGATTGATGAACGCCTTAGTCATTGTGGAGTCTCCCGCAAAAGTCAAAACCATCCATAAGATTTTGGGAAACAAATACAGAATCGTTTCCTCCATGGGGCATCTCATTGATTTGCCCAAATCGAGCTTTGGCGTCGATATCGAGCACAACTTCCAACCCCGGTGGGTCGTGGTCCAGCAGAAAAAGAAGGTTTTGACCCAGTTAAAAAAGGATGCGGCCTCTCCTCAAGAGATTTATATCGCCACCGACCCGGACCGGGAAGGAGAGGCGATCGGCTGGAACATCGCCAACACAATCGGCGACGGCAAAAAGTTTTATCGGGTCACATTTCATGAAATCACGAAGGAGGCGGTCTTAAAGGCCTTCCGGAACACCCGGGAGTTTGATCAGAGAAAAGTGGATGCCCAAGTCGCGCGTCGGATTCTGGATCGAATTGTCGGGTATCAGATCAGCCCTCTTTTATGGAAGAAGGTCGGCTCGCGCTTAAGCGCCGGGCGGGTGCAGTCCGTCGCCCTTCGTCTGGTGGTGGAACGGGAGCGGGCCATCCAAAGCTTCACCCCCCAGGAATACTGGCAGATTGCGGTGGATCTTAAAAAAGAGGGGCTTCAGGATATCCTCTCGGTCCATTTAGACAAAATTCATGGCAAAGACGCCGAGCTCCCCCATAAAGAGGCCGCCGACCGCATCGTCGAGGAAATCAAGAAACAGACATTCATCGTCTCCGGTATCGAAGAAAAAGAGCTCAAACGAAAACCGCCCCCTCCTTTGATCACCAGCACCCTCCAGCAGGAGGCCTTTAACAAGCTGGGATTCAATACTTCCAAGACGATGATGGTGGCGCAGGAACTTTATGAAGGCCTCGAGATCGGAGCCCAAGAGGCCACGGGCCTCATCACCTATATGCGGACCGACTCGGTGAATGTCTCCTCAGAGGCCATCGGCCGGGCCCGGGGCTTTATTAAGAAAGAGTACGGCGATCAATACCTGCCGGAGAAACCCAATGTCTATAAATCCCGCAAAACGGCCCAGGAAGCCCACGAGGCCATCCGTCCGACGGATGTCACGCGCCGTCCCGAGTCCCTCAAAGATGTCCTGGATGCGGACCAATACAAGCTTTATGATTTGATCTGGCGCCGGTTCCTCAGCTCTCAGATGGTGCCGGCCGTCTATCAGCAAAGAAGAGTGGAAATTACCGCCGGAGCCTTTGAATTCAGCGCTTCGGGTTCAACCCTAATCTTCGACGGTTATCTGAAGGTTGAAAAGGAAACACGCTCCTCCGAGCCCAGCGTTGATCTTTCTCATTATGCAAAAGGAGACGAGTTGAGCTTGCTTGCGGTCAAACCTTCCCAGCATTTCACAAAACCGCCGGCCCGCTATTCCGAGGCCTCGTTGGTCAAAAATTTGGAGGAGGCCGGCATCGGCCGTCCGAGCACGTATGCCTCCATCATCCAGACGTTGGTCTTCCGCAATTACGTCTCCCGCGATCGGGGATATTTTACGGCGACCGAACTGGGCATGAAGATCTGCGATCTTCTCGTCGAATATTTCCCCAAGGTCATGGACATCGGTTTTACCGCTTCCATGGAAGAAAGCCTGGATTTGGTGGAAGAAGGAAAAATCGAATACACAAAACTCTTAAAGGAGTTCTATCAGCCTTTTAAGCAAGAACTCGATTTTGCGATGACGCACATCGTTAAGACCCCCCCGATCCTGACGAACAAAATCTGTCCGCAGTGCGGCCGGCCCCTGGCGATCAAATGGGGGCGAAAAGGAAAATTCTTGAGCTGTTCGGGTTTTCCTGCCTGTAAATATGCCGAGCCTTTCTCGACCGGCATCAAATGCCCACAGAAAGACTGTACCGGAGAATTGGTGGAACGGCGTTCCAGGAGAGGAGGAATCTTCTGGGGCTGCAGCAAGTTTCCGAACTGTAAGCATATTTCCAAAAGACTCCCCCAAGAGGCGCCCCATGCCCCAGGCCCTTAAGAGATTTTTGTCTTATCTCGAGATTGAGAAGAACTATTCTCGTCATACCCTTTTAAATTACCGGCTTGATCTGGAGGGATTTCTGGGTTTTTTAAAGGGTATGGCTTTATCTTTGGAAAAGGTGGATTATCTCAGCCTCCGGCAGTATTTGAGTGAGTTGAAAAGCAAAGAGTACCAACCGCGCAGTCTGGCCCGGAAACTTTCTTCTTTACGCAGCTTCTTTAAATTTCTGCAGCGCGAGGGCCTTCTGGAAAGCAATCCGGCGTCTGCCTTGAGGACCCCGAAACTCGACCGGAAACTCCCGCAGTTTTTAAGCGAAGGGGAAATGGCCTCTTTGATGGAATCTCCCCCTTTAGACCAAATCTCAGGACGACGGGACCGGGCGATTTTAGAGGTCCTCTACTCGACCGGAATCCGCGTGAGCGAGCTGGTTGGGCTCAATCGGGAGGATGTGGATTTTATCTCCGATATGGTCAAGGTGGCCGGCAAAGGCAAAAAGGAAAGGCTTGTCCCCATCGGAGACAAGGCCTTAGAGGTCCTCAAAGATTATTTGGATACCCGCTCCAGCAGCAATTCCGCCTTGTTCTTAAATAGAAACGGAGAGCGCTTAACGACGCGTAGCATCTTAAATATCACCAACAAATATATTCGATTGACGAGTCTGCGCACCCGCCTCTCGCCCCATGCCCTGCGGCATTCTTTTGCCACGCATTTGTTGAATCGAGGGGCGGATCTGCGTTCGGTCCAGGAGTTCTTAGGCCACGCCAACCTCTCCACCACCCAGATTTATACCCATGTCACCACCCAGCGATTGAAGGACGTTTATGAGAAGGCGCATCCCCGCGCTTAAAATAAGTATGATGCTTATTTATGATGCGGTTTTTCTAGTAGTCCTTTTCGTTTTATTTCCCTATTGGCTAGGAAAACGAAAATTGCACGCCGGATTTCTGATGCGCTTCGGGGTGTTCTCCAAAGAAACCCAAGTGGCGCTCCGGGAGGGAAAAAATGTCTGGGTGCATGCCGTCAGCGTCGGGGAAGTACTGGCCATCCGCGGTCTGATCCGCAGCCTCAAAGAGCGATGGCCGGGCTGCCAGGTCGTTTTATCAACCGTGACGAAAACGGGATTTGCGGTTGCCTCCTCCCAATTGAAGGAATCGGACCGGGTCCTTTATGGGCCGTTGGATTTGAGTTGGGTTGTTAGAAAATATTTAAACCTTATCCGTCCCCAGATCTACATTGTGGCAGAGACCGAAATCTGGCCCAATCTCTTTTGGGCTTTAAGAAAAAGAGAGATCCCTGTTGTTTTGGTCAACGGAAGAATCTCCGAGCGGGCCTTCCGCGGATATTTTCAATGGCGGTATTTCATCCGAAAGATTTTTAACTGTGTCGACCGCTTCTGCATGCAGACCGAGCTCGATCGTCAGCGGGTCATTCATCTCGGGGTCCCGGCATCCAAGGTCCAGGTGGCTGGGAATATCAAATTTGATGATTTGCCTTACCCGGCGGAGTTTGGTCTGCGGGACTTTGGATTTAATGGGCAGGAATCGTTGTGGATCGCCGGCAGCACCCATCCGGGAGAAGAAAAGGTCGTCCTAAAAATTTTTCAATCGTTATGGAAAGAATATCCCGATCTGCGCCTCGTCATTGCCCCGCGCCATGTGGAAAGAAGCCAGGAGGTTGCCCGGCTGATCGAGGAGTTTGGTTTTAAACCGGCAAGACTTTCCGAGCTGCACTTAAGCCCCCCCGCCGACCAGCGGTCGGTTGTGGTCGTCGATACCATAGGGCATCTGCGCTCTTTGTACGGTTTGTCCAAGATTGTTTTCATCGGCAAAAGTCTCAGCAGAAGCGGCGGGCATAACATTATTGAGCCGGCCTTTTTTGCGAATGCCATCCTGGTGGGCCCTCACATGCAAAATTTCCAGGATATTGTCGAGATCTTCTTAAAGCATAAAGCCCTCATTCAAGTTAAGAGCGCTGAGGAGTTGTCCATAAAAATACGCGAGCTTCTTAAGAACCCAGATGAGATGAAGAAATTGGGTCAGAATGCGAAAGAAGTCATTCGAAAGTATCGGGGGGCAACCCAGAAGACGTTAGACATTATTGATGAGTTATTAGTTTCTTCTCGAATATAAAGAAAATAAAATAGGGTTCTTTATGAAAGACTACCCTTACCGTTTGGCCACGGATCAGGAAGCAGGCCCGCCCTCTAGCAGAATGGTACAGGGCGGGCGGGCCTGCTTTATCAAGTTTTTTTTGAAAGGATTATCTTTTTTCTACGGCTTGGGGGTGAAGGCTGTTTTGTGTTGTTATGAAGCTGGCCTATTGAAAAGGCACCGCCTCCCCAGACCCGTTATCAGCGTCGGAAACATCACTTGGGGAGGGGTCGGCAAGACCCCTTTGGTTGAGTTGATTGCGGGGTATCTCAAAGAAGGAAAATTAAAACCGGTGATTTTGATCCGCGGCTACATGCCGGAAGGGTCTTCCCCTTTCAGCGATGAGGCCAAGGTTCTGCAGGAGAATCTGGGAGATATCCCGGTTGTGGTTGGGCGCAATCGCTGGAAGACCGCTCAAGAGGCTTTGAACCATCACAGCGTAGATGCCTTTATTTTGGACGATGGATTTCAGCACTGGCGGATTGCCCGAGGCTTGGATATTGTGGCGGTGGATACAACCAACCCTTTCGGCAACGGGCATCTCATTCCCCGGGGGATTTTGCGGGAACCCTTAGAGCATTTGCGCCGCGCCCATATTTTTGTTTTGACAAAAACAGACTTTGGCCGGGCCAATCTGGAAAATATCAAATTGAAGCTACGAAAACTCAATCCCGAGGCCTTAATCGTCGAGAGCGTTCATCAGGCGGTTGGCCTTGTGGATCTGTGCGATCCTAAGAGGCCGGTGGATCTGGGACTCTTGCGGGCCATGCGGGTCTGTGCCTTTTGTAGCATAGGGGATCCGGAGTCTTTTAAAAACATGCTGAGCTCCTTAGGGGCGCGGGTGGTTTGTCTTGTCCCCTTTCGCGATCACTATCAATATGATGAAAAAGACGTCCGTTATGTTGTGGATCAAGGGAAGGCGCAGGGCGCAGTCGTTTTTGTCACGACTCCCAAAGACGCGGTCAAACTCGCCGGCCATTTAAAATTCTGGCAGAAGGGGAATGGTCTTTTTAGCTTAAGGATCAGATTGGCGATCACCCAAGGCCAACAGGAATTCTATGCGCGAATCTCTCATTTATTGGAGCGTTAGGATCTTTGGTTTCCTTATGCGTTGTCTTCCTCTTCGGCCGGCTTTGGGGATAGGGCGGATGCTGGGACGTCTGGCTTATTATTTCGACCTCAGGCATAAAGCTTTGGTTTATGCCAATCTGAAGGTTGCTTTTGCCAGGACCAAGGGCCCTCAGGAAATCCGCAAAATCACGAAAACCTTTTTTCAAAATTATGGGCAAAACTTCATTGAGCTTTTTCGTCTCTCTTCCTTGACACCGAGACAATTGGAACAAGCGGTCACGATTGAAGGCACAGAGCATCTGGACGCGGCCCTGAGCGCCCGAAAGGGGGCCATCCTTTTGGTCATGCATTTTGGCAATTGGGAGCTGGCCAACCGCTCCAGCGCGATGTTGGGATATCCCTACAAGGTCATCGTGAAGCAGCAAAAGAAATTTTTTCGTTTAAATGAGCTTTTGAACTCTTATCGCCGGCTGGGCGGATCCGTTGTCATTTCTCGAGGGACAGGCACGCGGGAGCTGATCAAAAGCCTCGAGAACAATGAAGTGATTGGGATGGTTGCGGATCAAGGGGGCAAAGACGGAGTTCTGGTGCCTTTCTTGGGGAGACAGGCTTCCCTTTCGGTCGGGGCCATCCGCCTGGCGCTCAAGCGGGGGGTGCCTTTGTGTTTTTCCGTGATCATCCGCGAAAATCATGCAAGGCATCGGGTGATCATCCACAAGCCCTTGGAGTTGGAGACAACCGGTGAACTGGAAAAAGACATCGTCACCAATTTAACCAAACTCGCAAAGATGATGGAACAGTACATCACGCAGTATCCGGCCGAGTACATGTGGTCTTATAAAATCTGGAAATATTCCAAGCAAGCCACAATTGCCGTCTTAAACGACGGCAAAAAAGGTCACCTCAATCAATCCCTCGCCTTGGCCCAAATGATTGACACCGCTTTGTCCGAGCGGGGGGTCCAATCCGAGACCAAAGTGCTGGACGTCGTTTTTCAAAGACCTTTTGGTAAGAGGTGGGTTCTGATGGCGAGCTGCGCGGTTCCCGCATTTTTTCTTCAAGGACGACTGGAATTCTTGAGCAGATTTTTAACCCGGGAGTCCTTTGAGCAGCTTATGGCCGTCAAGGCAGATTTCCTTGTTTCCTGCGGATCTTCGCTGGCCCCTTTCAATTACCTTTTGTCCCGGGACAATCGGGCCAAGAGTATCTGTGTGCTGAAGCCCAGCGTTTTAAGCTTCAAAAGATTTGATCTCGTGGTCCTGCCGCAGCACGATGCGCCTTTGTCGGTCAAACCCAGTGAGCATTTTGCCATCACCCGCGGCGCGCCCAACCTCATAACTCCCGAGTATCTGAAAAGACACTCGGAGCTCTTGTTGAAACGATTTTCCCACCTTAAGTCAAACTTTAAGATCCGCATCGGCCTTTTGATCGGCGGGGACAATAAAAATTATTGTTTAACAGAAGATCTGGCCAAAATCGTGATCGATCAGATCGAAGAGATCGCCGCGGGAATCGGGGCGGAGATCCTGGCCACAACTTCCCGTCGGACTCCGCCCCGAGTCGAAAATTTTTTGATGCGGGAGCTCAAAAAATACCCCCCCTGTTCCCTTTTGATCATTGCCAATCGTCAGGAAATTCCGGAAGCGGTGGGCGGGATCCTGGCGCTCTCGGATATCTTGGTCGTCTCGGGGGACAGCATCTCCATGATTTCGGAGGCAGCCGCCTCCGGCAAGAACACCGTTGTCTTTTCCATGAAAAAAAGAAAAGGATTTTTTTTAGGGCCGCTTAAACACGATCTCTTTATGGAGCGATTAAACGATGAGGGCTTTATCGTGACGTGCGATCCCCCCCAGGTGGGCCGCTTGATTTATGATGTGGCTAAAAATAAAATCAAAACAAAGACGCTCGACGATCGTTCGGCCCTTTTGAAAGCCGTCCGGGAAATCCTATGAGAATTTTGCAGATTCTTCCAGAATTGAATGTGGGCGGAGTTGAAACCGGCACCGTGGATTTGGCCCAATACTTGACGGAGCACGGCCACGCGGCGATCGTGGTTTCCAGCGGCGGGCCGTTGGCCTCGGAGCTGGAAAAGATGGGCATCAAACACTATCGCCTCCCGGTCCATCAAAAATCCCTGACGACCATCTGGAAGTCGATCCAGGGACTTAAAAAAATCATCGAAGACGAAAAGGTCGATATTGTTCATGCGCGCTCCCGTGTCCCGGCCTGGATTGCTTATTTCGCCTGCCGGGATAGGGAAGCGCAGTTTCTGACGACCTGTCATGGGTATTACGCCAATCACTTTTTCAGCCGGGTGATGGGGTGGCCCAAACTGGTGATTGTGCCCAGCGAGATCATCGGCAAGCACATGATCACGACCTTCGGGGTTTCGGCCCAAAATATCCGGTTGATCCCCAGGAGCGTCGATCTTAAGAAATTTCAGATTCCCCGGCCTTCCGGGCCCGGACAATCGGAATTTGTGATCTCGATCGTCGGGCGGATCACCCCGCTCAAGGGCCATCTTTATTTTTTGAAGGCCATGGCCAAGGTGGTTCGCAGTATCCCGTATGTCAAAATTTGGATTATCGGCGACAGCCCCCGGCAGAAAGAGGCCTACAAACGGGAATTGAAGACCGCGGTGCGGCGGTTGGGTTTAAGCGGGCATGTGGAATTCTTAGGTACAAGACACGACATCCCGGAATTATTATCGAAGACCGATGTCGTGGTTTTGGCGACGGTGACCCACGAGGCCTTTGGCCGGGTGATCTTGGAGGCGCAGGCCGCGGGGGCCGCGGTTGTGGCCACCCGCGTGGGAGGGGTCGTGGATGTCATTGATGACGGGGCGACGGGATTGCTGGTTCCCCCTCGAGACCCGGACAGCATGGCTGAGGCGGTGGTGCGGATCTGGAAAGACCGCAAATTCGCGCAGTCCTTAATCCGTGAGGCCCAAAAGAAACTGGAAGCCCAATTCACTTTAGAGCGCATGGCGACCAAGACCCTTAAAGTGTACCAGGAACTTCTCAAGTCCCTGAATATTCTGGTCGTCAAATTGAGCTCGGTGGGGGATACGGTCTTGGTGACGGCCTCTTTGAGGGCTCTGCGAGAAAAATATCCCTGGGCCAGGATCTCTTGTCTGGTTGGCCGCGAAAGCCAAAAGGTTTTGCAGGGATGCCCCACCCTTGACGAGGTGATAGTCTTTGATGGGGAAAGAGAGGATAAGGGGCTCTTCGGGCTCCTTCGTTTTTCCAGAAAATTGCGCGCCCGCAAATTTGATAAGGTCATCGATTTTCAAAATAACCGCAAAAGCCACCTCTTGAGTTTCTTGAGTTTTCCTAAGGAAAGCTACGGCTACGATCGGAAATGGGGGTTCCTGCTGAGGCATCGCATCCGGGGTTCTCCCGCGAGGACCAGGGGACCGGTAGAGCACCAGTTTCAAATTTTGAAGATGTTGAAGATCGACTGCCCGGATTATCCCCGTCTTGAGCTTTGGCCGTCGATCAAAGATCAGGAATACGTCCAGAGTCTTCTGGACTCGGAATGGCTAGGGAATGCCCAGAATATCGTCGGGGTCAATATCGCGGCCTCCCGGAGATGGGAGACCAAAAATTGGCCGCTGGAGTATATCGCCCGGTTGTGCGATGTCCTTTCAGAGAAAAATATCCGGGTGTTGATTACGGGGCTGCCCGACGACAAAGAGGCCGCCCGGCAGCTTTTAAAATTGACGAAAAGCAAACCAGCCGTCTTCGTGGGGAAAACGGATATCCCGCAGCTGGCGTCCTTGATCAAAAGATGCAAAGTCTTTGTGACTCCCGACTCGGCGCCGATGCATGTGGCGGCAGCGGTGGGCACTCCCTTTGTTGCGTTTTTCGGCCCCACCGACCCCAACCGGCATCTGCCGCCGGCTGAGAAATGCGTGGTCTTAAAAAGAGAGCTGCCGTGCTCTCCCTGCTACAGTTCCCGGTGTCTTATCAAAACGCACGAGTGCATGCGGGATATTTTGCCGGAGGAAGTCGCGGAACGGATTGAGAAACTTATTGTTGAAAGAACCACTATCCCATCATGAATATCCTTTTTTTATCAACTCATTTGAATACTGGCGGGATCACCAGTTATCTTTTGACTCTGAGCCAAGGGTTGATTAAAAAAGGCCATCGGGTTTTTCTGGCCACCAGCGGCGGGGAAATGGTGGGGGCATTCAAGTCTCTGGGGGCGGATCATCTTCCCTTGAATATCCGTACGAAATCCGAGCTCGATTTGAGGATTTATTTTGCTTTAAAACTTCTCCAGAGGCTGATCCAGGATCAACGGATCGACATCGTCCATGCCCAGACTAGAATCACCCAGGTGATGGGATTCTGCCTTAAGAAGAGGTGCCGCGTGCCTTATCTTTCCACGTGCCACGGTTTTTTTAAAAGGCGTTTGGTGCGAAGGATTTTTCCCTGCTGGGGCGACTCGGTGATTGCCATCAGTGAGGCGGTCCGGGATCATCTGTTGAGGGATTTTGAAGTGGCCGCCCCTCAAGCGGTCCTCATTAAAAACGGCATCGACACCGAACAATTTTCGGCCGTTGATGAGGAAACAAAAGATAAAAATCGTGTGGCTTTAAAGCTCAATCACGGCCCGGTCATCGGGATCGTTGCCCGGCTCTCCGCCGTCAAGGGTCATGAGATTCTGATTGCGGCGATGAAAAAGATTATCTCCCAATTCCCTCAGACCCAGCTCCTCATCGTGGGGGAAGGCCGCACCAAAGACGGGCTGCAGGCCCTGACGCGGGAGTTCCAGTTGGAAGACCATGTCCGATTTTATCCGGTTGTCCATCGCACCCCGGAGGTGTTATCCTTATTGGATGTTTTTGTTATGCCTTCTTTCCAAGAAGGCCTGGGGTTGTCGGTGATGGAGGCCCAAGCCATGGGGCTGCCGGTCGTGGCCTCCAAGGTCGGCGGGATCCCGCAGCTCATCGAGGACGGCACAACCGGGCTCTTGGTGCCTCCCCGGAATGCCGATCTTCTGGCAGAGGCGATTCTGCTTCTTTTGCGTCATCCCCAGAAGGCCCAAGAGATGGGTGAGCGGGCCAGGGCATTCATCCAAAAAGAATGCTCGGCCCACGTCATGGTGGAGCAGACGATTCGGCTTTATGAAAGATTGCTCGTTATGGGCGCCCCGACGGAACGTCGGGGCGCCCCACTTGGGATAAGACATGAATAGAATTCTTGTTGTTAACGTCAACTGGCTGGGGGACGTCGTTTTCTCTTTGCCGATTTTCAAGGCCTTAAAAACGGCTTATCCGAATGCCTCAATTACCTGTTTGGCCGTTCCCCGGGTCAAAGAGGTTTTGGAAAGCAACCCTTATATTGATCACATCGTGATTTATGATGAGGAAGGGAACAACCGGAGTCTTTTCGGTAAAATCAAGCTGATCGCCCGTCTGCGCTGTCTTAAGTTTGACGCTGCTTTTTTATTGCACCGCTCCTTCACGCGGGCGCTTTTGATCTTTCTGGCGGGTATTCCCCAGCGGGTGGGATACGATACCAAAAAGCGGGGATTTTTATTAACGCACAGGGTCGATCCTTTGCCGAAGGGCTATCATCGCTGGGAGGTCTACCGCCATGTGGTCGAGTCGTACGGGATTAGAGTGAACGGTCATCCGGGCGAGTTGCAGGTGGATTCCCGCGCGGGAGAAGAAGTCGGGCGGCTTTTAGAAAAAGAGGGAATTCGTCCCGATGATTTTCTGATTGTGATCAATGCCGGGGGCAATTGGGATCTCAAGCGCTGGCCTAAAGAAAATTTTACTGTGCTGATTGATCGTCTCATTCGAGAATTCAACGCCAAGGTGATTCTCTCGGGTGGCTTAAAAGACAGGGGATTGGTCGGTGAGATCGCTGCCGCCGGCGAGATCTCTACGATTGTCTGGGCCGGGCAAACTTCCCTCAAACAATTGCTGGCGCTTCTTAAAAAAGCGCATCTGGTGATTTCCGCGGACTCGGGGCCGCTGCATTTGGCGGCGGGCCTGGGGACACCCGTGATTGGGTTATTCGGCCCCACCCGTCCGGAGATCACCGGGCCGCGCCCGCAGGGCCCGTCGATTGTGATTCAAAAGGATGTGGGCTGCAACCGCGAGCCGTGCTATTATCTTTCCTGTCCGGATAATGTCTGCATGAAGTCGATCACGGTCGATGAGGTGATGGATGCCGTCCGGCAGCTTAGAGGTTAAAAAGTACGGGCCGTGGGGCAAGTGTATGAAAGATCTTGATCCGCAAAAAGTCTTAATCGAAACGTATGGCTGGTCATAAGTCCTAATCCCTTAAAATTATGACCCCCCTACCACAACATCCGCATCATCCAGGGTTTCTGGAGGCGCTGGAATTATCGGAATTCGTACATTATGAAATAGAATAGTTTGATTAATTATACCAAATATGGTATATTAAGGATGGACGAAAGAATACCAAAGAAATTAGATTTCGTTGGGTCTTCCAGAGAAGATCTTAAAGAGTTTCCTCAAGAAGTGAGACAGGATATCGGATACGCGCTCTTTGAGGTGCAAAGAGGCCAAAAACCAGCAAGCGCAAAACCTTTGCAAGGATTTGGAGGAGCCAGCGTCCTCGAAATCATTGAAAATTTCTCTGGAGACACCTATCGAGCGGTTTATACAGTGAAATTCCGAGAAGTGGTATATGTCTTACACTGTTTTCAAAAGAAATCAAAGCATGGCATTAAAACACCGCAACAGGATGTTGGCCTGATTAAACAGCGATTGAGAGTAGCCGAAGAGGATTATAAAGCCAATTATAAGTGAGGTGAATAGATTATGAGTATAAAAGAAAAAATCCACCGAGGAAGCGATAACGTATTTGCAGACATCGGCGTTTCTCATCCCGAGAGAGTTTTTGCCCGCGCCCAGATTATGTTCCGCATATCTGAAATTATCAAAGAGCGCGGTTTGACCCAAAAAGAAGCATCGGAATTACTCGGTATTCCTCAGTCAAAGGTTTCCTGTCTCATGAACGGCAAACTCAGCATGTTCTCGCTCGATCACCTTTTTGAATTGTTAAATGCGTTAGACCGCGATGTGGAAATCATCATAAAGCCGAAAACCAAAGAAGAGAAGGCCGCTACAACGCATGTGCTCCTTGTCGCTTCGGCTTAATGAGGTGCGCCTGTCGCAAGCAGGCAGGCCTTGGCGAAGGGACGGTTAAAAAATTATGATTCCCTACCATAACATCCTTATCGTCCGCACCGACCGCTTGGGGGATGTGGTCTTGACGACCCCCGTGATCGCGGCCTTGAGGAGGGCGTACCCGGAGGCCCGGGTCTCGATCATGGTCAGAAACGAGACCAGGGACATCGTCGAGGGCAATCCCCACCTGGATCAGGTGATCGTTTATGACCGGGAAAAAATCCACAAGGGTCCGGCGGGATTCTGGAAGCTCATCTTCCGGCTGCGGCGTGAGAAGTTCGATCTGGCCATTGTGCTGCACACCAAAAAGATCACGAACGCAATCTGCTTTCTCGCCGGTATCCCCCATCGCCTGGGTTATAAAAATGAGAAATTCGGATTTCTTTTGACGCACCCTCTCAAAGACACCCGCTGGCAGGGGACCAAGCACGAATCAGAATACTGTCTGGATGTCCTTAAAGCTCTCGGGATTCGTGACGTTTCGCCGGAATTTTACGTGCCTGTTCAGAAGGAAGGGGAGGCGTGGGCCCGGCAATTTTTTCTGGAAAATCAGATTCGGAGCTCCGAGCGGTTGATTGCGGTTCATCCGGGGGCCAGCTGCATTTCTAAACGTTGGCCGGCGCAGAATTTCGCCGAGGTCATTAACAGGATACAGAACGATTCTTCGGTAAGGATCGTCCTCATCGGGAAAGATGATCCCTCAGGGGCTGCAGGGGAAATCCTCGCTACGGTCAAAGGCCCGATTGTGGATCTGACAGGCAAGACCTCGGTCAGCCAGTTGATCAGTCTTCTGAAGCGGTGCCAGCTTCTTATCTCCAACGATTCCGGGCCTGTGCACGTCGCCAGCGCCCTGGGGGTTCCGGTCGTGGCGATCTTTGGCCGGAATCAGGCGGGTTTGAGTCCTACCCGCTGGGGGCCGATGGGGGAGAAATCGGTTATCCTTCATAAGGAAGTGGGATGCCCCGTCTGCCTGGCCCACCGGTGTCAGATTGACTTCAAATGCCTTAAGGAAATCAGCCCCCAGGAAGTTTTTGAAGGATTGACTCGTTGTGCGCAGTTATGATAGAATGACGCTCGTTTTGACGAAAAGGGACTGTACGATGAATCCATTTAACCAGATCATTTCCAATTTTCCCCACAAAAAGATCCTCGTCGTGGGAGATATCCTTTTGGATCAATATATCCGGGGGAGCGTCTCCCGGATTTCCCCCGAGGCGCCGGTCCCCCTTGTCTTGCAGGAAGGCCCGTCCCTTTATACACCGGGCGGCGCGGCCAATGTGGCCAATAATTTGCGCAGTTTGGGTGTGCGCGTCACGCTGGTGGGAAGGATCGGCCCGGATGGGGAAGGGAAAATTTTTTTAAGGGAATTAAAGAAACAAAGAATTCCTCCCGATGGCATCTTCGTCGACAAAAAGATCCCGACGATCCTTAAGACCCGCATTATTGCGCACAATCAGCAGGTCCTCCGGCTTGACCGAGAGACGATCGATGTCCCCGGAGACGGTTCCTTAATGGGAAAAGTGAAAAATTTTATCCGTACCAATATCGGTTCCCTGGATGCCGTTATTATTTCCGATTACGGAAAAGGAATGATTTCCCCCGCGCTCGTGCGGGAGGTGTGCTCTCTGGCCATCAACCAAAAGAAGATCATTGCGGTCGATCCTAAGGTCGAGCATTTTGCTTATTATCAAGGGGTCACCGCGATCACCCCCAACCGGAAAGAAACCGAAAACGCCATCCACAATATCAAAATCACCCACCGGGACGGGAAAAAACTGGCGGTTCATGTGGACAGCCTCAAGAGCGATGCGGACATTGATTCGGCCGGCCAGGCGTTGTTGAATTTTTTAAATCTCGAGTGTCTTTTGATCACCCTGGGCGAGCAGGGGATGCGGCTGTTTGAAAAAGGCAGAAAGCCCGTTTATATCCCGACGCGGGCCCGGGAAGTCTTTGATGTGACCGGTGCCGGCGACACGGTGATTTCGATCTTTACCCTGGCTTTGACCGCGGGGGCCACGAAAAGACAGGCGGCCGAGCTGGCCAATTATGCCGCTGGGATTGTCGTCGGCAAAATGGGCGCGGTGGCCGTTTCGCCCGTTGAGCTGTCGCAGGCCATTCGATCCTTCGACTTACGCTCCCTGGCCCTGTCCCCAAAAGGGACAGGGCTGGCCCACCAATCGTCCGGAAAGCTCCGACGCTCGTTTCTCTCGGTCGGAGTCCCGATCGAAACATCGGGACCAGGGTGGGCAGGATCGAACCCTTAAGTGAAATCGAAGGGTTCGATTCCACTTAAGGGCAAGCCAAGTTGACAACTATTCGAAACTCCAACCACGGATGCAGTTGGCACAAGTGCCTCCTATTGTTCTTGCGTTCGCCTGTCTGTTGACAGAAGCACCAAGTGAGCGGGTGGATTAGGCGCCTTCTATTCAGCGGGCAATTTTTAGTCTATACGGTTGACAGATGGGCAGATTTTTAAAGAAATAGATTGACGAATCAAATTTATATGGTAATAATATTTACCAAATGTTAATTATAGTTTCCAAATAAGGAGTTAGAGTTGTTATTAAACAAACCCCTCGATGACATTTTAGGACAGTATTCAAAGGTTAAAATACTGCGTTTCCTTGTTAATAGCCAGGCCCAGCTAAATGGCAGAGAGATTGCCCAAAATGTAGGGTTGTCGCATGTAAAAGTCCATGCTGCCTTAAAGGATTTAACCATCCAGGGGGTAGTGACTATGCGTTCCGTAGGCAATTCTCTTGTTTACTGGCTTAATGAGGAACATTTCTTGGTTCAAGAGATTATCCGGCCGGCGTTTGAGAAAGAACAGGACACCTTTAGTTATATCGTCCGGATTATTTTAAGAGAGATTAAATCGCCAGGGCCTTTAAGCATTATTTTGTTTGGCAGCTTTGTAAAAGGAAACGCTTCAGCGGACAGCGATATAGACATTCTTATTGTGTATCCTAACCATAAGAACAAATCACTTATTACTAAAGAATTATTCGAAGCAGAAAAGAAGATAACTTCGCTTTTCGGTAATCATTTGGCGAGCGTGCCATTTAAAGTAGAAGAATTTCAGAAGAAAGCAAGAAGGAAAGATAAATTTATTGATGAGATTGTCCGAACAGGTAGAATTATTTACGGCAAGAATATATCAGAGTTAATCAGTTTAAATGGCAAAAGAGATTAAAACCAGCCGCGTTCCCAAGTCCGATTATATAAATTACCTTAAAAAGGCCGAAGAATTTTTCTCCAGTACACAAGACAGCCTTATCAGAGAAAAGTGGAACGCGGCCGGTTTGAGCGCCATCCATGCTGGCATATCTTCGGCAGATGCATTGTTGGTTTCTTTACATGGCATAAGAAGTTCAAGTCCTAAGCACGATGATATACTAAAGCTTCTCCCGGGTTTAATAAAGCATAAAGATCTTGAAAAAAACCTAAATCACCTACGCCATTTGATTTCAATGAAGAATATTGTTGAATATGACCAGAGGCTAATTACTCAAAACGAGGCTATTGGTCTGTCCAGACACGCGGAGAGATTTCTTGGGTGGGTAAAAGCCATATTGCCTCAAGGGTAAGTTATGGTAGATCGACGGTATTGTTTGATGCTCAGGCGAACAATATTTGTCAGAGTAGTATAATAAACGAATAGATATGGATGATTTTAAACTTGATTATTCCCTGTGGTCTTGCCACAGGATAAAAGGGAAAGTTTGAATGATGGATTTGAAGCATTTTTGAATAAAGGGAAGAAAGTGGTCAAAGCTGCTCAGTTTAAAGATAAAGACGGCAGGGCGTTTGTTTTGTCACCGACGGGTTATGAACATATAAAACGCGAGCATTGCATTGATGACCCGGTTGATTTTATCAAAGACACGCTTTTAGATCCGTTTGCCATTGTAGAGGACAAGTCAAAACATGACCGGTGGATATATCACAAAGATTTCAGGCGTAATTTATATAAAGTTGTTGTTGTCGGTCTTACAGATAGCCGGATCAAAACAGCTTTTATCAGTGATTCGGTCAAAGGAGGGAAAATAATATGGCTAAACAAAAAATTGATCAGTTAACAGTTTCTTATGATAAAGACTCGGATGTGCTCTATATCACGGAAGGAAAGCCGCGCGAAGCTATTGGCGAAATGATGGATGATGGAGTTATTGTCCGCCGGGATTCAAAAACCAAGGAAATTATTGGGTTCACGATTGTGGATTTCACGGAACATTTTTCCGACGCAAAACCACAGCACATACCAATTAAAGTACATTTTTCAGCGCTGCAAACTGCCAAATGAGGCAAATATGAAGAAAACAATTTTGGCCATTCTGATTTTAACCTTATTCTTTTTCTTCAAATGTAAATTAGGTTGGCGTGGATTTTGGTGGTTAAGTCTTGCGAATGGATTAAGCGTTGCCTGTGTTTTTGCCAGCTTATTGATTTTACCTGACTAATTAATAAAAGTTCGATTCCAACCAGCGCCCCCGCTTGAACAGAGATAAACTGTGAGATTGATTTACGTTCGATTCCACTCAGGGCAAGCGATTGAGGGAGATCAATAATATGAAAACTATCGGCGTCATCCCCGCGCGTTATGCCTCAACCAGACTCAAGGCCAAGGTCTTGGCCGACATCCAGGGAAAACCCATGATCCAGCACGTCTGGGAACGGGCCCAAAAAAGTCTTCTGTTGGATGATTTGCTGATTGCCTGCGACGACCCTTTGATCGTGGAGGTAGCCCGGAGATTCGGCGCCAAAGCGGTCTTGACCTCCCCGGATCACCCCTCGGGCTCGGACCGCATCGCCGAGGCTGTGAAAGATTTG
>Ga0137796_10000697_pt1 | contig 20371 bp, 21 predicted proteins | sample OV2TP3_FD_97704 | JGI IMG/M metagenome (GOLD analysis project Ga0137796, IMG submission 97704) | reverse complement strand
GATCCTCGTGCGCGCCGACCGGGTGATCGAGTGACGCGGTCCCCGCCACGGCGCCGCTTCATCGCAACCGCCGCGGCAGCGCTCGCGATGCCCGGCGCGCTGCTCGCGCAATCGCCCGATCGTCCGCGGCGCGTGCTGATCCTCTTGCAGACCGCGCCCGAGCGTGGTGAGCTCGTGCGAAAGCCGGTTGCCGAAACCCTGCGCGCACGCGGGTGGATCGAGGGCCGGAACCTGCTTCTTGAGATGCGCTACGCGCGGGTGGACGGCCAGGACCTGCCGAAGCTCGCGGCGGAAAGCGTGCGCGCGTCCCCGGACGTGATCATGGTCACCGGGTCCCCGTTGGCAGCGGCGCTCAAGAAAACCGGCACGGCCATCCCTTGCGTACTCGTCGCGGTCTGGGACCCTATTGCCCTCGGGCTGGCAAGGAGCCTCGCGCGGCCGGGCGGCACGTACACCGGCGTCTCGAACGCGGTGCCCGAAGGGTTCTTCGGCAAGCAGGTCGAGCTGCTGCGCGAGGCCGCGCCCGGCCTGAAGCGGGTCGCGCTGCTCGCCAATCCGCGCCATCCGATCTACCAGCGCGACCGCGAGAAGAATCTCAAGACCGTCAGCGACCAGGGACTCGAAGCGTTCGACGTGCATGCCGTCACACGCGAGGAGCTGGAACCGGCATTCCGCGAAGCCGCGCGGCGCGGGGCCGCCGGACTGCTCGTGTACGGAGACCCCCTGACGGTAGCGCACCGGGGGCTGATCGCCGAGCTCGCGCTGCGCCACCGCCTGGCATCGATGTTCCTCTTCGAGCTGAACGTCACGGCAGGCGGCCTCATGTCCTACGGCTCCGACATGCTCGACCTGCAGCGCCGCGGCGCCGGCTACGTGGACCGCATCCTGAAAGGCGCGAAGCCGGGCGAGCTGCCGATCGAGCAGCCGACCAAGTTCGAGCTGGTGATCAACCTGAAGACGGCGAAGACGCTCGGCCTCGCGATCCCGCAGTCGCTCTTGCTGCAAGCCGACCGGGTGATCGAATGAAGCGGCGCGGCGCGCTCGGCATGCTTGCCGCGCTCGCCGCGGCGCCGCTCGCGCGGGCCCAGTCGCCGGCGAGGCCGCCCCGGATCGTCATTCTGACCTGGGGTCCCCGGCCCGCCGTGCTGCCTGCCGCGAGTCCTTTCTTCCACGCCTTCCAGCAGGGCATGCGCGAGGCGGGTCATGTCGAAGGCAAGGCTTTCGTGGTCGAACGCCACTGGACTTTGGGCAAAGCGGAGAACCTTCCCGATCTCGAAAGGGAACTTGCCGCCCTCAGGCCCGCAGTCATTCTCGCCACCGGCGAGCTGTCAGCGCGCGCAGCCCGGCAAGCCGCACCCGGCATCCCGATCGTTCTCGCCTACAGCGGCGACCCGGTCGCGGGCGGCTTTGCAAAGAGTCTCGCGCGGCCCGGAGGCGACGTCACCGGGATGGCGACCCTGAACGAGGATACGAGCCCCAAGCTGCTCGAATTGGCGCTGGCCGTCGTGCCCGGGCTCGCGCGCGTGGCCGTGCTGGCGAATCCCGGCGTGCCCTCCTACGCCTCGGTGCTGAAGAACCTGCAGGATGCCGCCCGGCAGGCGAAAGCCGATCTCGCGCTGGTGCAAGCCCGCGACGCCGCGCAGATCGACGAAGGGTTCGCGCGCCTCGGGCGCGAGAAGCTGAGGGCGGTCGTGGTCCTCGGAGACCCGTTGATCTTCCAGCAGCGGCAGCAGATCGCGGACCTGGCGCTGAAGCATGGCGTGGCCTCCGTGTATCCGGCGAAGGAGCACGTCCTCGCCGGCGGCCTGATGAGCTACGGCGTGAGCATCGTTGCCATGTTCCGGCAGGCGGCGTCCCATGTGGACAAGATCCTCAAGGGGGCGAAGCCGGGCGACCTGCCGATCCAGCAGGCGACGACGCTCGAGCTCGTGATCAGCCTGAAGACGGCGAGGTCCCTCGGCCTCGCCATCCCGCAATCGGTACTGCTGCGGGCGAGCGAGGTGATCGAATGAGGCGGCGCGAGTCGCTGCGCGCGCTGGCGGCGCTCGCTCTTGGCGCACCGCTGCGCGCATGGGCCCAGCCCGCGGCGGGCTCGCATCGGATCGGCTTTCTCGCGTTGCGATCGCGCTCGACAGCCGCGAATCCGGATCCCCTGTACGACGCGTTCGTGCGCGAGATGCGGGCGTTGGGTTACGTGGAGGGGAAGAACCTCGCCATCGAGTGGCGCTTCGCGGATGGAAAGGCGGACCGCCTTCCCGCTCTCGCTGCCGAGCTGGTCGGCTCGAACGTCGGGGTCATCGTCACCCACGCCTCGCCCCCGACCCGGGCGGCGCAACGCGCAACCAGCCGAATCCCGATTGTCTCTGCGGCAATGGGTGCTCCGGTCATCAGCGGCTTCGCCAAGAGCCTGGCGCGGCCGGGGGGCAACGTGACCGGCCTGTCACCAATCAATCTGGATCTCGGCCCGAAGCAGATGGAACTGCTGAAAACCCTGCTGCCCGGGGCATCGCGCATCGCTCTGCTCGCCAACCCCGACAACAGGGTTGGCTACCAGGGTTTGGTCAGGACCCACCAGGAAAACACGCAGCGCCTGGGCGTCACGAGCCTCTGGGCCGACGCCCGCGACCCGGACGGGATTCGCCGCAGTTATGCCGACCTCGCCCGGGAGCGCGCCGACGCCGTGATCTTGGCCGCCGACGGGTTCTTCTTCGGCCAGAGACGCCTGTTCGCGGAGCTGGAAGCTGCGCACCGGCTTCCGTCGATGTCGTCCTATCGCGAGTTTGTGGACGCGGGCACCTTGATCAGCTACGGCCAGAACATTGCGGACTACTACCGGCGCGCCGCGGTCTACGTCGACAGGATCCTGAAAGGCGCGAAGCCCGAGGAGCTGCCGATCGAGCAGCCGACGAGGATTCACCTCGCGATCAACCGCAAGACCGCCGGGGCGCTCGGCATCACCGTCCCGGCGGAGCTGCTGCTGCGCGCCGACGAGGTGATCGAATGAGGCGGCGCACATTCGTCCTCGCTGCGCTTGCCGCCGCTTGCGGGTGCCCCGCGGGAGCGCTCGCGCAAGGCTCGGGCAAGCCCAAGCGCGTGGGCTGGATCGGCGCGGGCGCCGATCCGAAGGCGATCGACGCGGCCGCGGGCGAGGCGTTCGTCGGCCGGCTGGCCGAGCTGGGCTGGATCGACGGGCGGACGATCGAGCTGCTGAGGCATCGGCCGCTGGGCGATTTGCGGCTCGTCGACGCCATGGCGCGCGAGCTCGTCGCGCAGAAGGTCGACCTGATCTTCGCGCCGTACGGTCCGCAGGCGCTCGCCGCGCAAAAAGTCGCCGGCTCGATTCCGGTCGTGTTCGCCATCGTCAGCGATCCGGTGCAAGCGGGCCTCACCACCAGCTTCGCGCGCCCGGACAGGAACGCGACCGGCCCGTCGACGATGTTTGCCGAGACCTGGGGCGTGCGCATCCAGCTGCTGAGCGAGGTCGTGCCGCCGTCCGGCCGCATCGCGGTACTGATGAACCCGGACATCGAATGGCAGAACCGGCACTATGGGTCGATTCGCGAGGCCGGCGCGAAGCTCGGCCTCTCGGCGCTGCAAGTCGTGGTGCGCAGGCGCGAGGACCTGGAGGCCGCGGTCGGACGGGCGGTGAGCGAGCGCGCCGACGGCCTGGTGCACATGGGCGATCCGCTCTACTTCCTGAATCGCCGTGCGCTGATCGACCTCGTCGCGCGCACGCGCATCGCTGCGACGTACACGGACCTCGAGGCTGTGGACGAGGGCGGCCTGATGGCCTACTCGATCGACGTCAGCGATCTCATGCGACAAGCCGCCGGGTACGTGGATCGCCTCCTGCGGGGCGCGCAGCCGAGCGAGCTGCCGATCCAGAGGCCCACGCAGATCCGCCTCCGCCTGAACCTGAAGACCGCCAGGGCGCAGGGCATCAAGCTCCCGCAGTCGCTGCTCGTGCGCGCCGACCGGGTGATCGAATGAGGCGGCGCGCGCTGCTCGGGGCCCTCGCCGGGATCGCGCTCGCGCGTGCCGCGCCGCTGCGCGCGCAGCCGGCCCCGCGCCGCGTGGCCTATCTTGCGAGCTTGAGCCCGATCGACGCGGCCGGCAGCAAGGTGCTGCTCGAGGGCTTGCGTGCACGTGGATGGGCGCAAGGCCGCAACCTGGCGCTGGAGGAGCACTACGGCGCCGGGAACCCGCAGACCCTGTCGGGGCTGGCGGCGCAGATCGTGCGCTCGGCCCCCGACGTCGTCGTCGCGAACGGCCCGGCTGCGGCGCTCGAGCTCAAGAAGACCGGGACGAAGATTCCGGTCGTGTTCGTGGTCGTGTTCGATCCGGTGAGACTCGGCCTCGCGCAGAGCCTCGCGCGCCCCGGCGGGTCCTTCACCGGGCTCTCGACCGCGGTGCCCGAAGGGTTCTTCGCCAAGCAGCTCAGCCTGCTGCGCGAAGCGGTGCCGAAGCTCTCGCGCCTGGCCGTGCTCACCAACCCGCGCAATCCGATCCACACGCTGACCCGCGACCGCCGGATCGAGACGGTGCGCAAGCCCGGCTTCGAACGGATCGACGTGCAGGCGGCCGTGCCCGAGGAGATCGAGCCGGCGTTTGGCGAGGCGACGCGCCGCCGTGCCGACGCGATGTACGTCGGCGGCGACCCGGTGGCCGTGTCGCAGCGGCCCCTGGTCGCCGAGCTCGCGTTGCGCCACCGCCTCCCGAGCTTCTTCCTGTTCCGCGAGCATGTCGAGGCGGGCGGGCTGATGTCCTACGGCGCGGACAGGACCGACCTCGTGCGGCGCGGGGCGGGGTACGTCGACCGGATCCTGCGCGGCGCGCTGCCGCGCGACCTGCCGATCGAGCAGCCGACGAAGTTCGACCTGGTGATCAACCTGAAGACCGCCAGGGCGCTCGGCCTCGCCATCCCGCAGTCCCTGCTGCTGCAGGCGGCCGAGGTGATCCAGTGACCCCGGCCCGGCGCGACTGGATCCTCGCCTGCGGGGCGCTCGCGATGGCGCCGCTTGCGCGCGCCCAGGCGCCGCGCCCGCGCCGCGTCGCGATCGGGACGCCGCGCGTGCCGGACCCGGCCGACAGCGATCCCGGCGGAGTCAGGAAGCGGCTGGCGGAGCTTGGCTGGGTGGAGGGGCGCACGATCGAATACGTCACCGGCTACGCGCACGAGGACGCCAAGCGCTGGGAGCCGATGATCATCGAGCTGCTGGCGCGGAAGCCGGACGTCCTGTTCGTGAGCTTCGGCGGCATGGCGAGGATCGCGATGCGGCACACGAAGGACGTGCCGATCGTGTTCGCGATCGCGAGCAACCCGGAAAAGCTGGGCATCGTCGCAAGCCTGGCAAGGCCCGGCGGGAACGTGACGGGCGTGTCCACGCGGGAGCAGGAGCTGGTCGGCAAGCGCGTCGAGCTGATTCGCGAGATCACGCCCGGCGTCCGCCGCATCGCCATGCTGGCCAATCCCGACAATCCGGTGACTTCCAGGATCTACCTGGAGAACTACTCGGCGGAAGCGCGCAAGCTCGGCATCGAGGTGAGGGCGTACGACGCCCGCTCGGCGGAGGAACTTCGCCCGGCTTTCGAGCGCATGCGCGGCGACGGCATGCAAGGTCTCCTGTGCATCGCGGACCCGTTCCAGCTGCGCGCAAAGCATGAGCTCGCCGCCCACGCGGCGCGCCTGCGCCTGACGGCGGTCTACCCGATCGGCGAGTTTGTCCAGGCCGGGGGGCTCGCCTCCTACGGCACCGACCTCCTCGACCAGTACCGGCGGGCCGCCAACTATGTGGACAAGATCCTGCGCGGCGCGAAGCCCGCGGACCTTCCCGTGCAGGAGCCCACGAGCTTCGAGCTTGCGATCAATGCCAGGGCGGCGCGCGAGCAGGGCTTCAGGATTCCGCAGTCGGTGCTGATACGGGCGACGAAGGTGATCGAATGAGGCGGCGCGATGCGCTGCTCGCGGTGCTCGGGCTGGCCGCCACGCCCCTGCGGCGCGCGCAGACAGAGCGCGCGCGCCGCATCGGCATCCTGGTCCCCGGGGTCAAGCTCGAGCTGCTCGTGTCGGAGGTCGACAACCCGAAGCAGCTCGACGTGCCGGTGGAGCCGCCGCGCAAGTTCGAAGCTGGTGATGAACCTCAGGACCGCGGGCGCGCTCGGCCTGCGCGTCCCACAGTCCGTGCTGCTGCGCGCCGACCGGGTGATCGAATGACTGCGGCGCAGGCGCCGCGCCTAGCGGAGCAGCCGCACCGCCGGCGAAAGGGCCATCTTCCGCGCCCGGCTCGCGAAGCGGCGCGAGTCGAACGTCACGAGCGCCGAGCAGGCGCGGCTCGAGGCATGGTGCAGCGCGTCGGCGAAATCCAGCCCTTCCCGCAGGTTGGCGAGCGCGCTCTGCACCGCCGTCCGATCCTCGACTTCCACGTGCTCGAGGCCGAGCAGGTGCTCGAAGCTGCGCACGAGGTCCCTGCGCGCGATCCCGTACACGCCCCGCAGCACCCATTCCAGCTCGAGCAGGACCGTCTTCGCCACGAAGAGCCGCTCGCCGGCCTCGATGAGCCGGCGCGCCGCCTCCCCCTGCTCCTGCGTCGCCCGCGACGCGCCCTCCTCGCGGACGTAGTAGCGCGCCAGGACGTTGGTGTCGAGCGCGAGCATCAGCGAGCGCCGCGGCGCCCGGACGCGAGCAGCGCCGCGACGTCGAAGTCCGCCGGCAGGTGCCCGCGCCGCGCGCGGAGCATGCCGAAGCCGGAGGCGGCGCGGCCCGATGCGCCCCGCAGCACCCGCAGCTCCGCCTTGCCGTTCCTGACCGTGAACGCGATCCGGCTGCCCTGCCGGATGCCGAGCTCGCGCCGGACCTCCTTCGGAATGGTGACCTGCCCCTTGCTCGTCACGCTCGAGTTGTGCATCGCCCGCCCCGGAGTATTACCACGTAAGAATTGTAGCATTGGGGGCGGCGCATGAGGCGGCGCCAATGGATGCTTGCCGCCGCGGCCCTCGCCGCTGCGCCCAAGCTGCGCGCCCAGGCGCCGCGCCTGCGCCGCGTCGCGATCGCCTCGCCCGGCAGGCCCAACCCGCAACAGCCGAACTACTCGATCCAGCGACTGGGCGAGCTCGGCTGGAGGGCCGCACGATCGAGTACCTGAGGGGCTACGCCCACGATGACGCCAGGAACTGGGAGTCGATGATCGCGGAGCTGCTGGCGAAGAAGCCCGACGTTCTCCTCGTGGTCTTCACCGGCATGGCGCTGGTCGCAATGAAGCAGACCAAGGACATGCCGATCGTGTTCGCCATCTCGAGCAACCCGGAGAAGCAGGGGCTCGTCGCGAGCCTCGCCAGGCCCGGCGGCAACGTCACCGGCGTCTCCACGCGCGAGATCGAGTTGCTCGGCAAGCGCATCGAGCTGATGCGGGAGATCACTCCCGGGATCCGCCGCATCGCGATGCTGGCGAATCCCGACAACCCCCATAACTCCAAGGGCTACCTCAAGGACTATTCGGCGGAGGCGCTTAAGCTCGGCATCGAGGTGCGAGCGTACGACGCGAAGTCGGTGGAGGAGCTTGGGCCCGCCTTCGACCGGATGGGGGGCGACCGGATGCAGGGACTGCTCAACATCGCGGACACGTTCCAGAACCGGGCGCGCAAGGAGATCGTCGCCCAGGCCGCCCGTCTGCGCCTGACGGCGATCTACACGATCAGTCTGTTCGTCGAGGCGGGCGGGCTCGCGTCTTTCGGCACGAACGTGCAGGACCAGTTCCGGCGCGCCGCGGACTACGTCGACAGGATCCTACGCGGCGCCAGGCCCGCGGACCTGCCGGTGCAGGAGCCGACGCATTTCCAGCTCGCGGTCAATCTCAGGGCCGCGCGCGAGCAGGGCTTCAAGCTCCCGCAGTCGATCCTCGTGCGCGCCGACCGGGTGATCGAGTGACGCGGTCCCCGCCACGGCGCCGCTTCATCGCAACCGCCGCGGCAGCGCTCGCGCTGCCCGGCGCGCTGCTCGCACGATCGCCCGATCGCCCGCGGCGCGTGCTGGTCCTCCTGCAGGGCAAGCCCGACCCTGTCGAGACCATACGAAAGGCGATCGGCGAAGTGCTGCGCGCGCGCGGGTGGGTCGAAGGCCGTAATCTGCTTCTCGAGGCGCGCTACGCGCGCCCGGACGGCCAGGACCTGCCGAAGCTCGCGGCGGAAAGCGTGCGCGCGTCCCCGGACGTGATCATGGTCACCGGGTCCCAGTCGGCCACTGCGCTCAAGAACGCCGGCACGACTGTCCCTTGCGTATTCGTCGCGGTCTGGGACCCCGTCGGTCTCGGGCTGGCGAAAGGCCTCGCCCGGCCGGGCGGCGCGTTCACGGGTGTCTCGAACGCGGTGCCCGAAGGGTTCTTCGCGAAGCAGATCGAGCTGCTGCGCGAGGCCGCGCCCGGCCTGAAGCGGGTCGCGCTGCTCGCCAATCCCCAGCATCCCCAACATGCGCGCGACCGCGAGAAGAACCTTAAGGCAGTCAGTAACCAGGGACTCGAAGCGTTCGAGGTGCATTACGCCACGCGCGAGGAGCTGGAACCGGCATTGCGCGAGGCCGCGCGGCGCGGGGCCGCCGGACTGCTCGTGCTGGGGGATGCGCTGACCGCAGCGGCCCGCACGCTGATCGCCGAGCTCGCGCTGCGCCACCGCCTGGCGACGATGTTCCTCTTCGATGCGAACGTCACCGCGGGCGGCCTCATGTCCTACGGCTCCGACATGGTCGACCTGCAGCGCCGCGGCGCCGACTACGTCGACCGGATACTGAAAGGCGCGAAGCCGGCCGAGCTGCCGATCGAGCAGCCGACCAAGTTCAAGCTGGTGATCAACCTGAAGACGGCGAAAGCGCTCGGCCTGGCGATCCCGCAGTCGCTGCTGCTGCGCGCCGACCGGGTGATCGAATGAGGCGGCGCGAGCTGCTGGTCGCTTCGGTTTCGGCTGCCGCGCTGCCGTTCGCCAGCCTGGCACAGCAGCCGCCCAAGCTCGCGCGCATCGGCGTGCTCGCCGGACCGGGAGACCTCGTGTTCCGCGACACGTTCGCGGGCGCACTGCGCGATCTCGGCTGGGTCGAAGGCAGGAACCTCGTGATCGACTGGCGCCCGACGCCCAGGCAGGAGGAAGTCCCGGCGCTCGCCGCGGACATGGTGCGCGAGAAGCCGCACGTGGTCGTCACCGGCGGGCCGCGCATCACGCTGGCGGTCGCGAAGGCGACGAGCGAGATTCCGATCGTGTTCATCGCGGTCGGCGATCCGGTCAAGCTCGGCATCGTCCGGAGCCTCACCCATCCCGGCGGCAACGTGACCGGGTTCCAGACGGTCCCCAATCCGGGCTTCGTGGGCAAGCTGCTGCAGATGTTGAAGGAGGCGGCGCCGCGGACGTCGCGCGTAGGAATCCTCGCCGTCCCGGCGAACGCCATGCATCGCAACTTCGTCGAGCGGGGGAAGGAGTTCGCGAAGAGCCTCGGCCTGGGCGTCGTCGTGCTCGACGTTCGGGACGAGAAGGACATCGAGCCGGCGTTCGAGCTTGCCAAGCGCGAGGGCGTGGATGCGCTGCTCACGCCGGGCGACATCCTCTTCTCCTCCCACCGCGAGAAGATCGCCGCGCTCGCGCTCAGGCAGCGCCTGCCCTCGATGTTCATGTTCTCCTACTACGCCGAGGCCGGCGGCATGCTCGCCTATGCCGTGAGCGTATCCAGCTTCTACCGGAACGCGGCCCGCCAGGCCGACAGGATCCTGCGCGGCGCGCGGCCGCGGGAGATGCCGGTCGAGATGGCGGAGAAGTACGACTTCGTCATCAACCTGCGGACCGCGAGGCAGCTGGGGCTGAAGATCCCCGACTCGCTGCGCATCCAGGCGACCGAGGTGATCGAATGAAGCGCCGCCGCATGGTGCTCGCGCTCGCCGCGATGGCGGGCAGTGTCGCGCTGCCCTCGAGGGCGCAGAAGGCGGGACGGAACTACCGCGTCGGGGCGCTCTTGGGCGGCGGCGGTCTGTCGATCGAACCCTTCCGCCGCGTGCTGTCGGAGCGCCTCGCGACGCATGGGTTCGTGGAGGGGCGCAATCTGCGCATCGAGGCGCGCGGCGCCGCGGGCCTGTTCCATGAGGACCGGAACACCGTGCGCGAGCTGCTGGCCGCCAAACCCGACGCCCTCTTTGCGGCGACCGGCCATAGCGCCCAGGCGGCGCAGGCGGCCACCAAAGAGGTGCCGATCGTGTTCACCTGGGTGGACGACCCGATCGCCCTCGGCCTGGTGAAGGCCTATGCCCGACCGGGCGGCAATGCCACGGGAGCGACCAGCCGCGTTGGCGAGTTGCTCGTCAAGCGCCTGGAGCTTGCGCGCGAGCTGGTCCCTGGCGCAAAGCGCATCGCGGTTCTCGGCGTGGTCGAGGGAGCCGACTACGCGGCGATGGCAGCGCGGCTGCGCAAGGCCGCTGCGAGCCTGGGGCTCGAGTTGATCGAGACGCCCTCCGGAGGGGATTGGGCTGGGGCGCTCGGCCGTGCGGCGAAGAATGGCGCCGAGGCGGTGCTTCTGCTCGCGATCGTCGCGCTGCAACCGGTGAGCGGCGAGCGAATCATCCGGCACGCGAACCAGATTCGCGTGCCCGTGGTGTACGCCGACGCGGCGGCCGCCGAGTCCGGCGGGCTCCTCTCCTACGGGACCGACCTGGCGGAGGACATGCGCCGGGGCGCGGACATGCTTGCCCGGGTGCTGCGCGGCGACAGCCCCGCGACGCTCGCGGTCGACCAGGCGGCACGCTTCGAGCTGGTGGTCAACCTCAAGACCGCGCGGGAAATGGGCTTGACGGTCCCGCAGCAGATCCTGCTGCGCGCCGACCGGGTGATCGAATGAAACGCCGGCGCGTCCCGGGGGAAACCTCACCGGCACGGTGCTCATCGGCCCGGAGACCGCGGGGAAGATATTCCAGGTGCTGCGCGATGCCGTGCCTCGCGCCAGACGCGTGTTTTTCCTGGTGGACCCCGGCTACCCGGGGAACCGGCGCCATGCGGACATAGGAAAGATCTACTTTCTATTGTCATGATAATATAAAGTTCATGTTTCGCCGTGCGCTGGCGCTGCCGAGACGGCCGCGCGACTCCTTCTTCCTGTGGGGCCCCCGGCAGACCGGCAAGAGCACGCTGCTGCGGGCGAGCTACCCGGACGCGATCTGGGTCGACCTGCTCAAGACCGACGAGCTGCTGCGCTACCTGCAGCGCCCGGCGTTGCTGCGCGAGGAGCTGGAGGCCGACGCGACGCGCCGCATCGTCGTGCTGGACGAGATCCAGAAAGTGCCCGGCCTGCTCGACGAGGTGCACTGGCTGATCGAGAACCGGGGGCGGGTGTTCGCGCTGTGCGGCTCGAGCGCGCGCAAGGTGCGGCGCGCGCAGGCGAACCTGCTTGGCGGCCGGGCGCTGCGCCGGGACCTGCTCGGCCTCGTCTCGGCCGAGATCGGGCGCGAGTTCGACCTGGTGCGGGCGCTCAACCACGGCTTGCTGCCGCGGCACTACCTCGCCGCGGACGCGGGCGAGCGCATCCGGGCCTACGTGGGCGACTACCTGCGCGAGGAAATCGCGCAGGAGGCGCTGGTGCGCAACCTGCCCGCCTTCTCGGGCTTCCTTGCGGCGGCCGCGCTCTCCGAAGGGGGCATCGTGAACTTCGCCAACGTCGCGCGCGAGTGCGGCGTCTCCGCGCCCACCGTTCGCGAGTACTTCCAGATCCTCGTCGATACGCTGCTCGGGCGATTCCTCCCGGCCTGGACGCGCCGGCCGAAGCGGCGCACGATCCAGGCCCCGAAGTTCTACTTCGCCGACGTGGGCGTCGTGAACGCGCTCGCGCGGCGCGGGCGCCTCGAGCCCGGCTCGGAGCTCTTCGGCCGCGCCTTCGAGAACTGGGTCCACCACGAGCTCCAGGCCTACGCGCACTACCGCCACCCCGGCCGCGAGCTCGCCTACTGGCGCCTGGCGGGCGGCATCGAGGTGGACTTCATCGCCGGCGACATGGAGCTCGCGTTCGAGGCCAAGGCCACCGCGCGCATCACCACCGATCATCTCAAGGGGTTGCGCGCGATCGCCGCGGACCACCCGCGCCTGCGGCGGCGCATCCTCGCCTGTCTCGAGCCGCGCGCCCGGCGAACCGCGGATGGCATCGAGATTCTTCCCTGGCGCCGGTTCGCCGAGGACCTCTGGTCCGGTGCGCTGGACTGAGTCCGCGCCGCCGCGGAATAGAATAGCCCCATGGACGCCGACCGCCGTGCAGCGCTTCGCGCCCTCGGCGGCCTGGACGCCCTGCTCGCCGCCACGCGGCAGCTTGACTCATCGAATTGAGTCATTGAGCATACGACCATGAGTAGGCGGTTGCAGGTGCTGCTGGACGAATCAGAGATGCACGAACTGCGGCGCCTGGCGCGCCGCTCCGACACCACGGTATCGGAACGGGTGCGCAAGGCGCTGCGCGCGGCCCGCCGCAGCGAGCCGACGGGCGACGCGGACCGCAAGCTCGTAGCCGTGCGCGCCGCCTCGCAGCACGCCTTTCCCACGGCGGACATCGAGCAGATGCTCGCCGAGATCGGGCGCGGCCACGGCGCTCCGCCGAAGGCGTGATCTTCGTCGGCCCGGGACTGCGGCGGCTGCACCGCCCGGGCTAGAATGGCCGCATGGACCCCCGCCGGCGCTCGGCGCTGCGCGCGTTCGGCGGCCTTGCCGCCCTGCTCGCGATGAAGCCCTCCCGCGCGCAGTCGCCCGCCCCGCTCGCCCGCCCGATCCCGGCCACGGGCGAGGCGCTCCCTGTCATCGGCCTGGGCACCTGGCAGGTGTTCGACGCCGGCAGCGACGCTGCGGCGCGCGCGCCGCTCAAGGAAGTGCTGCGCCTGCTCTTCGCCGGCGGCGGCCGCATGGTGGATTCTTCGCCGATGTACGGCTCGAGCGAGTCGGTGGTCGGCGACCTGTGCAGCGAGCTCGAGGTCTGCGAGCCGCTCTTCGTCGCCACCAAGGTCTATACCGGCGGCCGCGAGGAGGGCATGCGTCAGATGGAGAGCTCCTTCAAGCGCCTGCGGGTGCAGAAGATGGACCTGATGCAGGTGCACAACCTGGTGGACGTCGCCACGCACACGAGGACGCTCGCCGACTGGAAGGCGAAGGGGCGCGTGCGCTACGTCGGCATCACGCACTACGCCTCGTCGGCCTACGCCGAGGTCGAGAGGCTGCTCCGGACGGGGGCGTACGACTTCCTGCAGATCAACTACTCGCTCGCCGAGCGCGAGTCGGAGAAGCGGCTGCTGCCGCTCGCGCGCGAGAGGAAAGTGGCGGTGATCGCCAACCGCCCCTTCGCCGAAGGCGCGATGTTCCGCCGCGTGCGCGGCAGGCCTCTCCCCGGCTGGGCCCCGGAGATCGGCGCGGCCAGCTGGGCCCAGTTCTTCCTCAAATGGATCGTCTCGCACCCGGCGGTGACCTGCGCCATTCCCGGCACCGGGCGCCCGGAGCACGTGAAGGACAACCTCGGCGCCGGGCGCGGCACGCTTCCCGACGCGGCGATGCGCCGGCGCATGGCGGCGCACTTCGATTCGCTGTGAGCGCCTTCGTCCTCGCTCTCGCGCTCCTCGCGGCGCCGGCGGCGGCGCAGCAGCCGAAGTCGGTCACGGGCGTGGAGGTCGAGCGCAGCCGCCTGCTGCTGCTGCCCGCCTCGACGGTCGAGCGCGCGGCCGCGGGGCAGTACGCGCAGCTCATGAGGCAGGCGCAGCAGAAGGGCGCGCTCAACCGCGACCAGCAGCAGGTCGAGCGCCTGCGCGGCATCGCGCGCGAGCTGATCCCGCACTCGGAGCGCTTCAACCAGGATGCCGCGCGCTGGCGCTGGGAGGTGAACCTGATCGGCTCGAAGGCGGTGAACGCCTTCTGCATGCCGGGCGGCAAGATCGCGTTCTTCAGCGGCATTCTCGACTCGCTCAAGCTCAGCGACGACGAGGTGGCGGCGGTGATGGGCCACGAGATCGCGCACGCGCTGCTCGAGCACGGGCGCGCGAGGATGTCCGAGCAGCTGCTGCAGAGCGTCGGCATCACGGTGGTGGCGGCCTTCTTCAACCTCGGCCAGATCGGCACCGAGGTGCTCGCGCAGGCGGCGAACCTCGCGCTCTCGCTGCCCTACGCGCGCAAGCAGGAGTCGGACTCCGACCTCGTGGGGATGGAGCTCGCGGCGCGCGCCGGGCACGACCCGCGCGCGGCGATCGAGGTCTGGCGCAAGATGCAGGCCTATGCCCGGGCCGCGGCCAAAGGGCAGCCGCCGCAGTTCCTCTCCACCCACCCCTCGCACGAGAACCGCATCAAGGAGATCGAGGCGGCGCTGCCCCGGGTGCTGCCGCTCTACGAGGCGGCGCGCAAGAGGCCCGCGCGGTGAGCTCGCTCGGCGCGCGCTTCTACGCCGACCTGCCGGTGCTCACCGAGTTCGACGGCGTGGCGCAGCCGGAGAACTTCGTGCCGCTGCCCGAGGACTGGCACGTCGCCACCTGCGACGTGCGCGACTCCACGCAGGCGGTGGAAGCGGGCAACTACAAGCACGTCAACACCGTCGGGGCGGCGGCGGTCACCGCGATGCTGAACGCCGCCGGCGAGATCGAGATCCCGTTCGTCTTCGAGGGCGACGGCAGCGCCTTCTGCGTGCCGCCGGAGCTGCTCGAGGCGAGCCGCGCCGCGCTGGTGAAGACGCAGCAGATGGCGCGCGGCTCCTTCGGACTCGACCTGCGCGTGGCGACGCTGCCGGTGGCGCGCGTGCGCGAGGCGGACCTCGACATCCTGGTCGCCCGCTACCGCGTCTCCGAGAACTACGTACAGGCCGTGTTCGCGGGCGGCGGCATGGCGTTTGCCGACCGCTTCATGAAGGACCCGGCGACTGCGGCCCAATGCGCGGTGGACCCGGCGACGACGCCCGCACGCGGCAGCCACGAGGGGCTGGAATGCCGCTGGCAGGACATCCCGAGCCGCTACGGCGAGACCGTGAGCCTGATGGTGCGCGCCGCGAACCCCGACCCGTGGGAGGCCGCCGCGGTCTACCGCCAGGTCATCGAGAAGGTGCACGAGGCCTACGGCAGCGACGACGCCAGCCACCCCGTGAGCGTGCCCACGCTCACGCCGGCGCTGGACGCGAGGCAGCTCGGCAGCGAGGTCGGCGTGCGCGCGGCCGACCGCGGCGCGTTCGGCAAGTGGCTCTACCTGTGGCGCGCGCGCTGGTTCGTCGTGCTCGGCTGGTTCCTCATGCGATTCGGCCTGCGCACCACGGAGACCGACTGGAGCCGCTACAAGCCGACGCTGGTGCGCAACTCGGACGTGCGCAAGTTCAACGACATCTACCGCCAGATCCTCGCCGGCACCGCGGCCCAGCGCGAGGCGCTCGAGCGCTGGCTCGAGGAGCGCTACGCGGCGCGCGAGCTCGCCTACGGGCTGCACGTCAGCGACCGCGCGCACATGACCTGCCTCGTGTTCAACTACCACAGCAAGCACCTGCACTTCATCGACGGCGCCGACGGCGGCTTGTTCCTCGCCTCCAAGGGGTTCAAGGAGCGCGCGGCGAAGCTCGCGGAAAGCAGGGTCTGACCCCCGTTCTTCACGAAAATCAGGGTGCGCGCAGGGCGCGCCACAGCGTCTCGGGCGTGACCGGCATGTCGAGGTCGCGCACGCCCCGCTGCCGCACCGCGTCCATCACCGCGTTCATCAGCGCCGGCAGCGAGCCGCTGCACCCCGACTCGCCCACGCCCTTGGCGCCCAGGGGATTGGTCGCGGTGGGCACCGGGTGGTCCTCGACCAGGAACGCGTGCGGCGCCTCGTCCGCGCGCGGCATGGCGTAGTCCATGAAGCTCGCGCTGAGCAGCTGCCCCGCCGCGTCGTGCACCGCGCGCTCGCACAGCACCTGCCCCGCGCCCTGCACGACCCCGCCGTGCACCTGCCCCTCGACGAGCTGCGGCGAGACCACGGTGCCGACGTCGTCCACCGCCGTGTAGCGCGCGATGCGCGCTTCGCCGGTCTCCGGCTCGATCTCGACCTCCGCGACGTGGCAGCCGTTCGGGAAGGTGACGCCGAACTTGCCGCCCGCCACCGCATCGAGCGGATGCGGCGAGCCTCGAGCGAGCCGGCGGCTGAGCGCCTCCAGGGTTACCTGCATACCGTTGGCGCCGAACGTGCCTTTCTCGAAGCTGACCTCGTCCTCGCGCGCGCCGAGCGCCTCGGCGGCGTGCGCCAGCGCCTTCGCGACGACGGCCTGGGCGAGCAGCCTGAAGCTCGAGCCCGCGCCGAGCAGCGTCCGCGAGCCGCCGGTGCCGTTGCCCTCGAGCGCGACCTCCGGATCGCTCGCCCGGTAGCGCACGCGCGATGCCGGCAGCCCCGTGGCGGCGCAGAAGATCTGCGTGAGCGAGGTCTCGTGCCCCTGCCCCGAGGACTGGGCGTTGCAGTACAGCGTCACGTTGCCCTCGCGGTCGAAGCGCGCCGCGGTCTGGTCCTGCGGCGCGGCACCGCCGCCGCTCGCCTCGAGATAGGTCGCGAGCCCGATGCCGCGCAGGCGTCCGGCGCGCTCGCTCGCCGCCTTGCGCTCACGGAACCCCGCGTAGTCGGCGGCGCGCAGCGCGTGCTCCAGGACGCCCGCGAAGTCGCCGCAGTCGTAGGTGGTGCCGTTGGCGGTGCGGTACGGCATCGCCTCGCGCGGGACGAAGTTGCGGCGCCTGAACTCGACCGGGTCGAGGCCGTGCTCGGCGCAGGCGTGGTCGATGAGCCGCTCGATCGCGTAGGCGATATCGGGGCGCCCCGCGCCGCGGTACGCGGTGACGGGCGTGGTGTGGGTATAGACGAGGCGCGAGCGCATCGCGAGCGCGGGCACCCGGTAGACCCCGCCCATGGTCACCGCGAGGTTGTGGGTGCCCACGAACGCGCCCCAGCGCGAGGCGTAGGCGCCGAGGTCGGCGACATCGTCCCAGCGCAGCGCGAGGATGCGGCCCTCGGCATCGAGCGCGATCTCGCCCGTGAGCGTGAGCGCACGCCCGTGCAGGTCGGAGAGGAACGAATCGCTGCGGGTCCCGGCCCACTTCACCGGCCTGCCGAGCCGGCGTGCGGCGTACATCGCCATGAAGAGCTCCGGGTACGGCGAGCTGCGCGTGCCGAAGCTCCCGCCCACGTCCTCGGCGACCACGTGCAGGCGCTCGGCCGGCTCGCCGCATACCGGCGGGATCTGCGCGCGCAGGTTGCCGATCCCCTGCGAGGGCGTGTAGAGCAGGTAGCGCCCGCGCGCGGCGTCCCAGGCGGCGGCGCAGGCGCGCGGCTCGATGGGGTTGCTGACGAGCCGCTGGCTGCGAAGCGTCAGGCGGCTGGTGCGCGCGGCGCGCGCGAAGGCGGCCGCGACCGCCCGGGGGTCGCCCGCCTCGTACTCGAAGGCGAGGTTGCCGGGAACCTCCTCGTGCACCCGCGGCGCACCCGCGGCGAGCGCGCGGTCCACCCCCACCGCGGCGGGTCGCTCGCGGTATTCGACCGCGATCGCCTCGGCGGCGTCCTGCGCGAGCGGCGCGGACTCGGCGACCGCGAACGCGACCGGCTCGCCCACGAAGCGCACCCGCTCCAGGGCGAGCACCGGGTAGCGGGGCTTGCGCATCTCCTGCCCGCCTGCGCCCTTGAAGGCGACCCCACCGGGCAGGGTGCCGAACCCGGCCCGCGCGAGGTCCTCTCCGGTCACGACCGCCCGCACGCCGGCGAGCGCCAGCGCGCCCGAGGCATCGAGCGAGACGAGGTCCGCGTGCGCGTGCGGCGAGCGCAGCACCGCGGCGTGCAGCTCGCCCGGGAAAGACCAGTCGGCGGTGAAGCGGCCCCGCCCGGTCAGGAGCCTGTCGTCCTCCCTGCGCATCTTGGTCCTAGAATGCGGTGCAGGGAGGAGCGTAAATCATGCGGCACATCGCGGCACTGCTTGTTTTGACTCTGCTCTCGGCAGCGGCGCAGGCGCAGGCGTTTCCGACGCGCCCGATCCGGCTGGTGCTCGGCTTTCCGCCGGGCGGCGGCGTCGACATCAACGCGCGGCTGATGCAGCCCAGGCTCTCCGAGTACCTCGGCCAGCCGGTGCTCATCGACAACCGCCCGGGGGCGAGCACCAACATCGCCAACGAGCATGTCGCGAAGTCCGCGCCCGACGGCCATACCCTGCTCGTGAACACGGCCGCGCTCGCGATCAACGCCTCGCTCTTTCGCAGCCTCCCCTTCGACGCGCTGCGCGACTTCGCCCCGGTGTCGCTGTTTTCCGAGAGTCCCAACGTGCTGGTGGTGAGCGCGAAGACGCCGCACGCGAGCGTAAAGAGCCTGGTCGAGGCGGCGCGCGCCTCGCCCGGCAAGCTCAACTATTCCTCGGCGGGCGTGGGCACCACCCAGCACCTCGCGGCGGAGCTCTTCAAGCTGCGCACCCGGAGCTTCATCGTGCACATCCCCTACCGCGGCTCCTCGCCTTCGCTCGCGGCGCTGATCGCGGGCGAAGTGGACTTCTCGTTCGCCAACATCCCGGCGATCCACGGCCATGTGAAATCGGGGCGCCTGCGCCCGCTCGCGCTGGCCGCGCCGGCGCGCGACCCCCAGCTCCCGGAAGTGCCGACCATGAAGGAAGCCGGCGTCGAGGGCGTGGAAGTGAGCGTCTGGTACGGCGTCTTCGCGCCGGCCGCGACCCCGAAGGAGATCGTGCAGAAGCTCGCGGACGCCGTGGTGCGCGCCGCGCGCGACCCGGACGTGCGCAAACGCCTGCTCGATCAGGGCGCCAATCCGGTCGGCAGCACGCCGGAGGAGTTCTCCCGCTTCATGCGCGCCGAGGTCGCGCGCTGGGCCGAGGTGATCAAGGTGTCGGGCGCGAGCGCGGACTGAAAGGGGAGCGGGATGAAGATCGGCTTCTACGGGCTGGGCCTGATGGGCGGGCCGATGGCGGCGAACCTGCTCAAGGCGGGGCACTCGCTCAAGGTGAACGATCTCAGGAGGCAGGCGGCAGAGAGCCTCCTCGCCGCGGGCGCGGCGTGGGCCGACGACCCGGCGGGCGATGCGGAAGTCGTCTTCACCTCGCTTCCCGGGCCGCCCGAGGTCGAGGCCGTCTCTGCGACGATCCTCGGCAGCGCGAAGCACGGCTCGGCCTGGTTCGACCTGTCGACCAATTCGCCCGACGTGGTGCGCCGGATTCACGCCCGGTGCGCCGCGAAGGGAATCCAGATGCTGGATGCGCCCGTGAGCGGCGGCACCGCGGGCGCAAGATCGGGACGCCTCGCGCTCTGGGTGGGCGGCGACGAGGCCACCTATACGCGCCTGCTGCCCGTGCTCAGGGCGATCGCCGACGAGCCGTTCTACGTCGGCCCGATCGGCGCCGGAACGATCGCCAAGCTCGCGCACAACGTCTCGACCTTCATGGTGCACACCGCGCTCGCGGAGGCCTTCACCATGGGCGTGAAGGCCGGCGTAGAGCCGCTCGCGCTGTTTCGCGCGCTGCGCCAGGGGGCGAGCGGGCGGGCGCGCACCTTCGACCGGCTGGCCGAGAAGTTCCTGTCCGGCGCCTACGATCCCGCCACCTTCGCCCTCAAGCTCGCGCACAAGGACGTGAGCCTCGCGGTAGAGCTGGGGCACGCGCACGGCGTGCCGATGCGCGCCGCCGAGCACGCGCTCGAGGAGCTCGAGGAGGGCCTGCGGCGCGGCTGGGGCGAGCGCGACTCGCGCGTCGTCATGACGCTGCAGGAGGAGCGCGCCGGCGTCTCGGTGCGCGTGCCGCCCGACCAGCTGCGCGAGGCGCTTACCTAGGCTGCTGCACCACCCGCAGGTAGGGCTTGAGCGTCTTGAAGCCCTGCGGGTACTTCTTCTTCGCGTCCTCGTCCGACACCGAGGTCGGGATGATCACGTCCTCGCCCGGCTTCCAGTTCACCGGCGTCGCCACGGTGTGCTTGGCATTGAGCTGCAGCGAGTCGAGCAGCCGCAGCACCTCGTCGAAGTTGCGCCCGGCGCTCATCGGATAGACCAGCATCGCCTTCACCTTCTTGTCGGGCCCGACCAGGAACACCGAGCGCACGGTCGCGTTGTCGTTGGCGGTGCGCGGTCCGGGGCTCGCGTTGGGGTGGATCATGTCGTAGAGCTTTGCGACCTTGAGGTCGGCATCGCCGATCAGCGGGTAGTTGATCGCGTGCCCCTGCGTCTCCTTGATGTCGCCGACCCACTTCTGGTGGTCGCTCACGGGGTCGACCGAGAGCCCGATCACCTTGGTGCTGCGCTTGTCGAACTCGGGCTTGAGGCCCGCCATGTAGCCGAGCTCGGTGGTGCATACGGGCGTGAAGTCCTTGGGGTGCGAGAACAGGATCGCCCAGCCGCTGCCGATCCATTCGTGGAAGCGGAT
>Ga0137796_10000696_pt1 | contig 20379 bp, 24 predicted proteins | sample OV2TP3_FD_97704 | JGI IMG/M metagenome (GOLD analysis project Ga0137796, IMG submission 97704) | reverse complement strand
GATTCGAGACGTGGAGGACATCGGAGTTCAGGGCCGCCCGAACCACTGATCGAGCCCATGGAGGAGAGCTCGGTGTTTCTCCGGGACCTCCTCGAATTCCACCCCGACGATATGGCGCTCGCCCCTACCGGACGTGGGATCCGGGCGACACCAGCGGACACGACCGACGATCTTGAATACATCGCCCAGTCGTGGAATCCGAAGGCTCAACTTCACCAGTCTCCCGGGACTCAAGATGCGCCGCGAAACGAATCGCGCCCCGTGTTGCGAGAGATCCAAGAGAGACCGGGCAAGATTTCGGCGCATACCAAGGCCGGCGAGGAGGCCGGATGGTACGCATACGATTTCCGCGACGTCGACTCTGACTCGCGCAACCCGGCGTCGATTCTCTCTCGCCGATCGCATTTTCGTTTCCGGACCCGGCGGTTCGTGCCCCAGTACAGCATCGAGAGCCCGTCCGGAGTAATCGGGCTTGCTCAGGAACTCCAAGCCGGTCATGAACAGGGCCTGGCCCCGATGCTCGACTTCCTTCGACCACCGCACCAATGCGGGGACTCGAAAGCCCCCCTGGTGTTGAGTGAAAAAGATGTCGACGATCATGTGGACTTTCGGGCGCAATCGACCCACCGAAAGAATGCAGGCACCGACGGGGCTGACGTCGACAAGATGCGTGGCGAAGTTGTAGGGATGCGCCCCGCGCGCCTCCTCGGGACTGTAGCAAAGGATCTTCGCCCCCTTGTACGCGACCCGGCGGTATCTCCGCTTGTCCATCCGTACCTGAATGATATCAGAGGCCAAGTCGATTCGTGATACGGGATGCATCGGCAATGCAGCCCGGAATTCCGATACCTCGATACCCCGCTCCGGTCACCAGCAGGCCGGCGGGGAGACTCCGTTCGATGGCGGCGATCCGCTCGCCGTGTCCGACCTCGTAGATCGGATTCGCCTCGGGCCACTCGAAGGCGCGACTCACTACCGGTTCCGCTGCGATCCCCAAGATCCGCCGCAGCTCCTGCCGGGCGACTTCCGCAGGATTCGACATCCGTCCCTCGAGAAAGCAGCGCAACAGCGCGAACCCTTCGGGAGCCCGTCCCACGAATTTCGACGAGCTCCACGTACACGCGAGGATTCCCCTCCGCTCCTCCCGAGGCATCACGAACCCGGTGCCGTCGAGCGGGCGCGGGACATCCCCGCTTCGGTATCCCAGGGAAACGGTCGCCGTCGTGGCGCAGCGAATTCGGCCCACCAGCTCCGCCGCCTCCGTCCATCGCGACAGCAGTCCCGCCGCTACCGGTGGAGGAGTCGCCAACACCACCGCATCCCCCTCCACCGCGCCGGCGGCATGGACCACTCGATAACCTGGGTCGACTCTTGCGGCAGCCGAGCGCACCCATGTCGCGTCGATCCCGGTGCACAGACGCTCTACCAGGCTGGATAGTCCGGAGCGCAAGGTTACCAGGGGACTCTGCCCGGAGGGAGGGGTCGAGCGCATCGCGCGGATGAGGCTTCGATGCCGCGCTTCGAGATCCGCGAATCTCGGAAAGGTGGATCGAAGGCTGAGTCGATCGGCCTCCGCGACGAAGATCCCCGCCATCAGGGGTTCGGCGATCTTCGACAACGCCTCCTGTCCGAAGCGACGTCGCACGAACGAGCCGAGAGATTCATCCCCTCCTCCCCCCCGAGGGAGCACCAAGTCCAGTCCCATTCGCACCTTGCCCGGCCACGAGATGAGTCGAGTCCAGACCATCGGCGCGATCCTGGTCGGCACCGTGAGGAACATCCCCTCGGGCAGTTCGTGAAGGGAACCCCGGGAAAAAACGTAGACTTTCCGCACCGAGGGAGGAATCAGATCCTCTCCCAGGCCGAGTTCACGACAGAGCTGGATACCTTCCGGTTTTGCCGTCACGAAGGAGTCCGGCCCGCCCTCGATGAGGAACCCTTTCTCTCGAACCGTGCGGATCGTTCCGCCCGGCTCGTTCGGCTCCAGGATCGTGACCGCCGCCCGCCCTCGGAGTCGATAGGCGACGGCGAGCCCGGCAACTCCTCCGCCGACGATGACTACCCGTTTCATGCGTCCACAGTTGTAGCTTTCGGAGTGTTGCATTGATGCAACAATTCGCTACCGCTCGGCGGTCAATGGGTTGCAGAGGACGGGAGGCTATCCCGTAACCTTTCGCACGAGGGCCCGACCGAGGAAGCGGAGCCGATCTCTCCACGCGAGCCGCCCTAGATTCGTGCGGACGACGCCTCGGGTGAAGTAGGTCTTTCGGGAATAATCGATCGCGACATCCACGAGAACCGGTTTGCCCGCGGCCGCGGTCTCCGACGCCCTCCGGACGACTGCGTCGATCTCGGTATCCGTCGAGAGTTTGAGACATCCCACGCCGACCGCCCGGCAGAGCGCCTCGGCGTCGTAGTCCGGGAGATTCGTGCACGTCTTGCGATTCATCGCCACCGACTGGAACTGCGCGATCTGGGACAACTCGCGGTCGTGGAGAAGGAATACCATGATGGGAACTTCGTAGTTGGCGGCCGTAAGCATTTCGAGGCCGGTCATCAGGAAGGCTCCGTCCCCCGCAAGAGCAACCACGGGGGCATCCGGCCGCGCCAGTTTTGCGCCGATGGCCGCCGGAACAGCATATCCCATGCAAGAGTAGTCCACGGGCGCGAGAAGTTTCCCGGTGCCGTCGAGCCGGAGCATCTCCATGGCCAGGAAGGTCCCGTTCCCGCTGTCCGAAGTGAAGATCGCCCCCGGTCCGAGTCGTTCCTGGAGCGCCCGCAGCAAGCGCGGCGGCGAGACGGGATCGCCCTCCTCCCGCAGCCAGCCCTCCCACACCGCGCTACGTCCGTCGCGGATCCGATTTCGGATTTCAGGGTCCTCCGGCCGAGACGGAAGCCGCTCGAGGAGGGAGGCGACGAAGGCTGTAGCGTCGCTCGCGATCGCGAGGTCCGCGGCAAAATTGCGATTCAACACGGACGGATCGATGTCCACATGAACGAAAGGATGCGCCGGATTCACTCCATAACTCGCGGTGGCGACCTCGCCGAATCGGCATCCGAGGGCCAGAAGACCGTCGCACTCGGAGGCGATCGACCGCGCGAACGGAGGCGCGGCATCGCCGAAACCAGGCCAGAGCGCCAGCGGATGCGACTCAGGGAACACCCCTTTCCCTTGGATCGTCGTGGCCACGGGCGACTCGAGACGTTCCGCAAGCGCCACCACATTGGCGCGCGCCGCTCCCAATCCGAGATACAGCAGCGGACGGCGGCACTTCGCGAGCAGCTCCACCGCCTTCGTGAGGTCGCCTGCCGAAGGAGGAGAACTCCTCGATGGCTCCGCCACGAACGATCCCGCCTCGTCCTTGCTCAAGTAGTGATCCGCCGGAATCTCGACCATGACGGGTCCCGGAGCCCCTTCGCGCGCCAGCCGACACGCTCTCCGGATCGTCGCGTAGATCTCTCCCCCACGAGAAGGCAAGAAGGTCCCCTTGGTCACCGGCTTGACCATCGCCAGCTGATCCACGTGATGGAGCTGGAAGGACTTGCCCGTGTCGCGCCGAATCCCACAACCGAGGACCAGCATGGGGATCGTGTCCAGGAAGGCCTCGGCGACTCCCGACATCGCGTGCGTCAGGCCCGCTCCCGGGACCAGATTGGCGCACGCCAACTTTCCCGAGGCACGCCACACGGCGTCCGCCATGAACGAGGCGCTCTGCTCATCGGTCACCAGGATGGGACGGACGGAAGAGGAGGAGAGAGCGTCGTAGAGTTCGATGTTGTGGGTGCCGGGAATCCCGAAGGTGAAGGGAATCCCCTCGTCCTCGAGAGCCTGAACCACCCACTCCGCCCCGGTTTTCTTCATCGTCTCCTCCGAAGGAGTTGTGGTGCGTCCTCCCGGATCGCCTCGGCGACCCGATCGGCCAGCCCCATGATCGTCAAATAGGGATTGATCTCGAGCGCGTTGGGGAAAAGGCTCGCATCCGCGACGCGGAGCCACGGGATCCCGTGCACCCGGCCCCAAGAGTCGGTCACCGAATCCCCGACACTCCGCCCCATGGCGCATCCTCCCATCAGATGGGCCGCGGAGAGCGACATCTTTCCCGTCTTGAAGTGTCGTTCGTGAATCCGCTCCTCGACTCGGCCGAGCTCCGTTCGCTCCAGAACAGTCGGATCGGCCGAAGGGGCGTGGACGCGAAGCGCACCGCCCGCGAAAAAGATCTTGGCGGAGGCTCTCGTCGCCGCGACCAAGGCGGAGACCACTTCCGGGGTGATCCGATAATGGACGATCGGCCGCCCCTGACGGTCGATCGTCACGCGGTTTCCCGGAACCGTGCGATCGCAGGCCAAGACCAAGATCATTTGTAAACGACGGTAGGCCCGCATGAATCGGCTGTGATCCTCGCCGAATCCGACCAGGTTTTTTGCCGTCGTGAAGGGAAAATACATACACGTCTCGAGAACGTATCGCTCCTCTTCCGCGCGATCGACGAAGTAGCTCTTCGGGTGGCCGACGAAGTTCACGATCTCCCGTTCGTGTTCCGCCACGAGGATGAACGCCGCATGACACGTGAACCCCTCTCCCAACCGCGGGAGGGTGACGGGGAGAGACGAGCGGAGCAGGAGCGCCGGAGTTCCGACGGCGCCGGCGGAGGCCACGATGAGACCGGCCCGAATGCGATATTCACCGACAGGCCACGGCGACGGCTCGCCCTTCGAGCCGGGCGGCTTATCCGAGACCCGCACGACCACTGATCGATCCTCGATCCGCAAGGCTTCGGCCCGAGTCACGACTTCGACACCGCTCTTCTCCGCGTTGGGCAGTTGGACTCGATTCGTCCCCTGTTTCGCCGCATTCGGACATCCCAGATTGCAGAGACTCGATCCCTTGCACCCGCGGACGTTCACGGGAAACTGCTCCGCGCGATAGCCCGCGCTCGCCGCCCCCTCGCGGAACAGGCGATTGTTGTCGTTGATCTCTTCCTCCGGGAGGAAGTGGACGCCGTTTTGATCCGCGAATCTCCGGCTCCTTCGAACCAAGTCTGCATGATCCAGTCCGGGAACGCCCCATCGACGGATGACCCGCTCAGGAGCCGTGAGCGAAGTGCCCGTATAAACGACGGTGGATCCCCCGTACGCGTTGGCGAAGGCAAGGCTGATCGTGCGGTCCGCCGTGAGGAATCCGCCGCCGTCTTCGTAGAGGGCGGAAGCCATTTCCAATTCCCGGCCGGTAAAATCCTCGTCGAGGAATTTGGGTCCTTTTTCCAGGACGAGGATTCTCGCGCCCTCCCGGGCCAGCGAGCCGAGCTCTTGCGCCACGGTCCCCCCGCCAGCGCCGGAGCCGACGATGACGACATCGTATTCACGCTCCGTCATCGCCGTGCCTCCCAGCCCCGAGGGGTGGCACCGTATCCGATCGCGGCCGCGCCTTCGGGCCCTCCGTAGTATCCCAGGAAAACGAGGGTGCGCACTCCCCAAAACCCGACTCGAAGGAGACGAATGCGCGAATCCTGGATGGACGAAAGAAAGCGGGTGCGTCGAGACGGGTCCAAGCGGGCGAGTCGGCGGCCGAATCGAAGCACCGAGAGCCAGTTGATCGCGCGAATCAGGAGACCGAGTTGGCGCCGGAGCTTTACCGGCTTCGACGCGAGAGCCCCCTCAATCGTTCGCTCAAGCTCCTCCCAACCGCTCTCGTCGAGACGAGAGGTCTCGGGGACCACCGATTCGGCGAGGGCCCGGAACGGGGTTCGGACGCTTTCGAGGAGCATGGCGGGCCGGATTGTAGGAGGGGGCGCGCCGCGACGCAAGACCGGTCCTCACGCGAGGGCCCTACGTCCGTGGCGCCGCCAAGGGCCATCCGGACCCAGGCCGAATCCACGGAACCACGCGAAAGAGTCCACAGGCCCGTCATCAAGAGCTCGGAACGGGCGAGGCATGCTGGTTGCGGGAATCGAGGTGGATCGTCTTACGAAGGAGCGGCTCGAGGCTCGCGGATGCGCCCGAAGAGCGGAAATCCGGACCCGAGACCTGGCGGTAGGCCTCCGGAAGCGATCCGAGACGCATCCTCTCGGCCCATCTTCGCCGGAAGGCGGACGGGAACGCAGCCTGCCGGACCGGAAAGATCGAGTCGGAGGGATTCCGAACGGGAAGATGCGTATCCCGCCGTGGGGGCGGGAACTGCGTCCGAGCCGGGTACGGAGGGTCCCCCACCCGTCCCGGCTTCCGCCGCCCCCAGGCCTACCAGAGTCTCTCGACCGGCTGAATCTTCGTCTCCGGACTCGGGCCCGGCAGGCCCGCCCGTCCGGCGCGCTGACCGGGACGCCCCATTTTCCCGGTGCTTCCCGGGGATTGCCCCTGCGAATCGGTCGAGCCGCCCGACCCTCCAGGCCCACCCTGTCCGATGTCGCCGCCGTCCCCACCCGAGTTGTCGAGCGTAATGAGATCGAGGTATCGCTGCGCCTCCGGAGCGGCGATCATCGTGACGCGACCTCCGTTGCCGCCGTTGGCTCCATTGCCTCCGTCCCCCCCATCGCCGCCGTCTCCGCCACCGGTACCGCCGCCCCCTCCCCATCCGCCGTCGCCCCCACGGCCTCCCTTCCCGCCTCGGGCGTATACCGCAAGGGTTCCGCCGTTCGGGTCGATAAGGAAGTACTTGTCCTCGTAGGGGGTACCCCTCACCCGCACCTGGAGCATGGAAGCCACGGGCGCCATCGTGACGGTCACCTCGACTTCCCCGCCATCATCCCCATTCTCGCCGTCGCAGCCGTCTCTGCCCCTTCCACCATTGCGGCCGCCGGACCAGCCCGGCGTACCGTTGTCTCCTTGGACACCGTTCCGTCCGGGCCTGCCGCTGAAGTAGGCAGCGTACTCGCCCGCAAAATGAACCGGCACGGTCATTTCGCTCGAATGCTCCGGGTGTCCCGCAAGTCCGACCTTCACGGCGATACTCTTTGGGGCGATGCGGGGATCTTCATTCAAGGTCACGACCCCTTCCTCCACGCTAGCTCCCTCGACCGCCACGGGCATGTCCTTCCAGGGGATGCGACCCTTGCCCGCCCCCTGCGAGATTTCCGTCTTGCCGCCGTCGAGCCCGGCCGTCGCCACCAGCGTAATCGACCCGCCGGGATAAATCCCTGCGGTTCCGGCGATTTCCACCTTGAACGAATTCACCTTCTCGTCGCTGAGGTCGACTTTTCCGGTGAGCTTCGCAACCACTTTCTTGAGGAACCGATAGATCTTGGACTGAAATCCCTTCTGGGGGCGGAGCTTCAATAGGATCCAGGCATACCCGAGAACGACCGCGAGCACCCCGACCACGATCCAAAACGCGACGTTCGAGCCATCGTCCGTATGAGCGCCAAGCAAAAGACTCTGCGAAACGGAGGCCAAACTTGCCTGGGGGAAATGAAGCATGCTCAATCCTCCAACCCTTGGACACGATCCTTCCGCTGCCTCGAGTCCAGGGGAGCGGTATCTCGTCCCCAGGAACCCTGAAGCACCGAGTTCTATTGGGGATCGGCGGACGCTCGTTTGACTCGGGCGCGCTTGCTCGTACTCAAGAGCGAGGATGACGGGGAGTCCTGGCAAGATGTGGCGGAAAGTCCCGACGTGGAAGGGGAGATCTATTCCGTGAACGGCTTCCGAACGATTACCCAGGACGGTCTCATCATCGGGACGTTCACGCTGTTTCCTCCGAACTTCCGCCGACCGGACGGGAGCCTGGCTCGCCCCTCCGTGCAGTTTTTCCGAATCCGCGTAGAGGGCCAGGGGCAGTAGACGAGCGCACACTCCTCGAAGTGTTGTTACCCATAACGACTCCTTCATGGGATTTCTTCGGACGACCGACGCCTTTCTCCCAATGGAAAAGTGCATCTAAGTTAAGAATGGAGGACGGCGTATGAGGAAAGCGACGGTGGTACTCGTGGCGCTGGTTTGGGCCGGATGCGGTGGCAGCGGAGGCGGGGGTTCCTCGGGAGATACCCAAGCCTCTCCTCTCCAGAAAACCTTGGGGGTCACCCTTGGCGCGCCGTCCCTCTCGGGACAACCCCCCGGGTTCGTCGCCCTTCCCTTCGAGGCGTTCCATCCCGATGGGCTGCCGATTTCCGTGACCGAGGTCCAATGGTCGACAGACGGCGGACTGTGGTGGAGTCCGGCGACGCTGGCACCTTGGAACGACAGCCTGTCCACCATCCCCTCGGGAAGCTCGAGGACGATCCTATGGAATTCCTTCGCGGACCGCGCCGGAGGATTCGGCCCCGTCTCTGCTCAACTCCGGCTGATACCTTCGTTGGGCGAGCCGCAGGTGAGCCCGTCCTTTGTGGTGGACAGCACCTCGGCCGCCACGGGCCTCACTCACGGGTCCATCCTCCGAACGGCCGAAGACGGTCAGACCAGAGAATTCCAGGCAAGCTCGGATCCGAACCTCGACTTGCAAGACGAGGCACGTCGGATCGCCCTGGATCCGAAGCGCAAGTGCATGTATGTCTTCGGCGTCACGAAGGAGGGCTCGCTCGCTTCACGATGGAGGCTCGAGCGGCGACGCCTCGATAATGGGAGCCTCCTCGGTGGAGATGCTTGGGGAGAGGGATTCATCGATTTTCCTTCCATCGGCGGGGCGGGAAAGGACGAGGCAACGGCCATCGCCCTCGACCCGACGTACATTTATCTTGGAGGCATCGTCCGGGTCTCCGCGGAAACTCCCCAGCATCGCTGGGCGGTCAAGAGGCTGGATGCCCAAACAGGAGCGGAGACTCCGGGGTTTCCCACGATCCTCACGGCCAACCCCGACGATTACCGCGATACCAAGGTCTTCCTCGCCCTGAACTCCGAGAGTCTCTTCCTCGTCGGTACCGAGATGAACAACGACTGGCAACCCCGAACGCGATTCGAGCGGCGCGCCCTCTCGGACGGTTCCTCCGAAAAGGTCGAAACTTGGACTCCGGAGTCAGGCACGTGCCGCGTCCGAGGAATGGTGATCGACGATGCCGCGATGTACGTCGCCTCCTCCGTCGAGACTTTCGTTGATGGCGAATGGCAGCACGACACCCTTCTTCAGCGGTGGACTTTGGACGGGGCGATCTATGCGAACTACTTTGCTCCCGCCCAAATCACGGAGGGGGATGATGAGCCTACCTCGATCGCGCGCCATTCCGACTCCCTCTATGTGACCGTGCGCAAGAATGCGCCGGAGATCGGCGTTACCTTGGCGGTCTATCGGCTCCTCGCCGCCGACGCAGGATTCTTGGGTGTCGCGGAATTCCCGGAACCGATCCGGTGGTGCGAGCCGAGCATCGTTTTGGATGGCGATTACTTTTATGTCGCGCTCAAGCGCTACTTGGGTCCCGGCCCATCTTCTCCTGGGGAGGAGAACTTCGACTATGAGTGGGTGATTTGGCAACGGCTGGCGCAATCCGACTTGGAGGCGGACAGCGATTTCCCCTTCCGGAACCATGACAATCCTCTCGGCGTCGTAAGCTTCGACTATGGACCCGGCGACGATCGGCCGGAAGACATCGCCGTCGCGGGAGGGATCATCTATGCGGTGGGAAGGGACAAGGGCCCCGACGGAATGAAGGGGCAGTGGAGGATCCAGGCGCTCTATCGCTAGGACCGTCCGACGTCGTCGGGGGCACCCCCGACGACGTCGGCGCAATTCGCAAGCACGGGGCGGTACCTACGCCCGGAGGGAGCCGTCCGCACCGGTGGAACGGCGCGGACGACTTTTTCTCCGGTTCCGCGCGGATCAGAGGAGCCCTCTTCCCTCGCCGCTCTCGAATCTGCGGCCGGCCCCCTCGCCGCAGCCAATGCGGGCAAAGCCGCGAGTCCCAGCACAGTTTCCCGTTTCGCGGCCCTGAAAGGACCCATGAATAGCATCGAGAGCGAGATACCCGAGGATGATGCCAGCTGCATGTCCCACAATCTGCCATATGCCGCCTTCGGCGTGCCTCAGTTCCTTCGGATCCACACTCGTCATACCTTCTCCTTTCTGAAGCACCTCTGGAGGAGCTCCGAGGTCCGCCGCCGCGCTGCCGAATCATCGGAACTCCCCGCAAGTATCACTTGAATCAACGCCCTCGAAGCCGACCTCGGATCGCAGGACAGCCTCCCTGGCCCGCCTTAAAACCAACATACAGACCCAAGAGACCCCCGACCACGCCGCCGATAATGGCTCCACCGAACCCAAAGCTGGTACCCCCGATAAAAGCTCCGCCCTCTAGCCCGGCCTCGACCCCCAAATCAGCCCCCACGGTTTCGAAGATGAGTTCGCACAGGCCCAGGCCCTCGGATAGGGCATGAAGGCTTTGTTCGGAGACAACGCATGCTGTTACCGGATTCACTCGACACCCCCTACTGTCTTTCTTGCCAAAACCACTTCCTCTACCGAGAGAACACGTCTCGAATCGGGAGGCCCGGCATCGGATCGGAAAGCGGACCTTTCCGGATCAGCCGCTGGAGTCGCAGAGGCCGACGCCGCACCTCCAAGTCCACCGTGAGGAATCCACCCTCGATCTCCCCGCACATCATCGCACTCAACTCGGTCATGAGTCACCTCCTTCAGGCATCTGTCCGACGTCCCCTGAGACTCCGAATGGTCGATTCCGCCGCGGCTTGGAAAGGCAGCGTTTGGCCATAACCGACCATCGTCAGGCCAAGACCCGCTATGCATCCCTCCCATTAGTGGCCATACCTCGACCCATCGAGCGCAAGCCGTGACAGATGACCGCTCCGACGCCGAGGCCGAAGAGCGACCCCAGGCCGGCAGCAATACCCGCGGTGGCCGCGACAGCCACAGTTACAGGTCCGCCCGCAATTGCAAGTCCTATGGCCCCTCCAATCACCGCTCCTCCGCCCATGAATCCCCCTTCGCACGCGGGAAGGCCACCCTCGATGGCTTGTACTTCGCCCTGGCTCAGAATCGCGTTCTTCATTTGCTTCTCCCATCGAATTCACGAACTCTGTGGGTGGTGGACGACTCGCAGAACCCGATCTGGACCAGCCTCAATTCCACAGTGATTTCACCCAATTCCACACCTTCTTTGCCCACGCCCCCAGGTCTTCCAAGTCCCAGTGGAGGTCCCTCTTGCCATGTCCGCCCTCTGCCGCTCCCAGCTCCTGTACCGACACTTTCTTCATCGCATTCTCCTTTCTTCCGAATCCGTCACGTCGGGCTAGACGCCTTATCCCGTGGCAAGATGCCATAGCGCCCTCAGCCCTGCGCACATTGTGGACGCGTATTCGTACCCCACCTCGGCCCCACGAGCAGATCCAGACATGGCCGCTTCTTTGAGCCATACGGGGTTGCGCGCGGCGGCTTTGGCTCCCGCACCCGCCCCCCCGATCACCGCGCCCACCATCATCCCGATCCCTGCGCACGAACTGTTCGCCAATCCTCCTTCGCGGGTGAAGAGTTCCATTCCTCGGACGGTCTCCATACTCATCTCAATCCTCCTTCCTCGCAGCCCACGTGATTTCCGGCAGGTCGTGCCGCAAACCGTTCCTGCCCACGAATTCCTCCCTACCGACCGAAGTAGACCCATCGGAGAAGCCGCTCCTCCGAGGATCGCAACCAAATCTCAACGATCGCCATCCCTCCCTCTAGCCGGGCGATCTCCGCCTCTGATAAGGTGCGCATCTCGAGTCCTCCTACGGACCTATCTTCCAAAGCCACTCTCCCGGCGGCTTCGAGGGGCGGTCGGCGAAACGAAGCGGCAAGGCCAGGTCCGCAACCGTCCCCTTTTCGCCAGGGAGCCGAATCAGGATCGGGCGCCTGCCTCCCTGCACCGCCAGAGATTCGCGCGACTTCAGCTCTCGCATGGATCCCCTCCCTCGTTGCTCACCGCAGGGATGGACTCCTGATGGCTTGGGGAAGAGAGGACGGTTCCATCTCCCTAGTCGAAACCGAAGGGAGAAATGAGGTGGGTCGTCTGCAGAGACACTCTGTGAGTATCGAACGGCTGCTCTTCAACCGTGACGGAACGATGCTTGTGTCGTTCAGCACCGACGGGACGGCCGTCACTTGGAGCTTAGGCCCTTAGAAACTGATCGCGCCTCATGCTGCGGACGCATTGCGGATGGATTCTTGCCGAACTTCCGGGGGGAGTCCACGCCATCGGGGGAGCATTTCCCCTCCTCTTGGCGACGCCGACTTCTACCAAGGGAGGGGGAACGCCTCCGGGGAGCACGCTTACGCACCAAAGTGCATGGACGATCCATGATGGAAGACGTACCAGAAGCTCACGCCGGTCTTGTACAGGCCTTTAAGCCCGATCTTCCATTTGTCGCTGCCGGCTATCAGGACCGCTACCTGGAGAACCGCCGTGGCGCGATTTACGCCGGTAGGAGTCAATGCCGGAAGGGCTGCGTACGGCTTCGTGAGGAGACTCACGAACGCAAACTTGCCCTCCGTAGTCAGGATCAGGATGTTTCCGAACATCCAATTCCCTTCGCTCGCCACCGAGGCCGCGACCACCTGGCCATCGACCATCGAGCCCTCGTCCGCCATCACGGCGGCCGGAAGAAGCGCCGACATCAGGGCTGCCATCACCATGGACTTCATCTCAACCTCCTCTACGACATCGAAAACACACATCACAGCCTTCGATTGATTTCCTCGATCAGAGCCTTTCCCTCTTCCTGCCTTCCCGTCTGCACAAGTAGATCGCAGATCTCGTGCAATCGCCGCTGAAACTCCGGTTCATAGCGCAGGCTCCGAAGCTCCGAATCCGACCTCTTCTGGACCCAGAGGCGAAACTCGTCGGGGTGGGAAGGAACTCGGTGCGTCTCCGACATCACTGGTTCCCGGTTCGAAGGCAGATGGACGCGCCGCTCGTCCTTCCTCCCGATCCGGGCATCCACATCCTGGATTCCCGAGTTGGTTTCCTGCGACGCGGAATGGCGCACGCCCGAACGGGAAACCGCCCGCTCCGGTCGCGTTCCCCACACGAACCCCGCCGCCGCAAGAACGGCCAGCGGTATCACGAACGCGAATCGCTTCGTTGTTTTCACGGCTAATTCATAACCACTGGGTTCCGATCGTCTCACAAGATTTCACCGAGGGTTGTCAAATGTCAGGGATTGGACTGGGTGCTTCTCGGGGGTGTCTTCGCCGCAGGGAGGGCGGCTCCTGAGGTCAAGGAGGCTCAGATGGCACGTCCCAGCTCAGGAGCCGCTGGTCGGGAATACCCTAAGTGGTTGCGCGCTCCGTCGCGCGGGGGCGGATTGGAGTTTCATCGAGCCATCCTCAACCCGCCGACGCTACGCAGTGTTTATTGCCCTGGAAGGCATTTCGTCTTGGGAAAAGAAGCCAGAGGGGCGATCAACCCGAAGCAAGCAACCAGCGCCAGAGAGGTTCGACCCTGACCGCCGGCCCCTTCGGGACGACTCTGGCCGCGGGCTCTCTACCCTCCGGAGTCACGATGAGCAGATCGCGGCATCGCGTGGCCTTCGCCGCCTTGTGGAGAGCACGATACTCGCGAACGATGGTCTCCTCGGTATCCAGCGCGGCACAAACCTGGACGAGTTGCGCCACGCGACGATCAGCGCGGATTAGGAAATCGACCGCATGATCCGGCTGAGTCCATGTGAATACGTCGGAGCCTCTCCGTCGAAGTTCCTGAAACACCAGATTTTCGAGCAAAGCTCCGCGATCCTGGCTGATCTTGGTCGTCAGAGCGCGAGTCAATCCGTTGTCGATCGTATAGATCTTCTGGGGCTTCCGAACCTGTTCGGTGAACGTAAGCGAAAAGGGACGGGCCAGGAGGATCAGATAGGCCTCCTCGAGAAAGTGGACGTACTTCTCCGCCGTGTGAACGCTTCGAAGCCCGAACGCGCGCTGGACTCGATTGTACGTGATGGAGGTGGCGGGATTCGAGAAGCAATAGAGCGAGAGTTCCTTCAGCGTCCGTGGGTGCTTGACCCGATACCGTGCAGCGATGTCGCGCGAAACAATTTTGTCATGCAGTTCGCGCAGGTATTCCCCCGAGGGGCCCGACAGAACCATTTCCGGAAAGCCTCCGACGAGTCCGTACTCGCGAAGCCTCTCCTCGAGACCGGCTCGGTCCCGTGTGGGTACCGACTTGCCCGGGGCGGCCACGCCCCGGGCGGAAAGAAACTCGCCGAACGAGAACGGAAACAGTTCGACCGCGACGTAGCGGCCCGTCAGATGAGTCGCCAACTCCCGGCTCAACAGCTTGGAGTTGCTCCCGGTGACGACCAGATTGTGGCCCAATCGGTGAAGGCGGTTGACGAAAAGTTCCCACCCGGTCACGTTCTGGACTTCATCGAGGAGCCAGAACCGGGCGGATGGCCAGATCGCCGCCGCCGCTTTTTCGACACGCTGGAGATCCTCGGCCTTCAGCCAGGTCAGTCGTTCGTCGTCGAAGTTCACATAGGCGAACTCCTGCCCGGCGAGAACCAGTCGTGCGAGGACGGACTTTCCCGACCGCCGAACTCCCCTGATGACCTTGATCAACGGCCGGCGAAGGGCCTCTCGGAGTTCCCGCTCCTGGGTCCGTGGAATCCATTGGCCGGTGGGGGCCGGCGCCTTCAGCTCCTCACGCTGGTCTAGGAGCACCTGCCGGAGATCGTCGTCGCTTCCCACTACTTGATATCATACTATGATGCATGCAATGGTCAATTCTCATGCAGTATACTGCACATAATGTGGAGGAATCGCTGCCAAGGCTCGGGGAACTCCTGCCCGCGACCTCGGTCGTCGTCACGCACAGTAGGGGAGCGCTTCTCACAATCCGCAAGCAAGCTCTCTTGCTCCGGCTAGGATCTCCGCACGAATCCTCACGCACATCGGATGGTTGCCGGCAGCGCTTTAACGCGCTCCTCGGAAACGCCGGCCAGGAGCGCGTGGGTGCACCGCAAATTCACTTTGCGAGTCACTCCCTTGGTCGCCGGGTCCATTCCATCCCTGCGTACGATTCTCGGAATGGGCGCGGTGCAAGATTCGACTCCGGCTCCTCCTCGGGCCGTCCACCCACTTCCCGTAGGACCTCTCCTCTCTTTCCGAGTATACTGAGGCGGAAATGGAAGAACGGATTCGGGAGACCCTGCGCCCGCGGGAGGGCGTGCTGTTCGGCTATCTTTTCGGCAGCGCGGCTCGAGGTCGCATGCACGCGGAAAGCGACGTGGATGTCGCGGTCTTTCTCGGGCCCGGTGTGGATCCGATCGAGACAAAACGATCGCTGACGGTCGATCTGATGGAGGCCTTGGGCTGCGACGCGGTCGATGTGACCGTGCTGAACGCCGCGGGTCCCGGGCTGTGGTGTTCCGTGCTGAAGGACGGGATTCTCCTGATCGATCGAGATCCCGAGGTGCGGGCGGAGGCCGAAGTCCGGGCTCTGCGGGAGTATTGGGATTTCGAACCCCGACGTCGAATCCTGGAGGAGGCGCTCCTTCGAGAGATTCGAGGATGGTCTCGTGGCGCCTGACTTGCGCGGTAGGCTGGAGAAGTTGCGGGCCTGCCTTGCGCGCCTCGAGGAGATGCGAGGTCGGGTAAACGATGCCCGCGAATTCGCGGCCGATGCCGACGTCTCCGACATCGTCGAGCGCAATTTTCACCTGGCGATCGAAGCCTCATCGACGTCGCCGCGCATGCCGCCGCCAACCGCGGACTCACCCGTCCGGAAACGAGCACGGGCCTATTCGATGCCCTGGCTCGGGCGGAGTGCCTCTCGGAATCCGACGCGAAATCGGGCCGTCGGTGGGTCGCGTTTCGGAACGTCTTGGTACATCACTATGCCGACGTCGACCGAGCGATCGTCTTCCGCGTCCTGAAGAACGAATTGGACGAATTCAAGGCGCTCGTTTCGTCGCTCGTTCGGCTCGCGTAGGGATCGCAAGTCTACCGCTCCCACCCTCGAACTCTCTGGGCGACAGGCCCGCCCGGATGCCGCGCTCAACCCCGCTCTATGCGCGGCCCCTGGGGAACGGGGGAGTTCGACGGCAGGTGGACCACCCGCTGAGGGAAGGGGATCTCGATTCCCTCGACGCGATACCGCGCGTCCAGCCTCTTGACGAACTCGTGCTTGACCAGAAACTGATCGACGAACTCGGCGGCGCGAAGAATCACCGTAAAATCGATCGAAGAGCTTCCGAACGTGTGGTAACGGATGAACGGCTCGAAGTCGGCCACGCCGCCCTTCACGGTCGTCATCACCTCGCGCGCCGTCTCCGTGGTGACGCGCTCGACCTTCTCGAGATCGCTTCCGTACGCCACTCCGACCTGGACAAGGACGGCCAGGTCCTTCCGCGGCAGGCTCGTATTCACGATCGTGGCCTTCACGAGTTCCGAGTTCGGGATCAGAATGATGTTCCCCGGCAGCTCCTGGATCCGCGAGTGGCGCCATCCGATGTCCACGACGAATCCCTCTTTGCCCCCGACGATTTGCACGTAGTCTCCGGGATTGAAGTCCTTCGTGGCGACCAGGTAGAAGCCGGCGAAGAGACCGGTCAAGGTGTCTTGAAGAGCCAGCGCGACCGCGAGGGAACCGATCCCCAGAGCGGTCAGGAGGGGCGTGATCTGCACGCCGAGATTGTTCAGGACGAGCAGAAAGCCGATGACGATGACGGCGAGCCGGACCACGGTCTCGGTGAGGCTCGTGACGGGCGCGCCGAGCTTGCGGCGCTCCGCGTAATGGCGGATGCTGCCGGTCGCCAGGTTCGCGAGGAAGAACGTGAGGGAAAGCGTGAAAAGGACGAGGACGCCCTTGTTCGCGGCCTCCAGCGCACCCGGAGGGAGCGGCGGGATGCGGAGGGCACCGTAGCAGGCCGCGAGGACCACCCATGCGACGAGCGAGTGCTTGATCCTCCGATGGAGGGGACCCCGAGGGGCCTTGGGGTCCAGTCCGAGCAGCTTCCGCACGCTCCTCACGATGATCGTGGCGACGACCCAGGAAGCGGGCACGGCGGCGATGAACACGGCACCGGCCAGGGACCAGCGGAACCATCCGTACCCGGTCCAGTCTCTCCAGAACTCCATCATCTCCGATCCTTTGCGATGCGTTCCAACACGTCCAGAACCGACCGCGGATCCGGGAGGAAGAAGTCCGCGAACTCCGAATTCGTCGCCCCGACCTGGACGCTGACCCCGGTACCGGCGATGGCCCGAAAGGCGTCGCGATCGGTCTCGTCGTCTCCGAAGTAGAGGGTCAGCGCCCCCGCGGGCAACTCGCTCCGAATGAATCCCACGGCGGTCCCCTTGTTGCAATTCCCGCGCACCCGCGCCTCGATCACCAGCTTTCCATGGCCCATCATGACCCTCCGGAGATGCGGCTGGATCGCCCGCTGGAACGTCCGGACGACCTCGCCTCTCCGGCGCTCTTCGACCAACCGGTAGTGAACGGCCAGTACGGGACCCTTGGGCTCGATGATCACGCCGGGGATTCCCGCCACGGCCGCGGAGAGTTCGCCGCGGAGCGCTTCGAGGATCCGGGTGTCTTCCGCATCGTAGAAGCGGCGGTCATCTCCGGAGGGCGATCGTACCTCGTAGCCATGATTCCCCACGTACCAGATCCCGCTCAGGGCGACGCGCCGCGCGAGATCGTCGAGCGAGCGCCCGCTCACGACCCCCAAGACGACCTTCAAGGCGGCAAGCTTTTCGAGGACAAGGCGGACTTCCCGGGGCATCTCCGCGAGTTCAGGACGATCCGCGAGCGGGGCGAGCGTGCCGTCGAAGTCGCTCAGCACACAGAGCCCGCGCGCCGCCGAGATCCTCGGCGCGAGCGTGTCCCAGTGCCCGCGGAGGTCTCTCATCGGCGGAACTCCCTCAACTGTGTCAACAGGACCAAATAGTCCCGCACGCTCCTCGTGATGAGGAAATTCCACCGGACGTGCTCTCGTCCCTCCTCGCCCATGCGGTGCGCGAGGTCGGGATTCTCCAGGAGAGTCTGGATGCGGAAGGCCGCTCCTTCTACGGAGCTCACCAGGAAGCCGTTGAGACCGTGCACGATCTGGGTCGCGATGCCCCCCGCGAGTCCCCCGACGACCGGTTTCCCTTTCCACATTCCCTCGGTCACGGTGAGGCCGAAGCCCTCGCGCGTCGATTTTTGCACGACGACCGTCGCGGCGCGTTGGAGCGCGTTGATCTCCCGATGCGCCGTGGGCGGAAGCGACAACACGTGAATGTCGGGGTCGCCCTCCGCGGCGGAGCGGACTTCCGCGAGAACGGCCGCCCCTTCGGGATCGTCGTCGGCTCCTCCCCCGGCCAGCACGAGTACGGCGTCCGCGCGCCGGCGGACGAGTCGATACGCCTGGATCACGCCGAGGGGGTCCTTGAATCGGTCGAACCGGGAAACTTGCAGGACGATGGGGCGGTCGGTGGGAACCGCGAGCCGTCGCAACGTCGCCTCCACTTCCTCGGGAGGCAGGGGGACGTTCTTATCGGAGAGCGGATCGATCGCCGGCCAGACGAGGAACTGGGGAAGAGGCATTCGCCGCGCGAACTGGGGCAAAGAAAAGATCGCGGCGTCGTAGCGAATCACGAAGTTCCGCAGGAACTCCCAGAATTCTCGGTCGGGGCGCGACAGGTCGATGTGACAGCGCCAGATCCAGGGCGCCGCCCCGTTCCGCTTCTCGACCAGCGGAGCCGGCTGCGGATCGTGGATCACGACCGCGTCCGCGTCGAGATCGAGCCGCGCGGCGTTCGCGCGCGCGACGTCGAGGTACGTCTGTCGAATCGCCGGAGTCAGGGCAAGGCTCATCCCTTGGAGCGCGTTGTGGAAGGCCTTCGTGACTTCGAAGAACGCCGGCGTCCCCTCCACGATCTCCCAGCGCGGGCGGAGGCCGAGATCTTCGAACAAGGGCATGAGGCTTTGCAGCATCTCGGCGACGCCCCCGCCGACCTTCGTGGAATTCACATGGAGGAAACGGAGACCCTCCAGGGGACCCGCGAGGCGTCGAAGCATCTCCGCCCGGCCGGGAATCAACACATCGGCGTACCGGTCCAGGAGTCGTCCCATCAGGCTTTTCCCTCGCCTTCGTCGAACGCTCGGAGAATTCGGTCCCGGAGTTGTTCCAAGTGGAGGCAGTACGGATTGATGCGCGCCAGCGCCGCCGCCAGAGGCGCGTCTCCCAGATCCTCGGCCACCCACGCTACGAGCGAACCGGACCGCCGGCCGCGCCCGAAGACGTCTTCGAAGAAGTGGTAGAAGAGCGTCTCCGGTAAGGCGGACGCGAGCGCCGCCCTCAGATCCGCTCTGCTTCCGACCGCGATCCCTGTGGGTAGTACCACGATGTGGGCGCGGACGAATTCGAAGGGATCGCCGAACAGGGCCCTGGGCGAGAACCGCAGGGAATCGAGATGCTCTTCGAGGACGGCGATCAGGCCCCGCCGGAGCGCCTCGACATCTAGAAAAGCGGAGGGGTCGACCATGGCCAGGCGCTCGCTGAGCACGCGATCCCTCACGTGTTCGGCGACCCAGGTCGCGAAGTCGTTCGGGTACCGGTCGTGCCGGTATTTCCCGCGCAGGTAATAGCTGTGCGTGTGGTAGTAGATGGACGCGCCGTCGACCTCCTCGATGTTTTCGAGGAGTTCCTGCTCGCCGACGGCACGCCGGTGGAGGATCTCCCGGATCTCGGCGATCGTCAGGAGCGAGTAGGGTTCTCGACCCACGTCGGCTCCAATCGGGCGGCCTGCAATAGCAACTTGCCGACCCATTTATAGACGTTCTGTTCCCGGACCGCCTCCCGCAAGCGGTCCATTCGCGACGCCTGTTCCTCCACGGGCATCACGAGCGCGGCGTGGAGGGCGTCGGCCGTCGCGTCAACGGCGTACGGATTGACGAGAATCGCCTGGGCGAACTCGCGCGCGGCACCGGTGAAACGGCTCAGGATCAGCACCCCCGCGCGATCGCACCGGGAGGCGACGAATTCTTTGGCGACGAGGTTCATGCCGTCATGAAGAGAGGTGACAAGGCAGACGTCCGCCAGCCGGTAGTACGCCACGAGCTCGCACCGATCCTGATACTCGGGGACGAAGACGATCGGTTCCCACGTGGCCGTGCGGTGGTTCCAGTTCACCTGCTCCACCAGCGACTCCACTTCGTCCTGGAGGCGTTGGTAGGCACGGATGTGCGTACGGCTCGGCACGCCGACTTGAACGAGGACGAACCGGCCGACGAACTCCGGGTGACGGTGGAGGAAGCGATCGACCGCTCGGAGCCGCTCCGGGATCCCTTTGGTATAGTCCATGCGATCGACCCCGAGGGCGACGCGGAGTCCCTCGAGACGCCACCGGCGGCGCAACTCCGCCATCCGCCGTTCCGTCATGGGCAAGCGAGCCTGTTCGTCCATCGCCTCGAAGTCCACGCTGATCGGATGGGGCCGGATGAGCGTGTGGTTTCCCCGGATCGCCACGCCGTAATTCTCGCGATC
>Ga0137796_10000695_pt1 | contig 20379 bp, 21 predicted proteins | sample OV2TP3_FD_97704 | JGI IMG/M metagenome (GOLD analysis project Ga0137796, IMG submission 97704) | reverse complement strand
GAAAACGAGCACGACCCCGAGCGCTACCGTGAAAAAGGGTCCGGGCGACGCGGAGGTACCGCCGGTCGCCGCTGACCATGTAGAGCAGCACCAGTACCCCCAGGCTGACGGCAGCCGCCAGCCCGACGATCCGGACAATCAGCCCTTCGCGCCGCTCCTCCGCAGGATTGCGGCGGCGCGCAGGCGCCGCAGGAGGGGCATCGCCGGTCGCTTACGCTGCAGGGACTCGCGCCAGGAAAGAAACGCCGGCCGGAGCGTCCTCGGCGCGCTCGAAGGTGACCGTTTCGGTGGCGGCGGGATCGGCCAGCAGCGCTCGCAGCAGCCGGTTGTTGAGTGCGTGGCCGGATTTGTGCGCGACGAACGAGCCGAGCAGCGGCCGCCCGAGCAGGTAAAGATCGCCCATCGCATCGAGGATCTTGTGGCGGATGAATTCGTCCGCGAAGCGCAGCCCCTCGGCATTCAGGACGCGGTATTCGTCCAGCACCACGGCGTTGTCGAGCCCCCCGCCCAGAGCGAGTCCGCTCTGGCGCAGGTCTTCGACCTCGTGCATGAAGCCGTACGTTCGCGCGCGGGCCACTTCTTTCAAATACGAGGTTTCGGCGAAGTCCACGGTGAGCGAAGTGGTGGAGCGTTCGATGACCGGGTGGTCGTAGACGATCGAGAACGAAAGTCGGAAACCCTCGTAGGGCTCGAGGCACGCCGACTTGTCGCCGTCGCGCACTTCGACCCGTTTCTTCACGCGCAGGAACCGCTTCAGCGCGCCCTGTTCCTCGATGCCCGCCTGCTGCAGCAGCAGCGCGAAGGGCGCGGCGCTTCCATCCATGATGGGCACCTCGGGTCCGTCGAGGTCCACATATACGTTGTCGATTCCGAGGCCGGCGAGCGCCGACATCAGGTGCTCGACGGTATAGATCTTGATCTTGCCCCGCTCGAGGCAGGAGCAAAGCGGCGTATCACCGACGGAACTCGCGCGCGCCGGCAGGTCGGCCGGGATCGAGAGATCGACGCGCCGGAACACGACCCCGGTCTCCGGTTGCGCCGGCCTCAGGGTCATGACGACCTTGCGCCCGGTGTGCAGTCCCACACCGGTGGCCCGTACCAGCGCTCGCAATGTCCGTTGGCGAAGCATATAAGGCTGTGATTTTAGGCTTTTTCCGTGTCCTCGGCGCTGCAGTGCGTCAAGTTACCGGCGGGGCGGCCCGCCAAGGCGCGCGGGCGAACCGGGCACCCGGCAAGGTGGGCCCCCGGTTCGCCTGCGATTCGGCGCTAATCGGCCTGCTTGCGCAGAAACGCCGGGATGTCGTACTTGTCGACGCCGCTGTTCTGCAGCGCTTCCACCTGCGCCGCGCGATCGCGCCTGCGGAACACCGCCGGGGTGTCGGCAATCGCCCCATAGTCCACCGCGGCGCCGCTCGCCGCGATGGGCTGGTTGTCGGTGCCGGTTTTCTGCGACACCACGAGTTGCGGCTTGCCCTGGCGCAGTGCCGCTGGCGCGCCGAGCCCGGTCGCGATCACCGTCACGCGCAGCTCGTCGCCGATCGCGTCATCGAACACCCCGCCATAGATGATGGTGGCGTCCTCGGCGGCGAACGCACGGATCGTGTTCATCACCTCCTTGGTTTCGCGCAGCTTGAGGCTCGCCTCGGAGGCGGTGATGTTGACCAGCACGCCGCGCGCGCCCGCGAGGTTCACCCCCTCGAGCAGCGGGCACGAGATCGCCTGCTCGGCGGCGATGCGCGCCCGGTCGATGCCGTTCGCGACCGCCGAGCCCATCATCGCCGTGCCCTGCTCGAGCATCACGGTGCGGACGTCCTGGAAGTCGACGTTGACGAGCCCGTCGCGGTGGATGATGTCGACGATGCCGCCGACGGCGCTGCACAGCACGTTGTCGGCGGCGGCGAACGCCTCGACCTGCGTCACATCGTCGCCCATCACGTCCTCGAGCCGGTCGTTGAGAATGACGATGAGCGAGTCGACGCGGGGCGCCAGTTCGGCGATGCCGGTGTCGGCGAATTTGAGCCGCTTGGAGCCTTCCCACGTGAACGGCTTGGTCACCACGGCGACCGTGAGCACGCCGGCCGAGCGCGCGATCTCGGCGATCACCGGCGCGGCGCCGGTACCGGTGCCGCCGCCCATCCCCGCCGTGATGAACACCATGTTGGCGCCGGCGACCGCCTCTTCGAGCCGCTCGTGCTCGGCAAGCGCCACCGCCTTCGCTTCCTCGGGCCTCGCCCCCGCGCCCAGCCCGCTGGTGCCGAGCTGGATCTGGTTGCGCGCCAGGTTGCGCGCCAGCACCTGCGCGTCGGTATTCACTGCGATGAATTCGACCTTTTCCACCCCGCGCCGGATCATGTGGTTCACGGCGTTGCCGCCCGCCCCACCGACTCCGATCACCTTGATCACGGGTCCATGCGCCTGGTCATTCACGATTTCGAACATGTCGTTGGCCTCCTTGCCTGTTAGAAATTCCTCTGGAACCACTCCCGCATCCGCCCCAGAACCGCCCTCACCGAACCGTTCTGGCGCGAGATTCTTCCCTGCTGCATCTGCGACACTCCCTCGAACAGCAGCCCCACCGCGGTCGCGTAGCGCGGATTTCTCACCACCTCGGAAAGTCCTCCCGCGTAGCGCGGCACGCCGATCCGCACCGGCATGTGGAAGATTTCCTCGCCGAGCTCGACCATGCCCTGCATCACCGACGAGCCGCCGGTGAGCACGATCCCCGAGGACAGCAGCTCTTCGTAGCCGGATTCGCGCAGCACCTGCTGCACCAGCGAAAAGAGTTCCTCGACGCGCGGCTCGATCACCTCGGCAAGCGTCTGGCGCGACATCGCGCGCGGGGCGCGGTCGCCGATTCCCGGCACTTCGATCATCTCGTTGGCGTCGGCAAGCTGGCGCAGCGCCACGCCGTGCCGCAGCTTGATCAGCTCGGCCTCGGCGGTCGGCGTGCGCAGCGCCATCGCGATGTCGTTGGTGATCTGATCGCCGGCGATCGGAATCACCGCGGTGTGGCGGATGGCGCCGTGGGTGAAGATCGCGAGGTCGGTGGTGCCGCCGCCGATGTCCATGAGGCACACGCCGAGGTCCTTTTCGTCCTCCGAGAGCACCGCGCGCGACGAGGCGAGCGGCTGCAGGATCAGGTCGTTCACCTCGAGCCCGCAGCGGCGCACGCACTTCACGATGTTCTGCGCCGCCGAGACCGCCCCGGTCACGATGTGGACCTTGACTTCGAGCCGCACCCCGGACATGCCGATCGGCTCGCGCACGTCTTCCTGGCCGTCGATGATGAATTCCTGCCGCAGGACATGCAGAATCTGCTGGTCGGTGGGGATGTTGACCGCCTTGGCGGTCTCGATCGCGCGCGCGACGTCGAGCGCTCCGACTTCGCGGTCCTTGACCGCGACCATGCCGGTCGAGTTGAAGCTCTTGATGTGGCTGCCGGCAATTCCGGCGTACGCCGAAGCGATCTTGCAATCGGCCATCAGCTCCGCCTCTTCGAGCGCGCGCTGGATCGCGGCCACGGTCGCCTCGATGTTGACCACGACTCCCTTCTTGAGGCCCTTGGACTCGTGGCTGCCCATGCCGAGGATGTCGAGCGCGCCGTCGGCGCCCAGCGCCGCCACGAGCGCAGCCACCTTCGAGGTGCCGATGTCGAGACCGACGATCAGGTTCTTGTTGTCTTTTGCCATCGCGATTCAGCCTTTCAGGTCCGGGACGCGCAGGGAAAAGCCGTTCGGGTAGCGCAGGTCGACATATTCGTGGCGCTGCTCGATGCGCCCGAGCGTGAGCGGGTACGCGGCCACGAACCGCGCCAGGCGCCGCTCCACCGGTTCCCGGGCGAGATCGCGGCCCAGTTCCAGCGTGAGGCCGCCCGTGAGCCGCAGCTGCCACGCGTGGCGCGACGTGAGCAGCACGCGCTCGGGCGCTTCGCCGAGCGGCGCGAGCTGCGCGGCGAAGCGCCGGTAGCGCCGCGCCACCTCTGCCTCGCTCCCCGCCGGCCCGCCGAACAGCGGCAGCCGCGCGCGCGCGCCCGAGTCGAACGGCGCCGTGAAGCGCTCGCCGTGCGTGTTGACGAGGTCGCTGTCGCCCCAGCGCGCCAGCGCAACGTGCTCCTCGAGCGCGACTTCGAGCCGGTCGGGCCATACGCGCCGCACCTGGACGCGCCGCACCCAGGGCAGCCGTTCGAGGGCCGCGCGCACCGAATCGAGGTCGGCGGCGAGGAAATTCCCCGCCACCGCCGGCTCGAGCGCGCGTCCGATCTCCCGGCCGGAGGTTTCCTGCAGGGCGCCGAGCACCGTGACTTCGCGCAGAGGAAAGAGCGCTGAACGCGACAGCCACTGGGCGGCCGCGAGAAGGAACAGCGCGACCGCGAGACCGGCCAGGACGTTCGCCGCGGCATGGAGCAGCCTCGGGTTATCCCACATGGGCATGCTCCAGGATGCGCAGGCACAACTCGGCGAAGGACATCCCTCGCGCGCGCGCCGCCATCGGCACCAGCGAGTGGTCGGTCATGCCGGGCGAGGTGTTGACTTCCAGCAGGTAGGGCTCACCGGCGCGGTCGAGCATCAGGTCGACTCGTCCCCAGCCGCGGCATGCAAGGGCGCGAAACGCCGCGAGGCACAGCCGCTGCAGCGCGCGTTCCCGCTCCGCGGGCAGCCCGCAGGGCAGGATATAGCGGGTGTCCTCGGCGGTGTACTTGGCTTCGTAGTCGTAGAAATCGCGCGGCGTCTCGAGCCGGATGAGCGGCAGCGGCTCGTCGGCGAGGATCCCGCAGGTGAGCTCGGTGCCCTCGATGAACTTCTCCGCGATCACCGCGCGGTCGTAGTTGACCGCGAGCGCGTAGGCCTCCTCCAGCGCGGCGGCCTTGCGGACCTTGCTCATCCCGATCGACGAGCCCTCGTTCACCGGCTTCACCATGAGCGGGAGGCCAAGGCGCTGCGCGACGCCGCGAAAGTCGGTGGCGGCTTCGAGCACTTCGTAGGGCGGCGTCGGCAGATTGCTCGCCTGCCACAGGAGCTTGGCGCGCACCTTGTCCATCGCCAGCGCCGAGGCGAGCACGCCGCTCCCGGTATAGGGAATCCCGAGCCACTCGAGCGCTCCCTGCACGGTGCCGTCCTCGCCGAAGCGGCCGTGCAGCGCGATGAACGCGCGCTCGAAGCGCTCGGCGAGCAGCGCGTCGAGGCCGCGCTCGGCGGGATCGAAGCCGTGCGCGTCCACGCCGCCCTGCCGCAGCGCGTGCAGGACCATCGCGCCGCTCTTCAGCGAAACCGAGCGCTCGGCGGACTTGCCACCGAGGAGCACCGCGACTTTGCCGTAGTCGCGCGTCATGGCGCCTCACCCACGATGCGCACCTCGGTGACGAGCGCAAATCCGGTTTTCGCGAGAACGGTCGAGCGCACCGTCTCGATCAGCCACTCGATGTCGGCGGCGTGCGCCGCGCCTTTCGGGTTGACGATGAAGTTGGCGTGCATCTCCGACACGAACGCGCCCCCGCGCTCCAGGCCCTTCAATCCGCAGACTTCGATCAGGCGCGCCGCGTGCTCGCCCGGAGGGTTGCGAAAAACGCTGCCCGCGTTGGGCAGCTGCAGCGGCTGCGAGGCGACCCGCCGCGCCAGTAGAATCCGAATCCGCTCGCGCGCGGCGGCTCCGTCGCCGGCAGGCAGCGCGAACCAGGCGGCCGCGAACCACTCCTCGCCGCGCGTTCGCGGCGCGCAGTGGCGGTAGCCGATCTCGAAATCCTCGCGGCCGCGCTCGCGCAGCGTGCCCGTGCGATCGATCGTCAGGACCTTTGCGACGATGTCCCAGGTCTCGCCGCCGTAGCAGCCCGCATTCATGGCAAGCGCGCCGCCGACGGTGCCGGGAATGCCGGCGAGGAATTCCGCGCCCGCGAGGTCGTGCGTCGCCGCGAAGCGCGCCACCTTCGGGCTTGCCACGCCGGCCTCCGCGTACACCCGCCCGCCCGCGAGCGCCGGTCGCCGCGCCGCCGAGTGCATCAGCACCGCGGTGCCGCGGAAGCCCCCGTCGCGCACGAGAAGGTTCGACCCCAGCCCGAGGAAGAGCAGCGGCTCTCCCGGCGGCAATTGCCGCAGGAGCGCCGCCAGATCGTCGAGATCGGCGGGAACATAGAAGCGGTCCGCAATCCCGCCGGCGCGCCAGGTGACGTGCCGCGCCATCGGCTCGCGGTACTTGAGCTTTCCCCGCAGTCCTGCGAAGTTTTCGGTTTCGCGCATCTGCATTGCCGGTCAGCGTTCCTTGGCAGCGAGTTGCGCCGGGACGTTGCCGATCGATCCCGCCCCCATGACCAGCGCGACGTCCCCGGGCCGCGCGACGCGCCCGAGCGCGGCGGCGAGCTGCGCGACGTCCTCGACGAACACCGGCTCCACCTTGCCGGCCACCCGCAGCGCGCGCGCGAGCGACCTGCCGTCGGCCGCGACCAGCGGCGGCTCGCCCGCCGGATAGACGTCGGTCAACAGCACCAGGTCCGCGGTCGAGAGAACCTTCACGAAGTCCTCGAACAGGTCGCGCGTTCGGGTGTAGCGATGCGGCTGGAAGGCGAGCACGATGCGGCGGCCCGGATACGCGCCGCGCGCCGCGGCGATGGCGGCGGCCATTTCCGCCGGGTGATGGCCGTAATCGTCGATCAGCGTGAAGCTGCCGCCGGCGCACGCGATCTCGCCCCAGTTCTGGAACCGCCGCCCCACGCCGCGGAATTCGGCGAGCGCCTTGAGGATGGCCGCGTCCGTCACCCCGAGTTCGGTCGCCACCGCGATGGCGGCGAGCGCGTTGAGCACGTTGTGCACACCCGGCAGGTTGAGCACGACGTCGAGCGCGGCACCCCGCCCACGGCGCGCGCGGAAGCGCATCGCTCCGCCCGCGTGCTGGACGTGCTCGCCGCGCACCGCTGCGTCCGCGCCCAGGCCATAGGTGATCACCGGCTTGGAGACGAACGGCAGGATCTCGCGCACCTTCGGGTCGTCCGCGCACAGCACCGCGCCGCCATAAAACGGCAGGTTCTGCAGGAAGTTCACGAACGCCTGCTTCAGGCGCGCGAAGTCGTGCTGATAGGTTTCCATGTGATCGGCGTCGATGTTGGTCACGACGGCGAGCACCGGCTGCAGGTGCAGGAAACTCGCGTCGGATTCGTCCGCCTCGACGACGATGAATTCGCCCGCGCCGAGCCGGGCATTCGAGCCCGCCGCGTTCAGCCGCCCGCCGATCACGAAGGTCGGATCGAGCCCGCCCTCGGCGAGCACGCTCGCCACCAGGCTCGTCGTTGTTGTCTTGCCGTGCGTTCCCGCGATGGCGATGCCCTGCTTGAGGCGCATGAGCTCGGCGAGCATCAGCGCGCGCGGCACCACCGGAATGCGCCGTGCCCGCGCAGCGACCACTTCCGGGTTGTCCGCGCGCACCGCGGCGGAGACGACCACCGCATCGGCCCCGGAAACATGCTCGGCTGCGTGCGAGAGCGACACCTGGGCGCCCAGCTCGCGCAGGCGCCGGACCGCGGCGTTCGCGGCGAGATCGGTCCCGCTCACTTCGTAGCCCAGATTGACCAGCACCTCCGCGATGCCGCTCATCCCCGACCCGCCGATGCCCACGAAATGGATTTTCCGCACCTTGTGCTTCACGCCGCGGCTCTCCCTGGCTGGCCTTCGGCGAGCTGCATGCAGCGCTCGGCGACGACGCGCGCGGCCACGGGCTTGCCCAGGGCGCGCGCCTTGCGCGCCATCGCGAGGAGCCGCGCCCGATCGAGCGAACGCAGCAGCGCGGCGAGGCGATCGGGAGTCAGTTCCGGCTGCGGCAGCAGCACCGCGGCGCCGCGCTCGGCGAGAAACCGCGCGTTCGCCGTCTGGTGATCGTCCACCGCATGCGGGAAGGGAACCAGCACGCTTGCCATGCCGCCCGCGGAAAGCTCGGCGATCGTGATCGCGCCGGCGCGGCACAGCACGAGGTCGGCTTCGGCGTAGCGCTGCGCCATGTCGTCGATGAAGGCGAGCAGTTCAGCTTCGACGCTCGCCGCGGCGTAGGCGGCGCGCACGCTCGCCAGGTGCGCGGCGCCCGATTGGTGAACGACCCGCGGCCGTTCCCCGGGCGCCATCTGCGCGAGTGCCGGCGGCAGCGCCTCGTTGAGCGCCTTCGCTCCGAGGCTGCCACCGACCACCAGCAGCCTGAGCGGGCCGCTCCGGCCGGCAAACCGATCTTCGGGAATCGCGAGCCCGGCGATTTCGGCGCGCACCGGGTTGCCGGTCCACTCCGCGTTCTTGAGCGTCCCGGGGAAGGCGACGAAGATGCGATCGGCGACGGCGGCCAGGATGCGGTTCGTCAGCCCCGGGACTGCGTTCTGCTCGTGCACGGCGAGCGGCCTCGCGAGCAAGGAAGCCATCATTCCGCCGGGAAAGGCGACATAGCCGCCCAGGCCGAGCACGACGTCGGGGCGATGCGCGAGAATGGCGCGCGCGCTCTGCCAGAACCCGATGAGCAGATTCACCGGCAGCAGCGCCGCGGCGAGCAAACCCTTGCCGCGCAGCGCGCTTGCCCGCACCCAGGCCATCTCGTAGCCGCGTGCGGGGACGAGTTGCGCTTCCATCCCGGTCCTCGCCCCGAGCCACACGACGCGCCATCCGGCCGCGCGCATCACTTCGGCGACCGCCAGCCCGGGGAACACGTGGCCGCCCGTGCCGCCCGCCGTGATGAGGATGGTCCGGCTCATGCCGGCAATCCCCGCATGAGCTGGCGGTTTTCCCAGTCGATCCGCAAGAGGATCGCGATCGCGACGCAGTTCATCAGCAGGCCCGAGCCGCCGAAGCTCATCAGCGGCAGCGTCAGGCCCTTGGTGGGCAGCAGGCCCATGTTCACGCCCATGCCGATCAGGGTCTGGAATCCGAACCACACGCCGACGCCCTGCGCGGCAAGCGCGGCGAAATGACGCTCGCGCAGCGCAGCGTGGCGGCCGATGGCGAATGCGCGCAGCACCACCCAGAGGAAAAGCGCGATCACCACCGCGATGCCGGCAAAGCCGAGCTCTTCGGCGAGCACCGCGAGCAGGAAGTCGGTGTGCGCCTCCGGAAGGTAATGGAGTTTCTCGACGCTGGCGCCCAGTCCGACCCCGAACCATTCGCCGCGGCCGAATGCGATCAGGGCATGCGAGAGCTGGTAGCCCTTGCCGTAGGGGTCCGCCCAGGGATCCATGAAGCCGAAGATGCGCTGCATGCGGTAGGGCGAGGAGAGCACCAGGCCGACGAACCCGATCGCCAGCATGCCGAGCAGTGCGACGAAGTGCCGGCCGTTCATGCCGCCGAGAAACAGGATGCCGAACGCGATCGCGGCGATCACCACCAGGGCGCCGAAGTCCGGCTCGCGCAGCAGGAGCCACGCGACGAGCAGCATCACGCCGAGCATCGGCAGCAGTCCCCGGCGGAAATTCTTCATCACCGCGTGCTTGCGCACCGTGTAATCGGCCGCGTACAGCACGACGGCCAGCTTGGCCGCTTCCGAAGGCTGGATGCTGAACGCGTAAAAGCTGATCCAGCGCCGCGCCCCGTTGACCTCGCGCCCGACGCCCGGAATCAGCACGCAGGCGAGCAGCGCCAGGCAGGCGAGGAAAAGCCAGGGCGCCGCGTGCTGCCAGATGCGCACCGGCACCAGAAACACGGCGGTCGCGGCGGCGAGCGAAAGGGCGAGGAGCGCACCGTGCCGCAGCAGGTAATAGGCCGGGTTTTGCCCGGTGTAGCGGCTCGCCTCCGCGGTGCTGATGGACGCCGAGTACACCATCACCAGCCCGATCGCCATCAGCAGCAGCGCCGCCCAGGCGAGCGAGCGGTCGTATTCGGCGGCCGGCGGATTCTGCGCGAAGACGTAGCTCGCCATGCGCTACTCCGGAAGCGCGCGCACCGCGGCGGCGAATGCTTCGCCGCGCTGCCGGTAGTCGCGGAACATGTCGAAACTCGCGCACGCCGGCGATAGCAGGACCGCCTCGCCGGGGCGCGCGCACTGCGCGGCGCGCTCGACCGCCTGCTCGAGCGAGGCGCAGCGCTCGAGCGGAACCCCGCTTGGCGCCAACGCCCGTTCGATCCGCGCCGCATCGCGCCCGATCAGCAGCACGCGCGAGGCGCGCGCGCGCACCGCCTCGCCGAGCGGTGAAAAGTCCTGTCCCTTGCCCTCGCCCCCGGCAATCAGGACCGCCCTCTGTGCCAGACCGCCCAGCGCCGCCAGCGTCGCGCCGACGTTGGTCCCCTTGGAATCGTCATACCACGTGACGCCGCGGCGAACGGCGACGCGTTCCAGGCGATGCGCCAGGCCGCGGAAGGTGCGCAGTCCTTCGGCAAGCGACGGGAACGCGGCGCCGGCCTCGCAGGCGAGCGCGCACGCCGCAAGCGCGTTGGCCGCGTTGTGGCGCCCGAAGAGCGGCAGATCGCCGGCGGGCAGGATGCGCTCGCGTCCGCGCGCGAGCCAGCCGTCCTCGGCGATGCCGAAAGCGCGAGCGTGGGGCGGGTCCTGGACGCCGAACGTGATCAGGCGCCGGCCGGGCCGCGCACACGCCATCGAGCGCGCATCGTCGCGGTTCAGGACCTGAACACCGCCCCCTTCGAATACGCGCGCCTTGGCGCCGGCGTAGGCTTCCAGATCGGGGTAGCGATCGAGATGGTCTTCGCTCAGGTTGAGCATCGCGGCCGCTTCCGCGGCCAGCGACCAGGTGCGCTCGAGCTGGAAACTCGACAGTTCGAGCACCCACACGCGGGGCGGCGCTTCGCTGCGCTGCGCGAGCGCCTCGAGCGCGGGCGGTCCGATGTTTCCGGCCACGGCGCAATCGATGCCGGAAGCGCGCAGCAGGTGAGCGGTGAGCGCAGTCACCGTCGTCTTGCCGTTCGTCCCGGTGATCGCCAGCACCTTCGAATGCGCGCGCGCGCGCACTTCCCACGCGAAGAGCTCGATGTCGCCGAGCACCGGAACGCCGCGCGCGCGCGCCTCGCACACGAGCGGCTCGGAAAGCGCGAGCCCCGGGCTGACGCACAGGAGATCCACGCCCTCGAGCAGCGCGGGGCGGAAGGGGCCGGTCACGAGCTCCATCGCGCCGAGGTCGCGCGCGCGCGGCGGTTCGGCGCGCGTATCGGCGACGCGGACGAGGCCGTGCTGGCGCGCCACCCAGCGCGCGACGGAAAGCCCGGTGTCTCCCAGCCCGAGCACCAGAATGCGCCGGCCGGCGAGCGCGACCGGTTGCGGCTGCGGCAGCGTGCGAAAGGCCGGTTCGCGCATCATCTCAGCTTCAGCGTCGAAAGGCCGAACAGCACCAGCATCATCGTGATGATCCAGAAGCGCACCACGACCTGCGATTCCTTCCATCCCTCGAGTTCGTAGTGGTGGTGCAGCGGCGCCATGCGGAAGATGCGCTTGCCGCCGCTCCACTTGAAGTACAGCACCTGGATCATCACCGAGAGCGTTTCGGCGACGAACACGCCGCCCATGATGAAGAGCACGATTTCCTGGCGCACGATCACGGCAATGGTGCCGAGCGCGCCGCCGAGCGCGAGCGCGCCGACGTCGCCCATGAACACTTCCGCCGGGTAGGCGTTGAACCACAGAAAGCCGAGCCCGGCGCCGATGAGCGCGCCGCAGAACACCGTGAGCTCGCCCGCCCCGGCGATGTATGGAAGCCCCAGGTACTTGGAGAACACGGCGTGCCCGGCGACATAGGCGAACACGCCGAGCGCCCCCGCGACCATCACCGTCGGCATGATCGCGAGCCCGTCCAGCCCGTCGGTCAGGTTCACCGCGTTCGAGGTGCCGACGATCACGAAGAACGTGAGCAGGATGAACCCGACGGTGCCGAGTGGATAGGCGATGAACTTGAAGAACGGCACGATCAGTTCGTTCAGCGCCGGGGTGCTCTGCGCGAGCAGCGCCAGGTAGCCGGCGGCGGCGAACCCGATGATCGACTGCCAGAGGAACTTGGAGCGCGCCGGCAGTCCCTTCGGGTTGCGCTGCACGACCTTGCGGTAGTCGTCGATCCAGCCCACGGTGCCGAAGGCGAGCGTGACGAGCAGTACCACCCACACGTAGCGGTTCTCGAGGTCGCCCCAGAGCAGCGTCGTGATGCCGATCGAAAGCAGGATCAGCGCGCCGCCCATGGTCGGCGTGCCCGCCTTGGTCAGGTGCGACTTCGGACCGTCGTCGCGCACCGACTGGCCGATCTTGTAGGCGGTGAGCTTGCGGATGACGTAGGGCCCGAGGACGAGCGAGATCGCGAGCGCCGTGAGGCAGGCGAGCACCGCGCGCAGGGTGATGTAGTTGAAGACGTTGAACAGCCGCACGTCCCTGGCAAGCCACTGGAAGAGTTCGAGCAGCATCAGTGCGCTCCGCTCCGGCCACCGCCGAGGGCGGCGACGATCCGCTCCATGCGCATGAAGCGCGAGCCCTTGACGAGCAGCGTCGCCCCCGAGGCGGCGCGCGCGCGCGCGGCGCCGATCAATTCCTCCACGGTGGCGAAATGCCGCCCGCGGCTGCCGAAACCTGCCACGGCGTGCGCCGTCAGTTCGCCGAGCGCGTAGAGCGAGCCGACGCCGCGCTCGGCCGCGTAGCGCCCGACCTCGAGATGGAAATCCGGGCCTTGCTCGCCCACTTCGCCCATGTCGCCGAGCACGAGCACGGTGCCGTTTCCCGCGGCAGCGAGCACGTCGATCGCGGCACGCACCGAATCGGGATTGGCGTTGTAGCTGTCGTCGATCAGCGTCGCGCCCGAGGCGAGGCTCTGCACCTGCATTCGGCCGACGCAGGGACGGAACGCGGCGAGGCCCGCGCCGATCGCCGGCGCCGCAACACCGGCGGCAAACGCGCCCGCGGCCGCCGCGAGCGCATTGCGCACGTTGTGCAGGCCGGGAATGGCGAGCGAAGCGGCCGCGTCTCCCGCCGGGGTGTGTACGCGAATTTCGCTCGACAGGGATCCGAGCGCGTAACTCGCGGTCACGGTCGCGGGCGCCTCGAGCGCGAAGTCGACTGTCGGCCGGCCGCCGGCCGCGGCGACAAAAGTGGCGCGCTGCGGATCGTCGGCGTTCACCACCGCGACACCCTCCCGCGGCAGCGCCTCGAACACGGCCGCGTTTTCGGCCGCGACCGCCTCGACGGTATGCATGAATTCCATGTGCTCGCGCTGCGCGTTGGTCACCAGCGCCACGCTGGGCTGCGCGATCGCGGCCAGAACCGAAATCTCGCCCGGGTGGTTCATCCCGAGCTCGATCGCGCAGTAGCGGTGCGGCGCGTCCATGCGCAGCACCGTGAGCGGCACCCCGATCTCGGTATTGAGGTTGCCGCGGGTCGCGAGCACCGCACTTTCCCCCGCATGCGCGCACAGGATCGAGGCGAGCATCTCCTTGGTGGTGGTCTTGCCGTTCGAACCGGTGATCGCGATCACGACCGGCGAAAAGCGCGCGCGCCAGGCGGCGCCCAGGCGCCCGAGGCCGCGTCGCGTCTCGTCGACCACCAGCACCGGCAGCGGCGTTGGCCCGCCATAGCGCTCGTCGACCATCGCGGCCGCGGCGCCGCGCTCCTTCGCCATGGCGAGGAACGCGTGGCCGTCGAAATGCTCGCCCCGGATGGCGACGAAGAGTTCCCCCTTGCCGACGGTGCGGCTGTCGGTCGACACGCCGCCGAAACGGACGTCTGCGCCCTGCACGCGTGCGTTCGCTGCCCGCGCGGCCTCGTGCAGGCTCATCATTCGCCTCTCCAGCGCGCGAGCGCCGCCGAGGCAACGGCGGCATCGGAGAACGCGAGCCGCTCGCCGGCGATTTCCTGCATCGTCTCGTGCCCCTTGCCGGCGAGGAGAATCACGTCGCGGTCGCTCGCCTCGCGCAGCGCGCGCGCGATCGCCGCGCCGCGGTCCGGTTCCACCGCGCAGGGAACCGTGACGCCCTTGCGGACCGCTTCGATGATGGCGAGCGGGTCCTCGCTTCTCGGGTTGTCCGAGGTGATCACCACGCGATCGGCGTGGCGCGAAACCGCGGCGCCCATCGGCGCGCGCTTGGCAGGGTCGCGGTTGCCGCCCGCGCCGAACACGGCCGTGAGCGTGCCGCCGCGGGCCGCCGCGAGCGGGCGCAGCGCGAGCAGCACTTTTTCCAGCGCGTCCGGCGTGTGCGCGTAGTCGACCACGACGAGCGGCCGCCCGGCGCCGCCGATGCGCTGCATGCGGCCTGGCAACGCGGGCAGCGAGCCAAGCAATCCGACGGCATCGCGAAACGCGACGCCGTAGGCAACCAGGCAAGCGGCCACGCCGAGTGCGTTGGCCACGTTGAAACGGCCGGCGTGCGGAATGCGCGCCTCCGCCTCTCCCCAGCTCGAGGCAAGCGCGGCCTCGCTCGCCTCGCCGCTCGAGCGGACCTCGCGCGCGGCGATGAACTCGGCCACGCTGCCGGGGGCTAGCGCCGCTTCCGACAGGCAGTAGCCGATGGTGCGCACGCCGCGTCCCGCCAGCCGCTGCGCGAGCCGCACCCCGAGCACGTCGTCCAGATTGAGCACCGCGGCGGCGAGGCCCGGGGCGTCGAACAGGCGCGATTTCGCCTCGGCGTAGGCCTCCAGCGAACCGTGGTAATCGAGGTGGTCGTGGGACAAGTTCGTGAACAGCGCGCAGTCGAACGCCACGCCGTTGACGCGGCCCTGCACCAGTCCGTGCGAGGACACTTCCATCGCGACGCCGCGCGCGCCCTCGCGCTTCAGTTCGGCCAGGCGCCGGTGCAATTCGAGCGCATCCGGCGTGGTGTGGGCTTCCTCGACGAGGGATCCCGGAAAGCCGCTTCCGAGCGTGCCGATGACCGCGCAGCGCGCACCGCTCGTGCCGAGCGCGGCCGCCAGCCACTGGGAACACGAGGTCTTGCCGTTGGTGCCGGTGACGCCGCAGACCCAGAGCGCCTGCGACGGGCGGCCATAGAATTCGTGCGCGAGGATTCCGGCCTGCGCCTTGAGGCCGCTCACCGCGGCGTTCGGTACGTGCCATTCGGCGCGCCAGGCGAAGTCTTCCGCTTCCCAGAGCACTGCAGCGGCGCCGCGCTCGATCGCCTGCCCGATGAACCGGCGGCCGTCCGCGGACTCCCCCGGGTAGGCGAAGAACGCGACCCCGGGCGCGCAGCGACGGCTGTCGGCGACCAGACGCTCGATCATCGCGCCCTGTGCCGCGAGCCGCCCGAAGAGATCAGATCGGTCCATTCCCACCTGTCCGCCCAACAGCCGGCGCGAACGCCGCTGAGCGCCCACACGGCATCCACCAGCGCAAGGAACCAGTCGCGCATCAGGTGCTCTCCTTCGCGTCCTCGAATTCGCCCGGCAGCTCGACCGGCACGAGCGGCGCGTCGTGCGGAACGTTCATCAGGCGAAGCGCGCCCTGCATGATCTGGGCGAACACGGGCGCCGCCACCGCGCCGCCGTAGTAGCGGCCCGCCGAGGGCTCGTCGATCATCACCGCGACCACCAGGCGCGGCTCGCTCGCCGGCGCGAAGCCGACGAACGAGGCGATGTACTTGTGCGCCGCGTAGCCGCCGTTTTCCTGCTTGTGCGCGGTGCCGGTCTTGCCCGCCACGCGCCATCCCATGATGCGGGCGCGCGGCGCGGTGCCGCCGGGCTGCACCGCGGCTTCCAGCATCTCGCGCACCGCGCGGGCGGTTTCGCGGCCGAGCACCTGGCGGCCGGCGCCCGGCATGCCGGACTTGAGGAGCGAGAGCGAAACCATGTCGCCCTCGCGGGCGAACACGGTGTAGGCGCGGGCGAGCTGCACCAGGCTCACCGCGATGCCGTGGCCGTAGGCCATGGTCGCCTGCTCGATCGGGCGCCAGGTCTTCGCGTCGCGCACGCGGCCCGCGGCTTCGCCGGGAAAGCCGAGCTGCGGCGGCGTGCCGAAGCCGATGCGCCGGTACAGTTCGCGCATCTCCTCGCGCGGCAGCGCGAGCGCGATCTTCGCGGCGCCGACGTTGGAGGATTTCTGCACCACCTCGGCCACCGTCAGCAGCGAGGACGGATGCGCGTCGTGAATCGTGTAGCGCGCGATCGTGAGCGTGCCGGGGTGCGTGCGGATCACGGTCTGCGGGGTCACGCGGCCGAGCTCGAGCGCGAGCGCAATCGTGAACGGCTTCAGCGTCGATCCGGGCTCGAACAGGTCGGTGATGACGCGGTTGCGCAGCTGGGCGCCGGTGAGCCTGGCGCGATTGTTCGGGTTGTAGGTGGGAACGTTGGCGAGCGCGAGCACTTCGCCGGTGCGCGCATCGAGCGCGACCATGGCGCCGGCCTTGGCCTTGTGCTGCTCGACCGCGCCCTTCAGCGCCGCGAAGGCGAGGCTCTGGATCTTGCCGTCGAGCGCAAGCTGCAGGTCCCTGCCGTCCTGCGCGGCGCGGATCGACTCGACGTCCTCGACCACATGACCGAGGCGGTCCTTGATGACGCGGCGGCTGCCGGGCGCGCCGGCAAGGCTCGCCTGGAAGGCGAGCTCGATGCCTTCCTGTCCCGCATCGTCGACCCCGGTGAAGCCGACGATGTGGGCCATCGTTTCACCGCCCGGGTAGTAGCGGCGGAATTCGCGATGCTGGTACACGCCGGGTATTCCCAGCTCGGCGACGCGCGCTGCGGTTTCGGGCGGGATCTGCCGCCGTAGATAGACGAAATCGTGCGCCGCATCGGCGATCCTCTTTTCGAGCTCGCGCGGCGAGCTGTCGAGAAGCGCGGCGAGCTGGCGCAGCTGCGCGGCCGATGCGCGCACGTCCTCCGGAATCGCCCACACGGAACGCACCGGCGTGGAGATCGCGAGCGCGTCGCCGTTGCGGTCGAGGATCCGCCCGCGCGTGGCCGGCACCTCGAGCACGCGCGCGTAGCGCGCTTCGCCCTTTTCCTGCAGGAATTCGGTCCTCAGCGCCTGCAGGTACACCGATCGGCCGACAAGCACGCCGAACGCGGCGAGAAACGCGAACAGCACCAGGCGTGCGCGCCAGATCGGGAGGCGAACCGGCGCGGCGGCGGATGCGGCGCTCACGGCCTGGCCGCCGGCGGGCGCAGCGTGACGACGCGAATCCGCCGCGGGTCGGGCGCCCGCATGCCGAGGGTGCCGGAGGCAATTCTCTCGACGCGCGCATGCAGTCCCCAGGTGCTCGACTCGAGCTGCAGCTGGCCGAATTCGACGTCGAGCTCGCGCGCCCTCGCGTGCTCGGCTTCGAGCTGCGAGAAGAGCTTGCGAGCCTGGTGCTGGGAAGTGACGAGCCCGAGCGCGCAGGCGAGGAGAACGAGGAGGAGGAGGAGGTTCAGCTTCGCCACGCGTCGGGCTCGATTCGGGTCATCAGTCGGGGATCCAGCGGCGCGCCGGTGCGCTCCGCCACTCGCAGCACCGCGCTGCGGGAGCGCGGGTTGGCCGCCACTTCGCGCCCCGTCGGGCGAACCGCGCGGCCGACGATTCTGAGCGCCGCAGGTGGCATCTCGCGGGCGCGAATCGGCAATTCCGGTGGCAGTTCCGGGCGCGCAAGCGCGCGCAGGAAACGCTTGACGAGGCGGTCCTCGAGCGAGTGAAAGCTCACCACCGCAAGCCGGCCGCCGGCGGCGAGGTGCGCAACGGCCTGCGGCAGCATCAGCGACACTTCCTCAAGCTCCCGATTGACGAGAATCCGTAGAGCCTGAAAGGTGCGCGTCGCCGGATTCTGCCCGCCTTCGCGTGTACGGACCGCCGCACCCACGAGATCGGCAAGCTGCTGGGTGCGGACGATGGGTTGGCGTGCGCGAGCAGCAACAATCGCCGCTGCAATCTGTTTAGCAAACCGTTCTTCGCCATAGCGTTCGATCGCCTCCCGGATCTGCTGCTCGGATGCGGCGGCGAGCCAGTCCGCCGCCGACACGTTCCGCGTCGGGTCCATGCGCATGTCGAGCGGCCCGTCGACGCGGAAGGAAAATCCGCGCGCCGGGTCGTCGAACTGGGGCGAGGACGCGCCAAGATCCGCAAGCAAGCCGTGCACCTCGCGCGCGCCCTGTGCCGCCAGCACATGCGCGAGTTCGGAGAAGGCGGCCTTGGCGATCGAAAAGCGCGGGTCGGCGATCGCGCCGGCGGCACGCACCGCTTCGGGATCGCGGTCGAGCGCGATCAGCCGGCCGCGCGGACCGAGCCGCGCCAGAATCGCCCGGCTGTGACCGCCGCGGCCGAAGGTGGCATCGACGTAGGTGCCCTCGGGGCGCATGGCGAGCGCCGCCATGCACTCTTCCAGCAGGACGGCGCGATGATCCGTTGCCGGCAGGCTCATCGCATGGCCCCGCGCTCACAGCGAAAAATCCTCCATTCCCGGAGGCGGCGTGCCGCTTGCGGCAAGCGCGCCGTCGCGTTTGGCGCTCCACACGCCCGAATCCCACAGCTCGAAATAGCGCCCCTGCCCGACCAGCATGACCTCGCGTTCGAGCCTGGCGTGCATGCGCAGCGCAGGCGAAACGAGGATCCGCCCGGAGCCGTCGGGCAGCACGTGTTCCTCGAAACCGAGCAACAGGCGCTTCCACCAGCTCGCCTGCGGATGAAAACTGGGAAATTTCTCCACCTGCGCGCGCACCGTTTCCCACTCGGCCTCCTGGTAAAGGAGCGCGCAGCCATCGGGGTGCGCCGTCAGCACCAGCGGCTTGCGCGGCGTGGCGAGCGCTTCGCGGTGGCGCGTCGGGATCGCGAGCCGCCCCTTGGCATCGAGCGTGATGACCGTTGCACCGTGAAAAGTCCCGCCCATCCCCTGGTCCACCCTCCTCGGTTTCCACTTTTTTCTACGTTTTCCCACTTTATGCGAAAAAAGGATCGACGGTCAAGCCGATTCGAAGAATTTTCTTTGCCCCAACAATGACTTAGCGCAGCTACCGAAAGCTTTCGCTGCGAACTAAAAAACCACGAATAATTAATCGGTTGCGAGTCTTATTGAAAGCTCGTTCTGAGAGTGCGCTCCGGCAGCACCAACGGGGCCGGTGGCTAGAATGCCCGGGTGGGTTTTCCGACCAACCGATTCGAGGCGCGCGTTTGAGCACCGCTTCCGAGGCAGGCGCATTCCTTGCCGTCGTGCGCGTCACTGGCGCGGGGCGGCTCGCGGATTTCCGCGAGCGATTGCGCTGGCTGATGGTGCGCGACATCGACGCCGAGGACTACACCGAGCATCATGCGGCGGGAATGCTCGAATACCGCTTCGAACCCAGGCGCGGCATTCCGTTTCCGGCGTTCGTCGGCGCCTCGGCCGACTTTCCCGAACTTCGCGTCGAGGCCGAGTGGGAGCACGACGGCGTGCGCGGCCGCGCGGTGATCGAGAACGGCCGCCTGGTCGAGCGCGGATGAGCGCGCTTTCGCGTTGCGCGCATGGGTGAAGCGCTCGCCATCGCGCTGCTCGTCGCCGCAGCGCTGCTGTGGGCCGACAGCCTGCGCGCAAGGGAAAGCGCGGTGAACGCGGGGCGCTCGGCGTGCGAGCGGCACGGGCTGCAATTCCTGGACGACACGGTGTCGTTCGCGCGCCTGCGCCTGGCGCGCGATGACGACGGTCGCCTGCGCATCGCGCGCACCTACACGTTCGAGTTCTCCGACACCGGCGACAACCGGCGCGACGGCGCGATCGTGATGCTGGGCGGCGAGCTGCACGACCTGCACCTCGAACCCTACCGGCTGCAGTGAACTGCGCTTCGCCTGCGCGCGCGAGGCGAGGCACCCGCCCGCGCGCGAATCGGATCAGCGGATCGAGGTGATCCGCTCGATGCGCGCGCGGATGCGCGCGAGCGCCTCGCGCTCCCCGGCCGCCTCGGCGCGCTTTGCCTGCACGCCGAGCCAGGCGAGCAGCGGACGGCGCCATCCCTGCGCGGAAGCAATCTCGACGGCCGCGCCGATCGCCTCGGGCGCGATATTCGCGGTGCGCAGCTGCACCGCGGCGGCGGTCAGGCGCGAGAGCGGCTCCTCGCCCGCGGCGCGCGCGGCGCGGCCGGCGAGGTATTCGGCATAGGCAAGCTCCTCGCGGCCGGCCTCGCCGCGGAGCGCTTCGAACCCGGGGCAGTCATCGAACTCGAGGCTGGCGGTACGGGCCGCGCAGCGCACGAGCTCGGCGCGCGCGAGCAGGTCGCCGCGGCCGGTGCGGGCGATCTCGCCGCGGGCGCGCGCAAACTCGGCTTCGGCGAGGCGCGTATCGCCGGCGAGGTAGTAGCGCTCGAAGGCTGCCAGCGCATCGCGGGCGTTCGCGCGCCAGTCGGGCGGCGGCGGGCCGCCGGCGCAGCCGCTCAGCGCGGCAAGGACGCAGAGCGCGGGCGCAAGCCTCACGGCAGCCGGATCTCCGCTTCGCGCGCGAACGGCCACTTGCGGTTGATCTCCTCGATCAGGCGCCCGACCTTGCGCACGCTCTCGTCCACTTCGGCGCGCAGCTGCGCAAGATC
>Ga0137796_10000694_pt1 | contig 20387 bp, 15 predicted proteins | sample OV2TP3_FD_97704 | JGI IMG/M metagenome (GOLD analysis project Ga0137796, IMG submission 97704) | reverse complement strand
GAAACCGAGATGAAGGAAAAGAAGGCCTGCGTGGAAGACGCCTTGCATGCCACCCGTGCCGCCGTGGAAGAGGGGATTGTCCCGGGCGGGGGCGTGGCCTTGCTGAGAACTTTGCCCACCTTGGAGAAGTTGGCTCAGAAAAATAAGGGCGATGAAAGAACCGGTACCGAGATTATCATGCGGGCCGTGGAGGAGCCGGTGCGTCAGCTGGCGGCCAATGCGGGACTGGAGGGCTCGGTCATTGTGGAGCGCCTTAAAAATGAGGAGAAGATCAACATCGGATACGACATCAACCAGGATGCCTATGTGGACATGCTGGAATCCGGTGTTATTGATCCAACCAAAGTCACCAGGATGGCGCTGCAGAATGCGGCCAGCATTGCGGCGTTGCTTTTGACAACCGAGGCCTTGGTCACTGATCTACCGGAGAAAGACAAGCAGCCAGCCATGGGAGGCGGCATGCCGCCGGGAGGTGGGATGTATTGATAGTGGTTCGACAGATTAAATTTTTCATGTATTTTTGATTTAATCTGCTCACCACTAGTCCTTTAGCAAAGTGAAAAAATTAATTTGTCGAAGGAATAGTTGGGAGGAGATCTTTTTATTTATAAAGGTAAGGAGTTGATGTCAAATGGGGCCCCCGCTACGATCCGTGGGGGCCCCATTTTTTATTTTTTATTGACTTTTAATCTAAAGTAATTATAGTATATCCCAACTAATTTTTCGATGAAGTACTTAACGATACCCACAGCCATCACTTCAATTTAACCTTTCCTTAAGGGAGACCTTTTTCTTATGGCAGAGTGGATCGGGATCGGCCGTCGCGCCCGGCGCTGTTACGGTTTTGATGAAGTCGCTTTAGTCCCGAGCACCGTGACCGTTAACCCCAACGAAGTGGACGCCAGCTGGCGGATCGGCGGAATGACCTTTGAGGTGCCCATCCTGGCCGCGGCCATGGATGGTGTCGTCGATGTTCACTTTGCGGTCACCATGGGAAAACTCGGTGGGATTGCGGTTTTAAATCTGGACGGCATCCAGACCCGCTACGAACACCCCGAAGAGGTTGTCAACAAGATTGCCCGGGCCAATCCCGCTGAGGCGACAAAACTGGTCCAAAACGTCTATCTTAAGGGCATCCAAGAGAAATTGATCGCCAAACGGATCAGAGAAATTAAATCCAAAAAACTCCCTGCCATCGTCAGTTGCATTCCCCAAAACGCTAAACGGTTTGCCCAAATCGCCCAGGAGGCGGGCTGTGATATCTTCGTGGTTCAATCGACGGTCGCAACGGTCCGGCACCTCGCCACCGAATACAAGATTCTGGATATCCCTAAATTCTGTCGAGAGCTCAAGATTCCGGTCGTGATGGGAAATTGTGTTACCCATGAGGTGGCCTTGGAGTTACTGGAGGCCGGCGCCTCGGGCCTTTTGGTGGGGATTGGGCCAGGCGCGGCCTGCACTACCCGGGGCGTCTTGGGGATCGGCGTGCCGCAGATCACCTCCACGGTGGATTGCGCGGCGGCCCGGGATTATTTCTACCAAAAATCCAGTAAATACATCCCCATCATAACCGATGGGGGCATGCGGATTGCGGGAGAGATCTGCAAGGCCTTCGCCGCGGGGGCGGATGCGGTGATGGTGGGCTCGGCGTTCGCCAGGGCCAAGGAAGCCCCGGGAAAAGGTTACCACTGGGGTATGGCCACCTCTCACGCCAATCTGCCGCGGGGGACCCGCATCCATGTGGGCACGACCGGAACCCTCAAGGAGATTTTATTCGGGCCGGCTCAGGTGGATGACGGCTCCCAGAATCTCATGGGGGCCTTGAAAACTTCTATGGGGTCGCTCGGTGTCTCCAATATAAGACAGATGCACGATGTGGAAATCATCATCGCCCCTTCGATTCAAACCGAGGGTAAGGTCTTCCAGGTCGGCCAGCGGGTGGGTATGGGCAAATGAGAAAACGAAAAAAAGTCTACCATAAAAAGACAAGAAAACTTAAAAAGCCGTGGCCCTTTAAGAGAAGACACGCCTTTAAGCTGAAGCCGCTTTCTATTGGGGTGTCGAAAATTCCAGCCAGACCTAAAGACATCGTCTTGGTCTTGGATTTTGGCTCCCAATACACTCAACTTATTGCTAGACGCGTTCGTGAAAACAGGGTCTTCAGTAAGATCGTCCCCTGCACGATCAAGCCCGAGGAAGCCTTAGAGATGAATCCCAAGGGATTGATTTTCTCGGGAGGTCCGATGAGTGTTTATGATAAGGACGCGCCTTTGCCCCATAAAGATCTTTTTAAGCTCAATAAACCCATTTTAGGAATTTGCTATGGAATGCAGGCGATTACCTATATGCTGGGTGGTAGTGTAGAGAAGAGCAAGGCCAGGGAATTCGGACGTGCGGAGCTTTTTGTCGACAGCAACAAAGATCTTTTCGCCAATCTTCCTACAAATCTCACCTGTTGGATGAGTCATGGAGACGCAATCCAAAAGGTGCCCTCCGGCTTTGTCAAAATCGCCCATACCCTGAATGCGCCGATCGCGGCCTTCGCCAACCACACGAAAAAGATCTTTGGCGTGCAATTTCACCCCGAGGTGGCGCACACGCAGCGGGGAAGCCAGGTGATTCACAATTTTCTTTCCCTGATCTGCGGCTGTCTCCCGCGCTGGACCATGGACAAATTTATTCAGGCGAGCGTCAAGCAAATCAAAGAAACAGTTGGTAACAAGAAAGTGGTCTTAGGATTAAGCGGAGGGGTGGATTCGGCGGTGGCGGCTATGCTGATCCATAAAACGCTAGGAGGCAAACTTCACTGTATTTTTGTGGATAATGGACTTTTAAGGAAAAATGAGGTGGCCAGTGTCCAAAAGACCTTTAAAGGAAATTTTAAGATGAATCTCCATACGGTGAATGCCCCAAACCGGTTTCTCCAACGGCTTCAAAATGTCACCGACCCCGAGCAGAAAAGGAAGATCATCGGCGATGAATTTGTAAAAGTCTTTCAGGAGGCGGCCACTAAGATCAAGGGTGTTGAGTTTTTGGGCCAGGGAACTCTTTATCCGGATGTGATTGAATCCCTTTCCCCGATTCAGGGGCCCTCGGCCACGATCAAAACGCACCATAATGTGGGCGGTCTTCCCAAGAACATGAAATTGAAACTCCTCGAGCCCCTAAGGGAGCTTTTTAAAGACGAGGTTCGCCTGATTGGAAAACAACTGGGGCTTCCCGATCCTATCCTCAAACGCCAGCCGTTTCCCGGGCCCGGCTTAGCCATTCGCGTCATCGGTGAGGTGACGCCACAGCGTCTGGAAATCCTCCGAGAGGCCGATGAAATCGTCTTGGATGAAATCAAGAAAGCCGGGTTGTACCAGGAGATCTGGCAGTCTTTTGCCGTTCTTCTCCCCATCAAGACCGTGGGGGTCATGGGGGATCAGAGGACTTATGAGAACGCGATTGCGATCCGCTGTGTCTCCAGTTTGGACGGGATGACCGCGGACTGGGTGAAGCTACCTTTCGAGCTTCTGGGAAAGATTGCGAATCGCATCATTAACGAAGTCGCCGGGGTCAACCGCGTGGTTTACGACGTTAGTTCCAAACCTCCCTCGACGATTGAATGGGAGTGATTCTTCAGGAATTGATCCTCAGTCACAATGTCACCAGGTCACAAAGTCACATGTCAGATGTTTGAAGGAGAAATTCTAGAGTGAATGCTTTTACGTGTGACGTTGTGACTGTGTGACTGGTGACCTTATTCAAGTCATTATCCCCATGCAGTACCATTCCGATTTTGTCCATCTCCACGTTCATACCCAGTATAGCCTTCTGGATGGCGCTTGCCGTATTTCCCAACTTATTCAAAAAGCCGCTGAATACAAGATGCCTGCTTTAGGCATGACCGATCACGGCAATATGTTTGGCGCCATTGAATTTTACCAAACTGCGGTTAAACACGGCGTTAAACCGATCATCGGATGCGAGGCCTATGTGGCCTCGGGAAGCCGGCTGGAGAAGACCGCGGGCAAAACAGGGTCTTTTCATCTGGTTTTATTTGCCCGCGATGAGATTGGATATCGGAATCTGATGAAGCTCATCTCCTTAGGGTATTTGGAAGGATTTTATTATCGTCCCCGGATGGATAAAGAGATTTTATCTCAGTACTCCAAGGGGCTTCTGGCTACCTCCGCGTGTTTACGGGGAGAGCTGGCCTCGCATATCCGCCAGGGGAATTACACCGGCGCCCTCAAGGCCGCGGACGAACTCCAGCAGATTTTGGGCAGGGGGAATTTTTATCTGGAGCTCATGGAAAACGGGCTTCCGGATCAAAAGCCGGTCAATAGTGGCTTGATGAAAATTTCTAAAGACCTGGAGATCCCTCTGGTTGCGACCAACGACATCCATTATCTCGATCAAAGCCAGTACCCCGCCCACGAAGCCCTTTTATGCATCCAGACCCAGACCGTTTTAAGCGATCCCAACCGCATGCGGCTTAAAAGCGATCAGTTTTATTTTAAAGATCCAGCCCAGATGGAACAGGAGTTTAGCTATGTTCCAGAGGCCCTGAAAAACACCCTGGAGATTGCGGAAAAATGCAATCTGGAGTTGCGCTTCGACGCCATTCACCTGCCGCGCTATGAGCCGCCAGTGGGAAAATCCAAGGAAGAATTCCTGGAGGAATTGTGCCGGGACGGGATTCAGGAGAGATACGGCGCCTCCCACCCGGAGATTGATCAGCGTCTCACCCATGAGCTAGAGACGATCAAGAAGATGGGGTTCGTCAGTTACTTTCTGATCGTGTGGGATTTTATCCACTATGCCAAGCAAAACGGCATCCCGGTGGGCCCGGGCCGGGGGTCTGCCGCGGGAAGTTTAGTGAGCTACCTTTTGGGGATTACGGATCTGGATCCTCTTCGATACGGGCTTTTGTTTGAGCGATTCTTGAACCCTGAGCGGATGGGGATGCCGGACATCGACATTGATTTTTGTTACGAACGCCGGGATGAAGTCATTGAATACGTCACCCATAAGTACGGCAAAGACAATGTCGCCCAGATTATTACGTTTGGCACCATGCAGGCCCGGGCGGCCATCCGGGATGTGGGCCGGGTGATGGGGGTGGCCTACGCAGAAGTCGATAAGATTGCCAAGATGATTCCCGCGGATCCCAATATCACCTTGGCGCACGCTTTAAAAATCGAACCGCAGCTCAATGGGCTCTACAAGCAGGATGAGACCGCGGCCCGGATCATTGACGTGGCCCGGGTCTTGGAAGGGTTGTCCCGCCATGCCTCCACCCATGCCGCGGGGGTCGTCATCTCGGATAAGCCTTTAACCGAGTACGTCCCGCTTTTTAAAACCAGCGATGGCCAGATCACGACCGGCTACGACATGGACGGCATCGCTAAAATCGGACTCCTCAAGATCGACTTTCTGGGCCTCAGAACCCTGACGGTGATCAGCGAAACCTGCAAGCTGATTAAAAAGACCCGTGGCCTTGAGGTTGATATCAATCAAATCCCCCTGGATGATAAAAAGACCTACACGCTTTTAGGCCAAGCCAATAGTTTCGGCATATTTCAACTGGAAAGCTCGGGGATGCGGGAACTTTTAAAGAAGATCAAGCCAGGCAACCTGGAGGACTTGATCTCGATTCTGGCTTTGTACCGTCCCGGCCCGATTGGCAGCGGCATGCTGGATGATTTCATCAAACGAAAAAGAGGGGAAATCCGGATTCGGTATGATCATCCCAAGCTGGAGTCGATCTTGAAAGACACCTACGGCATTATCCTTTATCAGGAACAGGTCATGCAGATCGCCTCGGGCGTGGCCGGGTTTTCCATGACGCAGGCCGATCATCTTCGCCGGGCCATGAGTAAAAAAAATCCCGTGGAGATGGAAAAGATGCGCAAAGACTTTGTCGAAGGCTGCCAGCGGACCAACCGTCTCAGGGAAGATTCAGCCAACAAGCTCTTTGACCTCATCGATTATTTTTCCGGCTATGGATTTAACCGCAGCCATTCCGCGGCCTATGCCCTGATCACCTATCGCACCGCGTATTTAAAGGCCAATTATCCGGTCGAGTTTATGGCCGCGCTTTTAACCAGTGAAAGGGACAATACCGATAAGGTGGTGGAATATGTCAAGGAGGCGGAGGCGATGGGCATAAAGGTTCTTCCTCCGGATGTCAATTGCTCTATCGTCCAGTTTGATGTCGTGGACCAAGAGACGATCCGTTTCGGGCTTCTGGCGGTCAAAAACGTGGGTAGGGGGGCGATTGAATCCATGATCGAGAATCGGCAAGCGGGCCCGTATTGTTCCCTTTATGATTTTTGTGAACGGGTGGATTTGCGGTTAGTCAATCGTAAAGTGATCGAGAGCCTGATCAAATGCGGTGCCTTTGATGGCTTTAAGGCGTATCGTTCTCAGCTGATGGCCATCTTGGATAAAGCCATGGAGCTTGGGGCAACAGTCCAGAAAGAAAAATCCACCGGGCAGTTTTCTTTTTTTGACATGATGGGAAAGGCGCCGGGAGGCTTTAAGAAAGAAGACGAGACCCTCCCCGAGATCAAGGAATGGCCGCCGCCCCAGGTTTTATTCCATGAAAAAGAGATGCTGGGATTTTACGTGAGCGGGCATCCGCTGGCCCATTACCGGGCCGAGGTCAAGGGTTTTACGGATTATTCCATTCGAGAATTGAAAAAGGTCGTGGATGGCCAGGAAATCAAGATGGTGGGCTTGATTAAAAGCGTGAAATTAACCACCACCAAGAAAACCAACGAACGGATGGCGATCTTGGTGGTGGAGGATATGGAGGAGGAGCTCGAGGTTCTTGTTTTTCCTTCCAGCTATGCCAGCGTGGCCGGGATGCTCAAGGAAGGGGAGGTGATGGTGGTCAAGGGCCGGGTGAGTTTCCGGGAAGACTCCCCCAAGATTGTGGCCAGCGACATGAAGCCCATTGAAGAGGTTTATAAGGCGGTCAAATCCATCAATGTGGATTTGTCCTCTCTGGATCAAGCGAATCTCAATCATTTGAGAGAGAAATTGTCTCTTTTCCCAGGAAGGATTCCGGTCTATCTGCGCCTCGATACCCAGGCCTATAAAAGCGTGCAAATTCTCGTTGGAGAAGATCTCTTTGTCTCGCCAAGTGAAAGGTTAATGAATGAGTTGAAGGATTTGGTGGGGGAGGGAAATTTTTCTTTGACGATTTAAGGTGAGAAGGTCAAATGATCAGAAACAGGAAATTGAACCGTTTGAGGGATTATGATTATGCGAAGGCCGGGTATTATTTTGTTGTATCGGAATTTCAAAGATGAAATTCCGATACAACCACAGGGGGTTTGGGGGATTGTGGGCAATCCCCCAAGGGGTGACAGCGGAAGAATGCGACGAAGAGGAGCATTCTGGAGCGCCAGAGGGGCGATAGCCCCTATGGACAAGATAGTGCCGAACGCAGTGAGGCTTATCTTGTGACCGTTTGTGTAAAGGACAGGATCGAGAGGCTCGGTGAGGTCAAAGACGGCAGGATGGTGTTAAACGAATATGGGCAGATGGTGAATCGTTATTGGATGGAAATTCCACGGCATTATGAAAATTTGGCATTGGACCAATTCGTTATCATGCCGAATCATATCCGTGGAATTATTATTATTGTAGGGACAGAACATTGTTCTGTCCCTACAACACCCGTCCCTACGAAACGTGTTTCAATATCCCAAATAATTGAGGCATCGGGGTGTTTTTCTTGTCGGGCCTCATCCTGAGCGGAGCCCCGAGCAAGAGCGAGGGGCGAAGTCGAAGGATCTCTTGCGATAGCCCCTTCGACTCGCCCTACGGGCTCGTGGTTCGACAGGCTCACCATGCTTCGAACCATGCTGAGCGAAGTCGAAGCACTCAGGGTGAGCCCCGATGAAAAAACTCCCCGAGGGCTCAATTATTTCATATGCCAATTCCCATCAAAACAGTCGAAGCCAGGCAGTTCAGAAAGAACGTGACAGTCACTTTTAAAGGGACGGGCGGAGCGCGGCAGCGGGTTTTTTGAGCGACTCGCTGGGGACGTTGAGCGGGATTCCAGCACCCTGCAGAAAATGATAAGATTTTACCTGGCCTACCCAAATTTGGCCCGCGGGCCAGATTTGACCGGGAGCCATTATCGGGTCCTCATGGCGGTTAAAGATGCGGGACAAAGAAAGAAACTTGAGAAACAAATCGCAGCCAGGGATTGGGATTTACTATTCCAAAAGATAACAGCCAGGTTTCGCCAGCTCTCAAGGAAACTTTTCCTTGACACTCTAAGACGCTGTTGATACGATACTTCCGTAATCCCCACTTAAGGGGGGGGACAATTTGAGGAAAACCAAGGAGATGGCAAACGAGGAGGACAGCTAAAGATGACCAAGAAAGATATCGTGTTAAAGATCACCGATATGACCGGAATCAAACAGGTGGATGTGAAGCGGATTGTCCAGAAGACCTTTGATGTGATTATCGAAAGCCTAGTCCGTTCGGAGAAAGTGGAGCTCCGCAATTTTGGGGTTTTCAAAATCAAAGAAAGACGTGCCCGCTTGGGAAGAAACCCCCGGACAGGACAGAGCGTTCCCGTTCCTCCCCGGAAAGTGGTTGTCTTCAAACCGGGCCTGGAGATGAAATATCGGGTTAAGTAGAGTTTATTTTTAAAAAGTAACCGAAGGAGAGGGGAACTCACGCAAAATAACGCGAAACTCAAGAGAGAATGTAAAAGGCGGAGAAAATATCATCTCCGCCTTTATGCTGAAATCCTAAATTCGAATGACGATCCCTAAGATTCTAATCCCCCGCGGAACCAACGATATCCTGCCTGACGAAATTCAGCTTTGGCACCAGATCGAGGCCACGGCCCACCGCTTATTGACGGTGTACGGCTACCGGGAGATACGAACCCCTTATTTCGAAGAGACCTCGCTTTTTGTCCGTTCTCTGGGCCAAACCAGCGATGTGGTCGAAAAACAAATGCTCCATGTGTCCAGCGCCCGGCATGCCGAGGTTGTTCGCTCCCAAGACAGCACCCTTTCTTTAAGGCCCGAGGCCACCGCCTCGATCGTGCGCTCCTATCTTCACAATGATCTCGATAAGAAGGAACATCTCTCCAAGCTCTACTACATGGGCCCCATGTTCCGGGGTGAGCGTCCGCAGAAAGGGCGCTTAAGGCAGTTCCATCAAATCGGCGTGGAGGTGATAGGGAAAGAGAGTTCTCTTCCCTTTCTGGATGCCGAAGTCATTTCCTTGAGTGTTCGGCTGTTGCAGGAGGTGGGCGTGGAGGGATTTAAGCTCAAGATCAATACGTTGGGCTCGGTTGAGGATAAAAAGAATCTCTCGAGCCTGTTACGCGAACATCTTAAAAGGCCTTTATCCTCGCTTTGTAAAGACTGTCAAGAGCGTTTTGGCCGCAATGTCTTTCGCATCCTGGATTGTAAGAACCAGGCCTGTCAAGAAGTCGTGCGAACGGGAAGCCTCGATAAGCTCTTACGAAAAGAAGAACATCTGTCTCCCTTAAGCCGGGCATACTTTGCCGAGGTTCAAGGAGCCTTGAAAATGCTGGGTGTATCTTTTGAGATTTTTCCGTATCTTGTCCGGGGTCTTGATTACTACACGCACACGGTTTTTGAGATTTCCCATGAGGCCTTGGGAAGCCAGGATGCCCTGGGCGCCGGCGGGCGTTACGACAGCCTCATCATCGAGCTAGGAGGAGATCCCAACGCTCCTATCGGCGCCATCGGTTTTGCCCTAGGAATGGAAAGAATCCTTTTAGCCAGAGGCCCGTTTCCCAGAGAGGAAAGGCCTTCTCCCTTAGAGGCCTTTATTGTGGCCCTGGACCCCAAAGGAGAAAACAAGGCTTACAGGGTGGCCTTTAAACTCTTAAATGAACTCCGTCTTCAGGGAATTTCCGCGGATATGAATTATCTTGCGGGATCCCTCAAGAGTCAGATGCGTCTGGCGGACAAGTTAAGGACACGCAGAGTCATTATCATCGGAGAAGATGAGCTCAAAGAAGGCGCGGTGACGTTGAAGGATATGGAGGAGGGCGGCCAGGAGAAGGTGACGTTGGATAGGATTGTTAACGTTTTAAAGGAAAATATTGGAATAGGAGAATGACCAATAACCAAGAAAGCAATAACCAAACAATATCCAAATCCCAATATCAAATATCCAATAACTTTTTTGGTGATTGAAATTTGGATATTGGTGATTGTTTGGTGATTGTATCTTGGTCATTGGTTATTTTAAAACTTATGCACCGAACCCACACATGCGGTGAATTAAACAAAAGCCACAAAGACCAGCAAGCCACCCTCTCTGGCTGGGTGCACCGCCGGCGGGATCACGGAAAGCTGATTTTTATTGATCTTCGCGATCGGTATGGCCTCACGCAAGTCGTATTCGTCCCTTCCGTGAGCAGCGAGGCCCACAAAATGGCCCAGACGCTAGGGCCGGAATTCGTGGTCAAAGTCACCGGCAAGGTGAGCATGCGGCCGGTCGGCACCATTAATCCGGTCCTCTCCACCGGAGAGGTCGAGCTGACCGCGACTCACCTTGAGATTTTGAATCCCTCGCTTGTACCAGTCTTCGAGATCGATGATACCATTGAGGCATCGGAGGAATTGCGCTTGGCCTATCGCTATTTGGACCTCCGGCGGCCTAAGGTCCAGGAAGCCTTTCTTCTGCGTCACAAACTCTGTGGAATCGTGCGCGGTTTTTTAAATCAAGAAAACTTCTTGGAGATCGAAACCCCGGTCTTGACCAAATCCACACCCGAGGGCGCGCGGGATTTTCTGGTCCCTTCCCGTTTGAATCCGGGGGAGTTTTTTGCCCTGCCCCAGTCGCCGCAGCTTTTCAAACAGATCTTGATGGTCGCGGGAATGGACCGGTATTATCAGATCGTAAAATGCTTCCGGGATGAGGACCTGCGTTCCGACCGGCAGCCCGAGTTTACTCAGATCGATCTGGAGATGTCCTTTGCCGAGGAAGAGGATATTTTCTCTTTAACGGAGCGGATGTTTAAAGAGATCTTTCTGAAGCTTAAAGGAATCGAAATCTCGATTCCCTTCCCGCGTTTGACCCACCGCCAGGCCATGGAAAAATACAAAACCGATAAACCGGACTTGAGAGCCAAATCAGAAGAGTTTGCCTTTGTCTGGGTGGTGGATTTCCCCTTGTTTAAATACAATGAGGAGGAGAAACGCTGGGAAAGCGAGCATCACCCCTTTACCTCGGTCAAGCCCGAGGATAGGGAGCTTTTTTCTAAAGGTGAGCTGGACAAGGTGCGGGCCCGGTCGTATGATCTGGTCTTAAACGGCCAGGAGATCGGCAGCGGTTCGGTACGTATTCACAATCGGGAGATCCAGCAGAAGATCTTCGAAACCATCGGTCTTAAAGCCGAGGAAGCCGCCAAAAGATTCGGGTTTCTCTTAAAGGCCTTTGAATTTGGGACTCCGCCCCATTGCGGGGTGGCCTTTGGCCTGGACCGGCTGGTTGTGATTTTGTGCGGCTTAGGCTCTATTCGGGATGCGATCGCCTTTCCCAAGACGCAAAAGGGGAATTGTTTGCTGACCGAGGCGCCTTCTCCGGTCGAAAAAAAACAGCTCAAAGAGCTGGGGTTGATGACGATCAAGTGAAAGACATTAGAGAGGATTTTCAAAGAGCGCAATGGAGGTGAGCAAGATGGGCATGACTAAGATATCAGCAAAGGTCAGTAAAGGCACTAAAAGTAAGGAAGTAGAGTTTCTTGTGGATAGCGGGGCAACCTATACGCTTCTTCCCGAAAAGGTCTGGAAGGAATTTAGGTTAAAACCCATGCGGGAAGTGACCTTTTCTTTAGCCGATGGGACAACCATTAAAAGGAAGATATCAGAAATACGGCTGGAATATCAAGGGTTGTATGGCACAACGCCAGTGATTCTGGGAGAAAAAGATGACGAGGCCCTCTTGGGTGTATTGACCCTGGAAACATTGGGCCTGGTGCTGAATCCCTTTACTCGTGAGCTTGTTTCTATGAAGATGATGCTGGCTTAAATCCGAGATCAGATATTCTAACGGAGGGAAGTCCACCGCGCTTCCCCTTAAGGAAAGATTAATGATAATTTATTGTATCGGAATTTCAAAGATGAAATTCCGATACAACCACAGGGGGTTTGGGGGATTGTGAGCAATCCCCCAAGGGGTGACAGCGGAAGAATGCGACGAAGAGGAGCATTCTGGAGCGCCAGAGGGGCGATAAGCCCCTATGGACAAGATAGTGCCGAACGCAGTGAGGCTTATCTTGTGAAGAAATCCTGCGGGAATTTCAAAAACAGAAGGTCAAGTATATTCTTGTTGGAGGAATTGCCGAAGCAAAGAAAAATTTTCTGCGGGTGCGCTGCGGTGATCAGGTATTGCCCGTTATTGCCATCGATCACCTGATCAAAATGAAAGAGAAAGCAGGCCGGGATATTGATAAAATTGATATAAGGGAGTTGAAAAGGATCAGACAATTCAGGAGACGGAAAAAATGATTTATGATCAATGGGAAAGCGAACAAGAAAAGCTCCTGCGTTATATGCGGATTCCCCCTAAAGCAAAAATGGAATGGCTGCGGCAGATGAACGAATTTTCTCTCAAGGCATCGACAAAGAAGATCAGGGATATCCGAAAGAAGCTAAGGGAGGAAAGATGAAGGGATGTTGAAACAAAACAAAACTTTCCCACCCTGTACCAGAACGGTACAGGGCAAGCCCTGTGGACGGTTTTCTGTTGTATTCTTTTTTGAGAAAAAGTAGGGACAGCGCCTACTTTTTGTAAATTATCACTTCGACTTGGAAAAAGTAGGCGCTGTCCCTACTTTAAAGGACTTATGGAAAAGAACCTCCAATTTGACAGCAACAAAGACCTGCAGCTTTTGTTCGGAAAATACGACCAGAACTTGAAGTTGATTGAGCAGGAATTAAAAGTCAAGATCGCGCGAAACGGCTTGGGCCTTAAATTGACCGGCCCGGAATCCCAGGTCCAAAAGGCAGCGGACCTGATGGACTATCTTTTGGGCCTTGCCGACAGCGGACAAGACATTAAAAAGCGAGATCTCGTTTACGCCTTAAATCTTCTCCAAAATAAAGGAGTGGATTTTAAGAGGCTGGCCAAGGACAAAATTGAGGTCTTCGTCAAGGGGGCGTTGGTGATCCCCCGGAGCAAAGGCCAATTGGAATACGTGGATGCCATTAAGCATTATGATATTGTATTCGGCATTGGCCCGGCCGGGACAGGAAAAACTTATTTGGCCATGGCCATGGCGGTCAACGCGCTTAAGAAAGGGCTGGTCCGCCGGATCATCTTAACCCGTCCGGCCTTGGAGGCCGGGGAAAGCTTAGGATATCTTCCCGGAGACATGGTGGAAAAGGTCTTGCCGTATTTGCGGCCTTTGTACGATGCCCTTTATGATATGATGGAGCCCGAAAAAGTCGAGGAATACGCCGAGCGGGGAATCATTGAGGTGGCTCCTCTCGCTTATATGCGGGGGCGCACCCTGAATGACGCGTTTATCATTCTGGACGAGGCTCAAAACAGCACCCCTTACCAGATGAAAATGTTTTTGACCAGATTGGGGTTCGATTCTAAAACAGTCATTACCGGGGACATTACACAAAGCGACCTGCCTAAGGGGGTCCCGATCGGACTGGTGGATGCCCAACGGCTCCTCAAGGGCATTGAAGGAATTCAATTCGTTTATTTGACCGGCGAAGATGTGGTCCGCCACGAGCTGGTTCAAAAGATCATCGAGGCCTATGAAAATCACCAAGTCTAACGCAAACCTCCAGAATTTTATCTGGCTGATCGTGATGGTCGCCGTGGGTGGCGTCGCCCTTTTTTGTCATCTGGCGGGCATTTCCTTGGCGATTCCACTTTTGGTTTTATATGGGGGGATTTATCTTTATTACGATCAAAAGGCCAGGCTGCGGTTGCTTTTGCATTTAGGCCTTCTTCTGACGCTCACCCTCGTTATGGGGTATTTTCTGATGCAGTATTCGCCGACCCCCAGTTTTTACATCCCTATCGCCAGCGTAGGCATGCTGACGATGCTTCTTTTTTCTGATCTCAGCTTGGCCTTTTTAATGAGCCTCTTAGCCAGTATGGTGATCGGAATATTGGCCAAGAATGATTTGACGTTATTCTTAACGTTCTTTATCGGCAGCTTGAGCGGTGTTTATGCGATCAAAGACGCCCGGACCCGCTGGGACCTGATTAAGACAGGAGTTTTTGTGGGCATTATGCAAGTGGCCTGCATTACGCTGTTCCATTATGACTTTTTGGGACGAGTCGATTGGTCTACAACGTATCTGGTCCATTTTCTCCGGCCTTTGTTCCTCAATGGCCTGATTTCCGTGGCGGTGGTCATGTTCACCTCCAAGATTTTTGAATCCATTTTCGGTGTGGTCACCAACTTAAGTCTGCTGGAATTGGCGGACACCAATCATCCACTTCTCAAGCGCATGGCGATCGAGGCGCCGGGGACGTATCATCATAGTTTGATTGTGAGCAATCTCGCGGAGTCCGCGGCCAATGCCATTGGCGCCATCGGGCTTTTGGCCCGGGTGGGCGCCTATTATCATGATATCGGAAAGCTCGTTAAACCCGAGTATTTTACCGAGAATCAATTGGGAGACAAAAGCAAGCACGATGAACTGGAGCCTTCCATAAGCCGGCTGGTGATCTTGAACCATGTCAAAGAGGGTATGGAGTTGGCCAGGAAATACAAATTAAATCCGATTATTATCGACTTTATCCCCCAGCATCACGGCACCGGCCTCCTGCATTATTTTTATCAGAGGGCGCTCGAAGGCTCCCCGGAAGACGTCCAGGAGGAAAATTTCCGTTATGCCGGGCCCAAACCGCAGAGCCGCGAGACGGCCGTTGTGCTGTTGGCGGATTCTGTGGAAGGAGCGGTCCGGGCCCTCGATGAGCCTACACCGGCCAAGATCGACGAGGTGGTACGAAAAATCATAAACAATAAATTTATCGATGGGCAGCTGGATGAATGTGATTTGACCTTGAAAGATATCGAGAAGATATCCCAGACATTCAGCCGGACCTTGGGTGCCATGTATCACAGCCGTATCAAATATCCGGAAAAGAAAAATGGAAATGACTATCGAGGTCGTAAACTCACAGAAGCGAATCCCCATAAATCCGCGGCAGATCATCAGGGTCGTAAAAAAGCTCCTTCACCATGAAGGAGTCCTTAAGGCCCAGCTATCGATTGCCCTGGTCACGGATCAAAAAATCCAAGCCTTGAACAAGAGATTTCTCAGGCACGATTTCCCCACCGATGTTCTTTCTTTCGATTATCAGAAAAGTAGGGACAGACCCTACTTTTCCTCGTATCGGCGAGGGTTGCGCCATCCCTCGATCTCAGGAGAGATTATCATTTCCACCGACACCGCCCAAAGGCAAGCCGCATCCTATCAAACCACTTGCCAGCGGGAAATCCTTCTTTATGTGATTCATGGGATTTTGCATCTTCTGGGCTTCAACGATCAATCGCAAGAGGAGCTTAAGGAAATGCGCCGAAAGGAAAGACAATGGATGCACTTGTTGCAGGTACTCTGATAAATTTTAACTTTATTCTATTCTTGCAAAATTTTGAGATTGAGATATGACTTTGAAAACCGAGGCCATTGTTTTAAAACGAATGGATTTCAGGGAGACCAGCCGTATCGTGACTTTTTTTACCAAGGATTACGGCAAGCTCAAAGGGATTTTGAAAGGCATCCGCAAGGACCACAAAAAATTTGGGAGCTCGGTGGATCATTTCTCCTTGAACGACATTATTTATTATCCCAGCCGTCAATCGGACCTTCACCTGGTGAGTCATTGCGATCTGCGGGACGGTTTTCTTCCCATACGGGGGGACATCCACAAGATGTTGGCGACGGAATACGTCCTGGAGCTGGTGGATGCCATGATGCCTTTGGAGCAGGGAAATCGGGATATCTATCAGCTTATGCTTGATTATCTCGCCAGCGTGGGGACCGTTCGCGACTTTTTGAAGCTGATTTGCATTTTTCAGATTAAAGTTCTATTGTATTCCGGTTTTAAGCCGCATCTCGATTCGTGCCTTCAATGCGGCGGGGATATCTCAGGCCAGGCCCGGTTTAGTCTGAAATCCGGAGGATTGATTTGCCTTCGCTGCAAATCAAAAGATGGCGAAGTCACGCTGGTTTTCCCGGGCACCGTTGCCTCGATTTTATACATCGAAAGGAATCCCTGGTCCCGGTGCCTTAAGCTGGGATTAACCGAGAGAATCAAAGGTCAGCTTTTATTCATTTTAAATAATTTTTTGGTGTTCCATTTGGACAGAGAGCTTAAGGCGATGAAGTATCTGAATGGGAGGATGACTCTTAAATAGATTCAAATTAAAGAAAGGATGGGGTTGATCATGCGTAGACGGGGTCTGGAGATCTTGAGTGCTCTGGGAATGGTTATAGGTCTTGCGGGTTCTCTTTTTTGTGAAACGGTCCCTGGAGAGACCCTCGCGCCGCTGAGCGCACGAAACGAAAGCGACCAATCCCCCCTTGCGCAAGCGGTAGCGGAAGTTCTCGGCCAGAAGATCGTCGCCTCCGACCTGGAACCCGACTCTTTATTGGAGGAAGAGCCCACAGAGGGAATGGACGCCCGAGAAAAACAGAAATGGATTGAGGGTTATCGCAAACAGAGAATCGTGTCTTTGATTTTCGGGCCACTTTTAGAAGAATACGCCAAGGATCAAAAGATTGTCTCTTCGGATGCCGAAATCGAGCCTTTGATTCGTTTGTTGTCGAATGACGAAAGCTTAAAAGAACAGAAAGTCACCGAGCAACAATTTTTAGATCAATTGAAGGTGCGCAAGGAAGAATTGGACCAGATTTTAAAAGACCCGGCTTTAAGTCCGGAAAAGGAAGGCGATTCGTTCGAAGAGCTCATCCGTCTGGAGAAAGCCATCTCTCAGATGGAAGAGGAGACCCTGGAAGAGGAATTGGAGAAGACGGCCTCCCAGATCGTCAAAGCCTGGAAAGCCAATCAGGCTTTGTATGAAAAATACAAAGGACGGGTGATCTTTCAGCAGGCCGGCCCGGAACCTTTGGATGCCTACCGCCAGTTTCTGGAAGAAAAACAAAAGGCAGGCGCTTTTCAGATTTACGACGAGAAGTTGGCTAAATTATTCTGGGAGTACTTTGTCAATGAGGATAGGCATGTGTTCGCTTCTCCGGAGGAGGCCGATCGGCTGATGAAAAGCCCCTGGTGGCTTACCCCGTAGAGGCAGAGAGAACACCTCTTTAGCCCGTAAAAATCCTTTTAGGATTCTACGGGCTTTGCGGGGCTTATGGAGAAAGGGGGATAGACAGTTGGGCCAACTGTGCTTTTCTCCGGCGCGAGCCTGTAACCTGATCGAGGATATCCCGGGCTAAGGCCTTGCCGATGTGGTTCACCTGGCTTAGCTCTTCCACAGAGCTGAAGCGAAAGTCATCCCACTTCTTAAAGCCTCTTTGGAAGAGGCTGCGTGCCCGCACCCGTCCGACCCCTTTAAGCTGGGCCAGCTCAAGAAGCTCTTCTTTAATTCCATAATGGACGCGGTTTTTCAGGTCTTCCAGGATAAAGGTTAATCGCTTAAACTCAAAGAGCTCTGCCATGATCCCTGCGGCATGGAGCAGCCACTGGGCACACTCCACGTGGCGGTAGACATCCCCGGGGCCACCACCAAAGTCCTCACAGAGAGTTTCTTCCTTTTCCTCTTCAATCCAGCGGGAAAGCAGCCAGGCGGTCTTCAAGGTCACGAGATAAAAAGAGTCGTCCTTAAGGAGGGGCGTGTCTTGGGGAGTCCAAATCAATTCTTCCTGACAGCTTTTCGCAAAAATCTCTAACTGATCGGTGTTCATTTTCCCGAGGCTCAAAAGCTCGCTATCCGGACAACACGAGATGAGATGGAGAAAGCCCGTTGGCCCGGCTGGTTCTCTCTGATAAGCCTTCTTTAATCCATCGCGCAGGATAATGCCGGATAAAGGATCGATATATAGACGGCTGGTGGTCTGGCCAAAGGCGGTGGCATAATACCGGAAGCCGCTTTTTTCAATAAAATTCTCCTCGTGGAGGAACTCGAAGATCCTCCCGAGAACCTCCAGAAGATTGCTCGTCTTCTTTTGATAGGCCAGAAAGGTGTGGGAGATAAAATCGAACATGCCCCGGACATCGTGGACATAACCGCTCGCAATGGAAGACAAGATATGCGTGCGCAGCGCCGCCTCATCTCCCAGTTTGGAGCTGATGGGTTCGGGCTTAGCATGAATATACCGCTCAAAGAGGGCTTGGGAGTCGGTCAGGGATTTGGCCATGAGGACCGCTTCCCCGTAATCATCGTATTGGGGCCGGCCGGCCCGGCCGGCGCACTGTTTGTATTCGGAAATCGGGATATAGGCAGAGCCAATCCCGCTTTCATACCGTTTGTAATCCCGCAGGATCACGCGGCGCGCGGGGAGGTTGACCCCCGCGGCCAGAGTCGGCGTTGAGCAGATGACCTTGATCAAGTTTTTCTTGAAACTTTCTTCAATGAGTTTGCGCTGGGGCGCTTTAAGCCCGGCATGATGGAAGGCCACCCCGCAGGCTGCCACTTCGGCCAATTTCCGGCAGATCTTTGTTGAGTCCGCCGGATTCCCTTCCAGGGCCTCGGCGATTGCGGCCAACTCTTTTCGCTCTTCAGGCTTTAAGGCTAAAGACACCGTTTGACAGATCTGGCGGCTGGTTGCCTGCGCCGAGCGCCGGGAGTTGACAAAAATCAGGACCTGGCCTTTCCCCCGCAAGGTGTCGAGGGTGAGTTTGCTTAGATCGTCTTCGGGATCTTCTCTAATGAGCCGGCTTAAGCCCTCGTCAAAGAGGATACGGTCATTATAAAAAACACCTTCCTTTAAGGGCACAGGTCGCCAGGCACTGAAAACAAGCGCTGTGTTGAGCCAGCCGCTGAGGTCCCGGGCATTCGTGATGGTCGCGCTTAAGGCCACAATTTGGGCTTTGGGATTCAATTGTTTGATTCTGGCGATCAAAACCTCCAGGGTAGGGCCGCGCGACCCATCGTTGATGAAATGGATCTCATCCAAGACAACGACCTCCAAAGAATGGATGAGCCATTGGGCGCGGGAACGCAAAAGAGAATCCACCTTCTCTGCGGTGGCCACCAAAATCTGATAGCGATTGAGAAATTTATTGGGGCTGTCGAAATCTCCGGTCGCCATACCCACCTTGATTCCGAGCGGAGAATACTTTTCCTTGAAATCTTCATACTTTTCGCTGACGAGGGCCTTCAACGGCGCGATATAGAGGCAGCGGCCTTGATTCTGGAGGATGGCCTTGAGCATGCACAACTCTGCAATGAGGGTCTTTCCCGCCGCGGTGGGTACCGATAAAAGAAGACTCTTGCCCTCCAGAACCCCTTTTTCAATAGCCTGGGCTTGGGGAGGATAAAGATCAGTGACCCCGGAACGTTGGAGGATCCGGGCAACGTCGGTAGGGAAATTGTATCGGATCAATACTTCTTCGAGCTTCATAGGCATTTTTTGTAACACAAAACGGGGGATTCGTCAAATAAGTTTTTACGAGGTGGATATCCCGCTTCGCCAAATGCTTGTCGTGTTTGGCTCCGCAGGATAATCCGCCGAAGCCCCCGCTGTTTTGCTTTATTTGTTTCTACAAAACAAAGCAAAACAGCGAGGGCGAAGGCGGATATTTCTGTTGACCACCTCAGAGGGGGAAACTATAATTGAGCTTATTATGCGATTAGTCATCCAGCGGGTCAAAGAAGCCCGGGTAGAAACAGGAGGCAAGGTTATCGGAGAGATTGGAAAAGGGTTGTTAGTTTTTCTGGGGGTGGGAAAGACGGATTCTTCAGAAGATATCGATTATCTGGTTGACAAAATTCTCAACTTAAGGATCTTTGAGGACCCTTCCGGGAAAATGAATCTTTCCCTTTTGGATGTCAAGGCGGAGGCGCTGGTTGTCTCTCAGTTTACTCTCTTGGGGGATTGCCGAAAGGGCCGCCGCCCTTCCTTTGACAAAGCGGCGGACCCCATCCAAGGAGAAGCGCTTTATAACCATTTTGTTGAGAAACTGCAAAGACATCCGTTGAAAATGGCGACGGGTCAGTTCAAAGCCAAGATGGATGTGTCTCTGGTCAATGACGGGCCGGTGACGTTTGTGGTGGATAGTAAAAATAGCAGAGAATCGAGCTCATAGCGCACGGCTCACAGCTCAAAGCCATGAGCTATGAGCTACCAGCTCTTGAATCTAAAAAAATGAAATACGAAAGCTGGATCAGTTATCGGTATTTGACCGCTGCCAAAGACCGGTTTCTTTCCATCATCAATCTGATT
>Ga0137796_10000693_pt1 | contig 20390 bp, 14 predicted proteins | sample OV2TP3_FD_97704 | JGI IMG/M metagenome (GOLD analysis project Ga0137796, IMG submission 97704) | reverse complement strand
AAGGCCAAAAAGGTGGTCAAACCCCATCTGAATGCTGTCTGTCATCTCCGAATTCCCAAACTTCAAAACCGGAAGGCTGCGTAACTAGTGTGCTGAGTTGACGAAGTTGAAGGCGCAACTTGAGACCTCCTTTCTCAACGAGGTTTCCAGCGTCCCCCTCCAGCAGACCTTGCGCAATCTGGACCGGGCCTATCAGAACTTCTTTGAGGGCAGGGCGGAATACCCCAAGTTCAAGTCCAAGCACAATCGTCAGTCCGCCACGTATGTCTCAACTGCCTTCTCCTGGAAAGACGGGCAGTTGACCCTGGCGAAAACGTCAGAACCTTTGAACATTCGGTGGTCCAGGAAGTTCAAGGGTACGCCGTCCACCGTCACCGTCTCCAAAGACTCGACGGGGAGATACTTCGTGTCTTTCCTGGTAGAGGAGAGGATCAAGCGCCTCCCCATATCCAGGAAGGTAATTGGTGTCGATCTGGGCCTCCTGGACACGGTGGCGACCAGCGATGGATCGAAGTTTGGCAACCCTCGTTTCTTTCAGAAGGACGAGAAGCGCCTGGCTAAGGCCCAGCATCGTCTTGCCAGGAAGAAGAAGGGGTCCAGGAATCAGCAGAAAGCCCGTTTCAAAGTAGCCCTCATTCACGCCCGCATTGCAGATCGCCGCAACGACTTCCTGCACAAGCTCTCCACGCGCCTGATTCGCGAGAACCAAACGATCTGCGCAGAGAGTCTGGCAGTGAAGAACATGATCCAGAATCCCCATCTGGCCAAAGCCATCTCCGACGTTGGGTGGGGAACTCTAATGCTCTACCTGGACTACAAGGCCAGGTGGTATGGCAGGGCCTTTCTCCGCATCGACAGATTTTACCCCAGCAGCAAACGCTGTTTCGGATGTGGACACGTCGGAGAGTCTTTGCCGCTCGAAGTCCGGTTCTGGATCTGTCCGGAATGTGGGGCATCTCACGACCGGGACATCAATGCTGCAAGAAATATTCTGGCCGCAGGGCTTGCGGTGTCAGCCTGTGGAGAGGCGGTAAGACCCCAGAAGGCATATACCTTCCGGGGCACGCCTCGTCGAAGCAGGAAGCTCAGTGCGTGAGTTCTGAGAATCCCACGCATTCATGCGTGGGAGAAGTCAAAAAGATGCGTTTGCGGCGGGCACGATCAGCCAGGGGGGGAAGATCGGGCAGACCGAAAACATGCTGCTGTCGTTCGCGCACCTGGGCGTGGCGCCGGTTGCGTACACGAGCGACCCTGCGAGTCCCTATGCCTTCAATGTCAGGGACATGAATAAGGGATACGTGACGCCGAACGGGGACCAGCCCTATGCCCTGCACCACTGGGAGGTGTTCGACACGAACGTGCAGTCTGACCCCTCATTGAGGCAGCAGACGGAGGCCAAGATCTACTCCCAGATCGTGGGGGCCGGGCGCCGCATCTCGCCGGACCCGGATCACCCCAGCGGACAGATGAGCCTGATGGTGTTCGGGCCTTACGACCTCCCCCCGGACGGAAAGGCGAAGATCGTGCTGGCCTACGTGGCGGGGCACCCCGGCCAGGTCCTGGGGAACACGGACCCGATCACGTGGGCGCGAAAGGGGGTTCAGGCCGAGCTTCCCAGAGGGTTGGATGCGCTCAAGCAGAACCTGAGCGCCGCGCAGTTCGCCTACGACAACGCCTTTGACATCCCGGACGCGCCGCCGGACGTCAACTTCCGGACGGGCAGCGACTCGTTTGCGCGGATGACCGTCGACTGGCCGGTCGAGATCGAGCAGGCGTCGCACCCGGACTACGCGGGGACGGAGGCCAGGGACATCGCGGGATACCGGGTCTACCGCGGCGCCTGGTTCGACGTGGGGCCGTGGGAGTTGATCGCGGACATCCCGGCGGGGACGGCGAACAGGGAGACGGCGGAATACCGCGTGGCCCGTGAGGGGGACCTCTACAGGTTCACCGACCTGAAGTCGGCGGCCGGGTTCTTCTATCATTACAGCGTGCGCGCCTACGCCAAAGGGCACTCGAACTGGTCGGCGGGCAACCCGAACAGCCCGCTGGGGATGGCCGGGCTCCCGTCGCACATCTCCCAGCGCGTGCAGGCAGGGCAGGAGGGGGGCTGGTCCGCCTCGACGCAGCGCATCTATGCGGACGAGTCGCCCTTCTCCGTGCCGGCCCCGGAGACGGAGGCGCTGGAGCAGCGCGTGCGGGTGGTGCCCAACCCCTTCATCGTGGACAACGAGCACGCCTATCCCGGCTCCACCAAGATCCGGTTTGTGGGCATCCCGTCCAGGTGCCGGATTCGCGTCTTCGGCATATCCGGGGACCTGGTCTCCGACTTCGTCCACAACGAGCCGACCAAGGGGGAGCACGATTACGACCAGCAGACGTGGGTCTTCAACGGCGAGATCGCCTCCGGGGTCTACCTCTACGTGGTGGAGAATCTCATTCAGGGTCCCAATTTCGGGAAGATTCAGCGGGGCGCCTTCATGGTCATCAAGTGATCATACAAGTCACGGGTCACCTATCCCTCGATACACCCCTTCGGGGCTACTCGGGATAGACGGATTAACCGTTTCCCCGAGTAGCGGCTGAAAGCCGCGTATCGAGTGATGGACCCGCGATTCCTATGGAGGAGACGGGTTCATGAAACTGCACATCTCAAGCTCTCTGTGGATGCTCCTGGGGGTTGCCTTGATGGTCTCTCCCTGCGGGGCGCAGGCGCCGATTGCGGAACGGCGCTACGACACGCACAAGTTTGTGGGTCTGGGGGGGTTTCAGTTCCTCAAGGTCGGGCAGGGGGCGCGGGCTGTGGCCATGGGCGACGCCTACACGGCCGTGGCGAACGACATCAACGCCATTTTCTGGAACCCGGCGGGGCTGACGTCCATCCAGAGGGTGGCCTGGACGGCCACCTACACGAAGTGGCTGGTGGATTCCCACTTCTTCTCCGGGGCCGTGGCCTTCAACACGGGCGCCGTCCGGGGAGGGGTGATCGGCCTCAGCCTGATCTCCTACCGGCCTCCGACGATGGAGGAGACGACGATCTTCCAGCCGAACGGCACGGGCAAGACCCTGGCCGCCGGGGACCTGGCCCTCGGCCTGACCTATGCGTTGAAGCTGACGGACAAGTTTTCGTTCAGCAGCCGGACGTCGTGGGTCCACCAGACCCTGTTCACGAAGAAGGTCGATGCGATCAGCTTTGACGTCGGGACGCTGTTCTTCACGGGCTTCAAGAGCCTGCGCCTGGCGATGGCCATGCGGAACCTCGGCCCGGACAAAAAGGTCATCGAGAGCAAGTTTCTCATGCCGCTCTATTACAACCTGGCCCTGGCCGGGGAGGCCTTCGGGGAGAGGGGGGGGCCTGCCTGCCTGACGCTGTCCGGGGAGTCTGCGTTCGCGGCGGACTACGAGTTGCGCGCGCACGTGGGGGCGGAGCTGTGGCTCAGGGACACGCTGGCCCTGCGGGGAGGCTACAAGTTCAACTACGACACGGACACCTACAGCGTGGGCCTCGGCCTGAAGATGGGGGTCGGTGGGGGTCGAACGATGACCGTGGACGTCGCCTACTCGGACATGGGCAAGTACTTCAGCGCCCCCCTGCGGATGACCCTCGGCGGGACCTTCTAAAAAATGGGGTGGGCCGTGGTCAGCCGTTCTGGTTCGCATCTCAGCGGTCGAGAGGGCCGTGTGTGGCGCTCTGCATCGCCACGCACGGCCCTCTCCTTATGCGAAGGAGATAACATGTCAGATGTACTGGCCCTGGACGGGGGACCCCCTGTTCGGACGAAGCCCCTGCCGCGCCCCTATCCCGGCGCTTCCATGATCGGGGAGGAGGAGAAGCGGGCGGTGCTGGAGGTGCTCGACCGGCGTTCTCCGTTCCGGTATTACGGGAACGACCCGGCGTTCAAGGCGACCGAGCTGGAGAAGGCGTTCGCCGAGACGATGGGCGTCCGGCACGCCCTCGCCGTGAGCTCAGGGACAGCCGCCCTGATCGTGGCGATGCGGGCGTTGGGGGTGGGGCCGGGCGACGAGGTGATCCTCCCTGCCGCCACGTTCGTGGGGTGCGCGGGGGCGATTGCGTCCTGCTACGCCGTGCCGGTGTTCGCCGACATCGACGAGGACGTGAACATAGACCCCCAGGCCATAGAACGGGTCATCACGCCGCGCACAAAGGCGATCCTGGTCGTCCACTGGCGGGGGATGGTGACGACGGACGACCAGACCCTCCACGCCAGGGCCGTGGCACGTGGCGCGCGGGCTGCACAAGGTGCTGCGGGCCCTGCCGGGCCGCGTGTCGAAAAGCGCCTGACGACGGACACTGCAGACGCGGTGGTGACATGAATTGTGTCTTCATTCTCAGCGACCGGCACAACGCGGAGTTCGCGGGTTGCTATGGCAGCCCGATCACCCGCACGCCCTTCATCGACGGCATCGCGACGCGGGGCGTGCGGTTTGAGGGCGCCACGTGCCACAGCCCCATCTGCGCGCCCACGCGGGCGGCGATGATGACCGGGCGCTACATCCACGAGATCGGCGTCTGGGACAACGTGTTTTACTACACGGGGGTCCCCCGTGGGTGGGGGCACTTCTTCGCGGAGCAGGGAGTCTGCCTGACCACCGTCGGCAAGCTCGACTTCGAGCCGGGGGGCGATCACGGGGTCGAGGTGGAGCGTCTGGCCCTGCACCGGGACAATCTGGACATCCACTCGCTGTTCCGCGAGGGGGAGATCCTGCCGCGCTACGACCTCTTTCGCAAGCACCTGGACACAGGCCCGGCGGACGGTCTGGACGCCTACGCCAGGGACGCGCGGGTGGTGGAGGAGGCCGTCCAGTGGCTCCGCGAGGAGCGGCCCGCCGACCGCCCCTGGGTGCTGACCGTCAACCTCAACGACCTCCACCGCCCCTGGAACCCGCCCCGCGACCTCTGGGACCACTATGATTCGCTGGTGAGGTGGGAGGACCTGGACGAGCGCTTCTTCGAGGACCGGTCGCGGCTGCACCCCTTTCACCGGATTTATGGCCGGCATCACGTGGGGGAGCTGATGGGGCCGGAGGAGACGCGGCGGGCGCTGGTGGGCTACCACGCCTCCTGCGAAATCCTGGATGGGCGCGTGGGCCGGGTGCTCAAGGCGCTGGAGGAGACGGGGCTGCGGGAGGAGGTCCTCCTGATCTACGCGGCGGACCACGGGGGGACGTGCGGGGAACACCGGAACTTCGACCACGGGGCGATGTACGAGGGGTCCATCCGCATCCCCCTGATCTTCTCCGGCCCCGGCCTCCGGGCCGGAGAGGTGGATCGCACGGTCGTCTCTGCGCTGGACATCTTCCCCACGATCTGCGAGGCCGTGGGGCTGGACGTGCCCGACCACCTGCGAGGCGTCTCCCTGCTCGGCCTGCTCCGGGGGGAGCCGGACGCGCCGAGGCCCGGCTTTGCCCTGTGCGAGTATCACGGAGCGGGCTATCCCGGAAGCCTGTTCGCCGTGCGGTCAGGGCCTTACAAGTACGTGGAGTGCGTGGGGGAGCGCCCCATGCTGTTCGATCTGGCGAGCGATCCCCACGAGATGCGCGACCTGGTCGCGGAGCGGCCTGGGGATGCTTACGTGCAGGAGGCGATTCGGCGGATGCGGCGATTGCTCTACGGCGTCTGCTGCCCCGAGGCGGTGGACACGCGGGTCAGGGCGGACCAGCGGGCGCGCCGGAAAGAACTGGCGGAAAGCGGAAGGCTCTTCGAGGAGATGTGGAAACGCGGCTATGAGCGGAGGCCGGACCGTCTGGTTCACCGCCGGGACTTTGTGGAGGATGAGGTTCTCAAAGACTTGAACAGGATATGAGGGGACAAATGAGTCACGGTCTGCTGGCCGGCTACGCCAGCGCGGACGTCTCCCCGGCGGTCGGAGAGGCCTACGGGCCTTTTCTGGACAGCCGGGTCCGGGAGGTCGTCGCGCCGCTGACCGCCCGCGTGGTCTACCTGGAGGAGGCGGATGGCGAGGGGCCGGTGGTCCTGGCGATGGCCGATCACATCGGGTTCACCCGGAAGGCGGACCGGCGGATGCGCGGCGCGATGGCCCGCGCGGTGGGCGTTCCGCCGTCCCGCGTGCTGCTCAACGCCTCCCACAACCACGCGGCCCCGGCGGCGGACCAGGAGACGCAGGAGGTCCTGGACCCGTTCGGGCGGGAGTTCCTCAGCTATGCCTGGCTGGACCGCATGGAGGCGGCATTTGTAGACGCAGTGAGACGGGCGCGGGGGGCGCGGCGCCGGGTGACGGCAGAGGTGGGGATGGCCCCGGTGGAGAGGGTGGGCGCCATCCGGGGCGTGCGGCAGCCGGACGGGAGCATCGCGACTCGCTACGGCGTCGCCCCTCCGGAGTTGCAGGCCGGCCCGGAGGGGCTGATCGACCCCGACGTCGTGGCGCTCTGTCTGCGCGGGGAGGACGGGCGTCCGGTGGTCACGGTCTTCAACTACGCCTGCCACGTGACGGCCCTGCGCGGGCGCGGGGAGATGATCCATCCGGACTTTCCGCACTTCGCGCTGGAGGTCATCGAGCGGGAGACGGGCGGCCCCGGCTTCTTTCTGCAGGGCGCGGCGGGCAACGTGGGGACCGGCAAGTACGCGGACGGGACGCTGGAGGGGTCGAAGGTCCTGGGGGAGCGACTGGCGGTTGGGGTGTTGTCGGCGATGGACCATCGGGTCGCGTGTGCGCCCGGCCCGCTGCGGCTGGAGTCGTGGACCGAGACGGTGGCGCTGGACCCGGACCTCCCCCCGGTGGAGGAGTCGCGGGCGGAGCTGGTCAACCTTCTTGAAACGAAGCCGAGGCGGGCCTGGATGCCGTGCGCGATGCTTCAGGTGACGGCCGCCCCGGAGGAGGCCCGGCGCTGCGAGCTGTTCCTGTTGCGCTGCGGGGACTGGCGCCTGGCCGGCCTGCCGGCGGAGAGCTTTGCGGAGTTCGGGCTGGCCATCCGGGCCAGCTCGCCGGTCCCGTTCACGCTGGTGGGGGCCTACTACGACTGCACGCTCTGGTATATTCCGACGTGGAAGGCGATGCGGGACGGGGGGTTCGAGTCGCAGGGGGGGTGGCGCTACGTGGCCGCCGGGGCGGGGGAGCAGCTCACGGCCTCCGTGATCCGGCGCCTGAGGGGTGTCGAAGGAGGAGATTCGTGAAGGGAGACGCCGGGATGCGGATCGACGCGCACATGCACGTGGCCGGGCGTCAGGTCTCGGTGGGATGGCGCGGAAAGTGGACGGATGACCGGGCGGTCATTGAGGCGGCAGACCGGCTCGGCATCGACCGGCTCTGCTGCTCCATCCCCATCCAGACGCCCGTGGCCAGGCACACGCCCGACGATGTCCGGGCGGTCAACGACAGTCTGCTGTACGCCATGTCGCGCTTTCCAGGCCGTATCCTGGGATACGCCTATCTCACCCCCGGTTTTCAGAAGGAGGCCCTGGCCGAGATGGACCGGTGCATCCTGAAGCACGGCATGATCGGGGTCAAGCTCTACAACCAGTATAAGTGCTGGGACCCGGTGGTCCTCCCCATCGTCGAGCGGACCGTCGAGCTGGGGGTTCCCATTTTGCATCACGGGGGACACCAGACGCCCGTCGCCGAACGCACACCGCAGCCGAATCGGTCCGACAGCGCAGACTTCGCCCGGCTGGCCAGAATCTACCCCGAAGCCACGATCATCGAGGGCCACCCCATCGTGGGGGACTGGGCCTGGTCGCTCAAGGTCCTGAGAGATGTCCCCAACGTCTACATCGACACCAGCGGCAGCCTGGTGGACGATGGGTTTGTGGAGACGGCGGTCCGGGAGCTGGGGGAGCGCCGGGTGCTGTTCGGCACCGACACCTACATGGAGGAAGGGGTGGGCAAGATACTCGGGGCCAGGATCACGGAGCGCCAGCGGGAGCGGGTCTTCGGGAAGAACATGGAGGACATCCTGAAGCGCCGAAAATAGAGTGAAAAAGGAGCCCTCGGATGAGTCAGCTTGCCCTGTACGGAGGTAAACCGGTGCGGTCGGAGCCGGCCCCGTCGTGGCCGATTTACGATGAGCGGGAGGTGGAGGCCGTCAGCCGGGTGGTCAGAAGCGGGAAGTGGCAGTACGGGGCCGGGCCGGAGGGCGTGGCGCTGGAGAGGGAGTTTGCCGAATGGATGGGGGCAAGGCACGCCATCTCCACCATCAACGGCACGGAGACCATGGCCATTGCCCTCAAGGCGGCGGGGGTCGGGCCGGGAGACGAGGTGATCATGCCCACCACCACGTTCGTGGCCTGCCCGCTGGCGGCGCTCCTGGCCGGGGCCGTGCCCGTGCCGGTGGACATCGACCCGTCCAGCCTGGCCATCCACCCGAAGGCGGCGGAGGCGGCCGTCACGGCGCGAACGCGGGCGGTGATGCCGGTGCACCTGGCCGGCATCCCCGCGGATATGGATGCGATCGTGGACATGGCCAGGCGGCGCAACCTGGTCGTCCTGGAAGACGCGGCGCAGGCGCAGGGGTCAGAGTGGAGGGGGAGGAAGGTGGGGACTATCGGTCATTTCGGGTCGTTCAGTTTTCAGACGGCCAAGACGATGGTGTCCGGGGACGGCGGGATGATCACGACCGACGATGCGGCCCTGGCGGACCTGTGCCGGTCCTATCGGCAGTTCGGGAGTCCGCAATCTGGGGCCGCCCATTCCTGCACGGTGACGGGTGGGAATTATCGGATGAGCGAGTTCGTGGCGGCGGCGCTCCGGGTCCAGCTCTCCCGCGTCCATGAGTTGATCGACCGCAGGACGGAGAATGCAACGCTCTTGAACAGCAGGCTCCGGGACGTGCCGGGGTTGCGCCCCTTCACGTTGGATGAACGGGTCACGCGGTGCAGTTTTTTGACCTACAGCATCCGATACGAGGCCGGGGAGCTGGAGAGGGTACACCGGGACGTGTTTTTAAAGGCGCTGGCGGCAGAGGGGGTCTCCGCGCGGACGGGCTACACCACGCTGGTGCACGAGATGCCGCTGTGTAATGGAGAGAATCTGCGCCAGGAGGACCTGCGCCGGTTCACCGGCAGGAATATCGAGGCCGCCCGAAAGGGTTCCTTTCCGAACGCCGAACGCGCGCGGTCTCATACCACGATCTGGCTGCGGCAGAACTGGCTGCTGGGGGACCGGGGCGTGGTGGAGGACGTTGCGCGGGCAGTCTACAAGGTGGTGGAGAACATCGGCGCGTTGAAGGATGAAAGGGCATAGGATGAGTCCGCAGAGACAGAGGAAGGCCCCGGTCTACCGGGTCATCCCTTCCCAGGAGAAGATCGAACAGCTCAGGCGAGCCGTGGCCCCGTTAATGGGGATGTCCGAGGCGGACCTGGTCGCGCTGGCGCCGGACAGGACGGGGTTTCGCTATGTGGGGTGCCCCCACTGCAAGGAGGGCGCTCGCGAGACGCAGCTGGACTGGTCCATTGAGGACCCGCACTGCGTCCGGTGCAGGTATTGCGGAATGATCTATCCCAATGACCGATATCCGCAGGACCGGGCGCTCAGGGTCGTGAACCCCGCCGGCGTGGAGGTGGTCTATCCCTTCTATGAGAATGCGCAGGGATACCGTTGCTTCTTCAGCGGCAAGGCGTGGTTTGAGGCGCGGTTCTACCTGGCAGGCCGGGCACGTGACCTGGGGGCGCTCTACCGGGCGACGGGAGACAGGCAGTATGCCAGGCGCGCGGCGCTGATCCTGGATGCCTTCGCCCGCCATTATCCGGGGTTCATCGTGTGGGAGGACGTGGCCTGCTATCCCAAGGTGGCGGTTCTGAACCCCCCTTATCCGAGAAGGGGTGGGAAGTGGGGGGAGTGGCGTTACACCGAGATCCCCACGGACCTGGCGCTGGCCTACGACGCGATCTCCGACAGCGAGGAGCTGGAGCGGTTGTCCGACGAGACCGGCGTGGATGTGCGGGCTCGGATCGAGGACGATTTCTTCCGGGCCGCTGTCCGGCAGGACGACTATCACGGCCCGCTCTACACCAACGCCAGCCATCACACTTACGAGGGGTATGCGGTGGTGGGGCGGGTGCTGGGGGAGCCTGCCCTGGTGCACGAGGCGGTGCGCCGCAGCCGGACGCTGTTCGAGCGATGGTACTTTCTGGACGGGTTCTGGTGCCAGGGGACGCCGGGTTATCACCGGTACGCGACCTGTGGGATGCAGAAGGTCTTCGAGGCGTTGAAGGGCCACTCGGACCCCCCCGGCTACGTGGACCCGGCGGACGGGACGCGCTTCGACGGTCTGGATATAGAGCGAGACTTCCCGGTCTTCAGGCAGGCCCTGCGCATCCTGGACATCTTCCGCTACCCCGACGGGCGGAGGGTCCCGACGCACGACGCCTGGGCGCGGTTCGACGACCTGGCGGTCCCGGAGCAGTCGGTCTCGAGGTTGTTCGCGGGGATGGGGCACGCCTGGCTGGGGCGAGGGATGGGAGGAGAGCAGACGCAGGTCCACCTCCACTTCTCGGAGGGAGGGTTCGGCCACGACCACGCGGACCATCTCAACCTGATGCTGTTTGCCGGGGGAGAGGAGTTGTTCTCGGACGTGGGCTACACCCACACGCGCTACAAGCCCTGGGCCATGAGCACGCTCTGCCACAACACCGTTCTGATCGACGAACGCCAGCAGTATACGAAGGGGGACCAGGGGTCTTCGGACGGACGGCTGCTGGCGTTTGAGACGGCCTTTGCACCAGTGCAGTGGATGGAGGCGAGCGCGGAGCGGGCGTATCCGGGGCTGGCCGAGGTCTACCGGAGGATGGTGATGCTGGTGGAGGCTGAGGAGGACGAGGTCTATGTCGTGGACCTGTTCCGGGTGAAGGGGGGTTCTCAGCACGACTGGGTGATCCACGGCAGCGCGGACCGGGACAGCGTTGCGGCGGTGAATCTTCCGCTGGCCCCCTATGGGGAGAATTTGCTGCCGGGGGCGAGCGTGCGATACCCGGCGCACGAGCGGGACGCGGGCGATGCAGAGGGGAGAAACCTGAGCTATGCGTTTTTTCAGAACGCCCATCGAGGGATGGCGCCTGATAGAGTGGCGGTGACGTTCTCGCTTTCGGGGTCGCCGATGGGCGTGCGGACGCATCTCATGGGTGTCGATGGATCGGAGGTATTCCTGGGAGATGCGCCGTCCATCCGCCGGGCACAGGAGAACGAGACGTTTCTGGATCGCCATCGGATGCCGATCTTTCTGGCGCGGAGGAGAGGCGCGGCGCCGCTGTCGAGCTGTTTCGTGGCGGTCCACGAGCCGTACAGGGGGGCGTCCTTTATCGAGGAGGTCCGGCTGGAGGTCTGCGCCGATGGGGGGGAGGCCGTTGCATTGTCTATCCGGCATCACGGGGTCACGGATCATATCGTGCACCGGACTGCGCCGGGGGAGACAGTGGTGGGGGATCTGAGGCTCTGCGGGGAGGTCGCGTTCGTGCGGGAGCAGGAGGGCGTGCCTGTCATGATGGGCCTGTGGGGCGGGACCAGGCTTGGGTGGAGGGATCACGTCCTGCGGGGGAGTGGGGTTTATGAGGGAGAGGTTTGTCGTGTTCTGCGATCAGAGGCCGGGGATGAGGGCGACGCGCTGGTGGTGACCGGGGAACTCCCGGAGGGCGATGTTCTGAAGGGGGCGACGGCGATCGTCCGTTTCGGTGACGGCTCTACGCTGGGGTACCGGCTTGCGGAGGTGAGGCGGGTGAATGGCGAGACGCGCCTGATGATCGAGGGCGATCCGGGCATTTCGGTGGACGGCGGAGGCATGCGGTTCCTCTTCTGCCCGGGCCGGGAGATCCTGGGTCAGGTGACCTGCCGGATTCGGGGCGCAGCGTTCGCCAGGCCCGGTGAATAGACGGGAGATGACGCCGAATGCAGGATGCGGCTGTCAGAGGAACTCATCCGATCTACCGGTTCAGTCCCTCTCCGGAAGAGGCCGAACGGCTGAGACGGGCGGTGGTCCCGCTGATGGGGATGTCCGAGGCGGACCTGGTGGCGCTGGTGCCGGACAGGACGGGGTTCATGTTTATGGGCTGTCCGGCCTGCGACGAGGGGACGCAGGAGGGGCAGCTCGTCTGGTCCATTGAGGACCCGCCCCGCGTGAAGTGCCGGTACTGCGGGACGGTCTACCCGAATGAGAAGCATCCGGAGGACAGGGCGCTGAGGGTGATCAACCCGGTCGGCGTGGAGGTGATCTACCCCTGCTGGGAGGACGAGACGGGCTATCGTTACTTCTTCAGCGCGAAGGCGTGGCGGCAGGCCAGGGTCTACCTCGCGGAGCGGGCGCAGGACCTGGGAATGCTCTACCAGGCGACAGGGGATCGGCGCTACGCGCGGAGGGCGGCGCTGATCCTGGACGCCTTCGCTCGCCACTATCCGGGCTTCCTGGTCAGCCGCGACCGGGCGTTCGAGCCAAAGGGGTTCGCGCTGGAGCCGCCCTATCCCACGCACGGGGGTAAGTGGGGCCGGTGGGTGTCCGATGAGATGCCCTCCGACTGCGTGATGGCCTACGACGCGATTTACGACAGCAAAGAGCTTGAACGGCTGTCCGAGGAGGCTGGCGCGGACGTGAAGGCGCGGGTCGAGAACGACTTCTTCCTGGGCGCGATCCGGCACGAGCGCCTGCGCCCTCCCACCTACGACAACGTGAGTTCACGCATTTATCGCGGCTATGCGCTGATCGGGCGCGTCCTCGGCAAACCGGGTCTGGTGCACGAGGCCGTGCGCCGGAGCAGACACCTGTTCGAGTGCCGCTTCTTCGTGGACGGGCTCTGGTGCGAGGGGAGCCTGGGCTACCACCGGGCGGCCCTGCAGCGGGGAATGCAAAGGGTCTTCGAGGCGCTGAAGGGATATTCCGACCCACCGGGCCACGTGGACCCGGAGGACGGGGAGCGATTCGACGACCTGGACCTGGCGCGGGACCTTCCGGCGGTGGCCCGCGCTTATCGCCTGCTGGAGACGTGCCGCTACCCGGACGGCCGGCTGATCCCGGCGCACGACGCCTGGGCGGGTTTCGACGATGTGAGGGTCCCGGAGCGGTCTGCGTCCACGCTCCTGGCGGGCGCGGGGCACGCCTGGCTGGGGCGCGGAGCAGGGGAGGCGCAGGCGCAGGTCCATCTCCACTTCTCCGGAGGCTACGGCCACGAACACGAGGACAGCCTGAGCCTGGCCCTCTTCGCCAAAGGGCATGAGCTGTTGTCGGACGTGGGCTACACCCACACGCGCTTTCGGCGCTGGAGTACCAGCGCACTCTGTCACAATACGGTACTGATTGATGAACAGCAGCAGTACACCCGCGCCGGACGCCCCCGGTGGGACCTTCCGCGCGCCTTCGACGCCGAGCCTTCGGACGGACGGCTGCTGGCGTTTGAGACGGCCTTTGCGCCGGTGCAGTGGATGGAGGCGAGCGCGGAGCGGGCGTATCCGGGGCTGGCGAAGGTCTACCGACGAATGGTGATGCTGGTGGAGGCCGGAGAGGGCGAGGTCTACGTGGTGGACCTGTTCCGGGTGAAAGGGGGTTCTCAGCACGACTGGGTGATCCACGGCAGCGCAGATCGAGACGGACAGATAGCCGTCAGCATCCCTGTGGAGGGCTACAGCGAGAACCTGCTTCCTGGAGTTCAGGTGCGGTATCCGGCGCACGAGAGGGATCAGGGTGAGGCGGAGGGGCGAAATCCCGTCTATGCGTTCTTTCAAAACGTCCATCGAGGGGTGGCAACCGGGAACGTGAAAATAACATTTTCCCTTTCGGGGTCGCCGATGGGCGTGCGGACGCATCTGGCGGGCGTCGATGGATCGGAGGTGTTCCTGGGGGATGCGCCGTCCATCCGCCGGGCAGAGGAGAACGACGCGCTGCTGGACCGCTTCCGGATGCCGATCTTTCTGGCGCGCAGGAGAGGCGCATCGCCCCTGTCGAGCTGTTTCGTGGCGGTTCACGATCCGTATGAGGGGAGACCTTTTATGGAGGGGGTTGACGTGGAACTCTGCGCGAAAGACGGAGTCGCGCTTTCTGTAAGGCATCATGGGGTCACGGATCATATCGTGCATCGGGTCGGACCGGGAGAGACCTCGGTGGGGGACCTTCGGCTTCAGGGGGAAGTCGGGTTTGTGCGGGAGCAAAATGGCGTCCCGAAACTGATGGGGCTTTGGGGGGGAACGGAGCTTTCGTGGAGAGATCGGGTATTGCGGGGAAATGGGGTTTACGAGGGGGAGGTCCTGGGCGTTCTGCGCTCCGGGGCCGGGGCTGAGGAAAACGCCCTGGTGGTGACGGGGGACCTGCCGGAGGGGGGTATGTTGAAGGGGACGACGGCGTTGGCGCGATTCGGGGATGGCTCCACGCTGGGATATCGGGTGAAAGGGGTGAGGCGGGTGGGTGGAGAGACGCGTCTAACGCTGGAGGACGATCCGGGTGTCACGGTGGATAAAAAGGGCGCCCGGTATCTCTTCTTCCCGCTCCGTGAGATTCCCGGCCAGGTGACCTGTCGCCTCCGGACATCGGCGTTTGCGACACGAGCAGTTCCAGAGGGTCACGCCCGGAAGAGTCCCGAATAAGGGGTCGGGTTGAGGAAGATGCCGCCGCAAAATAGCGTCGTCTTCGGCTGATGTCAACCGGCTTTTCTATTCTGGAAGTAAACGTGGAAACTCTCATTTCGACGCAGAGACGGGCGGACGCGGCTGAGGCCGCCCCGGCGCCCGCCGTCCAGGCGGTGAGGCCCCGGGCCCTGGCGACGGCGCTTGTCGTGATTGCGGTCAGCGTGCTGTGGGACGAGTGGACGGCCTACTACGTCAGGGGGTCCCAGTTGAGCCGCAGCCACTTTCCGATGGCGTTCTTTTTCCCGTTTCTGACGGTGACGGTCCTCAACCGGCTGGCGGAGCGCGCCTGGCCCGGCCAGGGGTTGACCCGGTCAGAGCTTCTGGTGATTCTGGGCGCCGGGCTGGCGGCGATCTCGGTGCCCTACGACGGGGTGATGGGTCACCTGGTCGGGGTTCTGGCCGCGCCGTTCTACTTTGCCTCCCCGGAGAACGGCTGGGAGCTCTACCTGCACGGCTATATCCCGGCCTGGCTGGTCCCCCCGAATGCCGGGGGGGCGATGGGGTGGTATTTTGAGGGCGCCCCGGACGGGGAGGCCCCGGCGCTAAGGGTGTGGGGGACGCCGCTGTTCTGGTGGATGTGCCTCCTGGGGTCGGTGGGATTTGCGGTGTTCTGTCTGGTGGTGATGCTGCGCAAGCAGTGGATGGAGCACGAGCGGCTGGTCTATCCCCTGGTGGAGGTGGGGCGGATGCTCACGGAGACGCCGGACGGGGGGAGGTGGCCGGCGTTTTTCCGTTCTCCGCTCTTCTATCTGGGATTCGGGCTGGTGATGGGGCTCAAGATGTGGAACGTGGCCTCCTATTTCGCCCCCTCTTTTCCTGCGATCCCCTTTGAGGGGGGGCAGTTTCAGCTCTTCCCAGATTTCCCCCGCTGGATCCGGCGCGTGAGTTTCTATGCGGTGGGGTTTGGGTATTTTGCCCCCCTGGACGTGCTGTTCAGCGTCTGGTTTTTCGTGCTGGCCACCGCCTTCGAGGTGTTCGCGTTCAACCGGTTCGGGCACAACCTGGGATCGGCCGCCGTGCAGTGGCAGAGCGAGGCGCTGGGCTGGCAGAGCCTGGGGGCGCTGCTGTTTCTGGCGAGCTGGAGCCTGTGGATGGCCAGGCGGCATCTGCGCGGGGTGTGGCGCAGGGCGTTTTCTTCCGACGGCGGGGCAGATGACAGCCGGGAACTCCTCTCCTACCGGACGGCGGCCTTCGGGCTTTTGGGGTCGCTGTTGTTTGCCGGCGCGTGGCTCTGCGCGGCGGGGATGGAGCTTTTTGTGGTGGCGCTGTTTCTGCCGGTGACGCTGCTGACCTTTCTGGGGCTCTCCCGGGTGGTGGCGGAGCTGGGGCTGGTCTACGCCTACTATCAGGTCCAGCCCTACGACGCGGTGCTGCAGGCCCTGGGCAGCCGGATGATGGGGCCGTCGAGCGTCGTCATGCTCTCATTCATGCGGGTGTTTAACAGCATCGAGAAGGGGTTCGTGATGCCGGCGTTCACGCAGGCGGTCAAGGCCGTGGACGGGGTGGTGAAGCCCAGGCGGATTGCGGCGGTGGTCTGGCTGGCGCTGGGGGTGGGGTTCGCCGTCTCCCTGGCGGACACGCTGTTTATAGGCTACCAGTACGGGGCCTACAACATGGGCGGGCTGATGGTGAACGGGGCGCAGAGGGGGTTCGGTCAGGCGGTCGCCGCCCTGCGCAACCCCTCCGCGCCGGGGGGAGGGGGACGGGCGATGTTCGCCGGGGTCGGCTTTGTAGCGATGGCGGGGCTGACGCTGGTGCGCTACCGGGCGCCGTGGTGGCCGCTGCACCCGATCGGGCTGGCCATTCAGGGGAGTTTCGGGGTGACCAAGTCGAGCATCTCCGTGTTGCTGGTCTGGGCGATCAAGTCGGTCATTGTGCACATCGGGGGGGTAAGCCTCTATGAGCGAGGGAAGTCTTTTTTCGTGGGGCTGCTGGCCGGGCAGGCGTTGAGTACGGCGGTGGTGTTCGTGGTGGATATGATCTGGTTTCCAGGACAGGGGCACAACGTTCATAATTATTGAACCCATTTTCAGAGATAGGGCCTCGCCCACGCGCAGCCCGGACCGGTAGAGCAGGGAGAACAGCGCCCGGTCGCGAACCTCCGTGATCCTCTCAAATCTTGCCACCTGTTTTCTTGAAAAATGCTTGACATGGATATTTTCTTTCGTTATTTTTATATGACAGTTGAGCAAGCAGACAGTTGAGCAAGCAGATAAATTGTAATATTCTATCGGGTTGTGAGTAAAATTGGGTGGTCAGCCGGGGCGTATTTGAGCGAAGGAGATGCCTTTTGTCTTTAGAACCCCTAAAAAAATCGCGTCTTCATCAGCGAGTGGCTGAAGAGATCAAACGCTACATCCTCGATCACGGGCTCAAAAAGGGGGATGATCTACCCACCGAAACCCACTTTGCGCAGCAGTTAAAGGTCAATCGGGCTACGGTGCGGGAGGCGATCAGAGGGCTTGAGATGATCGGTGTTCTGACTTCCCGCAAGGGGGGGGGAAGCGGCTATGCGGTGGGATCCCTGAACTTAGCCGAGTTCGCGCGCCACTTCACCTTTCATCTCCAGGCAGAAGAGATCGACTTCAGGGATCTGGGGGAGACCCGGCTTCTCCTTGAAGTCAACATCCTGCCTCTGGTGGCCGAGCGGGCCACAGAGGAGGATTTCCAATGTTTGCAGCACGCTATAGACCTCTACCGGCAAGGGGTCGCACAGCAAGACTGGGCGTCCTGTATCATGGCCGACACCAGCTTCCACGAGACGCTATTCAAGGCAACCCGAAACCAGGTTCTGATGAGTCTGTCAGGGTTTCTCAAAGAGTTCTTCACAGACGTCCGGCACACTTTGTTGAATCCTGCCAGGGGCCCCAGGGAGCAGGTGGTCCAGGAGCACCAGGCAATCTGTGATGCCCTCCGGCGGAAGGATGTCCGTCAGGCGCAGGAGATCATGTACGCCACCCTGGCTGTTTATCTGTCCAATGAGGAGACTCGGAGCGAGATATAGATGAATCTAACAGGAGAAACAGAAGATGGCAATGGATGCAAGTTTACGTCGAGAGGGGGACGAGCAGGCCGTCCCCATCGGCTCTCGCCTGGAACTTTTCATGGATGATGATCTCATTGACGAGATGAGTGGCGTGGCCCAGGAGCTTCACAGCCCGATTCCGCGTGACGTGGCGGTCGGGGTGGACAAGCCCTGGGAGAGTCCCCACATCGGCTACGCCACGGTCTTTCAGGACGGTGACCTGTTCCGGATGTACTACCGCGCGATGAACGCCTCCCAGATCGACACGTGGCCGTCCAGCACGGCCTACGCCGAGAGCCGGGATGGGGTTGTCTGGAAGAAACCGGCGCTGGGCCTCCTCGACTTTCGGGGGTCAACCGCCAACAATTTAGTCTGGAACGAGGGGCAGACCTCCAACCCCTCCGGCGGCAACTGTCTCTGTCCGTTTAAGGACGGGAACTCCGCGGCCCCTCCTGAGCAGCGCTACAAGGCCCTGACCCCCTGGAAGGGCTGGAAGGGCAACCCGCTCTTCTCCCTGGTCTCCCCAGATGGGCTGCGCTGGGGCAAGATGCAGGACGGGCCTACGGTCACCGGATTTCCGCCGTCCGAGATGACCAATCACCCCTTCTGGGACACCCGGTTGGGCCGCTACGTGGCCTACGTGCGCCTCTGGACCCGGGAGGGGCACATGAAGGGCGTCCGCTCCGCCGTCCGCACGATCTCCGAGGACTTCCTCCACTGGTCGGAGCCCGAATGGGTGAGCTTCGGCCAGGCCCCTGAGGAACACCTCTACACCTTTCCCGTCGTCCAGTATCCTCGCGCCCCGCACCTCTATCTGGCCCTCTGCAAGCGCTACGTGCCCCCTCCGGAGGGGGTCAGCGAGTACGCCGAGGGGGTCCAGCTGATCCCCGGCCGGAAATGGCCGCCGTGCGCCTCCCGAAATACCTGGGTAGGCTGGTACGGCCAGGACCACGGGATATCCGACGGGGTGCTGGCCTGCAGCCGGGACGGTCTGCGCTGGAAGCGATACATCGAGGCGTTTATCAGGCCGGGCCGGGATGGGCAGAACTGGACGGATCGCAATTTCATGATCGCCTGCGGGGTGCTCCAGACCGCCCTGGACGAGCTGTCGGTCTACTACATCGAGCACTACCTCCACACCACGGCCCGAATCCGCCGGGCCAGTCTGCGTCTGGATGGGTTTGTGTCCATCCGGGCCAAGTACCCGGCCGGACATCTGATCACCAGGCCGCTCGTGTTTGAGGGCTCGGAACTGATCATCAATTACGCCTCTTCGGCTGCGGGCAGCGTCCGCGTGGAGGTCCAGGATGAGCACGGGAGAGGCATCGAAGGATTCCAGCTCGACCGATGTCCCGAGATCTACGGCGACGAGATCGAGCGCGTGGTAAGCTGGTCCGGGGGGGCCGGCGTCGGGGCGCTGGTCGGCCGACCCGTCCGGCTGAAGTTCGTCCTGCAGGACGCCGACCTTTATTCCATCCGGTTTCGTTGACCGTGATCGTGGCAAATCGTTTTGTGATGCAGCAGGTCTATTCAGGGGTGACCGATGGCTGATATTCGCGTGGGAACTGCTTTACAAGCAGTTCAACAAGAACTACTTCAGCGGGGTCCAGACGATGTCCGGGTCGGTGATGTTCTAATACGACATGAGGAGGTTTGGTGAAAAAGGGCATCTGGATCTCTGATCTGACGCAGTGCGAGCCTCGGATGGCCATTTCGCGAGATGGAAAGGGGAATACCTGGATCGCGGTGGACTACGAGGTGGAGGAGGGAAAGGGCATCATGCTCTATGGCGTGCCGGGGACGGATGCGCCGCCGCTGAAACTGCGGCTGAACGCGGAAGGCTGGCACGAAGTCCGTCTGGGCATCTACTATGGGGGAGGGGCGGGAGGCGTCACGGACCGCACCCTGTGCGCCAGGTTGTCCGATGACGCGGCCTTCAGCCGATTCAAGCCCGAGACTTACAGATCGGGAAAAGACGGCGCTTACCCGGAGAAGAGCTTCGGTGGCTGGGACATTGCGGAGGCGTTCTGGAAGTGCGCGGACCTGAGCGGGCAGGACCTGATCTTCGCGCGTCCCCCGAGGGGCCAGATGGCCGGGACGGAGACGAATCTGGCCTATGTCCGCCTGGTCCCCATGGACGAGGCCGCGGTCTCCGCGTGGAAGGCCGAACAACCTGCGCCGGACACGAAGGTCCTCATCGCGAATTACGACGGCGGCAACCGGAGCCAGTGGGGCGTCTCCACGCCGGAGGATACGCTTGCGGAGTTCGAGTGCCTGAGAGACAGCGATTTTGACGTCGCGCTCTACGCCGTGGCGTCCTGCTGCCGAACGGGCTATCCCTCCAGGGTCGGCACGTACGACCGGTCCGCGCAGTGGGTGAAGGATTGCTGGAGAAACGGGATGGACCCGCTCGCTGAGGCGATCAAGGCGGCGCACGCGTGCGGCGTCAAGCTGTTTCCGCAGAACCGCATGGTCGGCGTGAACCTGCCCCCCATGTCTCACGCAGGGCCGCACCGGGGCGAGTTCCTGGCCGATCACCCCGAGTGGCTCTGCACCTATCCCGACGGAGAACCCACCCGGCACCTGTCCATGGCCTTTCCGGAGGTGCGCGACTTCTACGTGCGCATGCTGCGCGAGTGGGTGGAGGACTACGAGGCCGACGGGGTCAACCTCCTGTTCAGCCGGTCGTGCCCCTTTGTGTACTACGTTTGATGTGAAATTAGGCATTGACGGTATAGGTCAGGACGTTGATGCCAAAGAATCGACGCAAGAACAGCCTGAGCGTCACA
>Ga0137796_10000691_pt1 | contig 20390 bp, 24 predicted proteins | sample OV2TP3_FD_97704 | JGI IMG/M metagenome (GOLD analysis project Ga0137796, IMG submission 97704) | reverse complement strand
GGGAAAGTCAGGACAGAGTGGCCCGGGACGCGGCTGAGCCGCACCGCTCAAAACCGCAAAAGAACCCGGAGAAAAACATCGGCTCGAACCATATTTTAATTTTGGGGCAAGAAAATTTTTTAATCATATGAATTTTTTAAATAGTACATCATCAGTTATATTAATTTTTTCTTTAAGCATGGTGGGCATTATCGTTGCTCCCTTAATTGCCTCATTAGTATTACGCTGGTTTTCTCGTCTTTTCAAATTCCCCAAAAGCGATTTTAAAACCGCTCTGTATTGCAACTTGATTATTCTCGGTGTATTCGTTGGTATAAGCTCTGTTGCGAACATATTATTTTTGGGTCAAAATTTATCTTCAATTTTCACAATTCTGTCTTCAGTTATTTCTCTTATTGTGGGGACGTATGTTGTTCATAGATTTTATGGATCATCAATTTTTAAATCGTTCTTAGCTCTCTTTTTAACTGGATTGGTTTTATTCATTGCGTTAATTTGTGTTATAATTCTTGTAGGTCTAGGCATAGCTTTTATCAAATAATTAAGGTCGAGTTCATATAAACTATAAATCGTAAAATTATGGAAAACGAACAAGTCAAACAAAAGTTTCCGGTTGGTATGATAATAATTCTCATACTCATCGGGTGGGGTGCTGTATCTTTGTTATTGAGTATGTTTAAAATTCCCTTGTCCCAGTTAGGTCCAGTATTGCTTAGCGGTGCTGGGGCTATTGTTATGAATTTAGTTATAGTTGGCATATTGGCAACAATTTTTTACGGAATCATAAAAAGATTAAAGTGGGCAAGAAAGTTGGCGATTGGTTGGTACATTTTTTCAATGGTGTTGTTGCCAATTAATCTACTTTCATTTCTTGCGAATAAAACCATGTATGACAGTTATTACCAGAAATTACTCCCACCAGAAACACTCGCTCTTATGACACCAGCGGTAATAACTGGTTCGCTCATATCTGCATTAGGATTTGGATTTGTAATTGGCATCGTCGTAATAATTTACTTGGCAAGAAAAAAAGATTTCTTCGTTAATTAATTTTTTTCTTGTCTTTTGTAAAAGAATTTGCCGCCAAAGAAAAACTTGAAATTGTCAGCGGTGCGGCTCCGCCGCCTTTCCGAATTTTCGCGGGGGGACTTCCTCGCCGCCTGCGGCGGCGAAATGCGTTCGGACTAATTCAGGGATATTACTGGTCTTATGAAAGGCGAACACCTACAGGACAAAGAGCGTCCGCAGGCGGCACGCAGGCCACCGCGGCTGGAGGGGAAAGTCGCGCGACGCGGCTCACGGCCGGTGCGGAAGGTGCGCACGGCAGAAGCCAAGTAGCGACGTGGGCGCGTCCGTTTCACTCCTTCGGGGCTTTTTGTACTTTGAATTTTTGTAACTACTCACTCACCTTACGCACCCAATACATCCTTTGTTTAAGCCATTTGCCTAAAATTATTCCCAAAAACTACAAACGTGTCGAAAAACATTGCTCAAAAAATGCCTTAAAATATAGAGGACAATTTCCACGACCAGTCATTGTCCTCATTGATTTCGTAAGAGCCTGTCCATAATCCGCCGCGCCCTCGCTTCCGGAAATGTCGCCGATTCGTTATTTATTAACCTTTTTATGGAAAACGACACATCATTAACTCCTGATTCGTTTAAAATTGTTATAAAGGGTTTTAGAGAATCCTTTATGTTCATTTTCAAAAATAAATGGTTGTATCTCATACCTTTGTTTTTTATTGCCTTACAGCACCAAAACCGTCCTGCTTGAGGCAGGACGGTTTTGCTTGATGCACGGCTTTATTCAATGAGGAGTAACGCGGCCATGGCGCCGATGCCGAGGAGGAGGGCGAGGAATTGGGCGAGTGAGGCGCTTCCGCCGCGCGTTTTGTGGAGCTCGGGCACGAGGTCGGATGCGGCAATATAGATGAAGCCGCCGGCGGCAATCGGCACGAGCGGGATAGCGAGCGCCGCGCTTGAGGCACCGAGCGCAAGCGAAACGGCAACGCCGACGATCGCGAGGAGCGCCGAGAGAAAGTTAAGAAAGAGCGCACGGCCGCGCGTAAAGCCCGCGTGGAGGAGCACACCGAAGTCGCCGACTTCCTGCGGAATTTCGTGGAGAATGACGGCGATCGTCGTTGCAATACCGATCTCGATCCCCGCAAGGTAGCTTGCGCCGATGATGAGGCCGTCGAGCAGGTTATGGAAGCCGTCGGAGATTAAGACGAGGTAGCCGGCTGGTTGTACGTTGCCCGGCGTCGCGCTAGCTCGGCCGTGCATGAGTGCGCCGTGGTGCTCCTGCGCTTCGTCGCACTCCGCTTCAGCGTGGAAGTGGTGCCAGTGGAGGACGCGCTCGATCGTAAAAAAGAGGAGAAAGCCGCCGAGAACGAGTACGCCGGACTTCGTGGCGCTGCCGAGCGTCTCGATGCTCTCGGGCAGCAGGTGGAGAAGAGCGTCGCCGAGGAGCGCGCCTGCGGCAAGGCTCACGAGGAGCGCGAGCGCGCGCCGCAGGGAGTGCTCACGTAGCGAGAGCGTGAAGAGGCCGGCGAGGGAGACGATACTCACGAGAATGACGCTTGCGAGCGCGAGGATGGGTGGGGGCAGCATTACTTATGGGCTAACCTTGGTATAAACTGTATACCTTACAAACATCAAAATCTATGGTCTTGTATTTCATGACAACGGGGGGCTCGGTGTAGTAATGGGAGCGTGAGCACGTGGTTCGGTTGCAGCTTGTATACCCCGGGCGTGATGCGACGCATGATAGTCTGTCCATCCGCTCCGCGAGCGGGACGCTCACTGGTGCCTTTGTGAAGAAGGGCATGTAGATCTTTGAGAAAATCGGCGGTAATGGATTTTTTCTCGCGCGCGAAATCAGCGAGCCAGTCGATCGCCTCGGTGTGGTTGCGGGCCTCGAGGTACTCGACGAGCGATTTTCCCTCGGAGGTGAGACCCTCCCGGAGGTAAAATGCGGTTTCGCCGAGCGTGAGCGAGTTGCCCTCGATCGCGTTTGAGTGGTAGGTCCACTCGAGGCGCAGTTTCTCGTAGCGTGCCTCTCTCGTCGTCCGTGAGCGGCGCGCGGGCGACGTATGGCGCAAACAGCGCGTCGATTTCTTTTACTTTTACCGTTTCGTGGAAGGTGCTCATAGGGACGAGCGGCGCGTGCATATATGCGTTGCGCTATTCAATCGTGAGCCCGAAGCGCGCGGGGTCTTTGAGGAGGCGCTTGAGGGCGGCGAGGAATACCTCGAAGTCGTCGAGGTTGTCGCGTATGATGGTGTAGATTTCGTCCGGTTCCACTTCGGCGTAGAGATGGGTGAGCCGATTGCGATACCCGGCCATTTTGATGAGCGCGTCCTCGGCGAATTTTTTATCAACGATGTTGTACTCGCCGAGCTTCCGCGCGATTTCCTTATATTCACGCGAGCGGCCTCCGTTGACTCGCGAGAGAATGTGCGCGCCGATATTAAACACTCCTTCGAGCGCGTATCGCAGATGGAGCTCCGCGGCGTCTGCGTAGTGGTGCGTGGGGTCTTTGAACTCCTCGAGCGATCGTCTGCCAAGCTCACGGAGCAGGGCGACATCTTTTTGGATGCCATCCATCCGCGGGACGATAGACTGCGTTTTGATGGTTCGGTCACTCATACACGCTCGAGTACGGCGCGATTAAACATGTCGAGCTTTGGTTTGAAATCGCAGTAGAGCATCTCGATGCGGTCTTCATACGCAAGACGAAACTCACTCGATACTTCATAGAGCACCGCTCCGTGCGATATGACGTCAAACTGGAGCTCGAGCGGCGCGCGGCGAAGCAGCACAATGTCAATCGTTTTGAATCCGCTCATATCAAAGACATCGGTGAATATGTCGTACAATTTATTATATAGCGTCGACGCGCCGGGGAGCGCCGTATGCGGGTCAATCAGCACTACTGCGACGTCAATATCGCTCCCGGGGCCCGCGTGCCTCTCGGCATGCGAGCCGAATAGATACACAACACCAACGCCGAGCGCTTGAAGCTGCTCAATCGGCAGCGGCTTTTTTTGAATCGGGTTCATGTGTGCAGCATACCAAATTGCGACTGCGTGCGCGAGGAGTCGTTTGGCTTGACAACCACCGCGCGCTCCGTATACTCTCCGTAGGTTTTGTTCGTCGGGTCAGTTCAGGGATATTACACACTCTGAGGAGTAACTATGTCAGTTGGGAAATCAGATCAGATTTTTCAGGTCACCTTAGGCCAAACGATCAAAGAATGGCGCCAAGCGAAACAAATGACTCTCACAGTACTAGCGGAGGCAAGTGGTCCTCCTATCACGAAGGGCTATATCTCCCAGCTAGAGCATAGCAAAATCCGTCAGCCCCACGATGAGCATCTGATCCGCATTGCATGCGCCTTGGGCATTGAAGCTACTCAATTGTGGAATAGAGACTTGCCATCAAAGGAAAATCTGAGTCAGAAAAATCAGCCTATGAACCGAGCTGATATCCTTCGAGAAATCCTCTTAGATTTGGAGAAAACGAGACAGAAAGTAGCGGAATTGCTTCACAGAGAGCACGTGGTTGAATAATGGGATCAAGGGCATTCTAGAGGTGGTATGCCCATGGAAGCAGCCAAGTAAATGTCTTTATCGCGACAGGGAACCAGACCATTCTGGTTCCCTGTTTGTATTTTTTGTTGCTATACTTGAGGACGATGAAGCATCTCACGAATAGAGAAATCGCTTCCCGCTTGCGTGAAGTGGCGGCGCTCTACGAGATGGACGATGTGGCATTCAAGCCCCGCGCGTATGAGAAGGCGGCGCTTGGGATCGAGGCGCTCGACGAGGAGGCGGGAGAGATATTCCGCGCGCGCGGGAGAGAAGGGCTTGAGGCGATTCCCGGCGTCGGCCGTGGCATTGCCGAGCACATCGAGGAGATGCTTGCGCACGGCGTATTTAATGAGTACGAGCGTTTGAAGAAAAAGGTGCCGGTCGAGGTGCTTGAGCTCATGGCAGTCGAAGGCGTGGGGCCCAGAATGGTGAAGATGCTCTGGCAGAAGCTCAAGGTCCGCACCCTTCGCGACTTGGAACATGCTGCGCGCGCGGGCAAAATCAGGAAGCTCTCGCATTTCGGCGCGAAATCGGAGGCGAACATTTTGAGAGGGATTGAGTTTTTGAAACAATCAGGCGGCAGGAGAGTGCTCGGAGTAGCGCTCCCCGAGATCGAGCGGCTCGAGCGATCGGTGCGGGAGTTCCCCGAAGTAGATGAAGCAGTTGTCGCCGGCTCGGTGCGGCGGAGGAAAGAGACAATCGGCGACATTGATATCCTGGCTGTTTCAAAAAACCCCAAACGCGTCATGGAACGGTTCCTTGCGCTCCCAGAGGTCGCGCACGTCTACGCGAGCGGCGAGACAAAGACATTAGTGCGGCTTACAAACGGCCTCGACGCGGATCTTCGCGTCGTGCCCTCTGAGAGCTTCGGCGCCGCGCTCAACTACTTCACTGGCTCGAAGGCGCACAATGTCGCGCTGCGGGAGATGGCGATTAAAAAAGGGTGGAAGCTCAATGAGTACGGATTGTATAAAGCTCAAATCTTAAAGCTCAAATCTCAGAACCACAACTCAAAACTTAAAATTAAAAACATTCAAATCGCGGGGAAAACAGAGGAAGATTTATATAGAAAGCTTGGGTTGGTGTATATAGAGCCGGAACTACGGGAGATGATGGGGGAGATAGAGGCGGCGAGAAATAACACGCTGCCGAAGCTGATCGGGTACGGCGACCTTAGGGGTGATCTCCAGGTACAGACGGATTGGACGGACGGGGATAATTCGATCGAGGAGATGGCCGCAGCAGCGCGAAAAGCCGGGCTCGAATATATTGCGATCACGGATCACACGCGCTCGCTTGCGATGACAGGGGGCATGGACGAGAAGAAATTGTTACGGCAGATGGCGGAGATACATGCTCTCAATTCCAAAATACAAAATACAAAATACAAAATACGCGTTCTTGCTGGCGCTGAAGTAAATATCAGAAAAGACGGCTCGCTCGACATCGTGGATGAGGTGCTTGCCAAGCTCGACGTCGTCGGCGCGGCGGTCCACAGCCACTTCAAGCTATCGAGAGCGGAGCAGACAAAGCGTCTCATCCGCGCGATGGAGAATCCACACGTAGACATGATCTTCCACCTCACCGGCCGGCTTATCAACAAGCGCGAGGCGATAGAGCTCGATATTGAGGAGATCATCCGCGCGGCAAAACGCACCGGCACCGTACTCGAGATTAACGCCTCGCCAGAGCGCGCGGACATCAAGGATGAGTATATAAAAAAGTGCGTCGAGGCAGGGGTCAAAATGGTCATTGACTCGGACGCGCATGCGATTTCTCACTTCGCGTTTCTGTCGTTTGGCATTGCGCAAGCACGACGAGGATGGGCGGAGAAAAAAAATATACTCAACACACTCTCTCTGTCGCAATTCCTCAAACACCTGAAAAATACGACAGGGAGTGAGTAGGCCTCACTCCCTGTACGCAACCTTAATCGAGCGTTACATACCGCACGGCGTTGAGTCTGACCAATTTTACTGTTTCGTGCTGCGCCAGGATCCGAATGTCTTCCTCGGTGAGCTTCACGCTGATCACTCCGGCAAGACCGTGTACCGTGAAGGGCGTCCCGTGCCCTTCGAGCGCGGTGATAATGTCCCACAAGAGACCATACACTTGTCCTTCCATGAAGGACAAGGTTGCTGCGGGCGTTACTTTTTTAACCGGCCGGGGGCGTTTATATGGTTCAATGGTGACGTCGTAAAGGTCAGTGTCCCGAGACCCCTCTCCGGTCATGTTTCGGTGTTCATTGCGTTTTTGTATTGCGCGTATTAAATTCGCGTCAAGACGCATACTCATTCCTTTGCGCTGTTGTCTGGTTGATTTTTCGAACGCCACGTGCTCTCACTGGAGAGTAGCACCTTGTCGAAAGATTTGCCAGAGCGCTTTTTTTTGATTATAGTAAGCCTTATGAAAGCCGATATTCACCCGACATACTATGCGGACGCCCGTGCGACGTGTGCGTGCGGGGCGGTGTATACCCTTGGTTCGACTAAGAAGGAAATCCGCGTTGAGATCTGCAGCGCGTGCCACCCATTCTACACCGGCGCTGAGAAGATCGTAGATACTGCCGGCCGTGTCGAGAAATTCTTGCGCCGCAGGGCCGCGGCGCAGCCTGCCGCGGTTGCCGCAAAGAAAGATCGGCAGGCGAGGAAACAAGAAGTGAAGCGCGCCGAAAAGCGGGCGAAGACTGAGAAGCGCGCCTCCGCTCCGACGCGCCGGAGTAAGGCGACCGTCTCCTCCTCGTCGGCCTAGATCTCTGCTGTAGTTAACGCGCTGTCGGACATCCGATGTCCCGTGGGACATCGGATGTCGGATAGTACCCCGCGTAAAATAATCAGCGCTATGGACGCCACGACGCTCGCGAATTATAAATCAAATCAGAAAACTTCCTATCTTGCCGCGGAGTACGAGCGCCTAGAGAAAGAAAAACAGGAGGCGCTTGCGGTCGCCGTGGATGATGCGGCGCTCCTCGCGCTCGCCGAAGAGGAGCGTGTTTCTTTTGAGCGCCAGCAAGCGGAGCTCCTCGCCGAGATGGAGCGCATCCTCTCGCGCGAGCATGAGGAGGAAGCGCCGCCATCTGAGGCGGTGCTTGAGCTGCGCGCCGGAGCAGGCGGGGAGGAGGCTGCTATGTTTGCGCGCGAGCTCGCTCTGATGTACCAGAGATTTGCCGAGCGCGAGGGGTGGGAGTTTATGCCGGTTGACGAGTCGGAGAGCGAGCTTGGCGGCTACAAGCAGGCGGTGTTCGATGTGCGCGGCAGTGATGCATATGCGAAGTTGCGTCACGAGCGCGGGGTACACCGCGTGCAGCGGGTACCGGCGACCGAGAAGTCCGGCCGCATTCATACGTCAACCGCCTCGGTCGCGGTGCTGCCTATTCGGAAGAAACCCGCAGTCACCATCAGTCCCGCGGACATTGAGATGGAGTTCTCACGCGCCGGCGGTGCCGGGGGGCAGAATGTCAATAAAGTGGAGACCGCGGTGCGCGTGATCCACAAGCCGACCGGCATTGACGTACGCTCCACCTCCGAGCGCAGCCAGCTCCGGAACCGCGAGAAGGCGCTCGCCATCCTTGCGGCAAAGCTCGGCGAGCTCGCCGAGGAGTCGCATTCTTCCGAGAGCGCCGCCGAGCGCCGCGCTCAGATCGGCTCTGCCGAGCGCTCGGAGAAAATCCGCACCTACAACTTTCTTCAAGATCGCGTCACCGACCACCGACTCAAAAAAAGCTGGCACGGCATCGAGCGCATCATGGACGGCGACATCGCGGCCCTTATCGAGGCGCTTGAGGTGGTTGAGAGTTGAAGCGAGCTGTATTTTTCCACCGCCATGTCTACGTGTCTGCGTTTTTTTTCACACCAATTTTATGCGATCGCATAAAATTGGTGTGAAAATTAGACATTGTGGATACTGTGATGCTGGACGTAACAAGGTTGAAAAGTGGGGCCACCTCGGCATGAGCCGAGGTGGGTTTTGCGCGAAAACGTATCGTCAAAAAGGTATATCGTTGTTCACGTTTCCATCTGCATTTTCGAGCCCCGCCGAACATTCAATGACGGCTTGCTCCGCGAGATCGCAGAGGAACGAAGTGAGGTCTTGCTCCAACCGCTTCTTTTCCGTGACTGTGAGTTCGTCGTACGACGGTCCAGCTTGCTCAACGAGGCCGATGAGGCCATATGGCCCCGTCGAGCCATCGAGAACGGTTCTGGCCGTGAGGGGAGTGGTGCTTATTTTTTTCATCTCGCAGGCGATATGCGCCCCCATGGTGTACAGATCAGCGTAAAACTTCTCTCGGAGAAGTTCTTCGTCGAAGTACTGGATAATCCGCGCCAGTTCGGGGACGACCACTCTCCTCCAAAGATCTCGTAGTATCAAGCGCACATCAAGAACATACGAGGAGGGAACCGTGCCACTCACGCCAACAAACTCCTCCCATGTGGGGCTCTGACCGAGGTCGCGTTCGAGCTCGAGAAAATTGCGAACTGTAAGCGCGCTTTGGTGAATCAAAAATTGTTCCCTTTGCATCGTTTCTATCCTCCATACGATGTCCGCGAATGTGACGGCATAATTGGTGCCGGGCAAGACACCCCTGCCTGTTGAACCATATAAAACTCTGAGTCCAGAGTGGCACGATTTCGTCGTCTGCGCAAACCCCTACCACCTTGCCGCGTTTGCTTTCGAGGGACTTTTTTGCTAGAGTGGTGCCTATGGAAACCGAAGCGGCAAACGCGGCCTCGCCTCTCGTGGAGACGCTCTTTAGCGTCGGGGCGCACTACGGCTACAAGAAGTCGCGGCGGCACCCGTCCGTCTCGCCCTATATTTTCGGCGTGAAGAACCGCGTTGAGATTTTCGATCTTGTGCAGACTTCCGCACTCTTTGAGCGCGCGAAAGAGTATGTGCGCTCGCTCGGAGCCGCGGGAAAGACCGTGCTCTTTGTCGGCACGAAGTTTGAGGCGAAGGAGGCGGTGCGCGCGGGAGCCTCTGAAGCAGGGCAGCCGTTCGTCGTTGAGCGCTGGATCGGCGGAGCGCTCACGAACCTCTCCGAGATCCGCAAGCGCGTCGGGCGTCTTGAGACGCTTCGCGGCGGCCGCGATTCGGGCGAGTTCGACAAGTACACCAAAAAAGAGCGGCTGCTCCTCGATCGGGAGATCGCGCAGCTCGAGAAAAATTTCGGCGGCATCGTCGCAATGGCGGCGCTTCCCGCAGCGCTTTTCGTCGTTGATCCGCGCGAAGAGAGCACCGCCCTGCGCGAGGCGAAGCGCATGAAGATCCCCGTGGTCGCGCTTGCAAGCTCGGATTGCGACATCACGAACATCACCTACCCCATCGTCGGCAACGACGCGGCGCGGGGAAGCATCACGTTCTTCGTCAATGAGATCGCGGGGGCGTATCAGAGCGGACAGAGAGGTGCAGGTGTACCTTCGTGAGTGTTTGTGTGGAGGTTGCGTGGCAGACACGACAAGCGCGGGTAAGTCAAAAGTCAAAACGCAAAAGTCAAAACTGCAACCTAAAAGTCAAAAGTTTTTCGGCTTTGGGCTGTGGCTTTGAGTTTTGACTTTTGAACTTTGAGTTCGGTGTTGGATATTCCACCGTATGATTACAACAGATCTTATTAAGCAACTCCGTGATGACACTGGTGTTTCCGTGATGCAGTGCAAAAAAGCGCTTGAGGAGGCAGGAGGAGACAGGGAGAAGGCGAAGGTGATTCTTCGGAAACAGAGCAGCAGTGCAGCCGCGAAAAAGGCCGAGCGCACACTCGGCGCGGGAGCGATCGGGAACTATGTGCACGCAACAGGCACGATCGGGGCGATGACCGTGCTCTCGTGCGAAACTGACTTTGTGGCGAAGAATGACGAGTTTCGCTCTCTTGCGCGGAACATCGCGATGCATGTCGCCGCGATGAATCCGGAATTTTTGCGGCGCGAGGACGTGAACACCGAGGCGATGGATGCTGCGCGCGCGGTATTTGAAAAAGAGGCGGCAGGTAAGAGCGCAGAGATCCGCGAGAAAGTCGTCTCCGGCAAGCTCGACGCCTACTTTGCGGAGAAAACCCTTCTTGAACAGCCATTCATCAAGGACGAGAAGCAGCGTATCCGCGATCTCGTCGCCGCCGCGTCGCAGAAGTTTGGTGAGCGGGTGGAGGTAACGAGATTCGTCAGGATCGCTGTTTGATGGGAAGCTCGAGCGGTAGAGTTTACCTGCCAAAGTAGGGCGTGTGCTTAGCGCAAAGTGTAAAGCGCAAAATAACAACTCAAAACGAAAAATAGACCTTTTGAATTTTGCGTTGTTGCTTTTCGTTTTTCGCTTTGAGTTTTGCGCTACCAATATTGATGTGTGGTATTTTCGAATATGAAAATTCTCGTCGTCCTTTTTATTAGCTCCATCGGCGCACTGACCGCGCTCTTCGTCCTCGCCGCCCTCGAATCCCGCGCCGGACGGCGTTTCGGCGGCACGCGGAGAGAGGCAGTGGATGCGGCTTTGAGCGGGTGCTCCAGTGCGTGCCAGCGCGCGCTCGCGGCTGATTCGCGCTCTCGCGCTCGCGCGTGTATCGCGCGCTGCGGCAGTGTCGCGGTTGAGCAATTCTCGCGCGTGCGCGCGCCGGGTGTCGTCATTTCTCAGCGCGCGACGAGCATGGTGTTTGCGAGCAGGCGCGCGCTCGTTGCGACGTCAACAGCGTCGCCTTTCTTGCGCAAGATGGCGGGGGACAAGCAGAACGCAGAAAGTGGAAAGTAGAGAGTGGAGGGTAGAGAGTAGAACGAGAAAGCGGCGAGTGGCGAGTAAAGAGCGCCGACAGCCCTGCACGAGGCAGGGTTTTTGTGTTAGTGTGGTGGTTGAGAAGCGCCGGTGTAGCTCAATTGGTAGAGCAGCGCTTTTGTAAAGCGAAGGTTTGTGGGTTCGAGTCCCTCCACCGGCTCTATGAGGTGCCTTTTTTATGATTCTCTGAAATACAGAGAAAAACAAAGTGTGATCTCTGGTCATGGTTGGAAGAAAGGTAAGTTTGATAGTTTGTACAAAAGGGAGTAACGAACTTGTCTACAAGTCTCCTGTGGCAGCAAAATAGCGGTGCGGAGTGCACGCACTACATGCTGAGCGCACGGCGAATGCGCGTGTCGATTTCGGCCATATCAGCGCTGGTGATTGCGCCCGGTGCGTAGCGTACCAATCGCTGATCCAGTGTCGCCAGTTTCGCGCGGACCCATGAAGGCGCAAGGAGGTTTGCCTGCCTCCAGTCTTTGAGCGCGTAATCGAGCGGGCGTGATGCGCCGCACCGAAGTGATCATAGCAACCGTGATATCGCCAGTCGCTTGCGTGAAAGCAGGCTCGCTTACCACGACTGCTGGTCGTGTTTTTGCGCTGGAGAGGTTGCTGAAAGGAAAGGGGACGAGGACGACGTCACCTCCGTGGTACACCGTAGATTTTTTGCCGGCTGTCATAGAGAGCGTCTTGTGGATTGTCCCAGTCTGCGGCAAAACTCGACGCGGCGAGCGAACTCCACATGGTGTCATTCACTACTACGGCCTTATGCTGGCGAGCATATGACGTATACCATTACGGCGAAGTAAGCGTACCACTCGATGAACGAGTTGTACTTGATCATGGTGGAGGCCGCGGACATCTATTGTATTATGTGTGGACGTTTGCATAACGTGTGCATATCATATAGGACTTACGCAAAAGCTAAAATATGGCTTGAGCGCGTAAATCGAGTGTAATTTTGCGTAGGTCCTATCATTAGCAGACGAGTAGGAAAGAGCACGCACGCTAACCGATAGCTCAGAACAGCTCAAGCATCGCGGTGAATTTTTTGAGAGGGACGCTTGCGCCGGAGGCATTGCGGTGGCCGCCGCCGCCGAGGAGCGTGGCGAGATCAAGCGCTGATGGCGTCTGACTGTCGGCGCTTCGGAGACTAAAATTGACGACGGCTCCCTTAAAGCGAAAAATGGCCACCGCGGAGCCGTGTTTTTTGGAAAACGCGTGGCCGAGCTCGGATTCAAAGTAGGGCGAATTATAGCCCGGCACGCGATGCTCGCCTATACGGAGCCACGTCGGCTCGCGGCCTTCGGCAAAGTGCGAGATGAGGGTATCTGTATAGCGGGCCATGTGCGCTCCGGCCTCCATAAACGGTTTGAGATTGCCATCGAGGAGTTCAAGTACGCGTTTCGGTTGGTTTATGAGCGTCGAGAGGTGCATCTGAAGATGGCGCGTGCTCTGTCCGAAGCGAAAGCACCAGAGGTCGTTGTCCTCAACGAGCGCGATGAGTTCCGGCACCGGCTCGTCCGGGAAAAGGTAGTGCCACGCGAGCGACGCACCGGAGCGCTCGTTATCAAAGACAAAGGTGAAATTTTTGTGCTCGCGCGCCAGCTGCCCAAGACCCTCCTTTACGCCGATATGGTGGTCAATCGTGACGACGTTCTTTGCATGCGCGAGAAGCTCTCGCACGCCGACTGCGATATCCACCGTATAGACCCCCGTCTCCGCGCTGATACGCTCGAGGAGTTTTTCGAGCTCGGCCGGAGCGATGTCGTGGCCTATGGGGTGAAGCTCAATGTGCGGGAATTTTTTGAGAAGCACCGCGGCGGCCGCAGTGCCGTCCGTGCAGTCCTTGTGATACAAGCCGATAATGTGAGCGTGGTGCATATAAAGAAATTCGAATATCGAAGCACGAAACAAATTTTACAAAAACACAAATTACAAACAAAGCCCAATTTTCAAAACCCAAAGCCCAAACATTCGTGTTGCCAATTTTGGTTTTGTGTCTTTCATGATTTGTGTTTTATTTTGGTTTTGTGATTTGGACTTTGGGCTTTCTGGCGGGGACATTGGCGGAGACCATCAATGCCCCACAATTTTGTTGTTTAGAGCAATAGACTAGGAGTGCCAAATAAGACGAATTTTGCTACAGTATAGCACAGCCGTTAGGGCACGTGGCGGAATCGGCAGACGCGCTAGCTTCAGGAGCTAGTTCTCGCAAGGGAGTGGGAGTTCGACTCTCCCCGTGCCCACATTTTAGAAAAGCGCAAGGAATTGGAAGTCGCCTCGCTTCGCTCGGCGGTCAATTCGTATTGAATTTTGGGCGAAAAAATCAGTTGGCGATTCTGTATTTTGGGAAAAAATTTTTAATCATATGGACCAGAAGAAATTATTGATCGTAATTTTCATAATTCTTGTGATTGGCATAGTTGGGTATTTTGCTTTGGTAAAAAATGGAGGACCAATCATTCAACAGACACCAACTCCTACACCAGCCCCCATACAACCTCCTGTAACGCAACCGCCTATCTCGGCGCCAACGAATGAAATTGAAAAATGGAAAATATATCGAAATGAAAAATATGGATTCGAATTAAAATATCCGCAGTATCTAACTACAGAGCCATCCGTTTCAACTAATGTAAAAGAGTATAGAGAGAAAGTTAATAACAATTTTGAAGAGATATTTAAAGTAGAACTAGAAGAAGTCCTAAGGGTTTTTTCGGAACCTGAACAATCTGGTTTGACTATTGATATAATTTCCGGGAAAGCCATGAATGATTTTATTTCTTCTGAATTAAAACGGGAAGTTTTGGAAACATGGTATTACGATGCTACGCCGCCAGAGTTACTTAAAGAGTTTATTTTTCTTGGGAAAAGAGGGGTTTTGCGTCGAGGTCCGGGTGAGTTGAGTGCATACAATTCCTCCGAAATAATGTTAGAAAATAGAGAAAACCAAATCATCCGAATGAGTTTTTATGCACAAGTGTCTCATGAAGATATTGAGCGGGTATTAGAACAGATTTTCTCCACCTTTAAATTTATTTAGTAAGATAGGTAAAAGAATTTGCCGCCAAAGAAAAACTTGAAATTGTCATCGGCGCGGTGGAGCTGCGATTTCAGAATTTCGCGGGGGGGGTCCTCGCCGCCTGCGGCGGCGAAAACCGTCCGAACTATTTCAAGAATAGACCACCAGTAAGGAACTAATTTTATGACAAACGAAACGCCCTACATCGAACACGTCTGGTCGCAGCTATGTCAGTCATCCTCGGTGGATCAGGACACGAACAGCGTGTCGCTTTTCCACCTGATTGAAGAGCTCGCGATTGAGCGTGCGAAGAATGCGCCGCCTCCACCTGCCGAGGGCACCGTGATTCCCGTTGTCTGCGAGCTCGTGACACTCTGGCACAAACTCTCTCACGGGCAGCATGTAATCGCCGACGTTGAGGTGGCGCTCTTCGATCCAGTCGGGACGCGTCTCCAGAGCGTGATCTACAAACTTGACATCGCGCCGCAGCATAGTCGCACGCGCTTTCGTCTCAAGATGAACGGGCTTAAGATTACCACCGCGGGCGCGTACTCGTTTGCGGTGAATATCCGCGGCCCGAATGAGACGCAATTTAGCGAAGCCGCCCGGGTGCCGCTCGGGGTGCGCATCAGCTAGCAAGCAGGTTGTAGCCTCATGTGAGATAAGGCGCTCGGAAGAGCGCCTTTCGCATTTGTTTCGCGCGTAGTGTATTGTCTCAGGTATGCGCGGGTATGATAATTATTTTCGCGGAAAAAAGATTACTTTAATGGGCCTTGGGCTTCTTGGGCGTGGCGTTAATGTGGCGAAGTTTCTCGCTGAGTGTGGGGCTGAGCTTACGGTGACGGATCTCAAAAGCGAGGAGGAGCTTGCGCCGTCACTCCGACTGCTTAAGGCGTACCCTACCACAGAACTTTCGCGTTTGCCTCGCTTTTCTCCTCAACATCCGGTGTTTTCCCGTCGCTCCGCTTCGCTGCGCTCCTCCTCAACACCGGATGTTTTCCCGAAAAGCGGCAAACGCGAAGATCTTCCCCCCATCCGTTTCGTGCTCGGCAGGCATCGGCTTGAGGATTTTCGAGAGGCCGATATGGTGATCAAGGCCGCGGGCGTGCCGCTTGACTCGCCCTTTACCGCCGAGGCGCACAGGTGCGGCGTGCCGGTCAAAATGGACGCGTCGCTCTTTGCCGAACTTGCACCCGAAGGCGTGGTTCTTGTTGGCGTTACCGGCACACGGGGAAAGTCAACGACGACACAGCTGCTCTACGAGGTGCTCAGTGCACAGTGCTCGGCTGTTGGCGCACGCTCCGATGAGCAACGGCCAGATACAAGATACAAGATACAAGATACCAAACAACCTCGTACCCCGCGCGTCTTCCTCGGCGGCAACGTCCGCGGCACGGCAACTCTGCCGCTCCTCAAAAAAGTCCGCCCTGGCGACATCGTGGTTCTCGAGCTCGACTCCTGGCAGCTCCAGGGTTTTGGCGAGGCGAAAATCAGTCCGCACGTTGCGGTGTTTACGACGTTTTTTGATGACCACCTTAATTATTATGGTGGGGACCGTGGACGCTACTTGAATGACAAGGCAAACATTTTTACGCACCAAGGTGGCGTAAACAATTTTCAATTTTCAATTTTCAATTTTCAAACGCGGCCGGTATTGATTGTGGGCGAACAGGCGGCGCGTTTGATACGCACGCACTTCCCAGAGCACGCAAAACGGATGGTTGTGGCGCGATCGAGTAATGTGCCAGAGGACTGGAAGCTCGCGATTCCCGGCGAGCACAACCGCGCGAATGCCGCCTCGGCGCTTGCTGCGGCGGATGCGCTCGGCGTGCCGCGCGCGATAAGCAAGCGAGTCATTACTTCCTTTCGTGGCCTTCCCGGCCGCCTCGAGCTCGTGCGAGAGCTTCGCGGCGTCAAAATCTACAACGACACCTGCGCCACGACGCCCGAGGCAACAATCGCCGCGCTCCGCGCGCTCGGCGGCCGCCGTCAACAAAAAAACCAGAAACCAGAAACCAGAAACCAGAAACCGCGTCCACTCATTCTCATCATGGGTGGCGCGGACAAAGGGCTCGACATGTCGGCGCTGCTCAAGGAGATTCCGCGTTACTGCAAAGCGGTCGTGCTGCTTTCTGGAACAGGCACACGTCGTTTATTGGAAATTGGAAATTGGAAATTGAAAATTTTGACAACCGCACACACTCTGCGAGAGGCTGTAGCTTCTGCGCTCTCACGAGCCGCCAAAGGCGACATTGTGCTATTTAGTCCCGCCTTCGCCTCCTTCGGCATGTTTAAGAACGAGTACGATCGCGGAGAGCGATTTAACCGTGCGGTGCAAGGTCTCCGTTAAGAGAGCGTCTGTACACAAAGCGTGACATAGAATACAGCCGCCTGCAGAGCAGGCGGCTGTAGGCAATCTTGGTACTTTTCACGCTTACCGTCGACGAATGACGAGCACTCCGTTGCGGCCGTCGTGCCCGCCGAGGGCCATGGCGCGGCGGTGCGACCACCAGACGTAGTCGTTGTCCGCATCGAGGGCGCTATAGGTGTCGCTGCCGTCCGTGGCTATGTTGTACGGCTCTACTCCCTGGCGCAAGAATTGCTGCCGGATGATTTCCGGTATTGAGAGGCAGCCTGACGCGGGGTAACCACCACTCGACAGGGGGCCACAGGTACTGTAGAAATGTGCAAGCAGGGCCTTGTTGGCCGCAGCGTATCGCGGATGGCGCGGGTCGTGAGTAAAATGTGCAGGACCGATACCTCCGGCGATAAACACTTTTACCTCGGTTGAAAGGCCGGTACGTATGGCATTTATTATCGCGTCCACGACGCTTCTTGAACGCACCGTTGGTTCAATGTCGCCGACGACAGTAGCACGGTCAAAGAGGGAGTCTCGTCCGGCATGCGCCGCGATGACCCCGTGCGTTCCCGTGTTGTACGCGACTATAACGTGGCAGTCTGCAACAGAAAACCACGCGCCAGAGTGTGGCGGAAGCACGCATCCTTCTGCCTCTACCCCTCGGATGAGCGTGAAGTTGCTATTCGCGAGCGAAATGCGCTCGCTGAAATCTCCTGGCTCGCAGACGGCCGCGTTACATCGCGAAAAATTCGGTGCGTACACCGTCTCAATGCCGGCCTGGAGTGCGACATGGCGTAACTGTGAGAACTGTTCGAGCGCTTCTTTCTGTTCGAGGTCTGCTTGCTGTTGCAGTGCATCGATACGCCAATCAACGTCGGCACCATTGCGGCCGAAAAGACGCACCTCAACCCTGCCGTCGAACGGCGTGAAGATCGCCGTGGGGCTCATGGGATCCGACCGATTTCCGAGCATACATTTCTCCTTTCACACTGGTGAATTACGATTGTGGGGAACTGCGCTCCGTATTCTGTGTATCGGTTTCGGGACGTGTTGTCAACTCTGGTGGTGATTGGTAGCGGCTACGACGCCGCGACAGTCGTTTGAGGCGGCCTGCCAGCCGCTCTGGGAATAGGATGCGCACACCGAGGAGCTCCAGGCCGACGAGCGCGAGCCAGGAGCCCGGGGTGAGCGGAGTGAGGAGGGCGACGACTCCAACGACGACGAGCGCGACGCCTGCCATTTTTTTCGCGCCCGGAGAGCGCGAGAGTTTAATAATGAAAATTTTCATGCTGTTTTTCGTGCTGTTTGGAGCGATAGGTCATTCGTAACAAGGAATAGCGTCGGTTGTCAATGGGTCGCGACGCTGCTATGGTTGGGCCATGGACACTGACGTACTCGAACGTCTCCACAGGATATACTTCGTTGGTATCGGCGGGATCGGGGTTTCCGCGCTTGCGCGGCTTATGCGCTCGCGAGGAACACAGGTGAGCGGCTCGGACGTCGTGGATTCGGAGCTTCTGCGCGCGCTCGAGAGCGAGGGAATCGCGGTTGCGGTCGGTCATGATAGAGGAAACGTGCCGGACAATACGGACCTTCTCGTGTACTCTGCCGCGGTGCCGGAAGATAACCCCGAACTCGCGCGCGCGCACGATCTCGGGGTGCCCATCATGAGCCGCGGCGAATTTCTCGGCCTGCTCTCGCGCGGCTACTACACGATCGCCGTTTCCGGCACACATGGCAAGACCACAACGACCGCCATGCTCGCGAAAGTGCTCGCCGATGCAGGGCTCAAACCAACCGTGCTCGTGGGGAGTCTCCTTGCTGAGTCTGGGACGAATTTCATCCGCGGCGAGGAAGTTGAGACGCCGCATGGACCGCGGCGCTATCTTGTGGTCGAGGCATGCGAATACCGGCGGGCCTTTCTTGAGCTCGCGCCCTCGATGGTTGTGATTACAAACATCGAGGAAGACCACCTCGATTATTTTAGCGACCTCGCTGATATTGAGCGCGCGTTTTCAGAGCTCGTAGCGAAACTTCCTCGAGGCGGTACGTGCATTACAACTAAAAGTGCGGGACATCGGATGTCCCGCACAATGCCGCGCGCTACAAGCAATTTTTGGACATCGGATGTCCAAAGATTTTCCAAAAGTATTTTCTACGATGACGTGAGCGTTGCGGTGCTGCGGATGCGGTTGCCGGGACGGCACAATGTCGAGAATGCACGAGCGGTGCTTGCAGCCGCCGGAGCGCTTAGCATTCCGCGCGAGAGCGCCGTGACCTCACTCAACGAATTTCGCGGCACATGGCGCAGGTTTGAGTATAAGGGGCGCATCGGCGGGAGTGGCGCTCGCGTGTACGACGACTATGCGCATCACCCGAGCGAGATCCGCGCGACGCTCCAGGGCGCGAGAGAGGTACTCTCCGAGACCACCGAGGAGGGGCGATCACTCTTCGGTGGTCGGCTTTTTTCGGTTTTCCAGCCGCATCTTTTCAGCAGAACTCGTCAGCTCCTTGAGGGCTTTGCGGCAAGCTTCACCGATGCCGACGAAGTGCTCATCGCAGACATTTATGCCGCCCGGGAGCGGGACGACGGCACGATTCACAGCCGCGACCTCGTCGCGGCAGCCGAGAGGCACCATCCGCGCGTGCGCTACTGCGGTACGCTCGCGCACATTGCCGACGTACTCAAAAAAGAAACCGCGCCCGAGGACATCGTGGTCCTCATGGGCGCGGGTGATGTGGGGGAGGTGGCAAGCACACTATGTACGAGACTGTGAATCAGCCGAGAAGTGCCTCGAACGAACCCCTGAGGCCATCGAACTCCGCTTTAGCGCGGGCAAAGGCAAGTGCTTTCTCGACTAATTCATCAGGCACTTCAACCTCGCTGATGACCGTACAGTCATTTGGGAGATTAAAGCCGGTGATGACCCATATTTGGTTGTGGTCGGGCGTGATGGTGAGGTTATCTTTTTCCTCGATCACAAGGCGTCTGAACAGTATGGCCGCCGCCGTGAGCCCAATCCATCGCGCCTTCGTATACCTTCTGAGAGATAACTTTCGCTTTCATGGGACGATACTCCTTAGGACGCGAGGTGAGCGTGACGGGCAGTCGATCTTTACGGTCGAAGTCGATGTCAATGATGTTCAAAGGTATGCCGTGTTGTCGGTAAAGATACAACCACCAGCGGTACAGTATGCGCCGCACCTCGTACCTGTCCTCAACGTTGGTTATACTCTTTGAGTTGTCCAGGCACATGACGATCAACTGCTTGATCTCGTCGGGACTAATCTGATCATCTGCCAGGTTTGCGTATAACGTGTATAGCGCTTCGTGCCGTTCTCTGATTTCCTGAAAAACATCTATGCCCATCTCCTTACGTTGTTACTGAGTGGAATGTACGGAAATATTCTGGGTACCCTTTTCATGTCTAGCACGAATCACCCGAGTATGCAATTTTTTCGTCGCTTATCAGTTGGCAACAGGACGTTTTAAGCAACGTCACGCTGGGGCTGACCTTGGCCACCGTAAATCGACTGGGAGCATTTGATACTCAAAGTTGGATTTCTAAATTGATTCCCCGCATTCTCATGTGAAATAGAACAAGAGTACAATGGGTGCATGAAAAAAAGAGAAAAAAGTTTTCGCAACTTTCCAAAAGCGAAC
>Ga0137796_10000690_pt1 | contig 20410 bp, 20 predicted proteins | sample OV2TP3_FD_97704 | JGI IMG/M metagenome (GOLD analysis project Ga0137796, IMG submission 97704) | reverse complement strand
CAGCCTGTACTACCGGATGGGGGCCACCCCACGCCATCGGGCGATCGGGGAACACCTGCAGCAGCTCCGGCGCGCCCGCAATCGGGCCGACTACGCGGACCAGTGTCCCCGCCCGGTCGCCACGGCGCAATGGGCGCTCCGGCAAGCCCGGCAGGTCCTCCGGCAGCTCCAGGCGCTGGCGCCCCCGCCGCCCGCTCCCAACGACGCGCGCGCCCGCGAGCCCTGAGACCACGGAGGAGCGATGAAGCAGGCACAGACTCCACCACCAGACCAGGACGCCAGGCGGCCGAAGGACGATGGCACGGGGGTGTCTGCCGTGCGGGGCAAGCATGCCGCCACCATGCGCCAGGGTTATACCTGCACCGTGCATCACCTGGACGGCACCCGCAAGATTACCCACGTGCGCCCGCTGGAGGGCAGTGTGGTACTCGATCCCGACGTACAGGCCTCTTTCCCCGATGCCGAGGCCGTCAACACCGCGCGGCGCGGCTTGATGGCGCTGCGGCCGCGGCGCCGCAGCGGGCGGAAGGCCCCGTCCGAGGCCGCGCTGGCGGACACCGCCGCCTGCACCACTCGACACATTGACGTACCACAGGTAGCATGATATCTTACTATATAGCTACCTGTATATGTTACTCCCTATGTATATGGCTTGAGAGGATAGGGCGGCTATGATCCTGGCCATCACCAACCAGAAGGGAGGCACGGGGAAATCGACGCTCGCTACCAACTTGGCGGTCTGCTTTGCCCGCACCGGCGCTGAGGTGTTGCTGGTGGACGCCGATCCCCAACACTCTGCCCTCGACTGGCGCGCCGACCGGCCAGACGCGGTGCCCCTGATCCACGTCGTGGGGCTCCCCGTCGACCACCTGCACCGGGACATTCCCCCACTGGCCAAGAAGTGTGCCGTGCTCCTCATCGATGGCGGTGGGCGCATGACGACCGCGGCCCGCGCCGCCGTCAGCGTGGCCGATTTCGTGCTGGTCCCGACGCTCCCCAGCAAACCCGACCTCCTCAGTACCCAAGACTTCTTGACCCAGGTCCTGGAGGACGTACGGACCCATAAGACCGTGCGGGCGGGGATCGTCCTCAATCGGTGTAAAAGCACGGTCCTCAGTACCCGCGCCGAGGAGCAGGTGCGGACCTTGGCCTACCCGGCCTTTGTGACGGCCTTACACGACTATACGGCCTATGGGGAAGCCTATGCGCTGGGGCTGGGCGTCGTCGAGTATGCCCCGGCCAGTAAGGCCGCCAAGGAACTCGTGGCGCTCTTTGCTGAACTGCAGGAGGGACTGTCATGACCGACAAAGCGACCACCCGGTTTGACCTGCTGCGCAAAACCACCCCGGCCGCTGTGCCAGCAGGCGAGAGCCTGGAGCAGTTTGTGACCGGGGAGGAACCCACCACCCAAATCTCGCTCCGGCTGCCCAAATCGCTGGTCCGCGCCCTGAAAATCCACATGGCGCAGACGGGTCAAACGCAGCAGACCATCATCCAGCGGCTACTCGAAGCGTACCTGCGTGAGCAGGGGACCGTGTAGTCCAGACGGCCCCCGGCGAGGAGCTGCAGCATGGCGAAAACGACGGACGTCCTGACAATCCTCGATCGCATGATCGGCGATGACGCCGACCTGTGCCAGCTGATTGCCGAGGAGACCCTCAAGGCCCAGATCGCCCGCATGCTCTACGAGGCGCGCACCGCTGCCGGCCTGACCCAGCGGGCCCTGGCCGCACGCGTCGGCATGAAACCCGCGGTGATCGCCCGGTTAGAAGACGCGGACGTGGACCGCGATGCCCTGTTCCTGCTGCACCGCATTGCGGCGGCCCTGGGGCACGCGCTGGACATGCGTCTGGTCCCCGTCCCAGCGCACCGGCAGTCTGCGTGACCCGTGCCAGCAAGCCGCGCCGTGTTGACGGCCGCGGCATCGGGGCAAGAGGCCGGCCCCGCGGGCTCCAGGACGCTACGCCCCGCCAGCGGGCGTACGGTTTCGGGCTTGCTGTGACACCACTACCCGTATGAGGATTGTGCTTGACAGGCGCTCGGTGGCCGTCTGCAGCCAGGACTGTGCCACCAGTGTGCCACACCGCGGGCCAGGCCGCTTCTGACGGGGGGCCGCGGCATAGAGTGAGTATGAGGCGCACCCCCGGCTCCAGGAGAGCTCCATGGCCACCATTCAGGCGCGCCGCGACCAGCACGGGCGCGCCCACTACCGCGTGCAGATCCGGCTCCAGGGGGTGTATCGCTCGGCCACCTTCCCGACGCTCGCCGAGGCCCGCCAGTGGGCCTACGTCACCGAGGGCGCGCTGCGCGCCCAGCGGCATTTCCCGACGCGGGAAGCGGCGCACCACACCCTCGGAGAGCTCATTGAGCGCTACGGCCGCGAGGTCCTGCCCACCAAGAGCCCCCGCACCGCGGTCAATCAAGCGGCGCAGCTGGCCTGGTGGCGCGCGCAGCTGGGCACGCAGCGCTTGACCGACGTGACGCCGGCGCGCCTGGCGGCCTGCCGCGACCAGCTGGCCGTCAGCCGTGCTCCCGGTACGGTGAACCAGTACCTGGCCAGCCTCAGCCATGCCTGCAGCGTGGCGGTGACGGAATGGGCCTGGCTGGAGGTCTCGCCCCTGCGCCGCGTGCGCCACCTGCGCGAGCCGCGCGGCCGGGTGCGCTTCCTGTCCGAGGCCGAGCGGACGCGCCTGTTGCGCGCCTGCCGGGCCAGTCACAACCGTACCCTCTATCCCCTGGTGGTCCTGGCTCTGGCCACCGGCGCGCGTAAGATGGAACTCCTCCAGCTCACCTGGCGCGACGTCCACCTGCAGCGGGCCACCATTACCCTGCAGCACACCAAAAACCGTGAACGGCGCACCCTGCCCCTGGCGGACCTGGCCCTGACCGAAGTCCAGACACTCGCCAGGGTGCGCCGCATTGACACGCCGCTGCTGTTTCCGCGCGCCGACGGCCGGCAGCCCATCGACCTGCGCTATGCCTGGGCGCAGGCCCTGGAGGCAGCGCAGATCACGGACTTTCGCTTCCACGACCTGCGCCACAGTGCGGCCTCGTACCTGGCCATGAACGGCGCCAGTCTGGTGGAGATTGCCGAGGTGCTGGGGCACAAGACGCTGCAGATGGTCAAACGCTATGCCCACCTGTCGGTCGCGCACACGGCCGGCGTGGTGGCGCGGATGAACGCCGCCATCTTCGCCGAGCGGCGCTAACGCCCGCCGGCCCCCGCCCCACGGCCCGCTCTCCGCGTCGCGTGGAGCGCCTGCAGCAGCCCCGGCCGTGGCCGTGCCGGTAGGCGTGTAAGGCGGGATGGGTGAGCGTTTTGCCAAGCGAGGTAGGGAACGATGGGACTATCCTGGGCGGCAGCCTGCAGGGATGGCGGTGGCGGTAGCGGTGTGTCGCTGGCAGGAGTACTGCTGGACGGGAGGAACCTCCTCCTCCGGGGGGGGAGGCAAGGGGCACGCGGTACGCGCGCGGGAGTAGAGGAACTTGTAAAAAAACGTGTAAAAAAGACTTGTAGAGCCCGCGACGGGCTCCTAGCCCTCGCAAGAACAATGACTTCCAGAAGGACCGTTGCCAAGCGAGGTAGGGAAGTTTGCCAAGCGAGGTAGGGAAGTTTGCCAAGCGAGGTAGGGAAGTTTGCCAAGCGAGGTAGAAAAAGTTGCCAAGCGAGGTAGGGTACAAATTTAACTTCTTTTAACAGTAAGAGATACACAGAGGGGAAGTTTGCCAAGCGAGGTAGAAAAAGTGGCCAAGCGAGGTAGGGAAGTTTGCCAAGCGAGGTAGGGAAGTTTGCACTAAGGCGTGGGTCGTGTGGCGGGACTGCAGGCCACCAGCGGCGCCCTGGGAGGCACACGGCGCAGGCTTGCACCCTGCGCGGCAGGGCAGGGCGGGGGAAGGAGGGGGGGGATGACCGAGCTGGTCAAGTATCCGACGGAGGTCTTACAGGCGGTGTATCAGACGCATCACTATACAGCGTTGGATAAACTCGTCAATGGTGTGGTCAAAGACGCGCGGCGCTTTTATGGGCGGGATGTCGTCCTGGCCGTCCAGGTGGCGCTCTGGGATCAGGAGGGGCGGCAGGTACGGCTCTACCAGCTTGAGCGCCAGGTGCTGCGGGCGATATACGTCCTGGCCCACCAGCAGAATAACGCCATCGTCCGGTTTACGCCCGCCCAGCTCATGGATGTCCTGGGGTACACGCGGCTCGAGGGTAACGACTTTTCGCCCGCCCAACGCACGCGGGTCCACCGGGCCTTGCACAATCTCTTCGAGATCTATGTCGAAGTGGAGATGCCGCTGGGCAGTGGCGGGCGCAAGAAACTCCATGGGCATTTCCTCGATAGCTATGGTGTCGACACCGACCAGGACGGCAACATCCAGCAGTATGCCGTGGCCATCAATGTCTTGATTGGGGCCGACTTGAGCCGCTTTAAACTCATGCCGGCCGACTTGCCCAAGCTCATCACCGCGCATGGGCCGGATCAAGCCGTGACCACCTTTGCCGATTTCTGCCTCATGTGGGAAGGCCAAACCGTGGCGTGGGGCCTTGACGCCTGGATGGAGAAGCTCCAACTTGATCCGGCCCGACGCACTCGCAACCAGCACATCATTGAGCGGTGCGCCCAGTGGGGCAAGGAGCATGGCTTGGTGCGGTCGTGGGAGAAGGGGCGCCTGCAGCAGGACCAGCGCCGCGTCAAATACACGCTGGTCATTGCCCCGCAGCGCTATGGCAGCCCGCGGCCGGCGGCGCTGGGGGAGCAGGAGCCGCTCCAGACCCTGGTGGAGCAGTTCTACACCATGCTCGGGACCAAAGTCTCCGCCCAGAAGCTGGCGCGCGATATGGCCGTGGCGGCGACCCTCGGCACCGAGGGCTTCAGCATGGAGGACCTGACCTTCGCGATGGAGTGGGCCGTGCAGCATATTCCCAGTGTCACCTCCTTTGGCCTCCTGCCTCATATCATGCATGCGGCCCTGAAGGCCCGCAGCACGGCGCAGCAAGCGGAGGAGGCCCGACGTGAGGCGGAAGCCCAGCTCCAGGCCCACCTCCGCCAGCAGCAGGAGGGGCAGGCCCGAGCACAGCGCCTGGAGGCCTTCCGCGTCGCCTTGGCGGCGGACACCCTTGAGACCTTCCGCTGCCAGGCCGTGGAGGCGCTGGCCCACGAGGGGTATCACGAGCGGGTGGTGGGCTACAGCATGTTGCTCAAGCTCCGGCTGGAGGACCTTATCGAGCAGGCCTTCCTCCGGGCCAGTACGCCAGGGGACCAGGCGACCGAAAGGCTCCCCCAGGCTTAGCAGCCTGCTGGAGGCCACCATTGCTGGAAGAGCCGGCGAAAGCTGGGCGCCGCTTTGCCTGCCCTGTCTTTGTCAGGGTGTGCACAGAGCGGTTCGCGGGTATATGACAACGCGCTTCTGTCGGGACTAAGGCGTTCGACTGCACGGGCAGCCAGCCTATAGAGTCCGGCTTTCGGTGCGTCTAACTCTGTAAGGTGTAAGTCCATGAACTGGAGATAGCTGAGAAACAGGACGAGCACACTCTCTCCATGGGCATCCGTGAGATCCCGACGTAACTGGTCCATCGCATACCGTAGGCCGGCCTCCTCGGCCTCGTCGTGGGGAGTGGTAGCAAAATGTGCGATGACATCTGCCAGCGCCTGGAGGAATTCTTCCGTCCAACACTGCGGGTGGGGTGGCGTGGGCGTGGAGCGAGCAGCACCAGGCGCAGCACCAGGCTCTGAGGCGCTTGCCCGCACGAGTGATAGCTTGAGGGTCGGCTGTCGCGGGTCGCCACCGGGGACACGGCTGCACTGAAAAACGGCCTCCCCTGGCACGCTGCGCAGGACAGTCTGCGGGTGAAAGTTTCCACCCGTGAAGAGACGGCGATATGCGGTGTGCAGCTCTCGGCAGAGCGCACTGCGCTCGGACTCAGATAAAGAGCCGTGCGTGACCTCCAGGGTGGCCGCTGCGCTCGCCGCGTCGACAGAAAATTCCAATTCTAGGTCAGACATATGCTTCTCCAGCAGGGCTCCCAGGTCGGACACCCTCCCTGAGGTGCGCGCGCTCGACTGCACCGAGGGCATCCGGTGGCTGGACTCGCTACGCGGAATAAGCGTCCTTGAGGGACCATACCACGCCAGGGAGCCGTCCTAAATCTGTGGTAAGACGCCGCACCACATCACGATAGCGCTGGGCGTCCTGCGGCTGTTGTTGCTGCGTCACGCCACATACTAAGGCCCATAGCAGGAGTTTATCTACATTAAAGGGCTCCATTTCCGCCCCCTCACGCAGCCCCCATTGCGGCTCAGCATCTGTGTCAAGGCGCTGCACATTGCCAAAGCCCAGCGCACTAATGGGAAAGACGGCCGCCACCGCCACGTTTCTGCTGTTGGCAAGCAGCGGACTAAAGGTCTCAGCGACTTGGTTTGCCACCACTTGCATGCGTTGCAGAGCTGACTGTGGGGTGTCACCGAGCAGATCGGCTTTGGTCAGGAGCAGCGCGATCGATACCGGCCGGTTGGCTGGACGCCTACTCAGGGCCTCACGCAGGTAGCCCTTGGTCAGGTGCATATCGCGTGCGTGCAGGCCGAGCGGCTCCCCCGTCGGAGCGCACTGCATAGGGAGAAGCACCCAGACAACGTTGGCTTGTACAAGCGTATTGACGAACTGCTCGCGATTGCGCTCATGCTCATGCGCGCCATTGATATGCGTGAGCAACTGGCCAATGGCCTCATGATAGATAAAATCGAGGACACGTTGGGCGCCGTCGAACAGGGCGTAGCGAAAAGCGGCGGCCTCGATCGTGGACGGCAACGGCCCCTTCGGCATGGCCTGCTCGGCATGCTCCACGTCCTTATAGAGTACCGTGGTGTCCCGGCCGCTGACTGCCCCCACCTCAAGTCCCGAGCTCAGTGTCATCTCGAGGATACGCTTCTGAAGCGCTTGCAGCAGATAGGTCTTGCCAGAGTTTGAAGTACCCGCAATGCCCAGCCCGACTTCGGGCACAGGTGAGGGTTTCTCAATACCCCACAGTTTAAGCATCTCTCGCTTCCCTTCTGTCTTCAGTGTGCCAGTGTTTGCGCCCCCTGACGGCGCTTTGACCCTCGGTGGCTTCCCGATAGCCCCGGAGAAATTCGCTTCTGTGGTAATGCCCGCTGGGGCACGGGGCGGCTGGCGTAGGAGTCCACCGTTGCCCGGCGGACGCCGCCTGTGCAGGCCCCGTGCCCACATCGCGGCTAGACCGGTTCTGGACACGCCCCGCGCGGCCCGTGCCACCACGCTGGCCCCTCGGGCTCAGCCGTCGGTGCGTACCACCGCAGCCGGCCGGGTGTGCAGCACCGGAGCTTGTAAGACCGCAACGATTGCGGTCAGGGCTGTCTGGATCGCCCCCTGTATCCACGCGTGGGCGATGGCGAGGTGTTCGCCCGCGAAAAAGACCCGCGGGGACGCTGCCGGATAGGGGGTGCACAGCGCCGCCTGGTACCGGGCGTGCTCCCCAGGCGCAAAGTAGGCAAACGCCCCATATCCCGGATTCATGTGTTCGTCCCAGGCGCAATGCACCACGTCGTCCAGCACCCCGTCGATCTGGGGATGCAGTCTGCGCACCGCCTGGAGCACCGTCTCCGTCCGCTCCTCGGGAGAGAGGGCAAGGAAGCGCCGGGCATTCCCTTCCCACATGTAAGCGGCCGTCAAGACCCCAGGCCCGTGGGAGACCTCGGCCGACTGGCTGAGCCAGTGCTGCGGGGCCTGACTGGTCGGATGCTCCCCCTCATCGCCGCTGAAACCCGCCCACACAGCCGGGCCACTGGGACGACTATTGTCCGACGGATACCAAGCCTGTTGTATGGGGAGGTCCGTGAACGAGCCACCACCGTAGATGCCATCGTAGACTTCCCAGGGACGCTGCCTACAGTGGAAGAGCGTTTTGGCCGCGCTCGCATAGGTGACCCCCCGGAGGGCCTGGGCAGTGCAAGACGGCAGGCTCGGCTCGAACACCACACGCGCCAGTGCGGGAGCGGGCAGGGCACAAATCGCGGCGTCAAAGTGCTCGACCGTGCGGCGCCCGTGGCTGCTCCACTCGACCAGCAGGCCGTCGTCGACCACCCGCACCCGGGTGACCCGGGCGTGATAGTGGATCGGGCACTGGAGGTGGCGGAGGAAGGCCGCTGGCAAGGTGGCCATCCCCCCGACCAATTCCACTTGGTCGACCCGGAACAGCCCAAAATAATCGATGAGCACCTCGAGCAAGGAGGCGCGCTCATATTGCAGCATGCCGGTCGCGTGCCCGACATACTCCAGCCCCTCCGGCGAGAGCCAGTGGCACAGATACTGCCACAGAGACTGCGCATCGTAGGTGTGGAGGCGGCCCGCGGGCATGTGGGAGGTGAACATAGCCCACTTCTCGGCCGACGAGAGTGCCGTCATGGCCGCTTTCATCACGTCTTCGTAGAGGCCCAGCGGATCAGCGCGCTCCGCGGCGCGCAATTCGAACGCCGGCAGGAGGTTCGCCCAGGCTCCGATAGGGGTTTTGATGCCACGGAGGTGGTAGAAGGCCGCGGGGTTATGATTGACAAAGGGCCGCGTGGGGAGCCCGAAGGCCTGGACGTAATGCAACGTACAGCGGTGATTGGCGGGAATACGCATGGCCCCCAATTCGCCGTAGGTACCATCCGCGAAGTGATACGTGCAAATACGCCCCCCACACCGGTCCGAGGCTTCCAGCAGTGTGACGTGATGGTCGCGCTGGGTCAATTCATAAGCGGCCGTGAGCCCCGCAATGCCGGCGCCGATCACGCAGACGCGCTTACGCACTCCTCCAGGATCAAACCGCCCCAGGGGGCCCGGGTGGGCATAGAGGGTGTCAAAGCTAAAGGGGACGTCTGGGTGCAGCGTATGCTGGTATGGCTCCAGAGGAGATAGCCCTGGGTGCCGAGCGTTCTTGTAGGCAGCTGCCGCTGTCGACGTCGCATTGTGAGCGCGCCAGCAATCCTTTAGAGTAGTGTCCATACTCTCCTTTCTCGGGTAGGAGGGACCAGTGAGCCCTGGGGGAGAGGGGAAAAGACGCGCTCCCTACTGTCTCCTCATGCAGGGCAGGAGCCACTCGGTGTGGCAGCCAGCGGGCTCCTGCCCTGCTCCAGCCAGGCTCACCAGCCTAGTGGTGCACGGGCGTCTCAGCCAGAGACGCCCTTCCTACAGGCCACGCTATCTCGCTTCCTGGACATCCTTCGTGCACAAGAAGTGTTCTCGTAATTCCACAGGGATGAAGTCATACGTGTTGAAATTCTTGAGACCGTAGAAAATCCATGCTCTCTCTGGCGGACATTTCTCAATAATTGTGGCAAAAAGAGCATCTAAGTTATAGTATTTCTTCGCCGAATAAGGAATAATGACTGGTTGAAAACCTAAGATACTTGTTAACTTATTTGTTCTATCGTGCGTTATAATGTCTATATTCTCTCTTTGGATTTTTGATGGCAAATTCACATCTGTCCAATCCATAGGCTCTAGGAGATCCACTTGATTGATACCAAAGACCACTTTCTCTTTGATGACTGGGAGTAATTCCTTGAGGTAGATTTGATCAAGAGCCACAGCACGATTTCTGGCTGCCATGACCCACAGGATCACATCACAGCGAGGGAGATTGGCCTTATACATGTCAAGGTAGTGGGGATCCATATGGATATCTTCACCTAACCCTGGGGCATCGACTATGCGGAAGAGCGCCGGGTGCTCTTTCAGGTCTCCCTGTTTGAGGGTCATCGCAATCTCGTGGGTCGTGAATGCTGTGGTGCAGGCTATCGTGTCGCTGGTCGCGAGCGTGGTTTTAAACATCCGGTTGAGGGTGAAGGATTTGCCCACGCCTGAGACGCCTCCGAGACCCACGGTGGGCGGAAATTGTTCTATCTCCCGTCGCATTGCGCGTTGGACGGTGTGCAGTTCGGTTTTTGCCACCAATTTTTCGAACATACGAGAACTCCTTATCCACATCCACAAAGGTCTTATCGTGCGCTCGGAGCATGCAGGGAGCGAGGAGAGGGTATGTCTAGGGCGTTTCCTCTCCTCAGGTGCTTGCGCCTTATGCAAAGATCTTGTTCCAGGTATCCCTGATCGCTTTCGACACGGTGGCCCAGCCCTCAGCGATGTAGGGTTTCAGCTTGTTAGCAATGGCCTGCAGGCCGTTAAAAATCAGCCAGGACAAAAAACCGTCGAACGTCCTTTCAGCGGCGCGGCGTGCAAAGCCGCGGTTGCTCTGGAGCTGTGCAAGTACAGCCTCTTCCTCTGCAGTCGTTAAACGTATCGCCACGAGGACCTCCTAGGTATGAGAGTACTCAGGTTTCTCCCGTATGCCGCTATGCTGCACGGAGTCAGGCCTCGAACCTGGTGCCTGCTGCCCGTGCCCCTCCTTTCTCCTTAGTTGAAGGTGTGTCCCAAAGGCTCTTGGGGGTGATTTCCCACGTCCCCTTCACTAGTTAGGGCGATTTTCTTCCAGTATTTGGGTCACACCTCGAGACACCAGGGACAAAAAAAGTCAGATCCTGCGACAACAGCACTCGACAACCATACTCCTACGTGACTCGTTGAAGGGCGTTGACGATCTATGGCATAGTCGGCAGAGGCTCTGCAGATCTATCGCCCGTAGGCCGTCGAGGCGCTGACCTCCAAGGGGTATCACAAGCGGGTGTCAGGCTACAGCATGTTTCTCACGGTCCGGCTGGAGGCCCTAATCGAGCCGGTCTGCCTACGCACCGGTGCGCCAGCGGCACAGGCGACCTCAAGGCACCTCCCTGGCATTGCCTCGCACGCTGTCACCGCCGGCTGCAGAGGCGGACACAGGTCGTTCTGCACTCACTGCAGATGCGGCCTGCGACTGGGTCAAAAGCGTGCTCAGAAGCGTCCAGAGGACTGCAGCAAGGGCTGCAGTCAGATACAAGGCACGGAAACTCACCCCACTGTCGAGCCAGGCCGCGCCACCATAGGTGGCGATGGCCGCCCCCACCCAATACCCAGCCACTACGATCCCCATCGCACGGCCGAGGCAGGGTCCGGCGAACACGTCGGCGAACGCCGCCGCGCGGACCGCAACACTGGCGCCCAAGGTCAGCCCGAAGGCTGCCGCCCACAACCAGACTGTCTCGGCTGTGCTGTGTGCGAACCCGAGGAGCGTCAGGGCGGAGACCAAGGCGGCTCCTATGAGGACTGGACGGCGGCCCAGGACATCGGAGAGGAGGCCACCACCTATGCCCCCAAGGGTATAGGTCCCTGACGTCACACTGAGAATACTGGCTGCTTGTACCCCTGAAAGGCCAAGGAATTTCCCATAGGCATAGGCATGCTGATAGACCCCTTCGTCATAGCAAGCGACGAGGACATAGCCGACAAAAAAGCCTGTCAGGCGTACGAGCCGAGCAAGACCCAGGGACCGTAGTGACTGCCCCTGAGAAACGGTTGGCGCATGGCTCGTAGGCGCGGGGGGCTGCGCGACCCCCAGCACCAATATGGCCAAGAGTAGGAGCCCCACGCCTGCGGAGGCCATGACCGCTTGCCATGCGTATCCCTCCATGAGTATTTGGAGGCAGGGTGGTCCCAGAATTAAACCGAAACCCGTCGCCCCGAAGGTCAACCCTAAGGCGCGGCCACGCTGCCGAGCTGTGGCCGCTATGAGGGAGGCCGCCGCAAACACGGCACTACACCCGATGCCAAGCAAAATGCCGGCAGTGGCATACCATTGCCATAACGTCTGACTCGCGGCGGCTCCGAGCAGGCCACAGGCGGCGAGAATGAGGCTCGCCGCCAGGACCCGCGGTGCGCCCCAGCCGTCCACGGCCCACCCCGCGAGGAGCGGTCCAGGAATGCCTCCAAGAAACCCCAGGGCAAACGCCCCCGCAGTCGCCTCGTGGGACCAACCAAAGGCCGTGGCCGCCACCGCACGATAGATCGGACTGGCGTACAGCACCCCAGAGACGCACACGACGCACACATAAGCGAGAAGACGGGACAAATCCCAGTACTGCAGAGGACAGGTGACAGCTCTTGATGTACGTGACATAGAGACCCTCGTCGGCGGAAGGGTGGGGCACAGCGCGCCTTGAGGGCACGCCTGTGCTGGTGGATATCCGGTATGACGCCCGCCGAAGTACGGCAAGTCGTCGGCTGCTTCCAGGACCGATGGGCACCTAAGCGTGGGCCCACACGCCTTGGCCCACACGCTGTGGGAGCCACCAGGGATGGTTGCTCTAGCCACACGCGCTCGGCGTCTCCGGCGCGCTGTGGACCGTCGCTCTCCCCTGGGCGCTGCGCTGCCAGGCCTGCACACAGAGTAACGCTTGTCCAAGACCTCCAAACCACGGATCGTCCTGATGGTCTTGCAGACGGCGCGCCTCCTGGACCACCTGTGGTGCGGGTGATTGCAGCATCATGGGGATGAGCACGCCTGGCGAGGCCGCCTCCGTCTCTAACAGGGTGCGCACGGTGTCGAGCTGGTGGTCCGCTGGGGCATACGCCAGCCGGACGTATAAGATCACAGCCTGGATGAATTGCTGGGCATTGAGAATCCTCCCGCCACTGTCGGCGCATCCACTCAAGAAGGGCGCAAGCCAGGGCTCCGCGAACTGGCGCACGGCCTCCCATGTGGCCTCAAGATGGTCGAACCGGTAAGACCGTGGCCCCGCCATACCTCGTGGCGGCGTCGCGGGGGTGAGGCAAGGCTGTGGACAGCTGCTCTGTGGCCTGGGGATGCGTTCTACGGTGGTAGGGCTCTCCGCGTCTCGCATATGCCTCTGCTCTCCTCTGGGCAGCCCCCGGCGCCTGCCGGGGGGCCTGCCGTACGCTTCCGGGCCGGAGGCCAGCGCGCCTGTGGCCCGGTGTCCCTCAGATTGAGTCGCCAAACAGTGAGAACTTCCGCGTGAATGGGTCGAGGTCTGCAGAGGCGCCAAAGAGGATAAGCGCGAGATAATCCAGCTCCATCTCATGTGCGTTTTTGGTCTTCTGCAGTTGATCCTCGGCCGAGGTCCCGAGCATGGTATGCACAAACACATTGCACGGGATGCCCGCCGCCTGCGCCGCCTGCCGCACGGTCCGCAGCTGATTACCATTTTTGGCTTTGAGCACGATCACCGGGAAACGACTCACCGAGGCGTTGAGGTCGTGCTCGCGATTCTGGTAGGGCAAGAAGTCCATCTGCTCGGGGGAAGTCGCCGGCGTTGCGGAGAGCCCCAACGCGATATGGGTGACGGCGTTGATCAAGCGTCCCAGCGGCTGTTTCTGATTCATGAGGACCACAAATTTGCGGTGGTTATCCTGATACATACGGTGCGCCCTTTCTTATGGGAGCTCCTATGATGGCGCGCCGTAGACACCTCCTACGGCGCGCACTCGACGGGGTTCTCGTCCGTGCCACCAGACCAAGCACTCCCCCGCCCCACACCTCGTGCACGGACAGGCAGGAGAGCGGGCCCGAGTCGCTGACCTCTACGCCATCGCCCCGGCCTCGCAGACTGCTACATGGCCTGCAGCACCTCCTCCAGTTCCCGTGTGGAGAGTGGCGGAGGCGCGGCAGCTAACGGTGCTAAAGCACTGAAGAGGGCAAAATTCGCGGCAATGGCCTCGCGCAGCCCCCAGCATGCCGTGTATGGTTCGGGCCAGCCCGGGCAGCCAGCCTCCAGATCACGCTGGCGTCCATAGGCGGCATGACACCAATCATTCTGAACGGCATGCCGGTGGTGATAGTCATGTTGTGGGAGATCGCCTACGAGGACAAAGAGCCGTGCCGGGAGGTGCACGCAGAGCATGCGCACGACCCAACGGCTCCAGACCACAAGCTCACGGAGCGAGTGCACGCCCCAGGCGGGGGCCATCTCCCCGGCAAACCGTCCGGTCGTCAGACGGGCCAGGACCAGTTTGCGCGCGTCGGTCGGTGCCTGGGGGCACAGCCAACGATGCTCACTCAACAACTGCAGGATAGCCGAGACATGGTATAAGGGCCCCAGGGGCACGACCCACGCGAGCCCAAAGAGCAGCCAGTGCTGCGTGCCTGCGACCACCGCAAGGAGGACGGCGCTATAGGCGACGGCCAGCCAGCGGCGCGCCCACGGGGCCGTGACGAAATTGGCCCGGAGCCGGGCCCGGAGAAAGGCCCAATGCACACGAGGGGACACCACCGCCCGCCCCAATTGGCGCCAGAGCGCCCGTTGGGGCATCCCTGGAGCAAAACCACACTGTACGATAAAGCGGAGATCCGGATCCTCCAGGGTCGCGAGGCTCCGACTATGATGGACCACAACGTGATCGTGGCGATAGCCCGCATCGCCTTGCAGATGCAACATGGTGGAGAGTCCGTCGGCCACCCACGCATCGACCGCAGCATGGCCAGAGAAATTGCGGTGCACACAGTGATGGACAATCATCACAAAGAGCTTACGTGCCCCATTGACCGTGAAAAGCCATGAGACCCCCAGCAGTGGCCACGCTACCACCGGGGCATACAGCATCACGAGGCTACTCGCCGCGACCCCGCCCCAAAGACTCCCAAGCCCCGTCACCAGGTGCCAGAGGGGCGAACGCTGCCAACGTGGATGCTGCCCGTGGAGCGGCACGCCAGTCAGCCAGGTCAGAACACCCTGGAGGGGACGAGGCAAAGGCCGCATCGATTCGCGTACTACGTCTCCAGTACTCTCTCCGTTCATGGTCCTCCTCCTGAGGCGCTCCAACTCGCCAGCCTCTCCCCCTCTGCCGAGCTTGAGTGGGCTGTCTGCCCTTGCTATGCTCAGGGGGGCAACGGTCTCAGGGTGCTGAGGTTGTTGCATACCTTGATCCGGGGTTTGGCCGCCGTCAGCTCAAGGGCCCGGGCCCTGTGGGCCTTGCCTACCTACGATGTGGGCACTCTGACGCTCCGTGCTTCCTCCCGGCTGCAGCTCGCTGAACCGGAGGGGAATCGTACGCACGACGAAGGACGTCAGCCTGCATGGGTGTCTACATGGATCCAGGCGTTATTGCCTGGCACAATGGCTCATCCGACGCCGCCATCACACCAAAAAAGTGTGAGAACATGTCCAACGTTCCTTGCAGGCTCGGGCCTGGCGTGTGGCGCTGCAAGCTCCTGGGATCCTATTGTGCTGTCCTAGAGTCTTCGGCCCTGCGGAGGCTGGGCCAACGAGCTGAGGGCGGCCGAGACACGCGCCCGCCGTCCCTGACGCACCCTGGACTACGTCAACCCTTCCCGGGCCAACCGGTTGCGCTCTACGCGGGCGGCCTCCGCGCTCGTGGCGTTGACCGCCGCGAGCACGGTACGGAGTGCTGCGCGGACATAATGGCCTTGCGCCGCGTGTTCGGCGGCTTTGTTGGCGTTGCTGTGCGCCCAGGCGTCGTGCTGCCGGGCGCCCACATGGTGGACGAGTGCTGCTCCGAGATTGACTGCCCGGTCTTCAAAGGTCTTGGCCATCGTGTTGCTCCTTCGGTTGCATGACGACCTGTGGCTGGCGCGCCACCGTCTGGGTGTGCTGGAAACGCGCTGGCCGCAGGAGCGATGGGGCCTACATCTGGAAAGGCGCGAGACACCCAGCAAAGGGCTCACCTCCCGGCGGCCTCCACGCAAAAAAAATTCTCGGGGGCCTTGGAGTACTCGCGGGCCGACGAGATGGCACGTGTCTAAGCGCGAGACGCGCGGCCCATGGCTCATCTGTCGGGGGGCTCTGGCACACCGGTGGGTCCCCGGGCCTCCTCGCAGTCGCTGGGCTCTGCGGATGCCGTCGCCTGCACTTTTTTTGTAGGGGGGACCTGAGGGGTGAGCCATTGCCCGAAAAAAAACGCTAAGGAAAATGGAGGGGGAGGAACGGCTCCGCCTCGGTCGAGATCCTGGAGTCGTAGGGCATGGCCTAGGACATCCTAGCGCACGTGGGAGAAGGAGACGGTGAGATGCCCGACAAGCTTTCTTGGGATGATGTGCCAGCCTTCATGGAGCAACTCCGCTGGACCGCTCGTGACTTGTTACGCCGGGAGCGCCATGCGGGGCTCGTGCAGACGACGGAGTTGGTCCAAACAGTATTGCGGCGGCAAAAACAGAAAGAGCAGGAGTGGGAGGTGATCACCTGGGAGAACCAAGACCATTTTTTCAAGCTCGCCCGCAGGATCATGCGGCATGCGTTAATCGATCGTGCCCGAAAGCGCATGACGGAAGAAGGGGCGATGGGGGGGCCTCCACTCCACCTCGACGCCCTCGATGGGGACACCCTGCTTCAGGCTGCTGACGCGCCGTCTCCGTCGGTCATCAAGTTACTTGCAGCCCTTGAGTACATGGAACAAGTCAAGCCAGAGTTGGCCGCCATTATAGAGTTTCGGTACTATGAAGACCTGACAGCCAAAGAGATCGCCGCGCTCCTGGGGGTATCGGAGAGCACCGTCAAGCGCAGATATGAAGCCGCATACAACTTCCTACGCCAGGCGATGAAAGATGATACGTTAGCGGCTACATGACAAACCGGGCCAGAACATCCTTTCCACTGGTGCGGAAATAATCGACTGTACCCCGCAGGCATTCTCTCGATAAGCCACTAAGCCGCGGGGCAGCACAATGGGGTCGCTAACGTCTAAGAACCCCATGTGGATATTTCAGGAGTTACACCGATCCAACACAGTCGCTTATTTCCACGCTGATGTAAACCATCTGTTGGCCCGGTTTGCTACATGAGGGGCCAGCGTAGCAAAGGCGAGGAATGCTGTGAGAGGATACCCGACGTGGCTGACCAGGCACAAATCTACTTCATTTGCAGGCGTATCCTCAGGCAAAATGACGTATTGCTGTAGTGGGTTGTTTAAGTATGGGGGAGAACTGTTGCCCCCTGGCAGGGCCACGTGCTTATGTTCCACCTCCCTTTTACACACAAGGAGATCGACGCATGGCGATGCTAGGCTCCCGCGAGTGGTCTGCATATATGGCGTGGATAGAGCGTCTGGCACCACTCCCTCTGCTTGAGCGCCGCGTCCAGGTCGAGCAGGCCGCTGCCAACGGACACGTGAGTCCGGCCCTGCTCGCCCTACTGCAAACGTATGTGTCCTTGCCTCCTGCCCCCTGGCCTTCTGAGCCCGACCGCGACCGCACAGGCGAGTGTATTGGTGGGAAATACACGCTGACGCACCAACTTGGAGAGGGGGGGATGGGCGTTGTCTATCACGCTACTGCGCCGCTCCCTGGACCAGAGCTGCAGCATGTGGTGGTGAAATTCATCCACCCGCAGTTCCTCTGCGACCACAAGATCGACGCGGTGAAGCTGTTTGAGCGTGAAATTGTCACGCTTAGCACAGTGCGCCATCCCCATATTGTGTCGTTTATTACCTGGGATATCCATCCAGATCCTGCCGGTCCCTTGCCCTACATGGTGATGCCATTCATAGACGGGTGTCCGCTCACCGATTATGCCACACAGCATAGGTGCACGGTCACGGAGCGTATCGCACTGCTCTTGCCCGTGTGTGAGGGAGTACAGGCGATGCATGCACTGAGCCCAGCGATCTACCATCACGATCTGAAACCTGCCAATATACTCGTGGCCCGGGGGGGGAATCCCTATATCCTTGACTTCGGGCTCGCCCACGCACACGACACAACCAGACAGCAGGATGGTCCGAGAGGCGGGACCCCCGCCTACATGAGCCCCGAACAAGCAGGAGGGCAAGCTCGATGCGATCAGCGCAGTGACATCTATACGCTCGGGGTCATCCTCTACGAATTATTGGCCGGCCGGCGCCCCTACCCAGTGCCGGATAGGACCTCGTGGGAGACGCTCTACGAGACGATTATGCACGCCCCCGTGACACCGCTAAGTCAATGCAATCCCGCGTGTCCCGAGGACCTGGACCGCATCGTCCTCAAGGCCCTGGCTAAAAAGCCGGAGGACCGTTACTTCGCAGTGGAATTGCTGCAGCAGGAGCTAAAGTCATATTGTATGGCGAGGGAAGAACGCGTGCGTCGGTATCGTCAGGACGAGGCAGACGGCTCCCTGCGCCGAGAGAGACCTGGCCACGTCCCGTCGCCGTCCAGCGGGGCGTCGGCTGACGGGCTCGCCCACCCCCCTGGTCCTCGTCTGTGGGTGACCATAAGGCGCTTGTCCTCCAGAGTGCCGCAGGATAGTTACATGGCAGCCCTCGCAAGTCTCTCCCCCCTAAAGCCTCAAGTGCGCTATGCGGCGAATCCGGGCGACTTGGCCCAGATCTCGCACTTAGAAGCCGTCGAGTATGGCGCGGATTCAATCGATCAGGAGGGTTTGGTCAGATGGTGGCGCCGTTATCCCAAAGGGGTGCATCTCGTGCAGGTCGGGGCAGAGATCGTCGGAGCCATCGGGCTGTGGCCCATTGGCAACCGGGTCTTTGACAAGATGGTCTGCGGCGAGATGGAAGAAACCGAGCTTCAGCGTGAAGGCCATCCTGACGATATCGCGGCAGCGCAGGGACCGTATTCTTGTTGGTATGTGGGTGATATTATCGTCAGTCCCCGATATAGACAGCAGGGCTTTCTCCCAAGGAGACGGCACCCCTCGCGTCCAGCAGGATCGCAAGTGGTACGGACACTCCTGGACACTGCCGTGACGCGGTGGCTGCAGAGTGACGATCTCGCGCCCATGGTGGACCTCTGTGCCTTCGGCTTTACAGAGCATGGGCGACAGTTCTTAGCCCATTTCGGCTTCCGCCGAGATGCAGCGACCACCTCGCCGCTGGGCTATCCGATTTATCAACTCACCTCTACGCGTGAGGAGCTGCACGCCGCGTGCGCGAGCATACTGCCACAGCGCCATGCTACACCATGGCAAGCGTTCTTCGCCCATTTCGGCGTCCGCCGGGAGGGACGGCTCCCTCACAGTCATGAGGAGAACATGTGACACATGCCGCCGCGTGCACAGCCAGAAACATAACACACAACGTCGTCCCCAGAGGCTCAGAAGTAGGATGGGCGTATGGTTTTTCTCTGTGTTTCCCCTTGAGTATGGGACACGACAACCTGGAAAGAGGTTTAGCATGGCTCGGTTCCAGTCCTTCGAGGAGCCCCGCCCACACGTGCGCTATGCGCAGCATTTTGGAGAATTGCGGGTGGTCTCGCAATGGGAAGCCGCGGAGTATGGTACGCACTCGATCAATGCGGCGGGTTTAGTGGAGTGGTGGCACTGCTATCCCCAAGGAGTGCATCTCGTGGAGATCGGGGCGGAGATCGTCGGCGCCTTGGGGTTGTGGCCCCTTGCTGCAAGGGCCTATACCGCTCTGGTCACAGGCCACATGGAAGAAACCCAGATCGGCGCGCAGGCAGACGATATCGGGAGGCCCCAGACGTTGCATCGCTATTGGTATGTGGGCGATCTGATCCTCCATCCGGCGTATCGACAGGGCGCGCCGCAGGTCGTCCTGACCTTGCTGTCCACTGCTCTGACACGGTGGCTGCAGAGTGGCGATGTCGCGCCCATGGTGGACCTCTGTGCCTTCGGCTTTACAGAGCATGGGCGACAGTTCTTAACCCATTTCGGCTTCCGCCGAGATACAGCGACCACCTCGCCGCTGGGCTATCCGATTTATCAACTCACCTCTACGCGTGAGGAGCTGCACGCCGCATCCATCCCACTCGCCAACGCCTTGGCAACGTTCCAGGCGCCGCCGTGACGAGTGAGACACGGTGCACGCACACCGAGGATCATCCTCCCGGTTACGCTCCTCAGCCCTCCGGACAAGGGCAAGGACGAGCACACACTCCGGCACCACCAGCATCAGGGACGGGCGGACGCCCACACCGTACAACCCATCCGGGGGACACTTGGAGAGCCTATGGATCACACGCTGCTGATCGCCTGGTGCGAGCATCCTGCTGCAGCACGGATGCTCGCAGAGTTTTTCGTCGAGAGCGTCACACCAGACTACATCTCCCATGGGGAGCTGCAGTTGGGACGCGCTGAGACGAGCGAGCGTTGGAGTCCGGCGTTAACGGACATAGTGACCGAGGAAATCCACGGGGCGGTGGCGACGCCCGCGCCGGAGCGGACCCTGTGGGTAGCAGTCGCCCGGGAAGGCGACACCGTTGTCGCGTTAGCCCTCGTGAGTTTCCATTCGAGTCGAGGCGGTCTCTATGGGGTCATCGAGGATATCGTGGTGCGGCCCACACGGCGGCGACACGGCATTGGGCACGCGCTGCTGGACTGGATCGAAGCCGAAGTCCGCGCCCGGGGCGCAACACGCCTCTTTTTGGAAAGTGGGTTGCACAATGCGCCGGCCCATGCCTTCTTCCAGCACGCGGGGTACGCGACCTGCTCGGTCACCATGACGAAAACGCTCTCCACCTGAGGGGGTATCACGAATAAGGGTAGCGGGCAAACTCATGTAAAAATGTCCGCTAAGGCCGAAGCCTTGCTCTTTCAAACGCCTACCGTCAGCCAAGGCTTAGTTT
>Ga0137796_10000298_pt1 | contig 20443 bp, 17 predicted proteins | sample OV2TP3_FD_97704 | JGI IMG/M metagenome (GOLD analysis project Ga0137796, IMG submission 97704) | reverse complement strand
GCGTTCACTTCGTCGCGGGTCTCGTTGAAGATATCCAGGGTGTTGCGGGCAATCCCCTGTACCTTGCCGTTGAACTCGGTGACGATCTCGGTCTGGCCGTTGATCAGTTCCTTGTAACCCCGGGCCTCGCCGGCCAGCTTCAGCTGGCGCGCGGCACATTCAATGCCGGCGGAGACGAGGGCGAGTTGCTGCTCGATCAACTGCTCGGCGAGATTGGTATTGATGGTGTAGAACTCCTTCACGGATTCGTAGGAGCTCTTGCCCAGCGTATTGACGTTTTCAATGAGTGTGGTAGTCATCTGTCTTCTCCCGGTAAGATCTGTGTTTGTGCATTGCAATAATATTGCAGTGCAGCATAGGGTTTTCAAGCCCCTCTGTCAAGGGACTCTTACACGGGCCGACTGCCAGGGTTGCACGCAATAAATGATAATAAAATTGCTGAAAATCAATACGATATGCTGACAGCCCGGCCTTGGCAGGGAAATGCTTTGACAATTACCCGTACCCCGGGGTTGGGTCGTGGCCATTCTGAGGGCTGTTGTATCATCGGTAAGAACGGAGCTTACAGGCGACAGCAGCGTTTCCCATACCATGGACATTGACCCGGAACAACCCGCCGCGACATTTTCCCGTCTGTTTGACGAGGCCATCGGTCATCATGAGCGCGGCGAGTTGCCGCAGGCGGAAAGGCTGTATCGCCGAATGCTCGATCTGCAGAACGACAATGTCGACGTATTACACCTGCTCGGCCTGGTAAGTTCCCAAACTGGACGGTACGCGGAAGCCGTAGATTTCATCGAGCGCGCAATCGCCATCAATCCCGACGTTCCCGATTTTTACAACAATCTCGCCATCGTCCATTACAACCATGGCCAGTATGCGAGAACGGCGGGGTTTTGCGAGGAGGCCCTGCGGGTGTATCCCGATCATCCCGCCCTGCTGGCCACCCTGGGCAATACCCTGTTCCAGCTCGGCAGACATGAACAGGCCGCAGCCGCCTATGAACGGGTCTTGTCGATGAATCCGGATGACCTGATGACCCGCTTTAACCTGGCCAATGCCTACCGGGAATCGGGCAGGCCCGGAGACGCCATACGGGAATTCGAAAAATGCCTGCACCAGAAGCCGGACTACGCAGAGGCGCACAACAACCTCGGCAATGTCTTGCGCATGCAGGGGGAATGGCAGGCCGCGATGGATCATTTCAACGCGGCGCTGGAATCCCATCCCGATTACACCGAGGCCCGCGCAAACCTCGGCCTGGTCCTGCACCAGCTCGGCCGGCAGGAAGAAGCCCTGGCAGAATGTGAAAAGGCAATCGGCCTCAGGCCGGATTTCGCCGAGGCCTATAACACCCTTGGCCTTATATACCGCAAGCTTGAACGGCTCGAGGAAGCGAGGGTTGCGTTCGAGAAAGCACTGCAGTTGGCGCCCGCTTATGCGGAGGCGTATAACAACCTGGGCGGGATCCTGATGCTTTTGCGGCGCCTGGAGGAGTCGCAGTTGATGATCGAGAAAGCGCTCGAATTAAATCCGGACTTCGCGGAGGCCCTCTGCTGCCTGGGAAACCTGCACGTGCTCTACGGCGATTTTGAAAAGGCCGGAGCGGCCTACGAACGGGCGCTGGCCCTCGATCCGGGCCTGGCTGTTGTCAGGCAGAACATTGCCGGCCTGCGCAAGTTCAGCGTTGGAGACCGGGGGGAGATCGCAGTGATACAGGAAACGCTTCGTGATCCGAAGCTCAGTGATGATAAACGGGCGAATCTGCATTTCGCCCTGGGGAAAATATATGATGACTGCGGGCAGTACGAACAGGCGTTCCGGCATTACCGGGAGGGAAACGAACTGGTTGGCAGGGCGATGGATTATAACCCGGAGGAACATGAAAGATTCATCGGGCGGCTGATCGACGTTTACGGCGCCGGATTTTTCAGGGACTGCCGTCTTGACGGCGATCCGTCGCAGCGGCCTGTTTTCATTGTCGGCATGCCGCGCTCCGGAACGACGCTTGTCGAACAGATCATCGCCAGCCATCCGCTTGCACACGGGGCCGATGAACTGGAGTACTTCAACCGGATCGCGGCGTCCCTCCCCGCCCTGCTGGAAACGGACAGTGAATATCCCGCCTGCGCCGCCCGGCTGAATCAGGACGCCGTGAACGTCCTGGTGCGCGAATACCTGGACCTGCTTTCCGGCTGCGCCCCCGAGGCGGTCCGCGTCACCGACAAGATGCCGGGCAATTTTCTGCATCTCGGCCTGATAGCGATCCTGTTTCCGAACGCCGGCATCGTGCACTGCCGGCGGAATGCACTGGACACCTGCCTGTCCGTTTATTTTCAGAAATTCACGGCCAGGCACCCCTATGCGTACGATCTCACGGCTATCGGACATTATTACCACCAGTATGAACGCCTGATGGCGCACTGGCGCAACGTGTTGCCGGTGAGACTATATGAACTTGACTACGAAAAGCTGATCGCGGACAAGGAACAGGAGATCCGCCGCCTGATTGACTACCTCGGCCTGCCGTGGGACCGGAGATGTCTCGCCTTCCATGAAACCCGGCGGCCCGTGATGACGGCAAGCAGCTGGCAGGTCCGCCAGCCGATATACACGTCATCCATCCACCGCTGGAAAAATTACGAATCGCATCTCGGCCCCCTGAAACAGGCGCTGGGTTTGCCCGGGTGACCGCCGGCCTCGGCCGGTGCGCCGCAGGGCCTTTACGGCCCGCTGAGCGCAAGCAGGAGGCCGTTGGTCAGCTCCTCTATCAGCACTTCATCGTAGCCCGCGTCTCTCAGCGCCCACATGAATTTGTTGCCGATCCTGGCCTTGGTGTAGATATTCAGTTTCACCCTGCCGCGGTAGTCCCTGGCGCGGGTGTAGAGATGGTTTACCGCCTTGTCGAATTTTCTGACAGCCTTCCTGTCCCGCGCGCCCGTGACCGACGCCAGCGGGCACTGCTCGATGAATTCCTTCGCCAGCGCGTCCGCGAATTCGTCGTGCTGCCTGAGAAAAATCCGGGAAAAGAAACCCATGGTTTACGCCTCGGTCACGGCCGCGGCGATCGGGCACACCGGTGATGCGGGTATCACCCCGTATACAGTCCGCCGTTGATGGAGATTTCAGAGCCCGTGATGTAGCCCGAATTCTCGGCGGCGAGATAGGACACGGCGTCCGCGATCTCAGAGGGATCTGCCAGCCGCCCCAGGGGGATCCTGGAGATGATGGAATTCCGGATGTCTTCGGGGATGGCCTCGACCATGCTTGTTTCGACATAACCGGGGCAGATGCTGTTGACGGTGATGCCGCTGCCGGCGAGTTCGAGGGCGAGCGATTTGGAAAATCCGATCATCCCGGCCTTGGCGGCGGAATAGTTGGTCTGGCCGAACTGGCCTTTCTGGCCGTTGACCGAGGAAATATTGATGATCCTGCCGTAACGGCGCCTGATCATGCCGTTGATGAGATTGCGGGTGACGTTGAACACACTGTCCAGGTTGGTGTCCAGGACGGCGTGCCAGTTTTCGAGGTCCATCTTTCGCAGCGTCGCATCGCGCGTGATACCGGCGCCGTTGACAAGGATGTCCACGTGGCCGTATTTCCTTTCCAGCGTCCTGCCCATCTTCCTGCATGCCGAAAAATCGGTGACGTCGCATTCGATGATGTCGATGTCAAAACCGGCCTCGCGGTGTTTTTCCCGCCACGCCGCGGCCCTGTCCGCTTCGGCGGCAAGGAAGGTGGCTACCACACGGTGGCCGTCCGCGTACAGGCGCTTGCAGATCTCGGTGCCGATGCCGCCCGTACCGCCGGTAACGACCACCACGCGGCGTGTTTCGATCCGGGGTCTTGCGGCCGCTGACATTGCGCGGGAGCTCCGGACCCCGGCACCGAGGTACGGAAGGTAAAACGACAGGGTGTCGTGATGGTGGTTCAGCAGGCGGTCCAGGCTGGCGGTGGTGAATGCCGAGAGGCGAAACAGCGAATCGAGCGTGAGTTCAAGCGGATTCAGCGCGCCGGACAGCATGTTCTTCTGCACTTTGTGCAGGTGGTTCAGTATTTCGGAACAGGCATCATGGCAGGCAATGGCGGACTGCGTTGCTTTGGTCATGCGGAACCCCCCGGTGATTTCCTCCTGCAGGCTGCAGGACGGGCTGTTTTTATTTGGAATTCTTCCCCTTCTTCAACCCGGTGGCCCGGAAGAAATTTTCCTGCATTTCCTGCCACATCTTGAGATTCCGGTCTGCGAGTTCCGACATGGCCGTCAGGGGATCCGAGGACATGGCGTTCTGTAACTGCTTCTGCTGTTCGACAAACAGTTCCATGCTCTTCTGTATATAGTTGCCGGCGACCGTTTGCAGCGAATCGCCGTAGGACTGGATGATCCGGGTCAGCAGTTCGGTCGAAAAAAAAGGCTCCCCGCCGTGCTCCTGCTCGGAAATAATCTGCAGCAGGATGTTGCGCGTGAGGTCCTCCTCCGTCTTGACGTCCTTGACGCAGAATTCAACGTCGGAGAGCACGAGTTGTTTTACGTCATCGAGCGTGATGTATTTGCTCTGTTCCGTGTCATAGAGGCGGCGATTCGGGTACTTCTTTATGATGCGGACATCACTCATAAATAAAAGTATAAAGTTTAAAGTTCAAAGATCAAAGTTCAAAGATCAAAGTTCAAAGTTATCCGGCGAACTCACATCATGTGCTGGCCGCCGTTAATGGAGAAATCGGCGCCGGTTGCAAACGCGGCATCCTCCGAGGCCAGAAAATTCACGATCGCCGCGATCTCCTCGGGCTTGCCCAGCCGCCCCACGGGAATGGTGGCGATGATCTTTTCACGGATGTCCTCGGGCACCGCCATCACCATCTCCGTCGCGATGTAACCGGGCGACACCGTGTTGACGGTCACGCCCTTTCGGGCCACTTCCTGGGCGAGCGCCATGGTAAAACCGTGCATCCCCGCCTTGGAGGCGGAGTAATTGGTCTGGCCCAGCTGGCCTTTCTGGCCGTTGATGGACGAGATATTGATGATGCGCCCCCAGCCCCGCTCCATCATGCCCTCCACCACCTGCTTCGTGATGTTGAACAGGCCGTCCAGGTTGATCCGCATCACTTCGTCCCACTGTTCTCTCGACATTTTGCGGAACGTACCGTCCTTGGTGATGCCGGCGTTGTTGACGAGGATATCGACGGGGCCGATATCGCTCTCGATCGTTTTGACGAGGTTACGGCAGGCGTCGAAGTCCGACACATCGGCCTCGTAGATTTGGATCGCGTAGCCCTTTTCCCTGACTTCCGCCTGCCACTTTTTCGCCTTCTCCGCGTTGCGGTAATTGGTGGCCACCCGGGCGCCGGAATCCGCGAGCCGCAAACAGATCGCGGCGCCGATACCCCCGGTACCGCCCGTCACAAGGGCCACTTTTCCTTTCAGGTCGGACATGGTGCTTACCTCTCTACCGCCAGTGCCACGCCCTGGCCGCCGCCGATACACAGGGTAGCCAGGCCTTTTTTGGCATCCCGGCGTTTCATTTCATAAAGCAGTGTCACCAGGATACGGCATCCCGAGGCACCGATGGGATGTCCCAGGGCAATGGCGCCGCCGTTGACATTCACCCTGGCCGTGTCCCAGCCGAGTTCCCGGTTGACCGAAATCGCCTGGGCGGCAAAGGCCTCGTTCGCTTCAATCAGGTCCAGATCAGCCACTGACCAGCCGGCCTTCTCCAGGCAATGCCGGGTAGCCGGTATCGGACCGGTGCCCATGATCGCGGGATCGACGGCGGCGCTGGCGTAGGCCCTGATCCTGGCCAGCGGTGTGAGCCCAAGGTCTTTCGCCCGGCTCTCGGCCATGACGATCACCGCGGCCGCGCCGTCATTCAGTCCGGAGGCGTTGGCCGCGGTCACGGTTCCCTCCTTGTCGAAGGCCGGCCGCAGCTTGGCGATCCCGTCGACGGTGACACCGGCGCGGGGGAATTCATCCCGGTTGAAAATAACCGGATCACCCTTGCGCTGCGGAATCTCGATCGGGATGATCTCGTCGGCAAACCTGTTTTCTTTTTGCGCGGCTTCACATTTTTGCTGTGTCGCCGCCGCGAATTCATCCTGTTCCTGGCGCGAGATGTTGTATTTTTTGGCAATATTTTCCGCCGTGATCCCCATGTGGATGTTGTTAAAGGCGTCCCACAGGCCGTCGAGGATCATGGAATCGGCCAGTTTCCAGTCACCCATCTTGGTGCCGGTGCGCGATCGGGGCAGTACGTGCGGGGCAAGGCTCATGTTTTCCTGTCCGCCGGCGACGATGGTGCTGGCGTCGCCGCATTTGATGGACTGGGTGGCAAGGTGTACGGCTTTGAGCCCGCTGCCGCAGACCTTGTTGATCGTCATGCAGGGGACCGAGTGCGGCAGGCCGGCCAGGATGGCCGCCTGCCGGGCGGGGTTTTGACCGACCCCGGCCGTCAGGACCTGGCCCAGGATGACTTCATCCACCTGTTCGGGTGTTAACCCCGCACGTTCCAGCACGCCGGCGATGACCCTGGATCCCAGGGTGTGGGCCGGTATTTCCGACAAACTGCCGCTGAAATTTCCGATGGCCGTACGGCCGGCGGCCACGATAACGACATTCTCAGGCATTGGGTGATCCTCCTCCGGATAAATGGACGCAGGCGTCGCGGAGCCGTCTACGCTGCAGTGCACAAATCAATTTTGATGGTAGCAGAATACCGCCGGTGACTCCAGCCGGTTGACGGCGGCCGTGCGCCGAGGCATCAGAGATGCAAGGTGCGTTGATCAACGGCAAGGGCAGCCTCGTGCAGTGCTTCAGTCAGGGTGGGGTGGGCGTGAATGGTGCGCGCGATATCTTCGCTGCTGCTGTCGAACTCCATGGCGAGGACGCCTTCGGTAATGAGTTCCGAGGCATTGGGCCCGATGATGTGCAAGCCGAGAATGCGATCCGTTCTGGCATCGGCGATGAACTTGACCAGTCCCCCGCTCTCGCCCATGGCCCGGGCCCTGCCGCTGGCGGTAAACGGGAAAACACCACAGCGGTAGTCCGTGCCGCTGTCCTTTAGTTCCTGTTCGGTCTTGCCCACCCAGGCGATCTCCGGCCAGGTGTAGATCACCCAGGGGATGGTTTCATAATTCATGTGTCCCGGCCGGCCAGCGATCCGCTCGGCCACGGCCACACCTTCTTCGGAAGCCTTGTGCGCGAGCATCGGTCCCCGGACGACGTCCCCGATAGCATAGACGTCGGGAAGATTGGTCCGGCACTCTTCATCCACCAGGATGAAACCGCGTTCATCCATCAACAGGCCGCAGCTCTCGGCGCCCAGGCCCGCGGTATTCGGGGTTCGTCCGACGGCCACGATCAGCTTGTCCATTACGACCTGGTGCTTGCCCTGCTTGTCCTCGTAGTTGACGATGACCTGCTGATTGTTGGTTCCGGTACCCGTGACGCGCGCTCCGAGGCGGATGTCCAGCCCCTGTTTTTGCAGGATCTTCCAGGCCTCGTTGGCGATCTGGCGGTCGACCGCCACCAGGAACTCGTCCAGGGCCTCGAGGATGAGAACCTCGGATCCCAGGCGGCTCCAGACGCTGCCGAGTTCAAGGCCGATAACGCCGGCGCCGATAACCCCCAGCGTCCTCGGCGCCTGGTTGAAATCGAGGGCGCCGGTGGAATCGACAATCCGCTCCTGATCGACCTGGGCGGGCGGGATCCGCGCCGGCACCGAACCGGTGGCGATGATGATGTGCTTTGCGGCCACCGTGGTCTTTGCCGTGCCCTCGCCGTTAACGGGGGTGATCTCCACCTGGTTGCCCGGCAGCAGACGGCCGTGGCCTTGCAGCCACGTGACCTTGTTCTTGCGGAACAGGCCCGCGATCCCCTGGGTCAGCTGGCTGACGATCTTCTCCTTGCGGGCAATCATGCGGTTGACGTCTATCGCCGCGCCGCTGACGCTGATGCCATGTTCGGCCATCCCATGCTTGATGTGCATGTAGTAATGCGAGGAATCGAGCAATGCCTTGGACGGGATGCAGCCGACATTCAGGCAGGTGCCACCAAGCGCGGGCTTGCCTTCACCGTTAATCCAGCTGTCGACACAGGCCGTGGTCAGCCCGAGCTGGGCGCAGCGCAAGGCGGCGACGTATCCACCGGGCCCCGCGCCGATGACGATGACGTCGTATTGCGCCATGCCCGGGCCCTACCCCGTGGTTCCCGGTCGTGCCGGAAATCGCCGGCATAAACCCGGTGGTTGATACGCCGCTGGAAAAGATGGCCGCCCGGTCCTGGCGCCTGTGACGCCGGCCGGCAGACAGTAAATGCAGACCGGGGGCACGTGATCAGACCTGGAGCAGCAACCGGGTCGGATCTTCGATCTGATCCTTGATGGCCACGAGAAACTGCACGGCCTCGCGGCCGTCGATGATGCGGTGATCGTAGGAGAGGGCGAGATACATCATCGGCCGGATCACCACCTGGCCCTTTTCCGCGACCGGCCGCTCCTGCATCTTGTGCATGCCGAGGATGGCGCTCTGGGGCGGGTTGATGATCGGCGTTGACAGCAGCGATCCGAATACTCCGCCGTTGGTGATGGTGAACGTCCCCCCGGTCAGATCCTCGATGGTGAGCTTGGCGTTGCGGGCCTTCTCGCCGTACTCCCGGATCCTGGCCTCGATGCTGGCGAAACTCAGGGTGTCGGCGTCGCGGAGGACGGGAACGACCAGCCCCCGCGGCGAGCCGACGGCGATGCCGATATCATAATAACGGTGATAGACGATATCCTCGCCGTCCACGGAGGCGTTGAGGACGGGAAATTTTTTCAGCGCCTCGACGGCGGCCTTGGTAAAGAAGGACATCAACCCCAGCTTGACGCCGTGGGTTTTTTCGAATTCGTCCTTGTAACGGTTGCGCAGGTCGATGATGGGCTGCATGTTGACTTCGTTGAACGTGGTCAGGAGCGCGTTTTCATGCTGCGCCATGAGCAAGCGTTCGGCAGCGCGCCGGCGCAGGCGCGTCATGGGGACCCGTTCAACCGGACGGCCGCGGTCCATGTCCGCCTTCGGCGCCGGTGTGGGCGCGGCGGGTGCAGCGACCGCGGGCCCGGCTTCATTCGTGGTTTCCGGACGGGGTTGAGGCCTGGCCGGGGTGGGCGCCGGTGCCTGCGGTGCGGCGGCGGGCACCGCAACAGTCTTTTTTTCGATGTGTTTGAGGACATCTTCCTTGGTCAGGCGGCCACCGCTGGCGGGAATATCCGCGGCGCTCAGCTTGTGTTCGGCAAGGAGGCTGCGTACCGCCGGGCTGAGCTTGGTGTCGGCTGCCGGCTTTTCCACCGGCGCCTGATCCGGGAGGTCCTCGGGTGCCGCTGTGGCCGCTTTGGCCTCCGGTGTCGCCGGGGCAGTGTGTTTGGGTGATACAGGTACGGCAGCGGCCACCCCGGCTTGCGGGGAAATTGCCGCGGCGGGTGGGGCAGGCGGTGCCGCCGCTGCGCCCACGGCGGCTTCGGTCTCGATGCGGGCGATTACCTCGTCACTGTGCACTTCCTCGCCGTTCTGTTTCAGGATCTCGGCGAGAACCCCGTCATTGGGCGCGGCCACTTCGAGCGTCACCTTGTCAGTCTCGATATCGATCAGGCTGTCGCCGCGGCTGACCGTATCGCCGACGTTTTTATGCCAGTTCAGGAGGGTGGCCTCAGCCACCGATTCGGCCAGGACCGGGACCTTCACCTCTATACGCACGGTTAACTCCTTTACGCCTCTTGCGTGGCGGTTCAGTAAATGACCGGCCGGCCCGGTGAGCCGTCAAGCCTGGCCGATGTTCTTTTTATAGGTGACTTCAAGCTTGTCCAGCTGCAGCGCATCCCGCACCAGCTGGCGTTGCTGTTCCAGGTGTTTCGACATGTAACCCACGGCGGGGGACGCGGAATAAAAACGCCCGGCGTAGCCGAAGACGTGATGTTCCTCGAGGCAACCGATCATGGTGCCGCGCGAGTGCATGTAGTACCAGCTCCCCTGGTTCTTGGGTTCTTCCTGCACCCAGACCACCTCCCTGGCGTTCCGGTAGCGGCCGATCACGCGCCTGACTTCCGCCAAGGGGAAGGGAAACAGCTGCTCGATCCTGGCGATGGCAATGTTTTCCAGTTTGTTTTCCCGGCGTGCCTCGAGCAGGTCGTAATAGACCTTGCCGCAGCAGAACAGCAGGCGGGTGACGGCCGCCGGATCAAGATCGTCGATCTCATCGATGACCGTCCTGAACCGGCCGCTGCTCAGCTCCTCGACCGGCGAGGTGGAGAGCTTGTGCCGCAACAGGCTTTTCGGGCTCATGATGATCAACGGCTTGCGGTAGGGCCGCAGGATCTGGCGTCTCAGCATGTGAAACATCTGCGCCGCCGTGCTGGGCACGCAGACCTGCATGTTTTCACGGGCGGATAACTGCAGGTAACGCTCGAGTCGCGCGGACGAGTGTTCCGGCCCCATGCCGTCGTAGCCGTGGGGCAGCAGCAGCACCAGCCCGCAATAACGCCCCCACTTGGCCTCGCTGGAACTGATGAACTGATCGATCACCACCTGCGCGCCGTTGGCGAAATCGCCGAACTGGGCTTCCCATATCGCGAGGGTGTTCGGTGAAGCACTACTGTAGCCATATTCATACGCCAGCACGGCTTCCTCGGAGAGGGTGGAGTTGATGACCAGAAAATTCGCCTGTCCCTCACGCAGGTGCTTCAGGGGAATATAGGCCTCCCCGGTTTCCTGGTCATGAATGACGGCATGGCGGTGGAAAAACGTTCCCCGGCTGCTGTCCTGGCCCGACAGCCTGATGGGGTAACCGGCCGTCAAGAGGGAGGCATAGGCCATGGTTTCCGCAAACCCCCAGTCCATGGGCAGCTCGCCCCGCCCCATTTTCCGCCGGTTCTCGATGATGCGGCTGACGGTAGGATGCAGGTTGAAACCCTCCGGGACGTCGGTGATGCGCTCCGCGAGGAACCTGACCGTGTCCGTATCGAAGGCGGTATCGGTTTCCGTATCCCACGGCATGTCCTTGAAAGGAGCAAAGTTGATGAGAAAGTCATGGCTGATGTTTTCTGCAACGGGGCCGGCTACCGGCCGGTTTGATTCCAGCGACCGGACGTAGTCTTCCGCGATCTTGTCCGCCTGCTCGCCCGTGATCACGTTCTCCCGGATCAGTTTTTCCGTATAGAGTTTGCGCACCCCGGGGTGTTGCCTTATGTGCCTGTACATGATGGGCTGGGTGGCGGCCGGTTCATCCGCCTCGCTGTGCCCGTGCTTGCGGTAACAAACCATGTCGATGACCACGTCCTTGTTGAAGGCCATGCGGAAATCCAGGGCGAGACCGGCGATGAAGACAACGGCTTCGGGGTCATCACCGTTTACATGGAAAATGGGGGCCTGCACCATCTTGGCGACGTCGGTGCAGTACAGGGTGGAGCGTGAGTCCAGGGGATCGCTGGTGGTGAACCCGATCTGGTTGTTGATGATGATATGGACCGTGCCGCCCGTGGTGTATCCCTTGGTCTGGGACAGGTTGAACGTCTCCATGACCACGCCTTGCCCGGCGAACGCGGCGTCGCCGTGGATCAGCACCGGCAGCACCAGGTTATGGTTGTGATCCCTGCGCCGTTCCTGGCGCGCGCGCACCGAACCTTCGACCACGGGATCGATGATCTCGAGGTGCGAGGGATTGAACGCCAGCGTCAGGTGCACCGGGCATCCCGGTGTCAGGATGTCGGACGAATAGCCCAGGTGATATTTCACGTCGCCGGTGTCATCCTCGTCTTCAGCCGTCTTCTTGCCCTCGAATTCGCTGAACAGGTCGCCGGGAAGCTTGCCGACGGTATTGACCAGTACATTCAGGCGGCCGCGGTGGGCCATGCCGATCACGACCTCCCGGGTCTGGTGCCGGCCGCTTTCCTGGACCAGGCAATCGAGGAGCGGGATCAGGCTCTCGCCGCCTTCCAGTGAAAAGCGTTTCTGGCCGACGTACTTGGTATGCAGGTATTCTTCCAGGGCATTGGCGGCGATCACGCGTTCGAGGATGCGCAGTTTCTGCTCCCGGTCAAAGGCGGGGGTGGCGCAGCAGGTTTCGAGCCTTTGCTGGATCCAGCGCTTCTGTTCGGTATCGTTGATGTGCATGTATTCGGCGCCGATCGTGTGGCAGTAAGTCTGCTGGACGACCTTGATGATTTCCCGCAGGGGAATTTCTTCCCGGGTGTATTGCAGGGAACCGGTATTGAAATTGCCGTCGAGATCGGCGTCCGTAAGCCCATGGTAGGCCGGGTCGAGTTCCGGCACATGCGGGCGTTCGTACTGTTTCAGGGGATCGAGGTCGGCCTGCCGGTGCCCGCGAAAGCGATACGCGTTGATCAACTGCAGGACGGCCACCTGCTTCTGGTGGGACGTGATCTGGCTGTCGTCATCACCGGCCGCCCTGGCCGTTATCTCGTGGGGGTCGGCCTCGTAGGCGCGCGCCCCGGCGGGTGCTCCGGACACACCCGGGGTCGGACCGGGTTCCCGAAGAGACTCGAAATACGCCCGCCATTCGCCCGGGATGCTATCCGGGTCCGAGAGGTAAGCCTGGTACAGCTCGTCGATAAACCAGGCGTTGCCGCTGTAAAGACAGGATGATGAGACTTTATCCATACATGTTCCGGCTGTGCCGGGTGCGCCCGCCTGTCCGCCAGGATACCGGCCTGACTTGCAGGTCGTTTTTTTCAGGGTTATTCCCGGTTACGCAGTAAGTTGGGTTCAACAATTTATGTTGTTTATAAGTTATTTTTCAGCGTCCTCCGGCGCGCCCATTGTGTCACGACCCGCCGGCTTTTTCAGCCTCCGCGGCGGATTTAACCTTGCTGCAACGCCATATCAGGCGGTATCCTAAAAATATAAAACTATAAGAAGAATTTCTATTACTTATTTTACCTCCCGGCAAGAGGGATTCCCGATGGCTGATACCGTGACCATAATCGACAACCGGACGGGCAAGCGGGTTGAATGCCCGGTGTACTACGGCACCTACGGCGCACCGGTGATAGATATTCAATCCCTCTACCGCGAACTCGGCATGTTCTCGCTCGATCCGGGCTATCTCTCCACCGCCTCCTGCCGCAGCGCTATCACTTACCTGGATGGTGAACGGGGCATCCTGATGCACCGGGGTTATCCCATCGAGCAGCTGGCGGAACACAGCACCTACCTGGAAGTGTGTTATCTGCTCCTCTACGGGGAGTTGCCGACCCGCCAGCAGTACGATGACTTCCGCGCCGAGCTGAACAGGCGCAACATGGTGCACGAGCATCTGGAACGGTTTTACGAGGGCTACCGTTACGACGCCCATCCCATGTCCATCCTGGTAGGGATAACGGGGGCGCTGTCCTCTTACTACCACGAAGCGCTGGACATCAATGACCCGGCGGACCGGGATGTTACGGCCAAGCGGGTGATCGCCAAAATGCCTATCCTGGCGGCGCACTGTTACAAGCACGCGATGGGCCACCCGTTTGTCTATTCACGCGATGACCTCGGTTATGTCGAGAACTTTCTCAACATGATGTTTTCCCTGCCCAACCGGCCCTACGTGCCCAACCCGACGGCCATCCGCGCGTTTGACCTGCTGATGATCCTGCACGCCGACCATGAGCAGAATGCCTCGACCTCGACCGTGCGGCTGGCCGGCAGCGCGGAAGCGAATCCGTTCGCCTGCATCGCCGCGGGTATCGTAACCCTGTGGGGCCGGGCCCATGGCGGGGCCAACGAAGCCGTGCTCAGGATGTTGAAGGAGATCGGCGAGGTGAAAAACATCCCCCAATTCATCGATCGCGCCAAGGACAAGAACGATCCCTTCCGGCTGATGGGCTTCGGCCACCGCGTTTACAAGAACTATGACCCGCGCGCAAAGATTATACGCAAGGCCTGTCACGATCTCCTCGATGAAATTGACACCATCGACCAGCCGCTGTTCGAGACTGCCATGAAGCTTGAAGAAATCGCCCTGAAGGACGATTATTTCGTCGAGCGCAAGCTGTATCCAAACGTCGATTTTTATTCCGGCATCATTCTCAAGGCCCTGGGGATACCCACCTCGATGTATACCGTCATGTTCGCCCTTTCCAGGTCCGTGGGCTGGATCGCCCAGTGGCTGGAAATGATGGAGGATCCGGATTTCCGCATCGGCCGGCCGAGGCAGTTGTACATCGGCGCCGAGACCCGTGATTACGTGCCCATGGACAAGCGCACAGCGGTCCGGGCCAACCCGCAGGCGACTGTGGAGACATAGCCTGTCCACATGAAGTCACCCGTACGTATCACCATCACCGGCGCCGCCGGGCAAATCGGTTATGCCCTGTTGTTCCGTATCGCCGCCGGCGAAATGCTGGGAGGCGATCAACCCGTCATCCTGCAGTTGCTGGAAATCACGCCGGCCATGAAGGCACTGGAAGGGGTGGTCATGGAGATCGATGATTGCGCCTTTCCGCTGGTGGCCGGTTTTGTGTTGACGGACGACGTTAACCAGGCGTTCAGGGAAACCGACGTCGCCATATTGGTCGGCGCCAGGCCGCGCGGGCCCGGCATGGAACGCAGCGACCTGCTGGAGGCCAACGGCGGGATCTTCAGGATCCAGGGCCAGGCGCTGAACGATCATGCCAGCCGCGACGTGCACGTGGTGGTGGTGGGCAATCCCGCCAATACCAATGCCCATACCGCCATGGTGTGCGCGCCCGATCTTGATTCCAGGAACTTCACGGCCATGACCCGGCTCGATCATAACCGGGCGCTGGCGCAGCTCGCCGCAAAAACCGGCACCAGGGTGAGCGAGATCAGGAAGATGACCATCTGGGGCAATCACTCCACCACGCAATATCCGGACATCAGCCACACCATGATCGGCGGCCGGCCGGCGAAAGACCTGGTGGAGCGGGACTGGTATGAAAACGAATACATTCCGAAAGTGGCTAAACGCGGGGCGGAGATCATTGCGGCACGGGGCGCTTCCAGCGCCGCCTCCGCCGCTAACGCCGCCATCGATCACGTACACGACTGGTTCCTGGGGACACCCGCGGATGACTGGGTGAGCATGGCCGTACCGAGTGACGGCAGCTACAGCATTCCTGAAGGACTGATGTATTCCTTTCCCGTGACGTGCAGGAACGGTGAATATGAAATCGTGCAGGGGCTCGCGATCGATGAGTACAGCCGCGAGAAGATGCTGGTTACCCGGAAGGAACTGGAGGAGGAGCGGGACGCGGTCGCTGAGATATTAAAATAGCCCCTGTGGATTCAGCCGGTCATTGCCACAGTGCAGATCGTCACAGCGGGTCAGGCTTAAAGCCGACCGTCGCCGGCAGGGACGCCGGCGTCGAGCCTACAGGGACGTATTCACGGCGTGTCGGCGTAAGCCTGACCCGCTGTGAGACGTCCTCGAGTATTTAACCGTTTTCAAGCAACAGATACACACGTTGCAATGACCGGTTGAATCCGCCCCAGCCATCTTCATCTAAGGCTGATAATCGGCCAGCCGCGTTGTTCCGCTTCCCGCCTGAGCACGGCGTCCGGGTCGACGGCGACCGGGTGCGTGACGTATTCGAGCAGGGGAATGTCGTTGTGTGAATCGCTGTAGAACCAGTGTTCCTCCGGACGGTAGCGGTGATCCTCGATCCATGATTCGAGTCTCGTCACCTTGCCGCCGGCAAAGGAAGGCAGACCCCAGGGCCTTCCGGTGTAGTAGCCGTTTTTCATCTCGACGTCCGAGGCGATGAGGTTTTCAATGCCGAGCAATCCGGCGATGGGCTCGGTCAGAAAACGGTTGGTGGCCGTGATGACCAGCAGGATGTGGCCCCGTGATCGGTGATCGTCGATGAGTTCACCGGCTTTCTTCAGAAGGATCGGCCTGATTTTTTCCTCGAGGTACTGCGTTCGTATGCCATGCAGGATTTCCGGATCGATACCCGCGAGCGGCCGGAGCTGGTATTCGAGGAAGTTATGGATGTCCAGTTTTCCCGCCCGGTAGTCATCGTAATAGCGCTCGTGCTCGTCCCCGCGGCCGGTGGCGCCCAGGTAGCCGTGCTCGCGCAGAAACCGCCCCCAGAGCAGATCGCTGTCTCCGCCGATCAGGGTGTTATCGAGATCGAATATCGCCAGTTTCACGAAAGTGCCTTCCCCGTTACGCCAAAAGGGGCGTAGTCTAAGGATAAAACCGGCAAAGGTAAAACCGCGGCAGTTTGAATTGCAGGCGGCGCCGTGTTTGTGAAAAAATTTACCGCAAGCACACACGCAACGGTTGAATAAATAATGATCGATACGGACGGTTTCAGGGCCAATGTTGGCATTCTCCTCAGCAACCGGGAGGGAAAACTCTTCTGGGCCCGCCGCGCCGGGATGGAGGCCTGGCAGTTCCCGCAGGGCGGTATCCGGGATGATGAAAACGCTGAAACGGCGATGTACCGGGAACTGAAAGAGGAAATCGGCCTCCTGCCGGAACACGTGAAAGTCATCGCCAGCACCGACGACTGGCTTCGGTACTGGCTGCCGCAGAAATTCATCCGCTACAATCTCCATCCCCTGTGTATCGGCCAGAAGCAGATCTGGTACCTGTTGCGCCTCGTCGCCGCCGAGAGCCACGTGAGGCTCGACGTATCGGCGAATCCCGAGTTTGACAACTGGCGCTGGATTGATTACCAGGAGGCTGTCCGCCAGGTGGTGGACTTCAAGCGGGACGTGTATGAAAAGGCGCTGCGCGAGCTCGCGCCGTATCTTTTCCCCGGCCTGCCCCGATCCGGGCGGACCTGATCGGATCGTCATTCACCCGACCACAGTGATGTCGTTACCACGGCAAGTTGACGGGCGCCTGCTCCCGCTGTGGCAGGACGAGGCTCTGGTCACGCCGGCCTTTGTCTATGATGAACCGGCCGTCCTGGAAAAACTCGCCCTGCTGGCGGAGATCCGGGGAGACCACTGCCGGCTGCTTTATTCCATCAAGGCGGCCGCATGCGCTTCCCTGCTCAGGCTGATCGCGGAGCACGTCGACGGTTTTTCGGCGAGTTCGCCGTTTGAATGTCGTCTCGCACGCGAAATTCTGGGGGACAGGGGCAGCCTCCACCTGACCAGCCCCGGCCTCACGACCGGCGATATGCCGCAGGTTGCAGCGAGCTGCGATTACCTCAGTTTCAATTCCCTGCCGCAGTGGGAACGGTGCCGGCCGTACGCGGGCAATCTGAGCTGCGGCCTGCGCATCAATCCACAGTTATCCTTCATCGCGGACGAACGGTACGACCCGTGCCGCCCTTTTTCCAAACTGGGCGTCCCGCTGCGGCAGTTGGCTGCGCTACCTGTACGGCGTTCCGGCCTGCCGGACGGCCTCCGGGGGATCCACATCCACACCAATTGCGGATCGGAAAACATCGGGGAACTCGAACGGACGATACAGCGGCTCACCACAACCCTGAAGGCGATCATGCCGCGGCTGGAATGGGTGAATCTCGGCGGTGGCTATCTATTTACACAGCCGGCGCAGGTCAGGTCGCTCGATCAACTGATGTCCGGCCTGGCGCAAAAGTACGGCGTGGACGTGTTTATAGAACCCGGCAAGGCCATCGTGGGCGCCGCCGGTTACCTGGTGGCCACGGTCGTCGATATGTTCGATACCGGCGGCCTCACCATCGCCCTGCTGGATACCTCGGTCAACCATCTGCCGGAAGTATTCGAATACCAGTCTCGCCCGGTGGTCCTGCAGGAAGTCCCCGGTGGCAAACATGTCTTCCGCCTGGCGGGGGCAAGCTGCCTGAGCGGCGACCTGTTCGGTGATTATGCGTTCGAAAGGCCACTGGACATCGGCAGCCGGGTCATCTTTGCCAACGTCGGGGCGTACATGATGGTCAAGGCCAGCATGTTCAACGGCATCAATCTGCCCGCGGTCTATGCCTTGACGACGGATGGCGCGTTACAACTCCGGAAAGAATACGATTATGACCATTACCGGCGCACCTGCTGATCACTCCCCATGCTAGCCGATGCCGCCGTCCTGTTCAGAACGTTCTTCCGGATCTGCCTCCTGCAATTCAGCCCGGCGCAACTTCCCCGATCCTATGAACTGCTCGCGGTCTGCCTGATCGCCTACACGCTGGTCAATTTCCTGCTGGCGCTGTTTACGGCGCCGCCGCTCGACGCTGTCCTTGCCAGTCTTCTCGAATCCCTCCTCGTGGCCCTGATCACGGTCGGCCTCCTCGGCCTGCACCGGCATTACGGGCGGTGGGTGGAAACCCTGATGGCCCTGGCCGGGACGGGGTGCATCCTGGGCATGATCGCGTTGCCGCTGTTCTACGGCGGTACGTTGCTGCGGGACGACAGCCTGCTCCAGGCCTTCATGCTGCTGGTGTTTATCGCTCTCGTGGTCTGGAACATTCTCATCATGGCCCATATCCTCCGCCATGCGGCCGGCACGTCCTTCGGCCTGGGTATTGTTTTTGCACTGGCCTATATTTTCATTACATCGGCCGTTATCGCCGCGGTCTTGCCGGGCCTGGAGCTCTGATGCGCATACATATATTGGGTATCTGCGGCAGTTTCATGGGGGGGATCGCCGTGCTGGCGCGGGAACTGGGACATGAGATCACGGGGTCGGATGCCAACGTCTACCCGCCGATGAGCACCTGGCTCGCTGATTCGGGCATCGCCCTGCAGGAAAGCTACGACCCCGCGCCGCTGGCGGCGGGACCGGATCTCGTGATCGTGGGCAACGCCCTCGGCCGCGGCAATCCGTCGGTGGAATACCTGCTGGACGGTACCCTGCGATACATTTCCGGTCCGCAATGGCTGTATGAAGAGGTGCTGCGCGGTCGCCACGTATTGGCGGTTTCCGGCACCCACGGCAAGACAACGACCTCGGCCATGCTGGCGTGGATCCTGGAGGTGGGCGGTCTGGCCCCCGGATTTCTGATTGGCGGTGTGCCCGGGAACTTCGCCGGAACCGCGCGACTCGGGGGCGGACGGTATTTCGTCGTGGAGGCCGATGAATATGACACGGCCTTTTTCGACAAACGGTCAAAATTTGTCCACTACCGGCCAAAAACCCTGATCATCAATACCATAGAATACGATCATGCTGACATCTTCTGTGATCTTGCAGCGATCAGACGCGAATTTCATCATTTGGTCAGAATCATGCCGGCCCATGGCCTGATTCTGGCCCGCCAAGGGGATGCGGAAATCAGCCAGGTCCTGGCCATGGGATGCTGGACACCGGTCGAGACCTTCGGGGATAACGGTGCCCGCTGGCAGGCGAAGCCGCTGCGCGACGATTACAGTGAATTCGAGATCGTCGTCGACGGGAAATCAACCGGCGTGTTGCGTTGGGGGCTCATCGGCCGCCACAACGCCGGCAATGCCCTGGCCGCGATTGCCGCGGCACATCATGTCGGGATGACCCTGGGCGAAAGCTGCGAGGCGCTTTCGGAATTCCGGGGCGTGAAACGGCGCCTGGAGCGCCTGGCCCGGATTAACGGGATCACCGTCTATGACGATTTCGCCCACCACCCGACGGAAATCCGGGAAACCCTGGCGGCCCTCCGCCAGCGCGTCGGCCGGGACCGCATCATCGCCGTCATGGAACCCCGGTCCAACTCCATGCGCCTCGGCGTGCACCGCGAGGCCCTGCCCGCCGCGTTTTCCCAGGCGGATCACGCCCTCCTGTACCAGGCGGACAACCTCGAATGGGACCTGGCCCGGTGTACCGCGAGCCTGGGTGAGAAACGCCGGGTATTTACTGACGTGGAGTCAATCGTGGACGCCGCGGCGGGCATGTCCCGGGACGGCGATCACATCGTGATCATGAGCAACGGCGATTTTGGCGGCCTGCACCGGCGGCTGATAGAACGCCTGGAGCGCGCGTGCTAGCAAACGTACCGCTGTTCCCGCTCCATGCCGTGCTGTTCCCGGATGGAATCATGCCGCTGCGCATTTTCGAGGCGCGCTACCTGGACATGATCAGCGAGTCCCTTCGCACCGGCTCCGGCTTCGGCATCAGTCTCATCCGGGAAGGCGCTGAAGTGGGCGGCCCTGCCGCCTGTCATGACATCGGCACGCTGGCCCGCATTATCGATTGGCAGAGGGGAGAAGACGGCGTGCTGGAAATCACCGTCCATGGCGAGGGCAGATTCCGTATCCTGCGCACGCGCCTGCGCAAGAACAGGCTGCTGGAGGGTGATATCGAATTCATCGACGGTGAGGAAGACCGGGAATTGCCGGTGGAGTACCAGCTCCTCGCGGATCTCCTGCGGCAGATCGCGGAGAAATTCAGTCTGACCTATTTGTCCGACGAGGAGAAATTCATGCAGGCCGGCTGGGTGGGTTGCCGCCTGGCCGAACTCCTGCCGGTGGACATGGGGGACAAGCAGATCCTGCTGGAAATGAATGATCCCATACGCCGGCTCGAACAGGTCCAGTCCATCCTGCA
>Ga0137796_10000688_pt1 | contig 20448 bp, 14 predicted proteins | sample OV2TP3_FD_97704 | JGI IMG/M metagenome (GOLD analysis project Ga0137796, IMG submission 97704) | reverse complement strand
GTCCCGCTGATCGGGGCGTCGCTGTTCTACCTGGGCTGGGGGCTGAAGGCCGCCGGGTGGGCCGGGATCGTCAAGTGGGTCAGGGGGACCGTGGCCGGGGTCGCGGCCACCCTCCAGGGGATGACGTGGGGAGGGTGGGCCGCGACGGGGGTCTGCCTGGCCCTGGTGGGGGTGCTCGTCCATGAGTTCCGGCGCTACGGGCTGAAGGGGTTCTACGCGCGGGCGGTGGGCAAGACGCTCCGCTACCGGATGCTCACCCTGGTCTTCTCGCTCCTGGTCGGCGGGTACAGCGTCTACTACATCGCCTTCGTGGTGGAGAAGCAGGGCCGGCGGTGGGAGCGGGAGCGCCGGGTGGACGTCTCCGTGGAGTTGTCGCGCAGCTTCGACATCCCGCAGGTCACGAAGGTCTTCGAGGAGGCGGAGCGCGCCCTGATCGCCAGGAAGAAGGACCTGGACATCGAGCGGGTGTCCTCGCGGTTCGGGCTGCGGAACGGGCGCATCACGCTCTACCTGGTGGACGCGAACAAGGGGAAGTACACCTCCACAGAAGTGACGAACATGGTCAAGAAGCTCCTGCCGCAGGACAGGCCCGGCGTGCGGTTCAAGATGGGGGGGTCCTACCGTTCGGAGAGCATCGGGGTGGGGGTGGAGGTCAAGGGGAAGGACCCGGACGTGCTGGCGCTGCTGGCGGAGGATGTCAAGCTCCGGATGGAGGGGATATCGGGGGTGCTGGACCTGGACACGAGCTTAGAGTCCGGGACGGAGGAGATCCGGGTGTCGGTGGACCGGCGGAGGGCGTCGCGCTACGGGATGTCCCCCTGGGAGGTGGCCTCCTCGGTCTCCTCGGCGCTGGGCACGCGGGGGAGCTCCAAGTTCAAGACGGGGGACGAGGAGATCGACATCGTGGTGCAGCTGAGGGAGGAGGACCGGGCCAACTTAGAGCAACTCAAGAACGCCGTGTTCGAGGGGCAGGCGGGCAACCGGGTGGCGTTCGGGACGCTGGCGGACTTCCGGCTGCAGAAGGGGCCGCAGGCGCTCCGGCGGGAGGACCGGCGCTCGACGGTGACGGTGTTCGCCAGCACGGACCAGGCGGCGATCGCCTCGGTGGGGAGGGAGATGGCCGGGCGCATGGGGCAGGTGGCCCTCCCGTCGGGCTACACCTGGCAGATGTCGTCCAGCTTCCGGTACATCCAGGAGGCTCAGGGGGAGTCGTCCTTCACGATGCTCTTTGCGGCGATCCTGATCTACCTGATCATGGCCTCGCTGTTCGAGTCGTTCGTGCAGCCGTTCGCGATGATGATCTCCATCCCGTTCGCCTACACGGGCGTGGCCCTGGCGATGTACTGGATGCAGATTCCGATGGACAGCAACGGGCAGATCGGCCTGCTGGTCCTGTTCGGGGTGGTGGTGTGCAACGGGATCGTCCTGATCAATCACATCAACGACTACCGGAGGGAGGGGCTGGACCGGGGGGAGGCCATCGTCCGGGGGGGGCAGGACCGGGTGAGGCCCATCCTGATCACGGCCAGCACGACCGTCCTGAGCCTGATGCCGCTGGTCCTTCCGATGATCTTCGGCGCGGCGGAGGGCTACGCCAAGCAGTGGGGGCAGATCGCTCTGGTGGTGGTGTCCGGGCTGATCACCTCCACGCCGCTGACGCTCGTGATCGCGCCGACGATCTACTCCCTCCTGGACGATCTGGCGGCGTACGCCAGACGGGTGTTCGTGGCTGTGGCGCAGGGGGAGGGGGCGGTTTAAGGGGTGAATATCTGGTTCGCAGGGGCGACCCACCGGGTCGCCCCTGCGATTTATGGTTGCTTTTTTTTCGTATCTTCATTATAATATGCACGGTTCAATCCGTTGTCTCCCCAACGGCGAGTAGGGGCGACCGGCCGGTCGCCCCTACTTCAGATCATCTCCCCACCCTGTCAGCGGCCCGACAAGGGGCGCTTTCTGGCCCGGTCTTTCGCCGGGATTTCCTTTATATTCCAGACCTTACTATGAAACATTTCCAGGCAGTTGTGTGTCTAACGAAGGTGAAACGTGAGACGTGAAAGGAGCCTGCGATGCGATTTCCGGGCGGCAGAGCCATATCCGCATTCCTGGCCCTGCTCCTGCTGACAGCCGGGTTGACGCCCCCCTTTGCCGAGGCGAAGGCCTTTTTTACGGTGCGGAGGACGTTCTCCGCGCTGTTTTTGGGGGGGAGCGGCTATCTGGGCTACAGGGCGTGGGACTACCGGCAGGACGCCAACAGACTCTACAAGGAGTATAAGGCGGCCACGACCGCCGACCAGGCCACGGCGCTGTTCAGGCGGACGAGCGACCGGGACACGAAGAGCCAGATCAGCGTGGCGCTGTCGGCGGCGCTGCTCGTGGCCGGGCTGCGCCTCATCCTGTCGGGGGGGTCTGAGAAGCAGGGGGAGGAGCCGGCCAAGCTCGTCCGCAAATTCGACCTGGAGCTGACGGGGGGGCCGGAGCAGAAGGCCCTGCGGGTGGGGATCAAGAGGAACTTTTAGAGGGAGTCTTCTATGCGTCTTGCGCGATGGATGGGGTCGGGGCTGGGGCTTGCCGTTTTGACCGGACTGCTCGTTGTTCAGTGCGGCCGGGACCGGGTCAACCCGCTTGACCCGAACAATCCCCAACTGAGCAAACCGCTTCCGCCGATGACCGTCAGTGCGACGGGGTCCTTCGGGCGCATCACGGTCAACTGGGTCGCGCCGACCGGGGCCACGGAGGTTTTGGGCTACGGCGTCTACCGGGCCGCCGGGTCTCCCACGGCGACTTACACGTTTTTGAAGGGGGACGCCAAGGGGGACACGCTGGTCTCCACCGGCGGGACCTCGTTCATCGACAGCACCTTTACGGGTGAGACCACGGTCTACTACTACAGCATCACCACGGTGAACAAGACCCGGGTGGCCAGCATCCTGTCCAACCCGGCCCGGGGGGAGTTGATCAAGGACACCTCCCCGCCTGCGCCCCCGCAGAACGTGTCGGTGCAGTCGGACTCGATCTCGGGAGCGGTCACGCTGAGCTGGTCGCCTCCCACCACGGACCCGGGGGGGCGGGAGTTGACGGGGCTGTCCCGGTTCAAGGTCTACCGCGCGGAGGGGACGGCGGATGCCTTCGTGCAGTTGACGGAGTTGCCGGCGGACGCGAAGAGCTTCGTGGACAGGAACGTGAAGGGGGGCACCCGCTACTTCTACCAGGTGAGCGCCCTGGACCCGGCGGGCAACGAGAGCGCCCGCTCGACCGCGGTGCAGCTGGTCACGGCGGGGGTCTCGGTCCCCACCGGCCTGCGGGCGACGGGGGATGTGGGGCGGATCGCGCTGGCGTGGAACGCGAGCGTGGACGACGGGCTGAAGGGCTACAACGTCTACCGATCGTCTCAGTCTGACGCAGGCTATGTGCGGCTCGGCCCGGCGGGGGCGGACTTCACGACGGGGCAGACGGCGTACACCGACTCCAACCTGGTGGGAGGGGCCACCTTTTTCTACAAGATCAGCGCTGTGACGACGCGGGGGACGGGGGCGCAGACGCCGTTCGTGTCGGCCACGGCGCAGGCGGACAACGTCCCGCCCGCGGCGCCGAGCAACCTGTCGGCGCAGCTCGACGAGCGCTCGGTGGGGCGCGTGACGCTGACCTGGAGCGCCCCGACGACGGACAACACCGGGCGGGAGCTGACGGGGCTGTCGGGCTACAGGGTCTTCCGGTCAAAGGGGGGTACCACGTCCTTCGTGCAGGTCGCTTCCACGGCCCAGAACACCTACGTGGACACGGGCCTGGAGCCGCTGACCACCTACTTCTACGCGGTGAGCGCCTACGACCCGTCGAACAATGAGAGCGCCCGGACCGCGCCGGCCCAGGTCGTGACCAGGGGGATCGCCACGCCCTCCGGCGTGCGGGCGACGGGGGATATCGGCAAGATCACGGTCGCCTGGAACCCGAACACGGAGACGGAGCTGCTGGGCTACAACGTCTACCGCTCGACCCGGTCGGACACGAACTACGTCCGGCTGTCGGGGAACGAAGGGACGCCCTATACCACGGGGCAGACGAGCTACATCGACTCGAACCTGGTGGCCAACAGCCGGTTCTACTACCGGGTGAGCGCGGTGGGGGCGGGGGCCCTGGGCGAGGGGCAGAGGTCGGTGCCTGTCGCGGCCACGGTCCTGGTGGACGACCAGCCGCCGGCAGCGCCCTCCAACCTGCTGGCCGAGCTGGACGCGAATGTCATCACGCGGGTCACGCTCCGCTGGACCGCGCCCAGCCGGGACGCCAACGGGCGGGAGTTGACGGGGCTGTCGGGCTACCGGGTGTTCCGGAACAACGTGCAGATCGCCACGACTGCCGCCACGGTGACGAGCTACGTGGACAACACGGTGGAGCCGCTGACGGCCTACACTTACTCCGTCAGCGCGGTGGACCCCACCGGCAACGTGAGCGCCCTGTCGAACACGATTCCGGTGACGACGAGGGGGGTGGGGGTGCCGGCCAACGTGACGGCTACGGGGGACGTCTACCTGATCAAGGTGACGTGGACGGCCAACCAGGAGCGGGACCTGCTGGGCTACCGGGTCTATCGCTCCACCACCTCTTCGGCGGGGCCGTACAGCGCGATCCCGAGGACGACCGGGACGGACACGACGATCACGACGGCGGAGGTGTCCTTTGCCGACTCCAACCTGACGGCCGGGACGCAGCGGTTCTACAAGGTGCGGGCCGTGGCGTCTTCGGGCGTGAGCGACCTGTCGCGGTTCGCGGTGGCCACGGCGCTGGACGACAACCGGCCGCCGGCCACGCCGGACGTCAACTTCTTCTCCGTGGTGCCGAACGCGGCGGACACGCGCATCCTGGACCTGAAGTGGCGGGCGCCGACCACGGACTTCGGGGGCGCGAGTCTGACCGGGTTGAAGGGCTACCGGGTCTATCGCGCGGGGACCACGGGGTCGTTCGCGCAGATCGCGGAGGTGCAGCACCCGACGGTGACCTACACGGACAGCGACCCGACGCTCGAATTCACGACGACCTATCAGTACAAGGTCAGCGCCTTCGACGAGAAGGGGAACGAGAGCGCGCCCACGGCGGCGGTGTCGCAGCAGACGGGCGGGGTGCCACCTCCGACGAACCTGGTCGTGACGGCCGCCGCGGTGGACGCCACCACCGGGCAGGCGGTCCTCACCTGGAGCGCGCCCACGAAGCCGGGGGCCGCGGACTACGTGGTGGAGCGCCAGTTGATTGGGACGTCTTCCTCCTCGACGTTCACGGTGGTCACGTTCACGCCGAACACCACGATCACGGACACCGGGCTCACGCGGGGACAGACCTATGCCTACCGGATTCGCAGCCGCAACACGGCGCGGACGCTCCAGAGCGACCCGACGGAGGTGAAGTCGGTCCGGGTTCCGTAGGACCGCAGGGGAGCCGGTCGCCCTTACCTTGCAAAACAAAAAAGCCTGTCCTCTTCGCCACACAACGGCGAGGGGCAGGCTTTTCTTTTGGCCGCTACACGGGACGCTCAGGACAAAAAGAGGCCCGTTCGATGCTCTCAGGCCAGGGGAGGGAGCTTACATCGAGCGGGCCAGGCGCTGGCTGGGAGGGAGGCGCCAACGCCTTATTTCAAGAGCACCTATTTCATTAAACGCCCTGACGGGGGATCGGGTTCCAGAAGAGGACGCGGTCCCCGCGACTTAGCCATTGAGACGGGCCGGGCGCTGGTCAGGAGGATGAAGAGCCAGCGCCCGGCCAGGAAAGGAGCTTCTCCCCTTTTAACGCCCCCGCGCCAGGAAAGTTCCCCTGTCTCATTTTCAGGATAAGTCATTGCAGCCGTGTTGCTTGCATTTTCATGTTTCAAGCGGAAGATGCACGGCCTGTTTCGTCTCAGAGGACCTGTAGGCCGCCAGGGCGATCTCCACCGCCGCCCGGCCGTCCTCCCCGGTCACCGGAGGGGGGGTGTCGTCCACGATGCAGCGGATAAAGTCCCGCACCTCATCCGAAAAGGCCTTCTGGCGGGGGTCCTTCACCTGTGCGATGTCGTAGACGGTCTCCCACGCGCCCCCCTCCCGCGCGACCCTGACCTGGTGGTAGGGGTCCACATCCATTAACCCCCTTTCTCCCACGAGTTGCGCCCCGCACGCAAACCCCTTCCAGCCCGGCGGAGGGAGGGCCTCGGAGTACCAGAGGTGCGCGCACCCGCCGTTTTTGAAGGTGATCGTCACCATGTTGGATGTGATGTCCCCGGGGATGTCCGTGCGGAGGGAGAAGGAGCGGGCGAAGACGGTCTCGGCCTCGCTCTCGAACCACCAGCGCAGCCGGTCGATGTTGTGGACCCCCCAGGCGATCAGGCCGCCCGGCCCGTAGAGGCTCAGGTCGGTGAACCAGGCCCGCTCCGGGTTGAACCGCCGGTAGCCGGGCGTGGCGAGCGTGTCCCGGCACATGATCAGGTTTCCGATGGCCCCCTCTTTCAGCAACCTTTTGGAGACGGCGTCCCCCTCCCAGTAGCGGTGGCTCTGCGCGACCATGAGCTTTTTGCCCGCCCGCCGGGCTGCATCGAGGATGGCGTCGCACTTTTCCAGCGTTAGCTCCAGGGGCTTTTCGACCAGGACGTGCTTTCCGTGCCGGAGGGCCAGGATGGCGTGCGCCGCGTGGAGGGCGTGGGGGGTGGTCACGATGACGGCGTCGAGGTCCTTCCGGGCGACCAGGGACTCGACGCCTTCCTCATAGTCCAGGCCATACTCCCTGGCCAGGTTGGGGCCCGCGTCCGGGAGGCGGGCCGGGTCCGTCACGGCCGCTGCGACTCCATCCTCCACGTCCCGCAGGGCGTCGATGTGCGTGCGGCCCATCTTGCCCACGCCGATGATGCCGACTCGGATTTTTTTCATGGTAACCTACTTCCTCCAATAGAGCTCCACTTCGGTCTCCATCTCCTCGGACCGGAACCCTGCGCGTTCGCCTGCGCCGGGGGCCGGGGCTGAGGCTATGGGGAGTCTCTTCATCATCATCTCCAGGGTTTCGCGCAGGCCAGGATCGGCGGGATCGAAGTCAACGGCCCTTCGGTAGCGGGTCACAGCCGAGGGGAGATCCCCCTCCAGGAAGCAGATGTTTCCCAGAAAGTTCTCGATCCGCGCGATGTCTTTGGTGAGGGTGGCCGCCTTGTAGATAGCGGACTTTGCGTCGCTGAGCAGGTTCAGGGATGCGTAGTCGTAGGCCATTTCAAAATGCAGCTCCGGATCCCCCTTACCCCTTGCCAGGGTCGGGGCATACTCCTGGGCGACGAACGCCCTCTTGAGGCGATTCAGGACCTCCATCTGGGGGAGGACCGCCGCGCTGTCGCAGGCCTGCGCGATCAGGGAGTGGTCAACCAGGAAGTCAAATGGCGGATCGGCCGGCGGGTACTTCAGCCACGCCTCGGAGATGGGCTGGATGCGCTTCTGCCAGTCTGTCCGGCCTCTGAGTTGCCGAAGGCCGGCCTCCCACGCCTCTTCAAACGATTTTCCCAGAAGAGTGGTCTCCACAGGGACCCAGAGCCGCCCCTGAAATGCAAGCAGCCTATCCTCTGAGATGCCGAGCTGATAGAGTTGAGATCTATCGACCCCCGTGTCGAAGACGGCGAAGATATGGCCGGGCACGTCTACCGCGCCGGTGGGGATGCCCAGGTTCTCCAGGAAGGCGCAGTAGAGCACGGTGCAGTCGTCGCAATCCCCGGTCCTCTGTCGCAGCAACTCTCGCGGATACTGGATGTTGTCGAAGGGCCATTCCGCGCTGACCACCTTTGCGTAAGGGCTGTTGGCATCCACCTGATAGCGAACGCCAAACCTGCCGAGGGCCTCGAACACGGTGGCGGCCTGCAAGACGTTCTTCTCGATGCGGCGCACCCTGGCGGCTGTGGCGCACGCGTGGGAGACGGTGCGGGCGAACGCAGCGACCTCCAGGTCGCGGCTGGTCACAAAGGCGGCGGCCCGGCCGATCTGGTCCCAGAGGAGCGCCCCCCGGCCGTAGAGCACGATCTTTCCGGTCCGCTTGTCGGACCGGGCGCGGGTCGCCGTCGCGTATTCGACCTTGACCTCCACAGCTACGGCCACGTCCTTCGACACCTTCAGGACGCTTTCGGACAGCGAAAGACGGAGGGGTATGGCTTGAGGGGTGTCCCCCTTCCTGACGATCAGGGTCTCCTGATACGGCGCGTCTTCGTAGCCGGAGATGGATACGGTCAGCCGGCACTCCAGGGATCTGTCCGATTTGTTCTGGATCATGAGGCGGCCCACAGGGGCCTTCTCATAGGTCTTGTAGTAGGAAGCAAACAGGTCCTGGCCCTCGATGCCGACGATCCGGACGGCGGACGCCGCCGGGTCAAACGAGGTCGTGAAGGCATAGCGCTGGGTCTGGCCCAGACCCCTTCTGCCGGGGGCGTGTGACAAGTCCACCCGGAAGGCCTTGTAGCGCACGCCCAGCCCGAACGTCAGCTCAAGCGGGTCGGAGGTCTTCAGGTCCTTCTGAGAGCCGAGGCGCAGGGCCAGCAGGTTCTTGAGCAGGTATTCTCCGCCGAGGTGGAGCTTGCGGTCCACGTCCAGGGCCAGGAGGAGATTTTTTCTGGCCTCGTAAGCCACGCCCGGACGGATCGTGCGGGGCAGAATCGTCTCGGAGGTCCGGCCGTCATACCGGACGCGGGTGCCGGTCAGGTCGTGAAGGTTGACGCCGAGCCGGAGGCGGGGAATGAGGGTGAAAAGGAACCCCAGGTCGAAGCCCAGTCCCGACGCCTTGCCGACAGACTTGCTGTCCAGGGACAGGTTCGTCAGGAGATATTTGACGCTCACGCCGGTGGATAGTCTGGGATGCCATTGGCGGGAGAAGGCCAGCTTGACCAGGTCTCTGTTATAGCCGAGTTCTCCGTCGCCGAACCCGATGTGCTGCCAGTCCAGGCCCATGGCCTGCCGGGCGCTGATCGGGAGGGCATAGCAGGCGTAGGCCGTGCGGATGCCGGTCCCAAAGAGGTTCGCGTTCATGAAGGTAGCCTGGTGCTGCCTGAGGAACTGGAGGCCTGCCGGGTTGTAGAACAGGGCGTTCGCGTCATCCGCCACGGCGGTGAAGGCCCCTCCCATGCCGGTGGGCCGGGAGCCGACCAGGACGTTCTCGTTGGACTGCGCTGAGGCAGGGAGGCTCCAGGTAAGGCCAGCGCATAGACAGATCACGATGTAGGCGCAACGCCGCATTGGGATATCCTCCTCGACAATCTGTAGGGGCGGTTCGCGAACCGCCCCTACTTGTTCAACACCGCCACCGTCTTATTTGCCGCCTTCCCATCCGCCTGAATGACCACGATGTAGATGCCGCTTGTGACTACTCTGCCGTCGCTATCTCTGCCGTCCCACCGAACTGTGTTTAACCCCTCGTTCAAGGACTGCCTCTGAGTCACTGTGCGGATCAGGTTGCCGGAGACACTGTAGACCCGCACGTCCACGGATGCGCGTGCGCCCAGCCGGAAGGAGATGTCTGTCGTGGGGGGATAGACCCCACCGGCAGGGGAGATGATCCGGGGCTGGCAGGCCACCTCGGACACGCCCGCCGTACCACCGATGGAAGGGGCCTCGAACAGCGCATAGATGCCTGGCGACTGGATGGCGACAGAGACCTTGTGCGATGTGGCATCGACGGTGCCTCCCAGGCGGGTCCAGGTGGCGCCGGAGAGGGTGAAGATGGCAAGGTTCGACTCAGATAGCTTTGCGATGTCTGCGGGTTGATACCCGATGGTCAGGGTGCTGCGCTTCTTGGGGTTGAAGCTGAGGCCAGACGGCCCGATTTCGTAGGCGATGCCGGCGGGCTTGACGCCGGGCAGGGGAGGGGGCAGGTCCTTTTCGGGCTTGAAGACGACCTGGACTTGCTGGTCTTTGTCCAGGCCGTTGGGAGGGACCATCAGGTCCACCGTGCCTCTAACCGAGAGCACGTGTCCGCCGGACTCCTTCTCAAGCTGGCTCAGGGCGGAGACGAGGGTAACGGTGATCGTATGCTCGCTGGTGTGGCCGAGCCGGTCGCTCGCCGAAATCCTCAGCACGTAGCTGCCGTCGGGGAGGCCCTCGGTGTCCCACGTCCCCAGGACGCCGCTCTCCACCGGGACGGTTTGCGGCTGGCCGATGGAGGTCCAGTTTTTAACCTCCCTGGCCTCCTTGCCCTGACCATATTCCAGGACAAAGCGATCGAGGTCCGGTGAATCTGAAAGATCAAATGCCGAGCCGGTGAGGGGCACATTTCCGCTAACCGCATCTCCGCTACGCGGGCCGGCGATGACCACCGTGGGGGCTGTCAGGTCCACGGTGAAGGTGACGGTCGCCGGAGTCGGGTCGATGTTGCCGTGCCGGTCTTTTGCGCGTACATGGAAGGTCCACTTTCCATTGTTCAACAGGTTCTCTCTCAACTCAAACCCGTTAACGAAGGCAAATGGGGACCAGTCGCCCTCCTTCGGCTCATCCGCGCTACGGATGAGCGCGTAGGACAGAGGAGGCAGACCGTCATAGCCGATCTCATATCCCTGGCACTCAACATAGAAACGGTTGACACCAAGAAGGAGAGGGATATTGCTCAGAATCACCGTCTGGGCAAGGGAATGCGTTGGCCTTCGGAAATAGCTCACGCCGTTATTCGTCCCGAACCACATGGCTCTATCACGATCCTGAAAAATGGAACGCACCTCGTTGTCGGCCAGGCCGTCCGCCTCCGTGTACGCTCGCCAGGTCCCGTCATACCGACCTATTCCACTACCTGTCCCGAACCATATCACTCCATCTTGCGACTGGAAAACGGAAAACACAAAGCTGCCGGCCAGGCCGTCAGCCTTCGTGAATGTCTTCCAATGCGTCCCATCATATCGACTCACACCACTGGTCGTTCCGAACCACATCGCTCCATCCCGAGACTGGAAAACAGAACGCACAACGTTTCTGGCCAGGCCGTCTGTCTCTGTGAATGTCTTCCAACTCGTCCCATCATACCGACTTACTCCGCCGCCTGTCCCGAACCACATCGCTCCATCCCGAGACTGGAAAATAGAATTCACACCTGCGTGGGCCAGGCCGTCTTTCGTGGTGAACGTTTTCCAGTTCGTCCCATCATATCGACTTGCGCCATTATTCGTCCCGAACCACATGGCTCCATCCCGATCTTGGAGAATAGAACGCACAACGTTACCTGTCAGGCCGTCTTTCGTGGTGAACGTTTTCCAGTTCGTCCCATCATACCGACTTACTCTACTTCCCCCTCCGCCTGTAACGATACCAGGACCGGTGCCTATCCCGAACCCAAACCACATGGCTCCATCGCTGGACTGGAGAACAGAAAGCACCGCGTTGTCGGCCAGGCCGTCAGCTGTATTCTCCTTTGTGAATGTTTTCCAATTCGTCCCATCATACCGACTCACACCCTGCCCCATCCCAAACCACATGGCCCCGTCACGTGACTGGAAGATGGAAAACACAGTGCTACCCGCCAGGCCCTCCTTAGTCGTGTACGTTTGCCAGCTCCTGTCATAACGACTCACACCCTGCCCTGTCCCGAACCACATAGCCCCGTCACGTGACTGAAAAACAGACGATACACTGTTGCTGGACAGGCCATCTGTCTCCGTGAACGTCTTCCAAGTCGTCCCATCATACTGACTCACACCCTGCCCTGTCCCGAACCACATCACCCCATCACTGTTTTGGAAAATAGAAGTCACACTGTTGCTGGCCAGGCCGTCTGCCTTTGTGAATGTCTTCCAGTTCGTCCCGTCATATCGGGTTATTCCGCCACTGCCCTTTACAGGATCATCTGACGCCGCCAATAACGCCGCAAACCACATAGTTCCGTCACGTGACTGAAAAATGGAAGATACAAGGTGGCCAGCCAGGCCGTCCGCCTTCGTGAACGTCTTCCAAGTCCTCCCATCATATCGGCTTACACCCCCATTCGTTCCGAACCACATGGCTCCATCCTGAGACTGGAAAACAGAGTTTACAGAATTATCAAGCAGACCGTCCTTGACGGTGAACGTCTTCCAACTCGTCCCATCATATCGGCTTACACCACCCCCATGGGTTCCGAACCACATGGCTCCATCACGAGCCTGGAAAACAGGATACACCAAATTACTGGCCAGGCCGTCTGCTTTCGTGAATGTCCTCCATTTCGTACCATCATACCGACTCACGCCGAAAAATGTCCCGAACCACATAGCTCCGTCGCGGTCCTGGAAAACAGAATGTACAATATTGTGGGACAGGCCATCCTTCTCCGTATACGTTCGCCAGGTCCCGTCATACCGACTCACACCACCCCCAAGCGTTCCGAACCACATAGCTCCGTCGCGGTCCTGGAAAACGGAACTCACACCGTTACTGGCCAGGCCGTCTACCTCCGTGTAGGTCTTCCATTGTTGCGCGTGTATTTTTTCGCACCACGGCTCCACCGCGAACAACAGGCCCAGGAGGACCCACGCGCACAGGCGTTTTCCTGAGGGGGATCGGTGTGACGTTATAGATGGCTTCATAGCCGTTGCCTTTGCCGCAGGATCACGAAGGGCGCGAAAGCTCATCCACCCACCACATCCCCACACGAAAGACACGAAACCCAACCACTCCACCATGGCAGGGGAAGTAGTTTCGCGCTTTTCGAGCCATTTCGTATTTTCGTGTTTCGGTTTGCGTGACCCTTCGCGCTTCTTCGTGTCCTTGCAGGCATCGCGTTTTCTCGGACACGGAATGGTCCGTGTCCGCCCCGGAGGAATGAAAACAGGCTCAGAAGGACCCACGCGATCAGATGCTTTCCTGGTGGGCATTGGTATCGTAGTGCAAATTAGAATACAGAACCTGGTCTCACCGACGCGAAGCCTCCAAGACTGTAACCCCCACCAGGGCATTGCCCCTGTAGTCGAGAATGACGCCGTTCTCCTGCATCTCGCTGTGGGTTGAGGCCACCTTGTCCCTGAAGTGGACGTAAAGCACATCAGCCTCCTCGTCATAGTCCAGCCGCATCCGACGCTTGGGCAACCGTATCAGATGGGAGACCGCTTTGAGCAGATGTTCCAGACTCTTTTTTTCTAGGACTTCTTTGGCCATATGATTGAACTCCTGTTCACCCTTCGAGCGATAAACGCTGTGATCACAAATCCGTCCCTTCGGCTGACTTCTCGATAAATCACGTGAAGATAGTTCTGCCTCCCAAGCGTCAGGACCGCTACAAGCGCCCCAGCATAACCTCTCAGAATCCAGGTGGGGCATTCGATAGCAACAAGCACTTTCTGAGAATAGGGTTCCATATAGGGTTTATTGCTGACAATGTGTTCCCATCTCTCTTCCGTGAGGCGGATGGGCACGCCGTTGATTGAATGTACAACGTCCACAAATGTCCTCCAAGATCAATTTTTGATAACAGGAACAGGTCAGTTTGCCCATTCCTGTAGGGGCGGTTCGCGAACCGCCCCTACTTGTTCAACACGGCCACAGTCTTGTTCGCCGCCTTCCCATCCGCCTGAATGACCACGATGTAGATGCCGCTTGTGACTACTCTGCCGTCGCTATCTCTCCCGTCCCAACGAACCGTGTTCAACCCTTCGTTCAGGGACTGGCCCTGCACCACCGTGCGGATTAGATTTCCGGAGACGCTGTAGATCCTCACGTCTACAGACGCGCGTGTGTCCAACCGAAAGGAGATGTCCGTCGTGGGGGGATAGACCCCGCCCGCAGGGGAGATGATCCGAGGCTGGCAGGCCACGTCGGACACACCTGCTGCACCACCGACTGAAGGGGCCTCGAACAGGGCATAGACGCCCGGCGCGTTGACGGCCACTGAAACTTTGTGCGCTGCCGCATCGACGGTTCCCCCCAGGCGGGTCCAGGTGGCGCCGGAGAGGGTGAAGATGGCCAGGTCAGACTCAGACAGCTTTGCGATGTCCGAGGGCTGATAGCCGAGGGTCAGGGTGCTGCGCTTCTTGGGGTTGAAGCTGAGGGCGGATGGACCGATCTCAAAAACGATGCCGGTGGGTTTGATCCCGGGTGGGGAAGGGGGCAGGTCTTTTTCGGGCTTGAAGACGACCTGGACCTCCTGGTCTCTGTCCAGGCCGTTGGGGGGGACCATCAGGTCCACCGTGCCTCTAACCGAGAGCACGTGTCCGCCGGACTCCTTCTCAAGCTGGCTCAGGGCGGAGACGAGGGTAACGGTGATCGTATGCTCGCTGGTGTGATCGAGCCGGTCGCTGGCGGAGATCCTCAGGACGTAGCTGCCGTCGGGGAGGCCCTCGGTGTTCCAGGTTCCCAGGACGCCGCTCTCTATGGGGGTGGACTGGGGTTGGCCGATGCGCGTCCATCTCTTCACCTCGCCGACCCGCATGCCCTGACCGTACTCCAGCGTAAATCGCTCCAGGTCCGGCACGGCAGAGGGATCAAAGGCCACGCCTGAGAGAGGGACATTGCCGCTGACCGCATCGCCGCTGCGCGGGCTGGAGATCGCCACCGTGGGAGGGGTCAAGTCCACAGTGAAGGCGCTTGTGGCTGGGGTCGCGTCGATATTGCCATATCGGTCCCTGGCGCGCACGTGAAAGGTCCACTTTCCGTTGGTCAGCTCCCTTTCCGTCAACTCAAACCCGCTGACAAAGGCGAAGGGGGACCAATCCCGCTCTTCCGGCTGGTCCGTGTCACGAGTGAGGACGTAGGACAGAGGCGGTACGCCGTCATATCCGATCTCATATCCCCGGCACTCGAAGAAGAAGCGGCTAGAGCCGAGCGTGGAGGGGGGGGAGCGGAGGATCACGGTCTGGGTGAGCGGATTCGTCGGTCTCCGGAAGTGGCTCACGCCGTCGTTCGTCCCGAACCATATCCCCCCATCCCGGTCCTGAAAAACAGACCACACAAAGCTGTCGGACAGGCCATCTGACGTCGTATACCGACGCCAGGCCCCGTCAAACCGGCTCACACCACCTCCGGCCGTCCCGAACCACATCGCCCCCTCGCGATCCTGAGAGATCGAAAAGACAACGTTTTCGGCCAAGCCGCTCGCCGTGTTCGCCCGGGTGAACCTTTGCCAGGTCTTCCCGTCGTAGCGGCTGACACCGCCCCCCAGCAGCTCGGCCCTGATCCCGCTGAGGTCGATCACCAGACGCAGGTTCCCCGTCCCGAACCATATCGCCCCATCCCGGGATTGGAAGATCGAGGTCACGGCGTTATCGACCAGACCGCCTCCGGTGCTGGCCCGGGTGAACCTTTGCCAGGTCTTCCCGTCATAGCGACTCACCCCCCCTCCCCCCAGCAGGTCGCCCATCCCGAACCACATCGCCCCATCCCGGGACTGGAAGACAGAGAATACCACGCTCTGGTCCAGGCCGCCTCCAGTGCTGGCCCGGGTGAACTTCTGCCAGGTTTTCCCGTCAAACCTGCTCACGCCACCGCCTCCCAGCAGGTCGCCCACCCCGAACCACATCGCCCCATCTTGAGACTGAAAGATCGAGACGACCACACTGCCGGCCAGGCCGTCCGCCGTGGTGTAGGTCTGCCAGGTCTTTCCGTCGTAGCGGCTGACACCGCCCACGATCCCGAACCACATCGCCCCATCCCGGGACTGAAACACCGAAAGCACCGTATTATCAGCCAGGCCACCTCCCGTGTTCGCCCGGGTGTAGGTCTGCCAGGTTTTTCCGTCATAGCGGTTGACGCCGCCGCCGCCGGTCACCAGGTTCCCCGTCCCGAACCACATCGCGCCATCCCGGTCCTGGAAGACCGACCAGACAGAGTTGTCGGCCAGGCCGTCTGTCTTGGTGAAGGTTCTCCATGTCCCGTCGTAGCGACTGACGCCGCCGGTCGTTCCAAACCAGATCGTCCCGTCGCGATCCTGAAAGGCCGACGTCACAAGAGACTCGCCCAGTCCGTCCGCCTTCACGAAGGTTTTCCAGTTCTTGCCGTCGTAGCGGCTGACGCCGCCACCGCCTGTTAGAAAGTCCCCCGCCGTGCCGAACCACATGGCCCCATCCCGAGACTGGAGGACGGCGTGTACGATGTTGCCGACCAGGCCGTCTGCTCTGGCGAATGTCTTCCACGTCGCCCCATCGTAGCGGCTGACTCCGCCGCCACCCGCCGCAAATCCCAGGGTCTCCGACTTGCTCGCCCTTCCCGTGCCGAACCAAATAGCCCCGTCCTGATCCTGGAAGACGGAACTCACCACGCTGTGGGCAAGGCCGTCTGCCTTTGTGTAGGACTTCCAGTTCGTTCCGTCAAACCGGCTGACCCCGTCGCCTGTCCCAAACCAGATCGCCTGATCTTGAGCCTGGAAGATCGCAAACACGGCATTATCGGCCAGGCCGTCTGTTTTGGTGAGGGTCTTCCAGTTTGTTCCGTCGAATCGGGTCGCTCCGCCGTTGGTCCCGAACCAGATCGCTCCGTCCTGAGCCTGGAACACAGTGTTCACAGTATTATCGGCCAGGCCATCTGCCCTGGTGAACGATCTCCATCTCGTCCCGTCAAGTCGGGTCGCTCCGCCGCTGGTCCCGAACCAGATCGCTCCGTCCTGAGTCTGGAACACAGCGTTCACGGCGTTGCTGGCCAGGCCGTCCGCCGTCGTGTAGGCCCTCCAGGTTCCGTCAAATCGACTCACGCCATTGTCCGTTCCGAACCACATGACGCCGTCGTGGGACTGGAAGACAGCGTTCACGGTGTTGCTGGCCAGGCCGTCCGCCTCCGTGTAGGTCTTCCATTGTTGCGCATGTACCCCCTTTTTCCACGGATTCCCCACGAACAACAGGCCCAGGAGAACCCACGCGCACAACCGGCATCGTGGTATATGGGATTTCATGGTCGTTACCTTGATCCGGCCTTTTCTGCGTCCTCTCCGCGCTCTACAGCTTCTTGGTCAGCACGGGGCAGAACTCTCCCACGGACTCATATCCCATGTTCAGGTAGATGGATTTTGCAGGAAGGTTGTTGACCCCTACGGAGATGAAACTCTCCTCCGCGCCAAGCTGCTTGACCGCTTCGGCCCAGAGATGGACCAGGGCTTTTCCGATGCCCCTTTTTCTGTACTCCGGGTCCACCCCCGGGCTGAAACCGGCCCGTCTGTTTCTGTCCACGGCGACGAAGCCGATGAAACCCACCACCCTGTCCTGGCTCACGGCAATCAGGACGGGCCGTGGGCTGGCGCTTTCGAGGTTCGGTTTGTAGCTGTAATGCCACCATCCCTGAAAATGGCCCTCCATCAGTCTGGAAAAAGAGTCCCTGTAGCGGTCCTCGTAATATCGGATCTCGATCCCCTCCCGGCCCAGCCGCGCCCTTGTCTCTGCGATCTCGTCGCTCAGGGAAAAGCGCTCGAAGGTCAGTTTCAGCCGCATCTCGCGGGAGGACACCTGATACCCCCTGTTGAGCAGGAACCGGTATTCCGGCGTGTCCGGCAGGATAAATGCGCCGGCGATGGCCGAGCGATACCGGGTCATGGTGATGGATGCCTTTCCATTGGACCGGATATAAGACTCGATCTCCTGGAGAAGCCGGCCCCCTATGCCTCTTCCCCGAAAGGCCGGGTTCACCACAAGCCCCTCCAGATAGCCGGGCAGGCCCTTCAGGTCTTCCCCCTCGTAAGAGGCGGCCTTTTTCACGACCCCTCTGCCGAAGCCGACGATCTGTGACCCATCTCTGGCGACGTACGCGCCTGCGGGGTCAAAGTTCGGGCTGGACACGATGCCTCCGAGCCTGTCTTCGCTCAACAACATGCCTTCGAGGTACCACGGGATTCCGGTCTTGTCCTCTCTCAGGGAGGCGTTCCACAGGTTGACGACTTCCCCTGCATCTTCCCCCTCAAATGTCCTGATCTCCATTTTTGCCCCTCCGGAGGATTCCCATTCCTCCTGATCTCCTCCGTTTTTCTCTGTGTTCTCTGTGCCCTCTGCGGTGAATGGTTCTTTCACGCCAGCAACTTCACCCCGAACCCCGGCGCGTCGGGCATGCGCAGCAGGCCCTCTTTCAACTCGTAGGCGCTCCAGTCGTGGTCCAGGGGGCGGGCGGGGATGCCCTCCACGGTGACGGTGTTGCCGAGTCCGGCGGCGAGCTGCGCGGTGTAGAGGGTCTTGAGGGGCTCGCCCCAGGTGTGGGGGGCGGCCTTCGCGCCGGTCTCCGCGACGAGGGGCATCAGGCGACGCCAGTTCGTGAAGCCGACGGAGGCGATGTCCATGATCAGGGCGTCCAGGAGCTTCTCGCGGGCCAGGCCGAGGAGGAGGTCGATGTGCTCCGGGGCGAAGCCGCCGTAAGGCCCTCCGGGCTGGCCCTGGCCGATGCGGGCCTCGCCGTCCACGACGAGGGTGCGGGGGCTGCGGCGGGTCAGAAACTCGCGCAGGCGGCGGAGGTCGTCCCGGTTCTCCTGGAACGGCTCCTCGATCCAGAAGAGGCCGCAGTCGGCCACGCCGTCCATGTAGCGGAGGAAGCCGTCGCAGGTGTAGCCGTCGTTGGCGTCCACCAGGATGTCGCAGTCGGGGTAGAGCTCCCGCACGGCGCGGGTGAGGTCGATGTCGCGCTGGAGGCCCTCTTCGGGGGGCATCCACTTGAAGCCCCGGCCGATCTTGAGCTTGAAGGCGCGGTAGCCCAGGCCGTAGTCGTGCCGGCAGTTGTCCAGGACCACGCCGAGGCCGGCGGGCTTCTCCTCCGGCTCCACGTCGTCCATGTAGATCGCGCCGTCGTAGCAGGGGACGTCGCGGGGGCCTTTGCCGCCGAGCATCCGGTGGACGGGCCGGTTCAGGATGACGCCCGCCAGGTCGTGGAGGGGGAAGTCGAGGGGCAGGGCCTCCGGGGCGATCGCGCCCCGGTCGGGGTCGAAGAGGGAGCCGACGGTCCGGCCTGCCAGGTCGGGCGTGTCCTCCGGCTTCGTCCAGGAGATGCCCCAGCCGGACGCGCCCCTGTCCGTGCGGAGGAGGCGGACCTGGGTGGTGGGGCCCTCGCCGTGGTTCAGGAGCTTGGAGTTCCGGCTGATGCGCCGGGGGTAGCGGCAGCGGACGGAGAGCGCCCGGACTTCTGTGATGCGATGCTCATCAAGGATGGCGCGGGACATGGCGGAGGTTCCTTTCCGACGTAAAAGAGGTTATACTGCGACTTTTTGGAGGTGCTTCGAAATCTTTCGCACCTCCGAAAGCAAGGTCTTTTTATCCATCTCCTTCTCAATGTGCTCACGTAGAGTCTCCAGCATCATTTCCAGACGCACCTTTTCACGCGCAAGGGCATATCTGGCGCGAAATTCAGGGTCTTCAAGCTGCCTGGCGAGATATTGCTCGTGCAGGGTAGGTTTCATCTCACTTTTCACAGCTTCACCTCCGGTTCAGGACAGGTTGTATTGCGAACGATAGCGCAGAGCTTTCTCAATTTCCTGAGGTGGCGCTTTCCGGGTCTTCTTGACAAATCCGTGCGTGAAAACAATCATTGCCCCGGCGGAATAAAAATACAGACTGCGCGTGATACGGTTCGCGTGCCGAACCTTCAACTCGAATATCCCGTCACGCAGATGACTTGAGATGGATGATGGGGGTATCATGTCTCGTTCACGCCACTCCCTCAACTCTTCGATGGTCGCCAACACTTCCGCACGTTCGGCATCCGACAGATCATCCAGAAAACGTATAAAAGGGACCCGGCCGCTTGCCAGACGAACATAATCAATGCGGTATTTCATCCCTTACCTTTTCCGGTTCCACGTCCCGGCCGATTTGCCTGAGACGTGGCCTCCTCCACGATGGCGATCTCCTTTGCCGTCAACCCGTAAAGCCGATACACCTGTTCGTCAATCTTCCGCTCCAGGGCGGACACGTCGGCGTCGGGATCGGCGCGCTTGGCGGTGAGGATTTGATCCACCAGTTTGACAATCGGGGCTTGTTGTGCGAGTGAGATATCGGGAATGGGGAGTTTCTTCCAGTCATCGGGATAAAGATGAATATTGCTCCGACGGTTTGCCCGCAGAAAATCGCGGGCGGCTGAGGAATTCATCACCGCCAGCAGAAACTTAACAGCAAAACGGCGACTGGTCTTTTCCAATTCTTCACGACGCGGCAAATCCGGGCGTGGAGGTTTTTCCCCCCGATAACGGGCGGCTTTTTTAAGAGAATTATTACGAACGTCGGACAAACTGTACCAGGGGATGAATCCGACACTACTTTCCGTAAAATGCAACTTTTTATCATCATAACAAGCTTTAGGATCTGGACCTGGGCTTCTCTGGACTAATATTTTTTCATCAACCTCATAAATCTCAGGAAATGTAGGCCGACGAAACATGACAGGAGCACGGTACGTTCCCCATTCAAGCCATTTGTGGGTGGAAGGTAGCCAACGATCCAAGTGTTTTCCTTCTACAAAAGGCTTGGGATGAAGTTTATCTTTTTTATCTGAAACGTTTGATGTGAAATTAGGCATTGACGGTATAGGTCAGGACGTTGATGCCAAAGAATCGACGCAAGAACAGCCT
>Ga0137796_10000687_pt1 | contig 20458 bp, 19 predicted proteins | sample OV2TP3_FD_97704 | JGI IMG/M metagenome (GOLD analysis project Ga0137796, IMG submission 97704) | reverse complement strand
GGACACCTTCTTCGCCGACCACCTCCTGATCGTGCGGCAGATGGCCGGGGCGGGGATCCGGGTCAAGGCCTTCCTCGGGGCCTTCGGGCTCGAGTTCCCCGCGGTGGTGGGGGAGCTCGGGGCGGCGAGCGAGGGGCTCTTCGGGACCACCGCCTGGCAGCCCGGGGTGCTCGTCCCGGGCGACCCGGACCGCTCGGAGGCCTTCGTCCGCGCCTTCCGGGCGCGGTTCGGCCGGGACCCGATCCCCCTGGCGATGCACGGCTACGCCGCGGCGGCCGCGCTCCTGGCCGCGCTCGAGGCGGTCGTGGCCCGGGGTGGGACGGTCAGCGGCCCCGCCGTCCGCGACGCCCTGGCCCGGGTGGAGGTCGAGACGCCCCTGGGACGCGTGGCGTTCGACGAGCGGGGCGACCCGCGCCTCTACGAGCGTGCCGTGGTGCAGATCCAGGACGGGCGCCACGTGGTGGTCTACCCCCCGTCCCGCGCGCAGGCCGCGCCCCGTTACCCCGCCCCCTGAGCGGCCGTGTCGCCCGCCGCCCTCGTCCACTCCCTCGCCGTCGGGCTCGTCACGGGGAGCTTCTACGCCTTCCTGGCCCTGGCGTTCGCCCTCGTCCTGGCGATCACGCGCGTCCTCAACCTGGCCCATGGCGAGCTGGTCGTCCTCGGCGGCTACATCGGGTACTCGCTCTGGAAGGCCTGGGGCCTCCCCCCGCTCCTCCTGGTCCCGCTGGCGGCCCTGGCCTCGCTCCCGCTCGGGGCGATCTGGCGGGGGCTCCTCGGGCGGGTGCGCGAGCCGGTGGAGCTGAACAGCCTCGTCCTCACCTTCGGGCTCGGGCTCCTGCTCCAGAACCTCATGCTCGGCGTCTGGGCCGGCGACTACCGGCTGATCGCCGGGGATGCGGCGCCGCCGCTCGCCCTCGGCGGGATCGCCCTTCCGCGGGGCCGCCTCCTCGTGGCGGCGATCTCGCTCGGGACGGTCGGGGCCCTCCACCTCGTCCTGACCCGGACCCGCTGGGGGACGGCGCTCCGGGCCACCAGCCTCGACCCGGAGGCCGCGGGCCTGATGGGGATCAACACCGACCGGGCCTCGCTGACCTCGTTCCTCCTCGCCGCGGCGATCGCCGGAGGGGGCGGGGTGCTCTTCGCGACCTTCCACTACCTCCACCCGGCGGCCGGCGTGGAGCTGACGCTGCTGGCGATCGCACTCTCCATCCTGGGCGGCGTGGGGCGGCTCTCCGGGCTCCTCCTCGGCGGGCTCCTGATCGGGGTCGTGGAGGCGCTCGCCCTGACCTGGGCCGGGCCCGAGTGGCGGGAGCTGGTCGTCGCGGCCATCGTCCTCCTCCTGCTCCTCCTCCGCTCCCGGGGGCTCGTGGCCGGACGGGGGCATTGATGGCGGACCCGGGCGGTGGGGGGGGCTTGGGGAAGGAGCGACGCCGCTCCCCCCAAGGTGGACCAGTGAGCCGGCTCGGAGTGGGCGGGCTGCTTCTGGCGGTCATCTTCCCATTCCTGGCGGGCTTCCACCCCTACTACCTCTACCTCCTCGGGACCGGCTTCCTCCTGGCCAGCCTCGCCTCGGCCTGGGGCCTCCTGGCCTACGCCGGGCAGATCTCCTTCGGCCACGCCGCCTTCTTCGGCGTCGGGGCCTACACCACGGCGCTCCTCGCCCTCGAGCTCGGGGTGACCCCGTGGCTCGGGATCCTGATCGCAGGGGGCGCGGGGGCGCTGGCCGCGCTCCCCATCGGCGCCGCAGCCCACCTCCTCCGCGGGGCGTACCTGGCCCTGGGGAGCCTGGCCTACGCCGAGCTCCTCCGCGTCCTCGCGCTCAACTGGACCGGGCTCACGGGGGGCGGGGCCGGGCTGATCGGCCTCCCGGGGCTCCACCTCGGGGGGGAGCTCGAGTTCGCCCGCGAGCGCGCCGGCGGCTACTACCTCTCCCTGGCCGTCCTGCTGCTCGCGCTGGCGGTCTTCGCGCTGCTCCGCCGCTCCAGGGTCGGGCTGGCCTGGGCGGCGATCCGGGAGCGGGAGGAGCGGGCCCAGCTCCTCGGGGTCTCCCCCACCCGGTACAAGCTCCTCGCCTTCGCCTGCTCCGGCGCCCTGGCCGGGCTGGTCGGCGCCCTCTACGCCCACGCGGTCCGGTTCATCGAGCCCGACCTGGTCTTCGGGCGCTACTTCTCCATCCTCCCGCTCATCATGGCCACCTTCGGCGGCCTCCACACCCTCCTCGGCCCGCCCGCGGGCGCGCTCGTCCTCTACCTCGTCTCGGAGCTGCTCTTCCACCCCCTGCTCCCCCGGCTCCACCAGCTCCCGTACGCCCTGGCGCTGATCGGGGTGGTCTTCTTCCTGCCCCGGGGGCTCGCCGGGCTGCTCGGGCGGCGGTGAGCCGTGGCGCTCCTCGAAGGGCGCGGGGTGCGGAAGCGCTACGGCGGGCACGAGGCCCTCCGGGGCGTGGAGTTCGCCATCGAGGAGCGCCAGCTCGTGGCGCTGATCGGCCCGAACGGCTCGGGCAAGACCACCCTGTTCCAGATCGTCTCGGGGCTCGTCCGGCCGACCGCGGGCGAGGTGCGCCTCCGCGGCGCCCGGATCACGGGGCGGACGCCCCGGGCGATCGCCCGGCTCGGGGTCGGGCGGACCTTCCAGATCGCCCGCCCCTTCCCCGGGCTGACCGTCCTCGACAACGTCCTGGTCGGGGTGACCTTCGGGCGCGATAGCGGGCTCGGCCCCGCGGCGCGACGGCGGGAGGCGCTGGGGGTCCTCGAGCTGGTCGGGCTCGGGGACAGGGCCGCCGCCCTGGCCTCGCAGCTCTCGCTCGGCCAGCTCAAGCGGCTCGAGCTGGCCCTGGCGCTGGCCCCGCGGCCGAGCCTGCTCCTGCTGGACGAGCTGACCTCGGGCCTCCCGCCCGGGGGGCGGGAGGAGGTCATCGCCTTCTACGCCCGGCTCCGCGAGCGGGGGGTCACCCTCTTCGCCATCGAGCACGCCTTTCGCCCCCTCCTGCGCTACGCCGACCGGGTCCTGGTGCTCGACCGGGGCGAGCTGATCGCCGACGGCCCGCCGGCCGAGGTCATGGCCTCCCCGCGGGTCGCCCTGGCGTACCTCGGCGAGGAGGAGTGACATGGCGCGGCTCGAGGTGGAGCGGCTCGAGGCCGGCTACGGCGAGGCCCTCATCCTGAAAGGGGTATCGCTGGAGGTCCGGGCCGGCGAGTTCGTGGCGCTCCTCGGGCCGAGCGGCGCCGGCAAGACGACGCTCCTCCGGGCCCTCACCGGCCTGATCCCGGCGCGGGCGGGGGAGATCCGTCTGGACGGCGAGCGGATCGACGGACTCAAGCCCTACCGGATCGCGGCCAGGGGGGTCGGGGCGATCCCGGAGGGGCGGCGGCTCTTCGAGGAGCTGACGGTGCAGGAGAACCTCGCCCTCGGCGCCTACCTGGAGCCCGCCCGCCGCGAGGCCCCCGAGACCCTCGAGCGTCTGGAACGCCTCTTCCCTCTCCTCCGGGACCGGGCCGACACGGCGGCGGGGCTCCTCTCCGGCGGCGAGCAGCAGATGGTGGCCGTGGCGCGGGGGCTCATGGCCCGGCCGCGCCTGCTCCTCCTCGACGACCCCTTCCTCGGCCTCGCCGGGGCGGTGGTCCGGGAGCTCGGCCGGGCCCTCCGCGAGCTGACCGAGGCCGAGGGCCTGGCCGTCCTCGCCGCCGGCCAGCACGTCCGGCGCCTGCTCCGGCTCGCCGACCGCGGCTACCTCCTGGAGGAGGGGCGGGTGACCCTGACAGGGACGGGGGCCGAACTGCTCGAGCACTCCCACCTCCGCCGCTCGCTCCTCGAGCTGGCGCCGCAGAGGACGGGATGATCATGGGGCGCGCGCTCCGGCTCGCCGCGGGCCTGGGCCTCGCGGGTCTCGGACTCCTGCTGGGGGTCTCTCTCCTCGGCCGTCCCGCTCCCGGCCCGGCGGTGGAGCCGGGGTCCGGGCACGCGCTCTACCTCGCCCACTGCGCGACCTGTCACGGCGAGAGCGGCCGGGGGGACTCCTGGCGGGCCCGGCTCCTCTTCCTCAGGCCCGGCGACCTCACCGACCGCGCGCGGATGCACGCGCTCTCGGATCAGTACCTCTTCGACGTCATCAAGCACGGGGGCGCCAGCTTCGGCATGCCCGGCATGCCCTCGTTCGGGTTCCACCTGAGGGACGAGGAGGTCCAAGCCCTCGTGGCCTATATCCGCTCCCTCCCCGCCGGGTGAAAGCTTGAGCGAGCGGGAACCCCCGGCAGCCAGCCTCACCCACACGAGCTCCTGAAGCCCTCGTCACGAAGGGGAGGCCGACCGAGCGGATGGTACTACGACCTCTCGGGCTGAACACTTCCCAGCCTGCCGTTGCCGCCCCGCTCGGGGTGTGCTACGCTCCCTGCCGGGGACCCGGCGCGCCGACCCCAGGACGGCCCTTCCGGAGGAGCGAGCCCATGGAACTCGAGATCGGCAGCTTCCGCGTGCGCGACGTGGAGTTCGGCCCCACGACCGCGCTGCGGGCCGGCATCCTCTCCATCGACCGGCGCGCGCTCGTCGCGTACCTGCTGGAGGATCGGAACCTCGCCGCGGCGAACGTGGAGATCGCCCGCCCGGGGGACTCCGCGCGCATCATCCACATCCTCGACAGCGTCGAGCCGAGGATCAAGGTGTCGGGCGGCCCGGACTTCCCCGGCATGCTGGCGCCGCCCGACCTCGCCGGGTCGGGCCGGGTCCACCGGCTGGCCGGCGTCGCCGTCCTGGGGACGGCGAGCATCCCCGGCGCGGCGGACAGCCAGGGGCTCAAGGAAGCCATCGTGGACCTGTCCGGGCCGGGCGCCCGCTACCACCCGTTCGGGCAGATGGCCAACGTGGTGCTGGAGCTCGAGACGAAGCCGGGGCTCGCGACTACCGAGGCCATCGCCGCGTGTCGCCGGGCGGGGCTCCGAGCCGCCGTCTTCCTCGCCGAGCCCACCCGGGGCCGGACGCCGGAGACGGTGGAGACCTTCGCCCTCGGCCCCGCCGACCCGGGCCTGCCGCGCGTCGCCTACGTCATGCCGGCCATGAGCGAGGGCGAGATCCACACCACGTTCTTCTACGGGCGCAGCGTGCAGAGCCTGCCCGCCGTCGTGCATCCGAACGAGATCCTCGACGGCGCGCTCGTGAGCGCCGACTACTGGATCGCGTGCCATCGCAGCCCGACGTATCTCTACCAGAACGAGCCGGTCGTCCGCGCGCTCTACGGGCGCCACGGCGTGGACCTCAACTTCGTCGGGGTGCTCCTCTGCCGCTGCCTGATCACCTCCCAGGACGAGAAATGGCGGCAGGCGAGCCAGGCGGCCAAGGTGTGCCGGATGCTGGGCATCCAGGGCGCGGTGATCACGATGTCCAACGGCGGCCACGCCTACGTGGACCAGATGCTCCTCTGTCAGAGGCTCGAGCAGGCCGGCGTGGCCACCGTCCTCGGCGTGGACGAGTACGCGGACGCCGACGGGGCCGACTTCCCGCTCGTCACCCACGTCCCGGAGGCGACCGCCATCGTCAGCGTCGGCAACCAGGAGGAGATCGTGGAATGGCCGGCGGTCGAGCGGGTGCTGGGCGGCAGCGAGTTCCTCGCCGGCAACGCCTACGAGAAGGGGTTCCAGCGGCGGCCGGCCGAGCCACTGTCGGTGGCCCTGCGCCAGATCTACTGCTCGACGACGCAGCTCGGGTGGTCCACCCTGCGGTGCCGGGCGTACTAGGGAGGGGGGCATGGGGAGCGTGAGGGTCGCGCACTACCTGAACCAGTTCTTCGGCGGCGTGGGCGGCGAGGAGAAGGCCGACGCGCTCCCGGAGGTCCGGACGGGCCCCGTCGGCCCGGGACAGCTCCTCCAGCAGCTCCTGGGGGCGGACGCCACGATCGTCGGCACCGTCGTCTGCGGCGACAACCGCATGGCGGAGCGGCCGGCGGAGACGCTGCCGGTGGTGCTGGGCCTCCTCCGGGACCTCGGGCCCGACCTCGTGGTGGCGGGGCCGGCCTTCAACGCCGGCCGGTACGGCCTGGCCTGCGCGGCCGTCTGCGCGGCGGCCCGGCGGGCGCTCGACATCCCGGCGGTCACCGCGATGTTCCCCGAGAACCCAGGGCGGGAAGCCGTCGATCGCTCGGTGCTCGTGGCCGTCGCCGGCCCCACCGCCGCCACCATGAAGGCGGACCTCGAGCGCCTGGCCGGCCTCGCGCTGAAGATCCTCCGGCAGCAGCCGCTCGGGCCGGCGGACGTGGACGGCTACCTGCCGACCGGCCGGCGGGTCAACGAGTTCGCCGACCGGACCGGCGCCGAGCGGATGGTCGAGATGCTCCTGAAGAGGCTCCGGGGCGAGCCGTACGTCAGCGAGCTCGTGGTGCCCCGGTTCGATCGCATCCCGCCCGCGCCGCCGGTGCCGGACCTCGGCCGGACCACCCTGGGGCTCGTCACGACCTCGGGCGTGGTGCGGGCGGGGAACCCGGAGGGGATCGAGTCCTGGCGGGCGACGAAGTGGGCCCGCTACCCGCTCGCCGGCGTCGAGGCCCTGTCGCCCGAGGCGTTCACCTGCGTCCACGGCGGCTACGACAACCGGTACATCCGCGCGAACCCTCACCGCGCGGTCCCGCTCGACGTGCTCCGCCGGTACCTGAGGGAGGGCCGGATCGGTCGCCTCCACGAGGTCCTCTACACGACCGTCGGCAACGTGATGCCCGTGGAGCGCGCCCGACGCCTGGGGCGCGAGGTCGCCCAGGAGCTGCGCGACGCCAACGTCCAGGCGGTGCTCTTCACCGCCACGTGAGGGACCTGCAATCGTTGCGGCGCAACGATCGCCAAGGAGATCGAGCGGCTCGGCATCCCGGTGGCCTTCTGCTCGGCCATCCCCACGATCCCGGTCTCGGCGGGCGTCCCGCGCGTCATCCACGGCAAGGCCGTTCCCTATCTCCTGGGAGATCCCTCGCTGCCGGCCGAGCGGGAGGCGGCCCTGCGGGAGGCGCTGACGGCCAGGGCCCTGGCGACCCTGACCATGGAGGTCACGCAGCCGACCGTCTTCACCGCGGACTGAGGTGCCGGGGCCGCGCGGATGACGCTGCGCGCGTTTCTCGACGAGCTCGCGGCCAAGGCCCCGGACCAGCTCTGGCGCGTCTCCACGGAGATCGACCCAGACTACGACCTGACGGCGCTCGTGCTGGAGCTCGAGCGTCGCGGCAAGCGGCCGGTCCTCTGGTGCGACCGGGTCCGCGGCTCGCGCTTCCCCGTCGTGACGAATGTCTTCGCCGACCGCTCGCGCTTCGCGCTCGCCCTGGGCGTCCCGCCGGACGCCCTCGCCGACGAGTGGCTCGCCCGCGGCGACCGGCGGGTGCCGCCACGCCTCTGCCCGACCGGGCCGGTCCAGGACGTCGTCCGCACCGGGGCCGCCGTGGACCTCGGGGCGCTGCCGGTGCTCCGACACTTCGCGGAGGACGCCGGGCCCTACATCACGAACGCCATCGTCGTCGCCAGGGACCCGGACACGGGCGTGCGGAACGCCAGCTTCCACCGGATGCAGGTCCGCGGTCGCACCCGGCTCGGGACGAGTCTCCACAGCCGCCGCCACCTCTGGGACTACCAGCGGCGCGCGGAGGCGCGCGGGGCGCCCCTCCCGGTCGCGATCGTAGTCGGCGCCCACCCCCTCTTCCACTTCGGCGCCGGGCTCTGGAAGGGCCCCATCGACGTCGACGAGTACGAGGTCGCGGGCGGCTTCCTGGGCGAGCCGCTCGACGTCGTGCCCGGCCTCACCGTCCCCGTCGAGGCCCCGGCCGACGCCGAGTTCGTGCTCGAGGGCCAGATCCTGCCAGGCGTGCGCGAGCCCGAGGGGCCGTTCGCCGAGTTCACCGGCTATGCCTCGGAGCGGTCGACCGAGCACGTCGTCGAGGTCACCGCCATCCTGCACCGCCGGGACGCCGTCTACCAGGACATCGTGAGCGGCATCGCCGCGGAGCACACGACGCTCCTCGCCGTGCCCCAGGAGGCGCGGATGCTCAAGGTCCTGCGCGGGCACTACCCGAGCGTCAGGCGGGTCGCCTATCCGCGGTCGGGCGCCTGCCGCCTCCACTGCTACGTCTCGATGACGCCGACGGCCGAGGGGCAGGCCAAGAACGTGGCCCTCACGGCGCTCGGCGAGGACCTGTCCCTGAAGCTCGTCGTCGTCGCGGACGACGACGTCGACGTCACGCGCGACGAGGAGGTGCTGTGGGCGGTCGCGACCCGCATGCAGGCGGACCACGACCTCGTCGTCATCCCCCATGCCATGGGCGCCATCCTCGATCCGTCCTCGAAGGCCGGCACCACCGCGAAGGTCGCGATCGACGCCACGCGACCGCCGGGCCCCTTCCCGGGCCGCCACACGCTCCCGCCCGGGGCGCTCGACCGGGCGGCAGCGCTTCTCGCCGCCGCAGGACCGGCCCCGCGGACGCCGACCGCGGCCCCGCGCGGGTGAGGCGAGGGTCCGTGGGGGGTCGTCGGGACCGGCGCCATTCGCCGAACCCATCACGCGGGTGACGGCGGGGCGGGCCCGCTCCACCGCCGTGGAACGGGTCCTCCCCTCGTCGCCCTGACCAGAGGAGGCCGACATGCGACGCAGAACGTTTCGACGGGTCGTAGCGGGGATCGCGGCCGTGGGCCTGAGCCTGGGACCGCTCGCGTGGGCCCAGACGACGCGGATCACGATGGGCGGCGGGGCGCCGGGCGGCACCTACTACACGATCGTCGCCGCGATGGCCAAGGTGCTGGAGGACCGGTCGGGGGGCATCCAGGCCGCCGTGGAGACGACCAAGGGCTCGGCGCACGCCGTCCGGCTGGTGGATTCGGGCGAGATGACCGTCGCTGCCGCGCTGCTCGACACGGTCGCCCGGGCGTGGAACGGCGAGGAGGAGTTCAAGGAGAAGCTGCGCAACCTCCGCACCGTCATGGCGTTCATCGACATCGGGGACGCCTTCCTCGTCCGCAAGGACTCGGCCATCCGGTCGGTCGCCGGCCTCAAGGGGAAGCGCATCGGGGTGGCCTCCCCCGCCTCGAAGCTGGCCATGGACGCCGTCCTCCAGGCCCACGGCATCCAGCCCGCCGACTACACGCACCGGTTCCTCTCCTACACCGAGCAGGCCAACGGGCTCCGGGACAACAACATCGACGCGGGGTTCATGGTGGTCCACCGGGTGGACCGGACCACCATGGAGTTCATGAGCACCGCCGGCGGGCGCATCGTCGGCTTCGACTCCCCGGAGGCCGTCAAGCGCTTCGAGGCCTCCCAGCCGGTCTGGCGGGCGGTGACGCTCCAGGCCGACACGTATCCCGGCCAGCCCGAGCCCGTGCTCGTGGCCGGTCGCCACGGCCTCGTGGTCGCCCACAAGGACACGCCGGCGGACCTCGTCTACCGGCTGACCAAGACGCTCCTCACCCATCCGGAGGACCTCAAGAAGATCCACCCCGCCGCCTCGATGATCTCGATCGAGCAGACCCGCACCTACTACGAGAAGGGCCTCTTCGTCGTCCCGCTCCATCCCGGCGCCGAGCGCTACCTGAAGGAAGCCGGGGTGGTGAAGTAGACGGGGCGCCCGGCCGGCGGAGCGGCGCGTGACGGTCCAGTCGCGACAGGACGCGCCTGCGGACCGCGCCGCGCGGCCGCCACGCCCGGTCTGGGCCCTCGTCTCCGTCGTCGCCGTCGCGTGGGCCCTGTTCCAGCTCGCGACGAGCTATTTCGGCGTCCTGCCGCTGCTCCAGCAGCGGCCCATCCACATGGCGTTCGGGTTCGCCCTGATCTTCGCCCTCTTCCCCACCCTCGCGGGCGCCCGGGGGTGGCGGAGAGGGCTCGGGGCGGCGACGGACGTCGCCCTCGTCGCCGCCTCGGTCGCGGTCGGCGCGTACGTGGCCTGGCACCACATCGACCTCGAGTGGCGGGTCGGCGCGTTCTACGGCCACGAGATCGCGATCGGCGCCGTCGCCCTCGGCCTCGTCCTCGAAGCCGTGCGCCGCACCACGGGATGGGCGCTGCCGGTCATCGCCACGGCCTTCCTCCTCTACGCGTACCTCGGCAACCACATGCCGGACCTCATCGCCCACCGGGGCTTCAGCGTCAGCCGGATCATCGGACAGCTCTACCTCACCTCGGAGGGGATCTACGGCCTGCCGATGAACATCTCGGCGACCCTCGTGTTCAACTTCGTCCTCCTGGGCGCGTTCCTGAAGGCGACGGGGACCGGCCAGTTCTTCATCGACCTGGCCCTGGCGCTCTTCGGCCGGGTGCGCGGGGGCCCGGCGAAGGTGGCGGTGGTGGCGTCGAGCTTCTTCGGGAGCATTTCGGGCAGCGCCGTGGCGAACGTCGTGGGCACTGGGTCCTTCACCATCCCGCTCATGAAGAGCACCGGCTACCGGCCGATCTTCGCGGGCGCCGTCGAGGCGGTCGCCTCGTCGGGCGGTCAGATCATGCCGCCGGTCATGGGGGCCGCCGCGTTCCTGATGGCCGAGCTCCTGGAGATCTCGTACTTCAAGGTCGTGGTCGCGGCCCTCATCCCCGCGATCCTGTACTACGTCGCGGTCTTCTGCGCCGTCGACCTGGAGGCGGCCCGCCTCGGCCTCCGGGGGCTCCCGCGGGAGCGGCTCCCCCTGCTCTCCCGCCTCGTCCGGACGCGGTCGTACTTCCTGATCCCCCCCGCGACCCTGGTGGCGCTCATGGGCGCCTGGCACCTCTCGCCCAACCTGTCGGCGTTCTGGACCCTCTGGGCGGCGGTCGCGGTGGGGATGATCCGTCCGGAGACCCGCCTGGGGCCCCGGCAGTTCCTGGCCACGCTCCGCGAAGGCGCGCTCGCCTCGCTCCCGATCGTCGCCGCCTGCGCCGCCTCCGGCATCATCCTCGGCGTGATCAACCTGACGGGGATCGGGCTCCGCCTGTCCAGCGTCATCGTGAAGCTCGCGTCCGGCGAGGTGCTCATCCTCCTCTTCCTCACCATGATCACGTGCCTCGTCCTGGGGATGGGCCTGCCGGTGACCGCGGCCTACCTGATCCCCGCGCTCATCGTGGGGCCGGCCCTGAAGGACATGGGCGTCCCGACCCTCGCGGGGCACCTCTTCATCCTCTACTTCGGCGTGATCTCCAACGTCACGCCGCCGTTCGCCCTGGCCGCCTACGCCGGGGCCGGCATCGCCGGCTCGGACCCGATGCGGACGGGGATCCTGGCGTTCCGCCTGGGCATCCCGGGCTTCATCCTGCCGTACATGTTCGTCCACTCGCCCGCGCTGATCATGGAGGGCCCGTGGCCGAGCGTGCTCCTCGCCGTGGTCACCGCCGTGGCCGGGGTCATGCTCCTGACCGCCGCGCTGACGGGCTACCTGCTCACCCCGTGCACGCCGCTCGAGCGCGCGTTCTTCCTGGCGGCGGCGCTGGTCCTGATCAAGCCCGGGTTGGTGACGGACCTGGTGGGGCTGGCTCTCGCGCTCGGCGGCCTGCGCTCCCAGCTCGCGCGGCGGGGCCGTGGCGTCGTGGCCGTGGCGGGGGAGGAGGCGCGTCCCCTCGGCTGAGGCCGCCCCTGCCGCCCATCCCGTTGACCCCCCAGCAACGTCTCGCGCCCCGATCGGGGGGCTTGACGCTGCGCCGGAACCGTGTTCTGTTTCTCTTAAGGGTCCACCTGGGCTCTGGGAACGAGGTCTCGCCGGTGATGCGTCCGCGTGCCCCCCGGATCTCCGCCCCGTCAGGCCGCGCGATCCGCGCGGGCCTCGCGGGGATCGTCGCTATCGTCTGGCTCGCGGTCGCCCCGGTCGCCGCCGCAGAGGCGGTCCGCTTCCCGCTCACGCTCGACTACCAGACCCTCCAGATCGCGATGCGGAAGCACCTCCGCGAGGCGGGCGGCGATCTCGTGCTCTGGCGGACGGAGGACGGCTGCGGCACCTTCACCCTGCGCGAGACGACGGTCTCGGCCGCCGAGGGCCGGCTGCGGATCGCCGGGCCGGGTGCCGCGCGCGCGGCCATCCCCTTCCTCGGCTGGTGCTGGGCGGAGGTGTCCTGGGACGGGCCCGTCGCGATCCTCGCGCGCCCGGTGCTCGGCCCCGACTGGAAGCTGCGCCTCCGCGACCTCGAGACGCGGCTCGGCAGGGCGGAGGGATCCGGGGGCGTGGCGAGCCGCGTCGCCGGCCTCGTCGCGCGCTGGGCCGAGCGCGAGGTCGCGGACTTCGCGTTCGACCTGGGTCCGCCCATCCAGGAGGTCCGGGCCTTCCTGGGGTCGTTCGCAGCGACGGCCCCAGCCGGGCCGCTCCTGGCGGCGCTCCAGACCCTCCGGCCCGTCGGGGTCGCGGTTGAGCCCGACGGGGTGAAGGTCCACCTCGCGATCGACCTGCCGCCGGCGCCCGCGGCGCCGCGCGCCCCCGAAGCGGCCCTCACCCCCGCCGAGCTGAAGCGCTGGGAGGCGCGGCTCGAGAGCTGGGACGGCTTCCTGGTCTTCCTGGTCAAGGACCTGGGCGTCATCGAGGCGGACGAGGAGATCCGGGACGAGTTGCTCGACGTGCTCCTCTCCGCCCGGCATGAGCTCACGGCCGTCCTCGGGCGGGGTCCCGAGGCGGGCGTGGACCCGGTCCGCCAGCTTTTCCTCAACACGTGGAGCCGGATCCGCGCCATCGTCCGCCGCGCGGCGCTCCAGAGCGGCGACGAGACACGCGCGCTCCGGTACGTCACCTTCCTGACGGCGGGCGACGCGCTCGCGGCGCTCGAGGCGGCCGCCCCCTCGGCGGGGCTCGAGATCTCGGCCGACGGGCTCAGGCGTCTCGCCCGCGTGCTCGACCCCGCGTACCCGGGCGACCCGGTCGAGTATTCGGACCTGCCGGATTCCACGCTCCGCCAGCTCTTCAAGTTTCGCGACCCCGACGCGCCGCCGCGGCGGAGCCGGCCGCGCGCACCGGGCAGCTGGGACTGGATCTGGCCGCGCGCCGCGCACGCCGCGGAGGCCGACGCCGAGTGGGTCGCGCTCGGTCACCGCCTCGCCGGCTGGGTCCCCGACAACAGAGAAGTTCGCGCCTACCGCGACACCGTCGCGAGGCTCCTCGAGGTGGCCGTCGAGCGCACGGTCGATCCCGACCGGCTCGACCCGCGCTTCGAGCGGCTCTTCGAGCAGCTGGTGAAGGCCGTGGCCTGGCAGGAGAGCTGCTGGCGACAGTTCGTCCGGAGGGGCGGGCACGTCACCTACATCGCCTCGCGCACCGGCGACGTCGGCATGATGCAGATCAACGTCCGCGTCTGGCGGGGCTTCTTCGACCCGCAGAAGCTCCGCTGGAGCGCCGCGTACAACGCCGGGGCCGGCACGGAGATCCTCTGGCACCTCCTCACGCGTTACGGCGTGCGCGAGGCGAAGGAGGGGCTCGACAACGCGCCGCGCGCGACCTTCGCCGCGTACAACGGCGGTCCGTCCCGCTACCGTCGATACCGGCTGGCCGCGACGCCGCCGCACATCCGCGCCATCGACCGCGCGTTCTGGGAGAAGTACCGGGCCGTCGCCGCGGGCGACGCCGAAGACCGCGTCCTCTGCCTCCCGCCGGGCGTCACCTCCTGACCGGCCCCGAGGGCCGGCCCTTCAGCGCGGCCGGCTCACGAAGATCGTCACGGCGAAGGGCTGGATCCTCCCTCGGTCGTCCGGGATCTCGAACATCCCCTTGGCCCGCTCGATCCTGATCTCCAGCTCCGGCACGCCCACGTGGGGGTCCCCGCGGACGATCCGGTAGCTCTGGATGCCATCCGGCTCCTGCCGGAACTCGGCTCGCTGGCCGGTCCTCTCCTCGTAGAACCGGACGACTTCGGTGGCGACCGCGTTCGTGGCGAACAGGTGCCGGACGGCGGGTCCCTCCTTGAAGCTCGCGATGTAGGTCGCCTTGGGGAAGATCGCCACCCCCACCTGCTCCGCGGTCGGGGCGGCGGGTTGCTCCGCGCCCGTCAGACCGGTCAGGAGCAGCAGGCCCGCGAGGACTCCTCCGACTACCATCCCTCGTCGCTTCATCATCGTCGTTCTCCTCCCGCTGGGGGGCGGGCTACACCCGCGCCAGGCCGGGTGGCGTGCGCGAGGTCTTCCACGGCGGCTCACCGCCCCCTGAACTCGGCCTTGCGCTTCTCCAGGAAGGCCCGCACCCCCTCGGCGTGATCCTCGGTCGCGAAGGCGATCGCCCAGGCCTTGGCCTCCACCGCGAGGCCGGCCTCCAGGGCGAGGTCGTGCCCCTCGTCGATCGCCTCCTTGATCAGCCGGAGGGTGACGGCGGACTTGTCGCGGAGCTTCTCGGCGAGGGCCCGCGCCTCGGCCATCAGCCGGTCGGGGGGAACCACCTTGTTCACCAGGCCGATCCGGTGGGCCTCGTGGGCGTCGAGCATCTCCCCCATCAGGCAGATCTCCTTGGCCCGGTGCCGTCCCACCAGGCGCGCGAGCCGCTGGGTCCCGCCGGCGCCGGGGAGGACGCCGAGGTTGACCTCGGGCTGGCCGAAGCGGGCGGTCTCGGCGGCGAGCACCAGGTCGCAGACCTGGGTCAGCTCGCACCCGCCCCCGAGCGCGAAGCCGTTGACGGCGGCGATGGTGGGCTGGGGGAGCCGCTCGATCCGGGTGTAGAGGGCCTGGATCCGCTGCGAGAAGCCGAGGGCCTCCACGGCCGAGAGGGCCTGGAACTCGCTGATGTCGGCTCCGGCCAGGAAGGCCCGATCCCCCGCCCCGGTGATGATCACGACCCGGACCGCCGGGTCCCGCTCGAGCTCCTCCACGACCTGGCCGAGCTCGCGGGTCATCTCCTGGTTGATGGCGTTCAGGGCCTTGGGCCGGTTCAGCGTGACGGTGGCGATCCCGTCGGTGCGCTCCACGAGCAGGGTGTTGAAGGCCATCGCTCCCTCCTCTCCAGGCTGTGTCGCCCCGGTCGCACCCCGGACGGGAGGACTCCGCGGGGTGCTGGGCTCAGGCGGACTTCGCGGCGCGCTCGCGGAGGACCCGGCGGAGGAGCTTGCCCGTGCCGGGGCCGCCGGGGCCGGGGGCGCGGGGGAGCGACTCGACGAACTCGACCTCGCGGGGGAGCTTGTAGACCGCGATCTGGTCCCGGCAGAACTCGATCAGCTCCTGCCTCAGCGCCTCGCTCCCGGTGGTGCCGAGCTTCAGGACGACGTAGGCGCGGGTGTTCTGCCCCCGCACCGGGTCCGGCACGCCGATGACCCCCACGTCCGCCACCGCGGGATGCCGGGCCAGGGCGTCCTCGATCTCCTCGGGCCCGATCCGGTAGCCCGAGGACTTGATCAGGTCGCCCTCCCGCGAGAGGAACCAGACGTAGCCGTCCTCGTCCATGGAGACGAAGTCTCCGGCCCGGCACCAGCCGTCCCGCACCGCGGCGCGCTGCTTCTCCGGGTCCCGCCAGTAGACCGTGCCGGTCGGGCCCCGGGCGACCAGGAGCCCGGTCTCCCCGGGCGGGCAGTCGCTCCCGTCCTCCCGGACGACCCGCAGCTCGTACCCCGGCACCGCGGGGCCGATCGACCCGGGCTTCACCTTCCGGGTCACGGCCGAGGAGACGAACACGAACATCATCTCCGTGGTCCCCAGCCCCTCGTAGATCTCGAGCCCGAAGGCGGCCTTCCAGTCCTGGTAGGTCTGGGCGGTGAGGGACTCGCCGCCACCGGTGCAGACCCTCAGGGAGGAGAGGTCGTACCGCGTCTTCGCGTCGGGCACCTGGAGCATCTTCCGGTAGGCGGTGGGGAGCACGGAGAGGATGGTGATCCGGTGCCGCTGGACCGCCTCGAACATCCCCTCGGGCGTGAAGCGCGCGAGGAGCGAGACCGCGGCGCCGAAGCGGAAGGGGATCACGCACTGGGTGGAGTAGCCGGCGGCGAGCGAGAGCGGCGCCGGGCCGCCGATGACGTCCTCCGGGGTCACGCGCCAGCCGTACTTGCCGAAGCTGTCCGGCACGACGAGCGCCTCCTCCATGAAGTGAACGGTCCCCTTGGGGAGGCCCGTGGTCCCGGAGGTGAAGAGGAGCACGGAGACCGCCATCCGGTCCCGCCGGACCGGCTCCAGGGTGTCCGATCCACGGGCGATCAGCTCGCCGTACGGGATAAACCCCCTGGCCTTAATCTCGGCGGCGTCGCCGCCGATCACGATGATGTGCTTGACGGCCTCGAGCTCGGCGCGCGCCTTCTCCGCCTCCTCGAGGAGGGGGGCGGCGACGACCAGCGCCGTCGCCTCGGTCCTCTCGGCCACGTGGACGATCTCGGCCCGCGAGAAGAGCGGGGAGATGGGGACGATGACCGCCCCGAGCTTGATCACCGCGAAGTTGACCACCAGGGCCGGCGGGATCGAGGGGGCGCGGAGGAGGACGCGATCCTCCTCCCCGATCCCGAGCCCCCGGAGCGCGGAGCCCAGCCTGTTGACGGAGGCCTGGAGCTGCCGGTAGGTCAGCTTCTGGTCCTCGAAGAGGAGGGCGATCCGGTCGCCGCGCCCCGCCTCGACGTGGCGGTCGATCAGCTCCTCGGTGGAGTTGAGCCGCGGGGGGTAGTCGCGGAACTCGGGGAGGGTGTAGATCCGCTGGGGCCAGAGCTCCCTCGGCGGCAGGTACTCGGCCGGGATGACACCCATGGTCGCCCCTACTCCCCGAGGAGGCGGTCGAGGGCCTCCTCGACGCCCACCACCCGGTTCAGCTCGCGGTCCATCCGCGGGAAGACCTCGCTCGGGTAGCGATCGCCCTCGGAGATCAGGAGCGCCGGGACCCGACGGCCGAAGTCCTCCTCGAGCGCCCCCTTCATCCCGAACACGGCCCGCCGGGCCGCGCTCGGCCCCGTCACCGCCCGGTGGTAGATCGGGAAGAGGTCCTTCTCCTCCGCCACGTCCCTGGCCACCACCTCGATCCCCTTCTCCCGGAGCCGGCCGAGGAGGGCCAGCGCCCGCTCGAGATCGCAGGGGAACTGCTCGCCCGAGGCCTGGCGCGAGGAGTAGTAGAACTCGACCCGCTTCGCCCCCGCCCTGGCGGCCGCCGGCCTCGCCTCGGGCGCGGCGCCCACCGCCGCCCGCTCGACCCGGGGCCCTTCCTCGTAGACGTCGCACTCGGTGACCCCCTCCGGGGGGAGGATGAGGAGGAAGGGGGCCTCCTTCTTCTTGCACGCCCCGAGGAAGGCCCGGGCGATGCTGGGGTCGAGCGCCGGGGCGAAGTGCCGGCAGTGAAGGCAGAGGACGTCACGCTCCATGATCGTGGCTCTCCTAGAGGACGCCCCGCACCCGGAGGGCCTGGAGCCGCTCCCGCCCCAGGCCGAGGTACTTGAGGTAGATGAACTCGTTGTCGGCCCCCACCGGGCGGCAGACCCACTTCACCCGCGGCGGGGTCTCGGTCATCTTCACCGGCTGCCCCTGGATCAGGACCTTGCCGTAGACCGGATCGTCCACGACCTGGAAGATCCCCCGCTCCCACCAGTGGGCCTCCCCGAGGGTCTCGGAGGGGAGGTTGGCCCGCCCCATCCCCACCACCCCCGCCCCCCGGTAGGCCAGGACCATCTGGAGGATCTCCTCGGCCGTGTGGCGGACGGACCATTGCTCCATCTCCTCCTTGAGGGCCATGGCGTTCTCGAGCTTGGCCCGCTTGAGGAAGGAGTCGAAGCGGGGGTCCTTGGGCAGATCCGGCCGGCCCATGAGGGTGGTGATGGCCTGGAAGTTCACGTCCGAGAAGCCCGCGATGAAGATGTAGCCGTCCTTGACCCGGATGAAGCCGTAGGGGTAGATCCCCTGGTCCAGGTTCCCCACGCGCACCATCAGCTCGCGGCAGGTGTGGTACCAGGCGACGTTGTAGTTGATCATCCGCATGACCCCCTCGGCCCCGGAGACATCGATGAGCTGGCCGCGGCCGCTCCGGCGGCGGTGGTGGAGGGCCAGGAGGATGGCGAAGGCGGCCCACGCCCCCCCGACGTGCCAGCCGAGCCACGAGCCGACCTTGGTGGGGACCTCCCAGGGCTTGGGGTCCCCCGGCGTCTCCATCTCCCCCGTGACCCAGACGATCCCCGAGAGGGCCTGGTTCGTGACGTCGTAGTCGGGCTTGCCGCAGCCGGCCTTGGGCCCGAACTGGCCGTAGGTGGCCAGGGCGCAGTAGATGAGGCGGGGGTCGAGGGCCGAGAGCTGGCGGTAGCCGATCCCCCAGCCGTCCATCTGCCCCGGCCTGAAGCTCTCGATGACGACGTCGGCCCTGCGGGCCAGGGTCCGGAAGAGCTCCCGCCCCTCCTCCGCCTCGAGGTTCAGGGTGACGTGGAACTTGTTCCGGCCCTCCACGAGGTAGGGGAGGCCGGTCCCGTGGTGGAGGAGCCCGAAGGGGGTGAAGCGGCGGGCCGGGTCCCCGTCCGGCGGCTCGATCCGGATCACCTCGGCCCCGAACTCGGCCAGGATCGAGGAGCAGTAGAGCCCGCCGAAGTTGGCCCGGCTCAGGTCCAGCACCCTGAGCCTCGCCAGGGCCTCGGGCTTCGCCGGCGCCCGCTTCGGGTCCGTCGCCTCCCGGACCCAGGGCTCCCAGGTCTCGTCGGGTTTCCCCACTCTAGAAGACCTTCCCTTCCCCCTGCCAGTCGTCGGGGGGCTTGGCCCCGGGCCGGGTCCCCCACCGGCCGATGATCCCCTTGGCCTCCAGGTCGGCCAGCTCGGCGGAGGTCAGGCCCAGGACCCGGCGGAAGACGTACTCGTTGTGCCACCCCACGGGCTTGCAGCCCCACTTGATCCGCCCCGGGGTCTCGGAGAGCTTCGGGACCGGCCCGTGGTCCGCCATGGGACCGTAGAGCGGATCCTCGAAGTGGAAGACCGCGCCGCGCCGCCGGTAGTGCTCGTCCTCGTAGATGTCGGCGGCGTTCATCACCGGGGCCGCGGCGAACCCGAACCTCGCCCCCAGCTCGTCGATCTCGGCCCGGGTCCGCCCGGCGGCCCAGGCGCCGATGATCCGGCAGAGCTCCTCGTTGGCCTCCGGGGCGAGGCGCGCCTCGAGGGTCTTGAAGCGGGGGTCATCGGCCAGCTCGGGCCGGCCCATGGCCCTCGCGAGGCCCCGGAACTCCTCGTCCTGCCCCGCCGCGACGGCGACGAAGCCGTCCCGGGTCCGGAAGATGTCCGAGGGGGCGATCGCCTGGTCCCGGTTGCCCGCCCGGGGGCGGTCCCGGCTGGTCAGGTGGTGGTAGAGCCAGGTCCAGTCCAGGATCCGGATCAGCCCCTCGGACTGGGCCAGGTCGATGAACTGCCCCCGGCCCGTCTCCGCCCGGTGCTCCAGGGCCGCGAGCCCGGCCACGGCCGCCAGGAGGGCCCCGAAGTAGTCGCCGATCCAGACCCCGACCTTCGTCGGGGGGCGCCCCTCGAAGCCGGTGATCCACGCCATCCCGGAGACCACCTGGGCCACGCCGTCGTAGGAGGCCCGGCCCTGGCTGAAGGGGCCCCACTGGCCGAACCCCGAGTCGGCCATGTAGATGAGGCGGGGGTTGAGGGCCGAGAGCTGCCGCCACCCGAGTCCCCACCCCTCCATGGTCCCGGCCCGGAGGTTCTCCACCAGGAAGTCGGACTTGACCGCGAGCTGCCGGAAGAGCTCCTGCCCCTCGGGCCGGCGGATATCCAGGGCGATGTGGTGCTTGGAGCGGTTCTGGGGCATGAAGGCGGGGTTGGCGTTCTTCCAGGGGCGGCCATCGGGGATGACGTAGCGCATGGTGTCCCCGGTGCCCGGCAGCTCCACCTTGATCACCTCGGCCCCGAACTCGGCGAGGTAGTCGGCGTTGGAGGGGCCCATGATGAGGGTGGCCACCTCGACCACCCGGATCCCCTCGAGGGCCTCGGGCTTGACGAAGATCTGCCCGAGGTCGAAGAGCCGATCCGTCCAGGCAAAGTAGTCTTCGGTCACTGTGCTCGTTCCGGTTGCGAGCCGGGGATGGGGGCTACCCCGGCGCCTTCCCCTCGGCGATGTAGCGCGCCCGGGAGCCGATCAGCTCGTCGGGCTTGAGCGGCCGGCCGGCCACCAGCCGCCCGCGGACGTTCTTCGTGATCGGCTTGGGTCGGCCGTAGACGTCCTTGCGGGCGCGGGGCGCCGGACGGACCTTCCCCTCGCCGGTGACCGGCTTCCAGTCGGGGGTGTCCGCGAAACCGGGGAGCAGGACGTCCGGATCCGCATGGCGCCCCTTCGCCTCCTCCGGGCCCCGCCGGAGATGGCCCGCCTCGATCTCGAGCGCCCAGAGGGCGTCGCACCCGGCGCACTTGGTCTTCCCCCGGAAGTTCCAGAAGGGGTAAGGGTCGAGGTAGTTCTTCACCCCGCACTTCGGACACCTGAGCAGCATGCCGTCACCTTTCCCCTAAATAATTTCGTCGGCCTCGAGCCGCTCCAGCTCGTCCTTGGCCAGCCCGCAGAGCTTGCCGTAGATGTGCTCGTTGTCGGCGCCGACCGGCTTCAGGGACCACTTCACCCGCGGGGGCGTCTCCGACATCCGGTAGGCCGGCCCCTGGGCGAGG
>Ga0137796_10000684_pt1 | contig 20484 bp, 20 predicted proteins | sample OV2TP3_FD_97704 | JGI IMG/M metagenome (GOLD analysis project Ga0137796, IMG submission 97704) | reverse complement strand
GGGCGTGCCGAACTTCGAGATCCGCGACGTGCAGAAGGGAACCGACCTCCTGGTCAGGAATCCTGTCCTGGGCAAAGCCCTGGCAACGACGCTTGGATCGAAACCGGCCGCGTTGATGCGCGGCCACGGCTCCGTCACGGTCGGCGACAGCCTGCAGCGCGCGGTCGGGCGCAGCATCTACCTCGAGCAGAACGCGCGCATGCAGCTCCAGGCGATGATGATCGCGGGGCCCGGCGGCACGATCACCACCATCGACGAGGCCGAGGTCGCGGCTTCGGCCTCGTGGCAGAACTACGCGCGCGCCTGGCCGCTGTGGCGCTCGAAGGCGCTCGCGCGAGCCAAGGCCGAGCGCCAATGAGCGAGCTCTGGTCGCTCACGGCAACTGAGCTCGTCGAAGGCTTCCGCCAGAGAACCTTCTCGCCGGTCGAAGTCACTGCCGCCGTTCTGAAGCGGATCGAGCAATACAACGCGCGATTCAATGCTTTTAATCTGATTTCGGACCGAGCTCTCGACGATGCCAAGGCCTCCGAAGCCCGCTGGCTCGCCGGGCAGCCAAAGGGCCTGCTCGACGGCGTGCCGGTGTCGATCAAGGATCTGCTCCTGACGAAGGGCTGGCCGACGCTGCGCGGCTCGAAGACCATCGACCCGAAAGGACCGTGGAACGACGACGCGCCGGCGACGGCGCGGCTGCGCGAGCACGGCGCGGTGCTCATCGGCAAGACCACCACCCCCGAGTTCGGCTGGAAGGGTGTCACCGACAGCGCGCTCACCGGCATCACGCGCAATCCCTGGAACCCGGGCAAAACTCCCGGGGGCTCCTCAGGCGGCGCGGCCGCCGCGCTCGCCTCCGGCATGGGACCGCTCGCCGTGGGCACCGATGGCGGCGGCTCGATCCGCATTCCCTGCGGCTTCACCGGGCTTTTCGGCCTCAAGCCCTCCTTCGGTCGCGTGCCCGCATGGCCGATGTCGCCCTTCGGCACGGTGGCGCACGTCGGCCCGATGACGCGCAGCGTCGCCGACGCGGCGCTGATGCTGAACGTGCTCTCTCTCCCCGACGCGCGCGACTGGCACGCCCTCCCTACGAGCTGCGCGACTGGCGCACGGGTCTCGAGCCTGGCGTGCGCGAGCTGCGCATCGCTTTTTCGCCCGATCTCGGCTACGCCAAGGTCGACCCCGAGGTGGCGGCGATCGTCAAGGATGCGGCCCGGGTGTTCGAGACCCTGGGCGCGAAAGTCGAGGAGAAGAACCCGGGATTCGAGGATCCGGAGCCGATTTTCCGCGCACAGTGGTTTTCCGGCGCCGCTTTTCTCCTGAAAACCGTAAAAGAAAAGCATCTCGTCGATCCCGGCCTGCTCGAGGTCGCGGCACAAGGCGAAAAGGTCGGCACGCACGAGCTGCTCGACGCGCAGATGAAGCGCGCCGCGCTCGGCGCGCACATGAACTTCTTCCACCGCGACTACGACCTGCTCCTCACGCCGACGCTTGCGGTCGCCGCATTCGACGCCGGGAAGGAGTTTCCCGAAGGCTGCAAGCGCTGGACCGACTGGACGCCATTCAGCTTCCCGTTCAACCTCACCCAGCAGCCGGCAGCGTCGATTCCCTGCGGCCTCACCAGGGCAGGCCTGCCGGTCGGCCTGCACCTCGTCGGGCCGCGCTACGCCGACGCGCTCGTGCTGCGCGCCGCGCGCGCGTTCGAGTCGGCGCGACCGATCGCTGTGCCGAAGCTTTCCTAGGCAGGGTCGGACCCGGGTCTGTCCCGGGTCTGTCCCGGGTCTGTCCCTGGGTCAGGGCTGGGCCTTGATGCCCGCTTCCTTGACGACTTTCGCGTACTTGGCCATCTCCGCCTTGATGTAGGCGGTGAAGGCTTCGGGCCCGGAGCCGTCCGGGATGAAGCCCTGCGAGGCGAGGCGCTCCTTCACGGCCGGCGCCTGCACCGCTTTCGCGCTTTCGGCGGCGAGCGTGCGAACGAGGTTCGCGGGCAGTCCGGCCGGACCCCAGATTCCGTACCAGGAGACCATCTCGAAGCCCGGAAAGCCGGATTCGGCCACGGTCGGCACTTCGGGCAGGAACGGCGCGCGCGTCTTGCCCGTCTGGGCGAGTGCCTTGAGGCGCCCGCCCTTCACATGAGGCAGCGAGGACGGCATCGGGTCGGCCATCACGTGCACCTGGCCGCCGATCATGTCGGTCATCGCCGGGCCGGTTCCCTTGTAGGGCACGATCAGCATGCCCTCGAGCTTCGCTTCGCGTCGGATCATCTCGACGGTGAGATGGCCGGCGGAGCCGATGCCCGAAGTGGCGAAGGCCCACTTCGTCGGGTTGGCCCTCGCGACGGCGACGAACTCCTGCAGCGAGGCCGCGGGCACGGAGGGATGCGCGGAGACGAGCAGCGGCACCTGGCCGATGTTCACAACCGCGGTGAAGTCCTTGAGCACGTCGAAGGGCACCGCCGGCATGATGAACGGATTGATGACGAAGATCGACGCGTTGATGAGCAGCGTGTAGCCGTCGGGCGCGCTCTTGGCGACCGCGTCGCTGCCGAGCGTGCCCGAAGCACCGGAGCGGTTCTCCACGATGAACTGCTGGTTGAGCTGGGTGGAAAGCTGCTGCGCGATCGTGCGCGCCACCACGTCGACCGTGCCGCCCGGCGGGTACGGCACGGTGATGCGCACGGGTTTGGCGGGCCAGGACTGTCCCTGAACGATCTCGGAAAAAACGAGCGCAGCCGCCAACAGAAAAATTCTCATCTTCATGCGGCCTTCGCCAGGCGAGTCTTGAAGCCGTACTTCTTGTCGAGCTCGAGCTCCTGCACGATGCGCACGCCCTTCGCGAGCACGTCGCCTTCCAGCATCCGCAGCGGCTTCCTCAGGCCGCCGACGGGCAGGCCGCAGGCTTTCATCAACGACTTCACCGCCACCGGGTTGATCGCCGAGTAGTTGAAGTGAAGAAGCGGCAGGAGCCGCAAGTATTGCTTCCTGAAGGACTCCGCGTCGTCCCAGCTTTTCCAGGGGCGGGAAATCACCGCCATTTCGGCCGGCGCGATGTTGCCGCCCATGTTCGCCGTGCCATGTCCGCCGAGCGACATGGTCGGCACCACGAGCCCGAGATTCGGCGAATCGCAGCACATGACCGTCACGTCCGGCCGGGCGGCGAGGATCTGCGCCACCTGCCCGACCCGCGTGGTCGATTCCTTGTGGATGACGATGTTCGGATGCCTGAACAGGCGCAGCAGATGCTCCCAGTGCAGGTCGGTCTTCACCCGCGGCGGGTTGTTGTAGATGCCCAGCGGCAGCGCGACTGCGTCGGCCACCTCGAGATAGAACTGCTCAACGTCCGCTTCGGAGGCGCAGACGTAAGGCGGCGCGGCGATGATCGCGCCGTCGGCGCCGTTGGCGGCGGCGAAGCGCACGTTCTCGATCACCTGCTCGGCGGTGGCGGCCGTGCAGCCGTAGAAGAACGCCATTCCGGCCGGGCGCATCTTCACGGTTTCGACCACGATGCGCTTTTTCTCCTCGGGGCTGAGCGCCGACGGCTCGCCCGTGGAACCCATGAACAGGACCGCGCGCGTGCCGTGCTCGCGCTGGCGCTCGATCAGCGCGCGGAAGGCGCCGAAATCCACTGCGCCGTCCTCATTGAACGGAGTCACGCTCGCGACGAACGAGCCTTCGATTCGCAATTTCGCCATATCAGCTCCAGGGTTTTGCAAAGATTATCATGGCGTGGTGGATCTCGGACTCCAGGGTCGCAAAGCGCTCGTCTTCGGCGGCAGCCGCGGCCTCGGGCGCGCAGCCGCCGAGGCGCTCGCGCGCGAGGGCGCGCAGGTGACGATCGCCGCGAGGGATGCGAAACGGCTTGCCATGGCTGCGCAGGAGCTCGGCGCAGCCTGGATCGCCGCGGACATCTCGAGCGAAAGCGGCCGCTCGGCCGCACTCGACGCCTGCCCGGGCCCCGACATCCTCATCAACAACGCCGACGCTCCGCTGCCCGGCGATTTCCGCGCCTGGGAGCGCGGCGACTGGCTGCAGGCGCTCGATGCACTCGCGCTCGGGCCGATCGAGATGATCCGCGGCGTAGTCGACGGCATGATCGAGCGCCGCTGGGGCCGCATCCTCAACGTGAGCTCGCGCTCGATCAAGGTTGCGCAGGCCGAGCTCGGCTTGTCGAACGGCGCGCGCTCGGTGCTCGCAGGATTCTGCGCCGGACTCGCGCGCCAGGTCGCGCGCCACAACGTGACCGTGAACAACATCCTTCCGGGCGTGTTCGCCACCGACGCCCAGCGCCGTCACATCCAGGGCATGCTCGAGCCGGGCGGCCAGAGCTTCGAGGAGGTGTGGGAGGAGCGCAGGCGCCGGGTACCCGCCGCTCGCTACGGGGAAGCGTTCGAGTTCGGCGACCTCGCCGCCTACCTGTGCTCGGCGCAGGCCGGCTTCATCACCGGCCAATCGGTGCTCATCGACGGCGGGCAGTACCCCGGGACGTTCTGAATGAAACGCGTGCTGTCGCTCGCCCACTGGGGCGCCTTTTACGCCGTGGTCGAGGGCGAACGGGTAGTGCGCTGCGAGCCCTTCGAGCGCGACCCGGCGCCGGCCCCGCTTCTCGCCTCGATGCCCGAGATGGTGCATTCCGGCCTGCGCATCCGCGCCCCGGCGGTGCGCGAAGGCTGGCTCAAGGGCCGCGACCGCCGGCGCCGCGCCGGAGAGCGGTTTGTCGAGGTGGGATGGGACGAAGCCTTGAAGCTCGTCTCACAGGAAATCTCTTCCGTCAGAGAAAAATACGGCGCGCAGGCCATTTTCGGCGGCTCCTACGGCTGGTCCTCGGCCGGCCGCCTGCACCACGCGCGCACGCTGGTGCGGCGGTTTCTTTTCGCCGGCGGCGGCTGCGTGGACCAGGTCGGCAACTACAGCTGGGGCTGTGCGCAGTTCCTGCTGCCGCACGTGATCGGCACCTTCGCGCCGGTGACCGGCAAGGTCACCGACTGGCGCTCGGTTGCGAGACACACCAGGCTTTTCGTCGCCTTCGGCGGCCTTTCATGGAAGAACTGGCACGTCGGCTCCGGCGGCGCGGGCCAGCACGGCACCGAGCGGTGGCTGCGCGAGGCGCGCGCCAAGGGCTGCGAGTTCGTGATCGTCAGCCCCGCGCGCGGCGATCCGCCGCCGTGGCTCGAAGCCGAGTGGATACCGATCCGCCCGAACACGGACACGGCGCTGATGCTCGCCCTGATTCACGAATTGCAGGCGAGCGGGCGACACGACGAGCCCTTTCTGCGCTCGCACTGCGTGGGATGGGATCGATTAAGGAATTATTTGAAGGACAAGTCGGCTGAATGGGCGGCGGACATCACGGGCGTTCCTGCCGATCGGGTCCGCGAGCTTGCCACCCGCCTGAGCGATCACAGGACCATGCTTTCAGCCGCCTGGTCGCTGCAGCGCGCACATCACGGCGAGCAGCCCTATTGGGCTCTCGTCGCGCTTGCCTCCGCGCTCGGCCAGATCGGGCTTCCTGGCGGCGGCTTCGGCTTCGGCCACGGCTCGATCCACGGCGCCGCCGAGCCGCGTCCCGACGTCGCCGCCCCGACGATGCCGATGGGCGAGAACCCGGCGCGCAGCGCCATCCCCGTCGCGCGCATCGCCGACATGCTGCTCGCGCCGGGCGGGCCGTACGAGTTCGACGGCCGGCATGAGCGCTATCCGGATATTCGCCTCGTGTACTGGGCCGGCGGCAATCCGTTCCATCATCACCAGGACCTGTCGCGGCTCGAGCGCGCCTGGACGAAGCCCGAAACCGTGATCGTGCATGAGAGCTGGTGGACGGCGAGCGCGCGGCGCGCCGACATCGTGCTTCCGGCGACCACCGCGCTCGAGCGCGAGGACATCGGCGCCGGGGCGCGTGACCGCTGGGTGTTCGCGATGAAGCGCGCAATCGAGCCGGTCGGTCTGGCGCGCGACGACTTCGCCATCTTCCGCGAGCTCGCCGCGCGCCTCGGCTACGAAGCGCGCTTTACGGAAGGGTTGAACGAACGCGGCTGGATCGAGCGCATTTATCGCGAATGGAGAGCCTCCTGCGCGAAAGCCGGCCTCGAGGTGCCGTCCTTCGAGCAGTTCTGGGAGCGCGGCTGGGTGGAGCTGCCGCTCGCCGAGCGCGAGTTCGTGCTGTTCGAGGATTTCAGGCGCGACCCGCAGAAGCACCGGCTGCGCACGCCGTCGGGAAGGATCGAGCTCTACTCCGAGCGCATCGCCGGCTTCGGCTACGACGACTGCCCGCCGCACCCGAGCTGGCTTCCGCCCGCCGAGTGGCTCGGCGACGCGGCGGCGAAGCGCTTTCCGGTGCACCTGGTGACGATTCAGCCGCCCGACCGGCTGCACGCGCAGCTCGATCCCGGGCTGCTTTCGCGCGGCAACAAGGTCGCCGGACGCGAGGCGATCCGGCTGAATCCGGCGGACGCGGCGACGCGCGGCATCGCGAGCGGCGACGTGGTCGAAGTCGAGAGCCCGCGCGGCCGCTGTCTCGCCGGCGCGGTGCCGGATCCGGATGTCATGCCCGGCGTCGCCGTAATGGCGACCGGCGCCTGGTTCGATCCCGACCCCGCGGGTCTGGAGCGGCACGGCAATCCGAACGTGCTCGCTTTCGACCGCGGCACTTCGCGGCTCACGCAGGGGCCAAGCGCGCTTTCGCTCCTGGTGGAGATTCGAAAACACCTCGGCGAGGCTCCGGTGATGCGCGCTTTCGAGCCGCCCGAGGTCGTTACGGATCAGGCGAGCCGGTAGATCTCGATCGGCTCGTCGCGGCCTTTCACCTGCACCGGCCCGAGCGGCTCGGCGCCGCCGGCGCCCTCGCCGCCGTCGCGCAGGACTTCGGCGGAGACGAGGAGCTGCGAGCCGTAGTCCTTGTTGAGCTGCTCGATGCGCGAGGCGAGGATCACCACGTTGCCGCTGATCGAGTATTGCTTGCGCGCCTGCGAGCCGATGTTTCCCGAGACCGCGTCGCCGGCATGCAGCCCGATGCCGATCCGGGTCGGCGGGATGCGTCCCGCGTCCGACAGCGCCTTCACCGCGGCGAGCAGCTCGCGCGCGGCGGCGAGCGCGTTGCGGCTGTCGCGGCCGGTCGCGACCGGCGCGCCGAAGGTCGCCATGAAGCCGTCGCCGAGGAACTGGTTGATCACGCCGTGATTGCGGTTCACGATGTCGACGGCCGCGCCGAAGACGGCGTTCTGGTACGCGACGATCTCCTCGGGGGACTTGTTCTCCACGTGGCGCGTGAAGCCGCGGATGTCCATGAACAGCACGCACACGAACGTGCGCTTGCTCGCGATCTCCGGCCCCTGCTTGAGCAGCTCGTCGACGATCTCCGGCGACACCTGCTGCCCGAAGGCGGCTACGACGCGGCTGCGCTCCTCGAGCGAGCGAAACACGCGGATGACGCGACGCTTGATCTCGCCGGCGACGAAGCCCGCGGCGAAGCCCGCCAGCAACAGCATCGTGCCCTTGGTCAGGTAGAACGGCGGCTGCGAGAACGGCGTGCCTGCCGCCGTCGCGCTCCCCCAGACGAAAGCAGCCGACAGGCCGACGTACTCGGCCGCGGCGACGACTCCAGTGAACACCGACAGCCGGAAGTCGAGCCGCAGCGTGGAGAGCACGATGAACACGGCATAGAGATAGCCCGCCGCGCTCTCCAGCGCGTAGACCGGATCGACGTGGCGCGACACGAGCAGAATGAGGATGCTCGGCATGCTGGTCTCGGCAAACGCGTTCCAGAAACGCAGCGCCGGCAGCAGGGCCTTGCCGCTTTCCAGCCTGCGGCCGATGAGGTGGCGCACGAGAAGCAGGTAGCCGATCAGCAGGGCGCAGACCGCGACGACCTCGATCACCACCGAGCGCGTGCGGAACATGCGCACGTAGTCCTCCCCGAACAGAAGGGCGAACGCGGGGAAGACGATGATCAGCGAGCCGAGCAGCCAGGCGAGGATCGCCATGCGGATGCGCTCGCTGCGGATGATCTCGCGCGCGAGCTGCTCCTCGAACGGTGCCGGCGCGCTGTTCATACCGCGGTCAGCTCGAGCGCCCAGGTCGAGAGGACCTTGTCCTCCTCGAGGAGCGCGCCGCGCGCCGCGTAACGCCTTTCATCCATTTGTTTCAGGGATTCGAACCCCCGATAGCGACTCGTGGGGCTGGCGTAGAAGGAAAGGATCGTGTCGCCGGCGAGCACGAAGCGCCCGCGCAGCGCGCCGATCGCGGGGTTGTTCGAAGTCCAGTGCGTCGAGCGCGCGCCGGCGGAGAACGGCTCGATGTCGTAGCGGTTGTGGTGCAGCGCCGGGCGGTCGCCTTTCACCCTCAGCACGCCCTCGAACAGCCAGCGGCCCTCCTCGTGGCGGATCGAGGTCTCGCCCGACACGGGGGCGGCGCGGCCGCCCGCGTCGCGGTACTCGCCTTCCGCGCGCCAGCTGCCTTCCCGGAAGAGAAAGGTGTGTTCTATCCGTGCACCTTGAGACTGTCTTCGGGGGCCTGGCGGCGCTCGTCCATCGTGTAATCGCGCATCACCTGAGCCACTCTCAAGCGGTAGGCAGCGAAGATGCCGCCGCGGCCTTTCTTCTGCGCTTCGCGATGCTGCTGCACGTTGCGCCACTTGCGCACCGCCTCCTCGTCGCGCCAGAACGAGATCGAGACGAACCTCGCGGGGTCGGCGATGCTCTGGAAGCGCTCGATCGAGATGAAGCCGTCGAAGTCCTTCACGACCTCGTTCAGGCCGGCGGCGAGATCGAGGTAATCCTGCTTGCGCCCGGCGGCAGGGGTGAGTTCGAATATGACCGCGATCATGCAGTGCCTCCTCCGAATAGATCATGCAGCACAGGCTCGGGATTAGGCAAACCTCCGGTTAAATGAGGCGATGAACCCGGGCCCTCGGCATCTCGGCAGGATCTTCGTCACCGGCCTGCTCACCGTCCTGCCGCTCGTCGCCACGCTCTATTTCACCTTCTGGCTGCTCGCCGGCGCCGAGCGCTTCTTCGGCAGGCAGCTGCTGTGGCTCGTCCCGGACGCGTGGTACCGCACCGGCATGGGGCTCGCCGTCGCGGTCGCGGTGGTTTTCGGCGTCGGGCTGATGATGCACGGGCTGCTCTTCCGGCGCTTGTTCGGCTGGACCGAGCGCCTGCTGCTCGAGATCCCGCTGGTGCGCTCGGTGTACGCGGCGCTGCGCGACCTGCTCGGCCTGTTCCAGGAGCACAAGGACCCGGCGCTCCAGGTGGTCTCGGTCCGGCTGCCCGGAAGCGGGCTTCGGCTCCTCGGCTTCGTCACGCGCCACGATTTCGCCGACCTGCCGCCGGGCATCGCCGGCCAGGGCGAAGTCGCCGTGTACCTGCCGATGAGCTACCAGATCGGCGGCTATACCGTCTTCGTGCCGCGCGAGTGCCTCCAGCCGGTCGCCATGTCGCGCGAAGAGGCGATGAAGTTCATCCTCACCGCCGGCCTCAGGAGCGCGAACCGTCCGGCGTAGCCCCCAAGACAGCGCGCGCGGTCTGTGCGTATGATGGCTCCTCCTTTCACCGCGCGGTCCGCCATGTCGCAGCGTGCCCTAGTCCTGTGGGTGATCAGCCTTGCGATCCTGCCGTTCGTCGCCTTGAGCGGCGTGACGTCCTGGCAGCAGTTCGAGGACGAGCAGGAGCGCGTCGCCGCGGAGCGGGTGCACCTCGCCGGGCTGGCGAGCCTGGCGGTCGAAGCCTTCCTCGACGGGCACGTCGCGAGCGCCCGTTCCCTGGCCGAGCATCCCGCGCTCGCCCGGCCGCGCAAAGGGCCTGAGCTCGACGCGCTGACCGCGCGAATCGCACAGGCGCATCCGGAATGGCAGGGACTCGGAATCGTCGGTGCCGATGGTTACAGCGTCGCGAGTTCCCTGGGCGGGCAGGCCGTCTTCGTCGGCGACCGGCCCTATTTCAGGCAGGCCGTGACGAGCGGTCGGCCGGTCGCCAGCTCAGCGCTGATCGGCCGGCTCTCCGGCAAGGCGACGGTAGTCATCGCCGTGCCACTCGACTTGGAAGGCGGCGGGCGGGGCGTGCTCGCCGTACCGCTGCCCACCGACCGTTTCGGCGAACTCCTCGCGCGCAAGCTCGGCCGGCCCTCGCTGCAGCTCACGGTGATCGACTCCGAGTCGCAGACCTTCATCGATCCTGACCCCCGGCGCGTGGCGCAGCTCGTGCGCCTGCGCGGCACGCCGCAGGCCGAAGCCGTCCTCGCAGGGAAGTCGGGAAGCCTCGTGGCCGACGCCGGCGGCGTGCCGATGCTGATCGCGTATGCGCCGGTCGCCGGCTTCGGCTGGGGGGTGCTCATCTCGGAGCCGGCCGCGAGCGCCTTCGGCCCGGCTCGTCGCGAGGCGCTCGAGCGGGCGGGAGTCCTCGCCCTCATTCTCGCGGCGGTCGGCGCGCTCGGCTGGCTGCTCGGCGGGCGGCTCGCGTTTTTCTTCCAGCGCGCCGAACACGCCCGGGCCGATCTGCAGCGCTCGCTCGACACCCGCGACGAATTCCTCGCGGCCGCATCGCATGACCTGCGCAATCCGCTCGCCGCGATCTGCTCCGCTGCCTCGCTCCTCGACATGACGCTCCAGCGCAAGGGAGCCGTGCCGCCGGAGCGCCTCGCCAGCTGTATCGCGCACATCGGCTCGGCGTCGCGACGGATGACGGCGCTGATCGACGCTTTCCTGGACGTCGCGCGCCTGCAGACGGGTCGGCAGCTCGAGCTCGAGCGGCGCAGCGTGGATCTCGTGCCGCTGGTGCGCGAAATCGTGCAGGAGTGCCAGCAGACAAGCGCCCGGCATCGCATCGAGCTCGAAGTGCCCGGGTCGCTGGTGACGCAGGCGGATGCGGCGCGGCTGCAGCGTACCATCGGCAACCTCATCGGCAACGCAATCAAGTACTCGCCCGAGGGCGGCGAGGTGCGCGTGCAGCTCTCGCAGGAGGGTCCGTCCGGCATCCTGCTTAGCGTGCGCGATCACGGCCTCGGCATTCCACAGGCCGATCTGGAGCGGGTGTTTCACCGCTTCGAGCGCGGCACGAACGTGGCCGGGCGCATCGCCGGTACGGGGATCGGGCTGGCGACGGCGCGGCAGGTCATCGAGGCGCACGGCGGCCGCATCGAGATCGAAAGTGCGCCGGGCGCGGGCACGACGGTACAAGTGCGGCTGCCGCTGGCGGGCGTCGCCGGTACGCGCGTTGCATCCGAGCAGGCCGCCGCATGAGCGAAGCGATCCTCGTCGTGGACGACGATCCCCAGCTGCGCCAACTCATGCGTTGGGCGCTCGAGGACGGCGGCTTCCAGGTCGAAACCGCCGCGGACGGCCGCGACGCCCTCGACCGCATCGCGCAGGCGCCGCCCCGTGTCGTCGTGCTGGATGTCACGCTACCGGGGCCGGATGGCTTCGCCGTGGCGGACGCGCTGCGCGCCCGCGGTGCAGAGCGCGTGCCGATCGTGATGATCACCGCCGATGGCAGCGCTGCGGAGAAAGCCGCCCGCATGCGTGCGTTCGCCTATCTGCGCAAGCCCTTTGACATGGCGGCGCTCATCGCCGCGATACACCAGGCGCTCGGACGCTAGGCGGGACGCCGGCCTTCGGAGGCGGCACGCAGCAGAGCGAGCACCGGCTCGAACTCGACCTTCCTGGGATTCGGATACGGCGCATCCGTGGCGATGCGCGCCGCGCGCTCGAGATCGGCCTCCTTCATGCCGATCCCGGAGAGCTTCAGCGGCAGGCCGAGCTTCTTCTCGAGGTCCCAGATCGCGGACGGCGCGTCTGCGGCGCCGACTGCGTTTTCGATCCGCGTCATCGCCTCGCGCGCCGCGTCGTAGTTGTAGCGCATGGCGTGCGGCAGCACGATCGAATGCGTCTCGGCATGCGGCAGGCCGAAGCCGCCGAGCACATGGCAGAGCTTGTGGTGCAGGGCGACGCTCGTCGTGCTGATGGTCGTGCCTGCCAGCCATGAGCCGTAAAGGGCATCGCTTCTCGCATTCATATCCCTCGAATCAGAAATAACTCTGGGTAGTGCCGAAGCAAGCGCCCGTATACCCTCCTCGGCCATCAGCGAAACGATCGGATTGCCGTCGTGCGCGTACAGAGCCTCGACGCAGTGCGCGATCGCGTTCATCCCGCTCGCGGCCGAGACGCCCGCCGGCAGATCGAGCGTCAGCTCGGGATCGTAGATCACGACCCTGGGCAGCACCTTGGGATCGCGGCCGGTCTTTTTCATGCCGCCTTCGCTCACGCCCCAGATCGTGGTCATCTCGGAACCCGAGTACGTCGTGGGCACGGCTACGACCGGCAGGCCGGAGGTGAGGGCGATCGCCTTGCCGAAGCCGATGGTCGAGCCGCCGCCGATTACGAGGCAGCAGTCGGCGTCGAGTAAGGCTGCCTTTTGTCTTGCCTCGGTGACGACCTCGAGAGGCGTATGCATTACCGCCTTGTCGAAAACTCCGATGACAGGAAGATCTCCGGAGATCGAACGAACCATCTGCGCGCGTCCCGGCGTCGAAATCATCAGCACGCGCTTTGCGCCGAGCCGGTCGATTTCCTCGCGCAGCCTGCCTATCGAGCCCGCGCCGAAGACGACCCGCGACGCCAGGGCGTTGTAAACGAAGGATGTCAGAAGCGCTCCAGCCACGGTCGCAATTCGATCTCCCACGACCACGCGCTGCGATGCTGGCGATAGACGTGCAGGTAGTTTCGCGCGATCTCGTCCGGATCGAGCATCCCGTCCTCGCCGCGCTCCGGCGCCCGCGGGTCGGCTGCGCCCTTGCGAATGCCGCCGTCGATGACGAAATGCGCTATGTGAAGGCCTTTGGGCTGCAGCTCGCGCGCCATGCTTTGCGCGAGGCCGCGCAGGGCAAACTTGCCCATGGCGAACGGCGCGGAGTTCGCATAGCCCTTGACGCTGGCGGAGGCGCCGGTAAAGAAGATCGCCCCCGAGCCGCGCGCGAGCATGCGCTTCGCGGCGGTTTGCCCGACCAGAAATCCGGCATACGCCGTAATGGAAAGACTCTTCTCGACTTCCCGAGGGTCCAGCTCCGCGATTGGACCGCGGGTTCGGTAGCTCGCGTTATAGATCACGAGGTCCGGCACGCCCCATTTCTTTTCCACGGCGTCGAAAGCAGCGTCGACCTGGCCTGGATCGGTCGCGTCGCAGCCGAGCGTCAGGGCCGCGGTTTCCTGCGCCAGGCTCGAAAGCTTGTCCACGCTGCGGGCGGCAAGCGCCACGCGCACCTTGTCCCTGGCGAGCAGCCGGGCAAGCGACGCGCTCAGGCCGCTGCCCACGCCGACGATCAGCGCGGTTTCATTGGTCACTCGGCGACGATCTTGTTGTCGCGGATCAGCCTGCCGAGCTTGTCGGATTCGCCCTGCACGAACTTGCGGAACTCCTCGGGCGAGCTGCCGACGATCTCGAAGCCCTGCTCGGTGAGCCTCTGGTTCACGTCGGGCGCCTGCAGCGTGCGCACCGTCTCCCTGTGAACCTTCGCGACGATTTCCCTGGGCAAACCCGCGGGGCCGAGGATGCCGAACCACGAGTACTGCTCGAACCCGGGGAAGGTCTCAGACAGCGTCGGCACGTCGGGTAGCTGGGGCACGCGGCTGCGGCTGCCGACGGCGATTCCCTTCATCTTTCCGGACTTGATGTGCGGAATCATGAGCGGCAGCGAGAAAAAGGAGATGTTCACCTGCTGGCTGAGCAGCGCCTGGATCATCGGCCCGCCGCCCTTGTAGGCTACCTGGGTCATCTTGATGCCCGCCTGCTCCTCGAGCAGCAGCGCCGCCAGGTGGTTGGAGCTGCCCGACCCCGGGGTCGAGTAGGTCACCTTTTCGGGATTCGCCTTGGCGTAGGCGACGACCTCCGGGAGATTGTTCGGCGCGAAGCTGGTCACCCCCACCAGCGCGCTCGGCGATCTCACCATCAGGCTGATGTGCTCGAGCGCCTTGAACGGGTCGGGCGCCATCTTGAAGATGTGGTGGTTCACCGCGTGGGTGTCGAACACCATGAGAAGCGTGTAGCCGTCCGGGGCCGCCCTGGCGACTTCCGCGGCGCCGACCGAGCCGCCGGCGCCCGAGCGGTTCTCGATCAGCACCGTCTGGCCGAGGAACTCCTGGTACCTCGGCTGCATGATGCGCGCGATGAGATCGGTCGTGCCGCCCGGCGGGAACGGCACGATGATGCGCACCGGTTTCGCGGGATAGGCCTGTGCGAACGCGAGGCACGGAACCGCAAGCAACGCTGCAAGCAATCGTCTCATGGCGCCTCCTCCTGAGGGCCAGTGTAACCTAGTGCATGGCTGCGCTTGACGCCGCGTGCGAAGTCGCCTTCCTGCTGCGCGGCTCGGCCGACGAAGCGGAGCGGCTGCGCAGGCTTCCCGAAACCGTCCACCGGGCGCTGCTCAACGCCGGGCTCTATCACCCCAGGACGAAGTGTGGAAGGCGACGCCGCGCGCGGTGATCGCGAGCGCCTCCTGGGGCCCGCAATCGACTGTCCGGGAAAGCGAGAGCGGCTTCGTCCTCGACGGCACCTGGCGCTTCGCGAGCGGCGTCGACTAAGCCGACTGGGCGCATTTCAACCTCTTCATGCCCTCGGGCCACCGCTTCGCGCTCGTGCCGCGGAGAGATTTCTCGATCGTCGACGACTGGCACGCGACCGGCGGGAGGGCTCGGCGAGGCGAGTTCTAGCGCCTCAGACCGGGTTGGCCGTCGAATGGACCGCCACCAAGCGCCAGTCTCCGGAGGCGCGCGTCCACACAGCAAGCGCCCGGGAGTCGACCTTCTTGGGCGTGCCGCGCACGTTCAGGTCGATTTGTAATCGACAAAAAACCAGCGCCGCGTCGCCGCGGATGACGATGCGCTCCTCGCTGGTCATGATGTCCTTGTACTCCCAGATTTTTTCGCGAATCCCCTGCAAATAGCTTTGCTTGCTGTCGACTGCCCCGCTGGAGTGCGTGTAGGTGAGCTCCTCGTCGAGCAAAGCTTCCAGCTTCGCCACGTCGCCGGCACACATCGCCGCGAAGCGGCGCTTTTCGAGATCCCTGACTTGTGCTTCGTAAGTCATTTCGCCGGCACCAGCCGGCGCTCGATCAGCGCACCGGTAAGGTTGGCCGAGGCCTCCGAGATGAGGTGCAGGATGGTGGGCACCACATCCTCGGGCCGCGAGATGCCGACCGAGCTCTCGTACATCGCCTTCTCTTCCGCGCTCGCAGCATCGAGGAACAGCGGCGTCGCCACCAGCCCCGGCGAGAGAACGTTGACGCGCACCCCGTAGGGCCGCAGTTCCTGCGCCGCGCATTTGGCGAGGCCGATCAGCGCGCCTTTGGACGCGGCGTACGCGGCGGCACCCGGCCATCCCATGTTCACGAGTCCCGAGGTAAAGGCGAGCATGGCGCCGCGCCGCTGGCGCTTCATGACCGGCGCGAGCTCGCGCATGCAGTGGAACACCCCGTCGAGGTTGACCGCCATGTGCCGGCGCCACTCCTCGTCCGAGAGCGAATCGATCGGGGTGCGTTTCTGGATCGCCGCCGCGAGCACCGCGGCGTCGATGCGGCCATGCTTGGTGAGAATGTCCTGGACGAGGCCTTTCACCGCTCGCGGGTCGGCCACGTCGATCCCGTTCTTGATGTCCGCGACAACAACGGTCGCCCCTGCCTGCTCGCAGGCGCGAGCGGTGGCCGCGCCGATGCCCGAGGCGCCGCCGGTGACGAGGACGACCGAGTCCCGGAAGTCGTAGCGAGCTTTCAAGGACGAATCGGCGGCGCGGGCAGGAATCCGTCGCGGTAGATGTCCTCGACCGTGAGCTTGCGCCCCGCGACCTCGACGTTGTTGTTGATAAAGTCGACGGTGCGGCGCATCTTGTCGCGGTTCATCGCGCCGAGGCCGCTCTTCTCGGTGTCGGGGACGACTGCCAGACGGCGCACGATGCGCAGCTCCTCGACGATGATGCCCGGGTCGAGCGCCTTGACGTACTGCACCTGGAGCTTCGCCGCCTCCTCGGGGTTGGCGAGCGCATCCTTCCAGCCGCGCAGCGCAGCGCGCACGAAGCCGCGCACCACCTCGGGATTCTTCTTCAGGAAGTCCTCGGTGACGCCGATGCCGTTGGCGTAGATGTCGAGGCCATGGTCGCCGAGCAGCAGGCACTTGGGCTCGGCGTCTTTCACGGCGCGGCGGATGCCGGGCTCGCTCATCACGAAGAGGTCGATCGCCTGCACCTTGCGCGCGGCGAGCATCGGCACGCGGGCCGCACCGTCAATATTGACGACTCTTAAAGTAGCTGGATCCAGCCCGTGCATCTTCATGAAAGCCTGGTGGATCTTCCAGACGAAGGAAGCGGTGCTCGAGCCGAACTCGAGGCCGACCATGTCCTTCGGCGTGGTGACGTTCGCCCCGGGATTGAGCGAGAACACGCAGTACGGCGGCTTCTGGTAGTTCACCGCCACCATCTTGATGGCACCGGCGATGCTTCCGGCAGCCACCAGGCTCGGCACGTCGATGAAGCCGATCTGCGCGATGCCGGACTCCACCGCCTTGATCGCGTCCGCGGTGCCTTTGGACGGCACGACGGTGACGTCGAGGCCTTCGGCCTTGTAATAGCCCTTGGCGATCGGCACGTACCAGGGCGCATGGCGCCCGAGCGCGATGAAGTCGAGCGTGAAGGTGAGCTTGCGCTCCTGGGCCGCGGCGACGAGCGGCAGCGCGCAGAGCATCGAAATCGCGAGCAGGCGTTTCATGGCCCCTCCCTTGAGTTGGATCATCTTACTCCCTCGAAAAGCAGCACGGTTGCGTCGGCGATGCCGTGGCGCTTTTGCTTCGCCTGCGCGTACTCCGGCGAGCGGTAATACGCGCGCGCTCTGTCGGCGCTCTCCCATTCCGACACCACCACCCGGTTTCCCGGCGGCGTTCCTTCGAGCACCTCGAGCGGCGCGCCGCGCAGCAGGAACTTGCCGCCGTGCTTCGCCGCCGCCTGGTTGGCGGCTTTCGCGTATTCCATGTACTTGTCCGGGTCCTTTACGTCGACGATCGAGACGAGATACACGGGCATCGCTGCCTCCTCAGGTTGGAATGACGGGCAACAGGAGATGGGAATCCCAGCGACCGCCGACATGCACCCGGTTGCTGCCCCAGTTGTAGTCGCCGCTGTAATGCGTGTAGGGCGCCGACCCGAAGCCGTCGCGCGGCTGGATGTCGAGGCGCAGCCGGTGGCCGCGGCCGAACACCATGCACGTCGGCCAGACCTCGACCTCGACGCGCACTACCTCGTCCTTCTCGAGCCAGAGCCTCGCGTCGTGCGCATGGTAGGGGCGCCACGCGCGCGACAGCGCCGTATCGAGGCTGCGGTGCGAAGCGCGCAGCCAGCCCTTCGCCACCGGCACGAGCTGGCCCTGCTGCCCCATCTCGAGCACGTCGCGGCCGTCGGGGTCGATGTTGCGAAGCGTGACGAAAATGTCCATGTCGCGCGTCGCGCTCGACACCCAGAGAACCAGCACGACCGGCCCGGTCACTTCGGTCGGCCGCGCGAACGGCGCGGTGTGGAACGTGGCACCCGCGCTCGCCGCGCCGGGGTCGGCGGCGGCGCTGAACGTCCCCGTCCCTTTGCCCATCTTCGTGACCGACGCGGCGGAGTATTCGAGAGTTCTCGACCGGCGGGGACGGGAAAGCGGCAGCGCGCCGTCGGCATCGAGGAAATACCGGGTCCATTTCGTACGCTTCAGCGGCCATTCGCGCTCGGCGCGCCATTCGTAGTTGCCGACGCCGCCCCTGCGGATCTGCAGCTTGACCGGCGATTCGCGCAGCACGCCGTTGTCGACGCCCTTCAGCCAGTGGTCGAACCAGCGCAGCTGGTCGCGCCTGCCCTCCTCCGAATGGTAGGGATGGATGTGCGTGCCGGCGTGGATGCGCAGCTTCTTGCGCCGCAGCGGGCTGCGGATGAAAGCCTCGGAGTTGCCGCGCAGGTGCAGGCCCATGCCGCTCCAGTTCGCCGCGCTCAGGAACGGCACGCGGATGTCCTCCCAACGCGCCCGCCGGCCGTGGTACCACTCGCAGTCGAGGCTGTGGCGCAGGTATTCGGCGACCCAGCCGCCGCGGAAGCCGTCGGTCGCGGTCTGCTGCGGCCTGCCGAGAAGATGATTCGCCATCTGGTTGTGGAACCAGTTCACGGTGAAGCCGAACGAGAAGATGCCGCCGTGGTAGGCGAAGTCGCGGTACATGTCCGCGGCGCCCTCCCAGGGGATCATTGCCTTGAGTGAAGGCGGCCGCAGGTTGGCGACCAGCCACTGGGTGATCGCGTAGTACGAGATGCCCGAGAGCCCGACGGCGCCGCTGCACCAGGGCTGGCGCGCGGCCCATTCGATGGCGTCGTGGAAGTCGCGCGCCTCGTCCGGCGACCAGGGGTCGGCGCGCCCCGGCGAGCTGCCCGACCCGCGCGCGTCGACGCGCACCAGCGCGTAGCCGCGCGGCACCCACCACAGCGGGTTCGCCGTCTCCCAGTTCATGTGCGGATTCGCCCGTTCTTCGAGGTCCTCGGGCGGGATCCACACCTTGTCCTTCCGGTAGATGCCGAGATTCATGATCGCCGGCACGCGGCGGCGCGCCGCCGGGCGAAAGACGTCGGCGTGCAGCCGCGCGCCGTCGCGCATCGGGATCTCGACGTCCCTCTCGATCTTCATCGCGGCGGCGGCCTGCCGACCACCCCTTGGTAGAGCCTTTGCGCGGCCCCGGGCGCAATGGGCACGATGGCCGCGATGTGCTCGTCGGGGCGCACCAGGATCAGGGTGTTCTCGGCGCAGCCGAGCCGGCGCAGGAACGCGCCGCCCGGATCGAGCAGTGCTCGCTCGCGCAGGCCCGAATCGAGCGGCGCATCCCAGCGCGACACCACCCAGTGCGCGAGCCCGGGCGAGCGCTCGGCGGGGATTGCCGGGCGGCGACGCGCGTCGGCGAGGTAAAGCGCGGCAAAGCCGTCGGCGGTGAGGTCGTGCACGCGCAGGTCCTTGCCGCCGGGGCCGTGCAGCGGCCAGTCGGGGATGCGGTCGCCGGGGCGCACCGCGGGCTCGGTCTCGTACTTCACCATCGACCAGTCGCCGCGGCCGTCGACGTCGAGCCGCACGCCGAGCATGCCGCGGGTCATGGCGTTGCCCCATTCGTTGACGGAGATTTGCGCCACCTCGTTGCTTTGCGTCGCGACGTAGCGGCGGGCCGCCTCGGCCATTTCGCCGGCGCCGAGCAGCGCGACCGGCTTCTGCTCGCGCTCGTAGCCCGCGAGCACGGTCTCGTCCGCCCAGCCGCGCAGATACCACGCCAGGCGCCAGCACAGGTTCGAGCAATCGAGCAGGCCGGTGTTCACGCCCAGCGCCCACATGGGCGTGATCAAGTGAGCGGCGTCGCCCATCAGGAAGACGCGGCCGCGGCGCCACTGGTTGGCGACGCGGTGGTGCACGCGGTAGATCACCTTGCCGAGGATCTTCACGTCGCTCGCGCTGCCGATGAACGACAGCACCTTGTCGCGCAACGCCTCCGCGCTCGGCTCCTCGGCCTCGGGCGCGAGCGGAAACAGGAAGCGCCAGCAGTGCGGATGGCGCACCAGAATCATCCACTCCTTCGGGTCCGAGAAATACGCGAGGTACGGATAGTCGCGCGGGTTGGCGATGTCGAGATCGACCTCGAGGTCGATCAGCGCGTACTTGACCGGCAGCGATTCACCCTCGACCGGGACGCCGAGGCGCTCGCGCACCGTGCTGCGCCCGCCGTCGCAGGCGAGCAGGTACGCCGCCTTGACGGTCCTGCCGTTCGCGAACTTCAGCAGGACGCTGTCGCTCCTCTGCTCGAAATCGGCCAGCCGGTGATTCAGGTGCAGCTCCGGGATCCCCTCCGCCAGGGCCGGCTCCATGTCCTGCTGCGGCAGGTTGACGACGAAGGGGAAGCGGGTCTCCCGCGCGAGCAGCGACAGCCGCACCGGGCGCCGCGACCGGTTGGTGGCGCGCTCGATGTCCCCGATCTCGTCGACGCGCATCGCGCGCCTGAGCACCGCGTGGTGCGCGCCGAAGCGGCGCCAGATCTCGAGCGAGCGCGACAGCGTCGTGCCCGCCTTGGTCTCGGTCGACAGGCGGTCCTCGTCCTCGAACACGAGGAAGGGGATGCCGTAGTGCCCCAGCCCGAGCGCCGTGGTGAGGCCGACCGGCCCGGCGCCCACCACCGCGACCGGAAGGCTCACGGCTTGATCGGGTCCTTCGGCAGGTAGCCCTCGCGGTAGACCTCTTGCGGCGCAAAGCGGCGTCCGGTCACCTCGAAGTTGGCGTTGATGAACTCGACCGTGCGCCGGAGCTTGCCGCGCTCGACCCAGCCCAGACCGTTCTGCTCGGTGTCCGGCACCACCGCGAGGCGGCGCACCACCTGCAGCTCCTCGGCGATGATCTCCGGGTTGAGCGCTTTCACGTATTGCACCTGCAGCTTCGCTGCCTCCTGCGGATTCGCGAGCGCATCCTTCCACCCGCG